>Ga0136846_1237016_pt1 | contig 15144 bp, 11 predicted proteins | sample HopSoiMetagenom2_FD_96841 | JGI IMG/M metagenome (GOLD analysis project Ga0136846, IMG submission 96841) | Grasslands soil microbial communities from Hopland, California, USA - 2 Assembly 2016 (version 4) | ecosystem: Environmental > Terrestrial > Soil > Grasslands | place: USA: Hopland... | reverse complement strand
GGAGCAGGCAGCCGAACAGGAACAGCGACGGCGAGCTCTGGATGGTGGACACCCAGAAGAGCACGATGCCGGCGCAGATCGACAGGATGCTGAGCAGCTTCTCGGCCGCCATGAAGCGGTCCGCGATCATCCCGACGAACAGGGTGGAAGCGATCGTCGCGATACCGACCATGCCATAAGCGGCGCCGATGATCGTGTCGAAATGCAGTCCCTTGCTCATATAGGTGCTGAGCGGAACGAGCCAGACGCCCCACGCGAAATATTGCGCGAACATCATGACCGACAGCCGCAATTTGACCATGTGCAGCACCCTTTCAGAGCCAAGGCATGGCCTTGGCGGACCTCTCAACCGGCAGGAATTTGGCGATCAGAGAAAAACGCCACCCGATACCGTCACTTGCCTCGATCTTCGCCGAGTCCTCGATTGCCCAAAACAATCATGAGATCGATCTCATTGCAAGCGCAAATCGACGAAAGTCGCAGGCGAGTCAGGAAGAAGTGGTCGATTGGCCGGGGACTGGGCCCATGCTTTGCCTGGCGATTATCTCATAGGGCAGGGTGGCATAGGCCGGCTGCGTCTGCCGGCCGCTCAATATGTCGAGCAGGAGCTCGACCGTTTTCCGGCCGATTTCCGCCATCGGCTGACGCACGGTGGCGAGCGGCGGATCGACATAGCGCGCCATCTGGATGTCGTCGAAGCCGACCACCGACATATCGTCCGGGCATGCAATGCCGGCGGACCGCGCCGCCGCCAATGTCCCGATCGCCATCTCGTCGCTGAAGCAGAAAATGGCGGTGGGGCGTGGGGTGCATGCGAACAGGGCCATCGCCGCGTGACGACCCGATTCGATCGAGAAATCGCCATTTCCGATCACGAGGCGCGCGGTCAGGCCGTGCTCCTCCGCCGCCTTCTGCGCGCCGGCCAGGCGATCCCGGGTCAACGGGCTGTCGGCGGGGCCGATAATGACGGCGACGTCGCGATGGCCCAATCGATAGAGCGATTGCATGACCTGATAGCCCGCACCCGCATTGTCGATATGGGCGCTCGATACGCCGAGCGATGGCGTGAACTCGCAGCCGTTGACGATCGGTGCGCGGCCGCCGTCGCGTTCCAGGATGGTCGCCAACACTGTCGGCAGGCGGTGGCCGAGAAAGATGATGCCGTCCGCCTCGCGGCGATTGAGCATGTCCGCATATTGCTCCTCGCGCTCGCGCTCGTTGCGCGTATCGCCCAGCAGGACCGCATAGCCCGCTTTCTGTGCCGCTTCCTCGACGCCGCGGATGACGCGCGAGAAGAAGGGGTTGGAGATATCGGGGACGGTCACGATGATCCGGCCGGTCCGTGTCGTGCGCAAGCTCGCCGCCACCGAATTGCGGCTATAGCCAAGTTCCTGCACCGCCTTGAGTACCCGGTGCCGCGTGGCTTCCGCGACCAGTTCGGGCGCGGACAGCACGCGGGCGGCCGTCGCTCTCGAGACGCCGGCGACCTGCGCGACATCGCGAATGGTCGTCATGATGAGAGAATATCGGGGGCGCTGGCCGCGGCGCGGTGATTTCTGTGGGCGATGAGCAGTCCGGGACAACGCATTGCGACACATTTGCGGTCGGCCGTCCAATTGACAAGCCCTCTTGGCGGATGCCGGCCAGATGCGGATGGCCGGCTCGAAACCCGAGCCGGCCAAAAAAAGCCAATCGCCTTTTCGAGGTCGATTTGTCACCGTCAGACCACCGTCAGCGCCGACCATCGGCGCGCACCTCACGCCTGTGCTTCCGCGCGGAAAACAGCGTGGCCGTCAGGCTGCGTGCGCGATCTCGGCCGCGAAATCGCGATAGCTGTGCAGCGGGCGGCCCAGGATGTTGCGCAGCCGCTCGATGTCGCCAGCCTCCGGAACCATGCCGTCACTGACATAGCGCTCCGCCATCAGCCGCATCTCGTAAGCGGTCCATTTCGGCAGGAAGCTCGCCATGTTCTGCTCGAACCCGGTAGGATCGTCGCCGCCATACACGATCGGGCGGCCGAGAATGTCCGACCAGATCGAGGCCACGGATTCGCCGGTCAGAAGGTCGGGGCCGACCAGATTGATGGTCACGGCCGGCAGCTTGCCGGGCGCCTGGTCGCGCCGGATCAACTCGATCGCGGCAACCTCGGCGTTATCGCGCGCGTCGACCATCGCGACCCCCTTGCTGCCGATCGGAATGGGATAGACGCCGTGGTCGAGGACGACGTCCTTGATCATCAGTTCATTGTCGATGAAATAGGTCGGGCGCAGGATGGTAGCGCTGAAGCCCATGTCCACGAGCATGCGCTCGGCACCGAACTTCACGGCGAAATGGGGCACGTTCACCGCGCGATCGGCTTCGAACACCGACAGATAGACGACCCGTTCGACGCCGGCGTCGCGCGCGACATTGAGCGCAATCAGGGCCTGGGCGAATTCGTCTCCGGTCACCGCGTTCAGCAAGAAGAGTGTCCGGACGCCATCGAAGGCGGCACGCAACGCATCGATGTCGAGCAGATCGCCGCGGGCGACCTCCACGCTGGCCGGAAAGTCGAGCTTCGCCGGGTCGCGGGTGAGAATGCGGACGGCGGCGCCGCGCTTGGCGAGTTCATTCACGACATGGCGGCCAACACGGCCGGTCGCGCCGGTAACAAGAATGGTCATGGGGTAAACTCCGGTTTGCGTCAAAAGACATCCGGAAAATTAGTGATCCACCTGCGCGTCACTAGGCGCTATATTTGGACAGCACGTCTCACAGGTGGAACAGATGGATCTCCTTGCTCTTGCCGACTTCAATCTCGTTGCCCGTCATGGCGGGTTCGGGAAGGCGGCCCGTGCCGCCAGCCGGCCCAAGGCCACGCTATCGCGCCGGGTGGCCGAACTGGAGGGCGCGCTCGACATCCGCCTGTTCGAGCGCGGCGCTCGCGCGCTGAAGCTCACCGAGGAAGGGCGCGCCCTGTTCGAGCGGACGAGCCTGCTCCTGACGGAAATAGAGGAGACCGTGACGGCGATCTCCTCCGGTGGAACCAGCCCGCGCGGTCGGTTGCGGATCAGCGCACCCTTGCTCTTTTCGCAGACCGCGATGGGCAAGCTGGCGGCCGCTTTCGCGCTCCAATATCCCGACGTGCGGCTGGAGGTCACGACCGAGGACCGGGCCGTGGACATGATCGAGGAGGCCTATGATCTGGTCATCCGGGTCAATCCGGCGCCCGATGCAAGTCTTGTCGGACGCATATTTCTCCACGATCGGCTGGTGCTGGTGGCAAACCCCGACTTCCGATGGCCAAAGGGCGCGGAGCCGGTCCCGGTAATCGTGCGCGGCGATATCGGCGGGGCCGAAACCTGGTCGGTCACGAACGCCCGCGGGCCTTCCCAAATCGCGGCCAACCCGGTTTTGGGCCTGTCATCGCTGGTCATGGTGCGTGACGCGGTACGGGCAGGCGCGGGCGCCGCGCGCCTGCCGCTTTCGCTGGTCAGCCCCGATCTTGCCGCCGGCCGGCTCGCGCACTGGGGTGATGTGGCGGGACCCGACATCGCGCTTTGGGCGCTCTATCCGACGCGACGACTGCTCAGCGCCCGGGTGTCGGCGTTTCTCGACTTTCTCAAGGAGGCTTTCCCGACCGGAACGCCCGATGAACTTGCCGCCTATCTCTCGGTGTGACTCTCCAGGCTCATTCAGGACGTCAGGCCCGCCGCCAATAGCAGGGCGGCGAAAACACCGAGCGGAGCAAGATGCGAAGGCTCGCGATGACGCAGCACAGTGAAGGCGGCGGCGGCAATGACGAGGGCGCCGAGAACCAATCCAGCCGTTCGTAGCGCCGGAAGCGCGGTCAGAATCGCGACCGCTATCTCCAACCCGCCGGTCACGCGGCACCACCATTCGGGATAGCCCCAGCGGACGAAGCCCGCCCGCGTCGCGGTCGTGCCGATCGCATTGAAAATTCCCGCACCGGCAAAGGCCGCGACGAGGAGCCAGATCGACAGGGTGTGGACCATGTCATGCCCCTCCCATGATAAGGGATACCGCCGCCGCGGCCATCAGCGCCGCGGTGACGCCGTGGACGCCGAGCGCACGCTTGGTCGAGCCTTTCGCCGCCAGGATGAGCGACATGTCGCCGAGCGGAATGATCGCCTCGACCAACAGCACGATGCCCGTGACCATTGGTCCGCCCCAGACCAGCAGGCTCAACACCACCAGACCGGAAACCACATCGCGGACACCCTTCAGGCGCAACCACCAGGCGATATTGGCGCCTTCTTCCGGAAGCGGGAGCCCGAAGCTGAGCGTCGCTCTCCGCGGCGTGAAAAGGTACATCAGCCCCATGGCGATGATCCCCGCCGCCGCGAGCAGCGCCACCGCGATCGACATCAAATGCATACCAATCTCCTCATTGAGGCGGTACATATTCTAGCATTGCTAGATTTACAAGCCATGTTATAAGGTGACCCGCAGGAGAGTTGATTTGGGCATTACCGAACGAAGAGAGCGGGAGCGGACCGAGCGCGAGCAGCGCATTGTCTCGGCCGCGCGCCGGGTCGCGGAAACGGAAGGGTGGAACGCCGTTACGATCCGTCGTCTGGCCGACGAGATCGAACACAGCCAACCCGTCCTCTACAGCCACTTTCAAAATCGGGAGGCGATCGTCGCCGCCGTCGCGCTCGCCGGCTTTCGGGATCTTGCGACCCACCTTCAGCGGGCACCCCAGGGGGCGGCCGGTCATCGGAGCGCATTGGTGGCTGCGGCGATGGCCTATCTTGCCTTCGCTCGAGATCGTCCGGCTCTTTACGAAGCGATGTTCACGTTACCGACAGGCCTGATTTTTGCGGAAGCGGAAAGCCCGGTCGAACTGAGAGAGGCGTTTGCCGCCCTCGCAACCGTGGTCGCGTCGGTGAATGAGGAAGTGGACGTCGCCACGGAAACCTTCTGGGCAGGCCTGCACGGTCTCGCGGAACTCGAACGTTCGGGTCGGATCCGCACGGGAGCACGAGCCGAGCGCGTGGAATTCCTCGTCGCGGGGCTGTTCGGGCTGTCATGAAGTGAAGGCCGTCGCGCGGTCGACGGACCAACCGTTAAGAACCGTTCAGCGGCAGATGCCCAGGAAACCGGCGGCCATGAAAGAAGCCATATATTTCTTTGCCGAAACGAAATCGTCCGACCGGCTGACGCCGCCGGAGAGCTTGTCGATGCGCCCGGTGCGCGCCAGCGTCAGCATCAAGGCGCCGGTAACGAAGTGATAGCCCCAGAAGATCTTCTGCTCGTCGCAGTCCGGCATCGCTCGTTTCAACAGGCCGATCAACCGCAGCACCACTGGATCGAAGTGCGAATCCATCAATTCGGCGCCCCATGCGGGGGTATTGGCGACCTGCGCCCCGAGCGCCGCATAGTTCTTCCAGCCCTCGCCACCCTCGATATACAAATCGAGATCGGTATCGAGGAACGCGCGTAGTGCGCCTTCTACGGTCGGCTTTCCGCCAGTTGCCGCCTCATAATCGTCCATGGCCTTCATCCGCCGCTCGGTGGTCACCACCGCGCGTCGAGCGAATACGGCGTCGAACAGCGCCTTCTTGTCGGTGAAATAATAATTGAGCAGCGTGTGGTGTACGCCAATCCGCTTGGCTACTTCCTTCAGCGTCACACCATACAGACCGTGCTGGGAAAACAGTTCCTCGGCCGTGTCGAGGATCAACTCCAACGTCTCAGCGCGCTGTTCGGCCCGTCGCGGGCGCCGTACTGGTTTTACATCTTGCGTCACGCCACTTTCCTTCCAGTCTGCCCAGCCAGGCGTCAAGCAGTGACCTGCCGCATTATTCATTCACACGCTAGAGAGTGACTATTGACACCACCGGTCGCTGCCCACATGCTGCCAGCAAGAAGATAATCTGGCCTGGAGAGCTGCATGGATAGTCTGGCATCGGGCGCCGCCCGATCGAGCGTGATGCCTGACGCACCCGCTCGCCGCGCCGTGGTTTTGATAGTGTTGACGTTCGTCTACGTCCTCAATTTTCTCGACCGGCAGTTGCTCGGTATCCTGGCGAAGCCGATCCAGGATTCGCTGCATATCACCGATGGCCAGCTCGGGTTGATCGGCGGGCTGTATTTCGCGCTCTTCTATTGCTTTATCGCCGTGCCCGTCGGCTGGTTTGCGGACCGCACCAACCGGGTCACCATCGTGTCCCTGGCCTGTACGATCTGGAGCGCGGCGACCATCTGTTGCGGTTTGGCGGCAACCTATCCGCAACTCGTCGCAGCACGCATGCTGGTCGGCTTCGGCGAAGCGGGCGGCGTGCCGCCATCCTATGCGATCATCACCGATACCTATCCGCCCGGACGGCGGGGAACGGCGCTCAGCATATACAATCTCGGGCCGCCGATCGGCGCGGCGATCGGCATCGCGTTCGGCGCATCGATCGCCGCGGCATTCGACTGGCGCTACGCCTTCGTCACCATCGGCATCGTCGGCGTGGTGACGGCCATCGTCGTCCGCCTGGTCATCCGTGAGCCCGCGCGGGGCGGGCTCGACGTCGTCACGGGGGCGCCGTTGGTACGCAAGAGCGCGTTCTGGCAAACGGTCTGGATGTTCTTGTCGAACCCGGTGCTGATGCTGGCGTCGGTGGGGAGCGGGGCGACCCAGTTCGTCACCTACGGCCTGGGCAATTTCGCGGTGCTGTTCCTGATCCGCGAAAAGGGCATGACGCTCAACCAGATCGCGATCTGGTATGCGCTGGTCGTCGCCGTCGGCATGAGCGCCGGCATGCTGGTGTCGGGTCGAGTGATCGATCGTTTGTCGCGGCGCTCGCGCCAGGTTTACGCTATCGGGCCCGCGCTCTCGCTGGCGGCGGCCTTGCCCTTCTACATTGCGTTCGTCTGGGTGCCCAGTTGGCCGGCGGCCCTGGTGTTGCTGACGGTCGTCATGCTGCTCAACTATTTCTACCTCTCGGCGTCGGTGGCGCTGGTGCAGGAAGAAGTGCGCCCCGATCAGCGCGTGCTGTCGGGCGCGCTGCTGCTGTTGGTGATGAACTTCATCGGTCTCGGCCTGGGGCCGACCTATGTCGGCGCGGCGAGCGATTACTTTGCCAGGCACGGATCGGCGCACTCGCTACAGGTCGCGCTCTATACGCTGGCACCGGCCTATCTGGTCGCCATTGCCCTGTTTCTCTGGCTATCCCGCATACTCCGCGCTCACAGCCGCTCACCAGAAAAGGTCGCTGCATGAAACCGCCTCTTCGCCTGGTTGCCGCCACCTTCCTCGCGCTGCCGAGCCCGGCAATGTCGCAGACCGACACAGGTCCTGTCGTCGATGCGCCTTCAGGCGCGGTGAAGGGAATTTCTGACGGCGACGTGCGCGTGTTCAAGGGGATTCCCTATGCCCAGCCGCCCGTCCAGGCGCTGCGCTGGCGCCCGCCGGCAGCGATGAAGCGTTGGCAAGGCGTTCACACCGCAACCGAGTTCGGCCCGGCCTGCGTCCAGCCGCAAGGCAAGACGCCCACATCCGTCTACTCGCCCGCCATGCCGATGCCAGTCAGCGAGGATTGCCTGACGCTCAATATCTGGACGCCGGCCAATGCCAAGAAGGCGCCGGTCTTCTTCTGGATTCACGGGGGCGCCCTGGTGTCCGGGTCAAGCCGCGAAGCGATGTATGACGGCAAGCGGATGGCCGCGCGCGGCGTGATCGTCGTCTCGATCAACTACCGGCTGGGGGTGCTCGGCTGGCTGGCACATCCCGGGCTCAGCGCGGAATCGGCGCAGCACGTGTCGGGCAATTACGGCCTGCTCGATCAGATCGCCGCGCTGCAATGGGTGCGCTACAATATCGGCGCATTCGGTGGCGACCCCGGGAACGTGACGATCGCGGGCGAGTCCGCCGGCGGCCTCAGCGTGATGTACCTGCTGGAATCATCGCTGGCGCGCGGCCTGTACGCAAAGGCGATCGCCGAGAGCGGCTATATGATCTCGATGCCGGAGTTGAAGAAGAGCGTGTTCGGCGCGCCGTCTGCGGAAGCCGCCGGCCAAATGCTGGCGGGTGCCGTGCAGGCGCCGGACATCGCCACGCTGCGCGGGATGGATGCCCAGACCCTGACCGACGCCGCCGCCAAGTTGGGGTACGGCCCGTGGGGAACCGTCGACGGGATGGTGCTGCCACAGCAAATGACCACCGCCTTCGATCAGGGCAAGCAGGCGCCGGTCCCGCTGCTGGTCGGGTTCAATCAGGGCGAGATTCGTTCGCTGACCGTCCTCGCGCCCAAGGCGCCCGGCAGCGCGGCAGAGTATGAGAAGACGATCCGCGATCGCTACGGCGACCTCGCGGACGAATTCCTGCGCCTCTATCCGTCGGCCGACTATAAGGAGAGCATTCTCGCGACGACGCGCGACGCGCTCTATGGCTGGACCGCCGAGCGGATGGCGCGCAAGCAGACCGCGCTGGGTCAGCCGGCCTATCTCTACATGTTCGATCATCCGTATCCGGCCGCCGAGAACGCGGGGCTCCATGCCTTTCACGCGAGCGAGTTGCCGTTCGTGTTCGGCACCATCGACCGCACGCCGCCGCTATGGCCGAAGATCGAGGACACGCCATCGGAACGCGGGTTCTCCGACGCAATGCTCGATTACTGGACGAGCTTCGCGCGCGACGGGCGCCCCGTTGCCAAAGCCGGGCCGGCCTGGCCGGCGTTCGGATCGGCACAGGCCTATATGCACTTTGCCGACACGCCGCGCCCGGACACCAAGCTGATGCCCGGCATGTACGCGCTGAACGAGACGGTGATGTGCCGCAAGGCAGCAGGCAAGATCGGCTGGAACTGGAATGTCGGGCTGGCCGCCCCGAAGCTGCCGGGGAAGAGCGCCGCCTGCCCCTGAGCGCAGAGTGGGTTAGCGGGCGACCTGGCTCGGGGCGATCTTGCCGGCGGCGTACTCGGCGCTCAGGCGGACCTTGTCGATTTTTCCGGTCGCGGCGAGCGGCATTTCGGCGACTTCCGCCACTTGATCGGGAATCCAAAAATCGGCGACCTTGCCGCGGAGCAAATCGACCAGCGCTTGCGCGCCGCCGGTCTCGCCCTGCGCCTCGACGATCAACAACGGGCGCTCGCCCCATTTTGCATCGGGCCGGGCAATCACCGCGACGTGGCGTACGCTGGGGTGACGGCCGATGATCGCCTCGATCTCGGCGGGGTTGATCCATTCGCCGCCCGATTTGATGAGGTCCTTCGCCCGCCCGCGGATCGTCAGGTTGCCGTCCATATCGATCGTGGCGAGATCGCCGGTGTCGAAATAGCCATCCGCGTCGAGCATATCGCTTTCCGCCTGGAAATAGCGATCGACGACGCTGGAGCCCTTGACCTTCAAGTGACCGAGCGGCCCGCGCTGCTCAGACAGCGTAACACCATCGGCATCGGTGAGCTTGAGGTCGATACCCATTGGCGGCCGGCCCGACGTGCCCCGGTCCTGCGAGGCCGTCGCGCGCGGCGGGGCGATCGTCCCGAGCGGCGACAATTCGGTCATCCCCCAGCTCGTCTGGACATAGGCGCCCAGGCGCTCTTCCATCTTGCGGATCAGCGCGACGGGACAGCTCGATCCGCCAATCAGGATTCGCTTGAGCGCCGGCAAGTCGCCACCGGCTCTCTCGAGATGATCGACCAGCCCCAGCCAGACGGTCTGGACACCGACCGCCACGGTCACGCCTTCATCGCGCATCAACGTCGCCAGGCTGGCGCCGTCCATCGCGCGGCCAGGCAGAACCAGCTTCGTGCCCGCCGCCGGCGCGGCGAATGGCAGGCCCCAGCCATTGGCATGAAACATCGGCACCCCGATCAGCAACACGTCGTCGGCGGTCAATCCGATCGCATCCGCCTGCAACGCGCGCATCGTGTGCAGATAATTGGAGCGATGGGTGTAAGCGACGCCCTTAGGGCTGCCGGTGGTGCCGGACGTATAACACAGGCCGGCGAGCATGTTCTCGTCGAACCCGCCCCAGGGTACCGGGGCGCCACGTGCCTCCAGCAGCGCTTCGAAGCCCCAGACGCGCGCGGGGTGCGGCGCAAGGCCGGCGGCATGGTCGATCGGCGCATCGATCACGATCACGTGCTCGACCGTCGGACAAGCGGAGATCACCTCGCGCAGCAACGGCATCAGATCCGCGGAAACGGCGAGAACGCGGTCGCTCGCCTCGTTGATCATCGCGGCCAGATGCGCCGGTGTCAGCCGCGGGTTGAGCGTATGACATACCAACCCCGCTCCCATCGTCGCATAATAGACTTCGAGATGATGCCGCGTGTTCCAGGCCAGCGTGCCCAGCCGGTCGCCCTCGGCCAGGCCCAGCGCGAACAGCGCGCCGGACATCCGGTTGCTGCGCTCCTGGAGTGCGGCATAGGTGATCCGCGACGCGACGCGGCCCGCATCCCACTCCACGACCTGGCGATCGGTGAACCATTTGGCGGCATGATGGAGGAATTTGTCTACTGTCAGGCCGTAGGATTGCATGGCACCTTAGGGGCTAGGAGAGAAAGCTCCGGCCGCCAAAAGAGGAATCGGCGGCCGGAAGGAGGGGTCGTCAGAAGACCTTGAGCAGCTTGACGCCGTACTGGCGCGGCGGTCCCGCGAAATAGAGCCCGCTATTGAGCGCGCCGACATAATGCTGGTTGGTCAGGTTGGTGGCGTAGGCCGTCAACGTGAAGCCGCCATGCTGCCAGCCCAATTGCGCGTTCAGGATGTTGCGTTCGCCAAGCCGATCGCCACGGGCCGGATTTTCGAACAGCGTGGCCCATTGCGCGGCGACATGGCCGAAGTTCACGCGTGGCGTGACGACATCGCCGTTGCCCAATTTGATGTCATATTGCGCCCCGACGTTGAACGTGAGGTTCGGGGCGTAGGTCTGCTCGCGGCCCTTCAGATTGATGCAGGTGCCGCCGGCGGGACCGGAGAGTGGCTGACAAGGGAAAGGCAGGCCCGTGACGGGATTGACGGCGGCCGGCAGACGCGGATCGACCGCGTAGAATTGTCCCAGCTCGCTGTGCAGCACGTTGATGCCACCGTCGATCGAGAAACCGCCGAAGTGCAGGTCGATCTCTGCCTCGCCGCCGTAGATCTTGGTCGTGTTCGGCACGTTGAGCTCGATGCCGAAGGTCGGAAAGGTCGGATAGCCGATGATCACCTGGAAGTTCTTGTAATCGTTATAGAAGCCATCGACCGTCATATGGATATGGCCATTGGCGAACGTGCTCTTCCAGCCCGCTTCGAACGACGTCACCTTTTCGGGTTTGAACGGCGCGATATCCCCGGTTCCGACCGGCACATTGAGGCCGCCGGGCCGGAATCCGGTCGCGGCAAAACCGTAGAGATACTGATCCGGGCTGATCTTCCAGCCGAGCGACACCTTGTAGGAAAAGTTGTCCGTCTTCACCTTCTGGTCGTCGCGGATGTAGAGGCCATATTGCAGCACGTCGACATGATTGGTCGAGCGGCTGGTGGTATACCGTCCGCCCGCCTCGAGCTTCAGGTTCGGCGTGATGTTGAAGCCGAGCTGTCCAAAGACGGCAAGCGAGCTTTCCGGATTCCGGCCCTGCAGCTTGTACGTGCTGGCGGGAGCATTCGCGAATCCCGGCGCCGCCCCATAGAGGTCGATCACGAACTGATAGGGTTTGACGAAGGTATAGTTGTTCCACAGCCCGAACGCCCCGATAAGCCAGGTAAGGCGTTTGTTGTCGGGCGAGATGAGGTTGAATTCCTGGCTGTACTGAGTCTCGTTAACGTCGTCGAAGAAGGTCTCATAAGGATCGGTGACCTGGGGACTGCCGGGCGAGAAATCGGCCAACCCGTCCAAATCCGCTCGGTAGGTGGTTTTACCGCTCGCGACCCCGGTGATCGACCGCAGCTTGACCCCACCGTCGAACGTATATTCCATCTTCAGCGTCGAACGGATCAGCTTGTCGTGGGCGTCCTGCGGTGAGTTCGCCGTCAGATTGAACAAGTCCTTCTGCGTGTAAGGCGCGGCCGGATAGCCGCCCATGTCGAGATCGGCCGCGTCCGTTTTCCACAGGACCGAGAAGTTCTCGGTCGGCTTCCACAACAGGCTGAAACGCGCCGCCATCTGGCCGATCTGCCCGTTATTGCCCCGATACGGCGCACCCCCGGGGCCCGTCATGTGGTAAAAACCGTCGCGCCGCTCGCTATAGACCGCGATCCGGGCGGCGAGCGTGTCGCTCAACGGGATATTGATCGCGCCTTGCAGCCCGACATCGTTGTAATTGCCGTATTGCCCCTGGAGATAACCGTGGATGCCGCCGCCGATGATCGGGTCGTTGGTGTTGACGAACACCGCGCCCCCGGTCGCATTCTGTCCGACGATCGTGCCTTGGGGACCGCGCAACACCTGGATGTTGGCGATGTCGTAATATGGCTCTTCCTGGATATAGCCGGGGAAGGTCGGCACGCCGTCGCGGTAAACGATCACGCCGGTGGTCGTCTGCGTGTTATGCTCGGCCTTGCCGATGCCGCGCACGTTGAAGTCGTTACCTTGGCCGAAATTGTTGACCACGACACTGGGCATGGCGAATTGCAGCCCATCGACGTTAACCACGCCTTTGTTGGCGAGACTGGTGCCGGTAAGGACAGACGCCGCGACCGGTGTTTGGGAGAGCTTGTCGTTGCGGCGAAGCGCCGTGACGACAATGTCCCCGCTGGTGTCCGATGACTCGGTGTCCGCGCTCTGAACACTATCCGTCGACGTCGGGGCGGTCTGCGCCGCAGCGGTCCCGCACCAGGTGAAAACAAGCGCGGAAGCGCTCAACAGCAAACCGTAAGCCTTCATAAAGCCTCCCCTCAACCAAAACGCTCTCTGGCGCGATCGGGCTTGAATGCGGCAAACCGGGGTAAAGTGCAACACTCATTCTCTACCGAGTGAACGAAATTGAGTGATTGGCTAGGGTCGCTTGGTCAGGGGGGGCGGAGAGCCGCTCAAGGGTCGATCGCCCAACGGTTGTTCATGCCGCTTTCCCATCTCGACGCCGTCATCCCGTAATACTGACTGCTAAATAAGTCAGTATTGACACGGGCCGGGATTGGATGCCAAGTCTCGCTCATTCGCAAAACGGCGCCACCAAGGCGCGATGGCGGATGAGGGAGAGGCCAATGAAGAACCTAGCCTGCACGGCGTCGCTGATCGCCCTTGCCGTCGCTGCATACCCAGCCGCGGCGCAGACTGCGCCGACGCCGGACGGTTCGGCTTCTTCGCGCGATGTGTCCGCCCCTGCGGCCGCCCAGAACGATCGTATTCCGGCCGATCCCAACGATATCGTCGTCACCGCGACCCGCCGCAGCGAGCGCCTCCAGGATGTGCCGATGAGCATCACCGCCTTCACCCAGGCGCAGCTTACCGAAAAGGGTATCGTCGGGTTTGAAGGCATTGCCCGCGAAACGCCGGGTGTCGTGCTCGACCAGCGCAGCAGCAACAATATCAGCGTCACTACCCGCGGCATCTCGACCAACGGCTACCAGGCCGGCTTGCAGGCGACCACGACCGTCTATCTCGACGAGCTGCCGCTCACCACGATCGGCAATTCGGTGACGCTCGATCCCAATCTCTACGATATCGAGCGCGTCGAGTTCCTGCGCGGGCCGCAGGGGACGTTGTTCGGGTCAGGGTCGCTGTCGGGGGCGCTGCGCATCCTCACCAAGGCGCCCGACCTCACCAAATTCGACGCGTCGGCGCTCGCCGATATCGGCCTCACGCCCGACGGCGGGGGCATCCGCCAGCGCTATAACGGCATGATCAACGTCCCGCTGGCCGGCGATACCCTGGCGCTGCGCGTGGTCGGCTTCTACCGCCACGAGGACGGCTATATCGACAATCTCGGTACCGGCGTGAAGAACGCCAACACGCTCAAGGATTGGGGCGGCCGCGCTAGTTTGCTGTGGAAGCCGACCGATCGCTTCAGCATTCGGCTCACCGGGATCTATGAAAACAGTCATCCGCAAGATGCGTCGCTGACGACGCCGTCTTTGGGGGACCGCAAGCGCTACTCGACGATCCCCGACCTCTATACCTCGAAGACGCAGCTCTACAGCGCGACGATCGACTATGAGTTCGGCGGCATGCACCTCACCAGCACGTCGAGCTATGCCTATCAGGACGGGCTGTTCGACGTCGACCTGACAGGTACGTTCGCCAGCCCGGCGGTCCCCATCCAGAACGCCATTCCCTTCTATCTCTACGATCACGGTATCTGGAAGACGTTCGTCCAGGAGACCCGGCTCGCCTCCGATCCGGGCGGCAAGCTCGAATGGACGGTCGGCGCCTATTATCTCCACCGCGACTCGTTCCTCGACGGGCGCGAGACGTCGACGCCCGCATTCCTCGCCGCCCGCGGCATCACCGGGCTGCCGGCGGACGCGACCTTCTACAAATTCGCCAGCGACAGCCGCACCAGCGAGCTCGCCGGTTTCGGCGAGCTGACATATCATTTCACACCCAAATTGTCGGTGACCGGCGGCCTGCGCTACGGCAGTTATTCGGGAACGGTGCATACCTTCCCAGGCTACAATTCGGCCTATTTCACCTATGCGCTATTTGGGATCTCTGGCCCGCTGGCACTGGCGCCCAATGGTGCATCCACCGCGAAATATCCCACCGCGTCGAAAGCCTCGTGGAAAGCGAGCCTCACCTACAAGCCGTCGCGCGACCTTACGTTCTACGGCACGGTGTCGACCGGCTATCGGACGCCCGTTTACAATACCCGCGCCGGCAGCGTGAGCACCGTGGACCCGCACGATCTCGTCATTCCCACGGGCGCGACGTCCGACAGCCTGACCAATTACGAGGTCGGCACGAAGGGCCGCTGGCTCGGCGGCAAGCTGACCGCCAATCTCGCGGCCTATTATATCGACTGGCGCAACATCCAGGTGCAAGCCAATCGCCAGTCGGATTCCATCCAGTTCGCGACCAACATCAAGGGCGCCGTCAGCAAGGGAATCGAGGCGGAGATCACTCTCACGCCGGCACGCGGTCTGACCTTCGGGCTCAACGGCTCGCTCAACGATGCCAAGGTCACCGACATCACTGCCCAGCAGGCGATCATTTCCGGCGCCGTCGACGGCGCGCGGTTGGCGTCGCCGCACGTGCAAGGCGCGGTGTTCGGCAGCTATAATTACGGGATC
>Ga0136846_1229247_pt1 | contig 15145 bp, 13 predicted proteins | sample HopSoiMetagenom2_FD_96841 | JGI IMG/M metagenome (GOLD analysis project Ga0136846, IMG submission 96841) | Grasslands soil microbial communities from Hopland, California, USA - 2 Assembly 2016 (version 4) | ecosystem: Environmental > Terrestrial > Soil > Grasslands | place: USA: Hopland... | reverse complement strand
GTGCCGCAGCAGAACATCGACCCCATGGCGTCCTTGCCGCGGGCGATGCCGCCGAAGAACAGCGCCTGCTGGCTCCAGGCCGCCGACGCCAGCCGGCCCTGGTCGGCATTGGCGTAGTACTGCGGCGTCTGCACGAACGCGACGTCGGGCTCCACGAAATGCCCGAGCGTCTCATCGAGCAACCGCTGGTCGGCGACGTGATCGCAGTCGAGGACGACGACGAAGGGCGCCGTCGTGCGGGCGAGTGCGTGGTTGAGGTTGCCCGCCTTGGCGCCGACGTGATGGGGCCGCCGCAGGTAGCGGACACCGTGACGAGCGGCAAGGGCAGCGAGGTCGTCACGGTTGGCGTCGTCGAGCAGCCACACGGTGACGTCGGCCCCGCCAAGCCGGCGAGCGGCCGCGACCGTCGGCTCGACCACGCCGACAGGCTCGTTGTACACCGGGATCAGGACGTCGACGGCGACACGAGGATCGGGCCACGATGGCACCGGCCGGCGCCGGCGGGCGCCCCAGCACGTCCACCAGAAGCCGGCCGCCTGGACCAGGTTGAAGACCTCGGCGGCGACGAGGAAGCCGTAGAGGATGGGGTTGCCGACGCGACCCGGTCGCAGCAACCACGTGAAGTACCAGATGGCGGCCACGACGTTCAGCGGTGCGAGGAGGCGCAGCTTGCGCCGGCTTGCCCGCCATGACTCGGCAGGATCCCACCGCAGGGGCTCGAGGCGAGGATCAGCTTCGATCATGTGAGCTCCCAGACCTGGACGTTGTCGAATCGCAGCACGCGGGTGACGCGCCGTCGCTGCCGGAGCTGGGCCAGGACGTCGCCGATCCGCTTGGCCTCGCCCGGGTCCAGCAGCCGGGGCGAGACGAGCACGAAGAGCCGGCCGCGGCTGCTGTCGCGAGCGACGTGGTCGCTGAGCGGGCGGAGGCGATAACGACCGCGGTCGTAGTAGCCGACGACCGGGCCGACGTCGGCTGGCGCATAGAGGACCGTGTCGCCGTCGCGCCCGGCGCGGTTGAGCGCGTGCGTCGCCTCCCGGAACGAGTAGCGCCGGGGGTTCGAGCCGTTGGTCTGCTGGTCGACCAGGCCCACCACCAGCCCGGTGACGATGATGACGCTCAGCAGCGCCAGGCCGATGCGGTGGCGAGCTGTCCCTGTCATCAGCCGGGCCAGGAGCACGACACCAAGTGCGGCCGTGCCGGAGAAGTAGCGCACGTCGAACAGGTCACGCTTCACCATGCCAATGGCGAACAGCGCCAGTACCGGGACGAGGCAGGCGGCGACCAGCAGCGTCGTCGGCGGTCGTCGCCGGCGTCCGAGGGCGAGCAGGCCGAGGAACATCAGCCCCGGCCACAGCGCGACAGCGGCGGCCATCACCGCGTCAGAGTGGTAGCCCCACGCCGCCCAGACGAGGTTGGCGCCGAGCGTGTACACCGACGGGCGGTGGGCCAATCCCGACACGGCGGCACCGGCCTGCGAGGCGGCGAGGAAACCTCGGCCGGCGTGCTGGTTGACGCTGAACTGGTGATGAGCGAACGGCACGAGGGGCGCGAGCGCCAACCCGGCGAGGGCAGCGGAGCCAAGCCATCAGTAGATCACGCGCCGGTCGAGCGTGCGCCGTGCCTGGCGCCGGGCGATGACCACGAGGAAGGCAGCCTGCTGCACCAGGACCTGCAACACGGCGAAGTACTGCGTCCAGACGAGCGCGGCGGTGACCACGGCGTAGAGCATCCAGTCGAGCGTTCGCCCGCGGCGTATGGCCCGGGCCTGCAGCCAGACGGCGGCCACGGCGAAGACCATGAACAGCGCGTACATCCGGGCTTCTTGTGAGTACCAGACGAGAAGCGGCGACACGCTGCCGATCGCGGCGGCCACGAGGCCGGTGCGGCGGTCGTAGAGCTCCTCACCGCAGAGGTACAGGACCGGCAACAGGGCGAGCCCGGCCACGATGGAAGGAAGCCGCACTGCCATCTCGCTGCTGCCGAACACTCGTACGGCGCCCCAGAGCACGGTGAAGTAGAGGGGCGGATGGACGTCGGTCGTCCGCAAGTTCGTCAACATCTCCGAGAAGCCCATCTTCGCCTGGAAGACGCTGGTGGCTTCGTCGAGCCAGAGACCCCGGGGCACCACCAGCCGTACTGCGAGCCCGACGGCGGTGATGCCAGCGAGGCCCACGACGACCGAGTTGCCGGCGGTCGCCACCCGCTCGGCCAGCCGTGCCCGCCACCGCATCCTTTCGGCAACCTCCATGCCCCCGAGCACGGCGGTGGCCGTGGCGGTGGCCGACAGCGTCGAACCGGCGACGGCGGCTGCGCTGTGGGCGAAGTGGACGATCAGCCAGGCCTGACCCGCGGCCACGAGTCCCACGACGACGACTGCCGACGACGCCTCGCCCCGCGCACAGCGGTGTGCCACCAGGACACGGCTGACGCCGAGGAGGGCCATCGCCAGGAGGTACGGGGCCAGCAGTGGGGCGACCGCCCCGTAGCGGGCACCGAACAGCGATCGGGTCAGCAGATCGTGGGCCACGGCACCCACGACGACCGCCATGCCGCCGATCGCGGCCGCGATGCCAACCGCGATCGGCAGGGCCCGCGACTGGCCGCGGGCCGCTCTCGGCAGCAGCACGAGCGGCACCGTCAGCGTGGCGAACGCGGCGATGCCGCCGAGGGTGGAGAGCACTGCGAAGCGGCCGGCCTCGGCGCCGCCGAGCAGCCGGTTGGCGAACAGGAGGTCCTGGGTCTGGACGACGGCCAGCAACAAGAATGCGGCGACGGTCCCGCCGAGGCCGGCGGTGGCCACACCCTCGACGCCCGGGAGCGATGGCGCCATGGGGCCGTAGGACACGCGCAGCGCGAGCACCGCAGCCACCGCCACACCGAAGGCGGCGCCGGTCGCGCCGAAGCCCAGGCCAAGGAGCACACCGATGGTGAGCCGGCCAACCGGCTCGGCCAGCAACGAGGCCAGCAGATCGGCGTGACGACCGACGCCGAAGAGGCGGCCCCGCTGCAGGCCCAACGGTGCGACCACGGGGGCGGCCATCGCCAAGGCGATCACCACGCCCACCGGCAAACCGAGATCCCGGGCCAGCCACGGGCTGAAGCCCACGAGCGCGGCGGCAACGGCGAGGCCCGCTCGACCCAGGAGGGCGTCGAGCCGGCCCGACCCAGCGGGCGCCAACGCCCCCACCGCGCTGAGACTCGTGGAGGGGAGACCGGCAAGCACGAACAGACCGAGAAAGGCGGTGAGGTGGGCGAAGGCTGCCGGCGCCAGGAGCCGCGCCATGACGATCGCGAACAGCAGGTTGCCGGCGCCGGCGCCGATCTGCCCGGCCGCCACCAGCAGCTGCTCGACGGCGACAGTTCGAGCTCGGTCCGGCGCGGTGCCTGGCCGCAGCGTGACGGCAGCGCTCACCATGCCAGCGACACCGGTCCCATCGGCAGTCCGACGAGCGTCTCCATCTCGTCGGTCTCACCGCGCGACAGCACGATTCGCAGGAGCCGCATCGCCTCCTCGGCCAGGGCCACCTCCGCCTTCACCGCCGCTGCGGGAGGACCGGCTGCGCTGGTCGCGCCGACGGCGGCATCGAGGGCGGGGCCGTCGACGTCCCACGGCACCCATGGCTGCCGCAGTCGCCGGGCCAGGGGCTCCAGCCCCGGCTCGTCGCCCACGGCGACCGCGGGCACCCCGGCGGCGGCGGCGGCAATCAGCGCGTGGAGCTGGCAGACGACGGCGACGCCACCGGATGCGGCGAGAGCGTCCCGGAGATCGAGCACGCCAAGGCCCGCGGTCCACGACAACACCGTGCAGTCGACGGCGAGGGCGGCAAGGCGGCCGGCGACCGCGAGCGCCCGGGCGGCAGGCGGATGCGGCACGACCACCGTGACCGCGCCACCCCGTTCGCTCGGCGAGCCCGCCCAGCGATCGAGCAAGGTCCACACCGGATCGGCGCCGATGCGGAAGGGTGGGGTGGCGCCACTACGGCTCAACAGGCCGGCGGCGACCTCGTCGCTCACGATGAGCAGATCAGCGCCGTCGCCGAGGCGCCCGATCTGCCGAGCCGCCCGACCTGATGAGGCGACCGCCGGTACTCCGACGCCCATCAGGGCCACGGCACGACCGTGACGGCGCGCCGAGCGGGCGAGGCGGGCAACGCCGGCCAGCGGCGCGCCGAACGCCGGGCCGCCCGCCACGACGACAGCGTCAACCCCCCGGACTGCCCGGCCGAGGTCGAGCCTGTCGGGCAGCGCCGCCGACCGGATCTCCCAGCCCGGGAGCCCTTCCGAGAGGGACTGGACGACGGCGCGACCGGCCGGATCAGACCACCGGTAGGCGGTCGTGACCAGAACGCGCCCCATGCCGCACCTCCTCGTAGAGCTCGAGATGGCGCTCCGCCACCGACGACCAGGTCCGCCCGCGGGCCAGCTCCGAGGACGCGGTAGCCAGACCGGCCCTCGCCTCGGGGTGGCGGGCCAGCTCGACGAGTCGTGCCGCGAGCGCCCGGGGCTCACATGACGTCCCGAGCTCGGGCGCTCCGACGCACGCGGCCATCGCCGACGACAGCAGCACGGGCCGGCCGTGCCCGAGGGCCAGGCCGAGCGGTCCGCTGCTCGAGAACGGGCGCGGGTAGGGGACGAGGACGATGTCGGCTGCGGCGAACCAGGCCGGCACGTCCCGGTCGTCGACGAAGCCGGTGAACCGGGCCGCGGTCGATGCTCTGGCGACCAGCTGGTCGGCGTAGCTGTCCCGACCGACGAGGCGGGGATGGGGTCCGCCCGCCACCACGAGCTCGACGTCGGCGGCGGCCAACTCGGCGGCCGCCAGCGCCGCCTCCAAGCCCTTGTACGGGCTGAGGAACCCGAAGCACAGGACCGTGAGGCGTTCGTCGTCGAGGCCGAGCCGGGCCCGCTCGGTGACGCGGTCGCCGGGCGGAGTCGGCTCGATGCCGAGCGGGATCACCCGAGCACCGGGTACCACCGGGGCGAAGCCCGGCTCGTGCACCACTGCGACCGACGACAGTCGGCGTACCGCCGCCTGCACGCCGCTCAGGGCCACCCGCGCCGGGCCGGCCGGAACCCGCACACGGTGCAGGCGGGTGAAGTCGCGATCGACGCCGGCAGGATCGACCACGTGGTGGAGGGTCACGACCGCCGGGCAGCCGGCGCCCCGCAGGCGAGCCAGCGCCCAGGGAAGTCCCGGCACCGAAGCCGGCCCGCCGTAGAGAAAGACCTCGTGCTGCAGGTGCACCACCGGCGCCCCACTGCGGGCCGCCGCTCGGGCGGCCGCGGGCAGGGCCGCGGGGCCACGACGGAAGGAGCGCTCGACCCGCACGCCGTCGTGGACACGCCGATCGGCTTCGCCGTCCTCGTGCGGCGCGATGACGACGACCTCAGCACCGGCCTTGGCCATGGCACCGGTGAGGCTGGCGACGTAGGACTCGACCCCGGAGCGGACCCGACCGTCGGCCGTCGGGTACGGCGCGACCATCGCCACGTCAGCGGACGGCATCGCGCACCTCCTCGGCGTCATGGTCCCGGAGGTCGATGACCTCGGCGTCGACGACCGCCTCGCGCTGCCCTGGAGCCGGCAACGGCAGCACGCGGTGGTGGAGCCACAGGCGAAATGACGACACCGCCATCCGCCGCGCGTCGGCGAATGGGTGCAAGTGGGAGCCGTCGCGGTCGACCCAGACGGTCGGCACCTCGATGACCCGGTACCCGAAGTGGCTGGCGACGACGAGCAGGTCGACGTCGAACAGGAAGTCCCGTGACGACAGGAGCGGCAGGGCGGTGTCGAGCACCGCTCGACGCGCCACCTTGGCGCCACACTGCGTGTCGCGAACGCCGAGCCGGAACAGCGCCGCCACCAGCAACGGGAACACCGAGCTGGTGGCGCGGCGCGCTCGTGAGCGTGGCCGGGGCACCACCGCCGATGGGTGCCAACGAGAGGCGATCGCGACATCGGCACCGGCCGCGACCACGTCGACGAGGCGGAGGTACTCGGCTGGCGGCGTGGAGCAGTCGGCGTCGACGAAGCCGATCACGTCGCCGCCGCAACGGCGGAAGGTCTCCATGACGACACCGCCCTTCCCCAGCTTCGGGTACTCGTGCACGACGATGCGCTCGTCGTGGACGGCCTGCTCCCGGACGACGTCCACGGTGCGATCGGTGCACTGGTCGAGCGCGACATGGAACCGCACAGACGGGTCGGTCAGGACGGCGCTGTAGGCCCGCAACGTTCGGGCGATGCGGTCCTGCTCGTTGTGAGCGGGAATGACGATGTCCAGGCGCATGATCCAGTCCTTGGGGTCCGGGCGCCGCTCGGCCGCACGTGATGCGGAAGGTGCGCAGATGTCGTCGGGTCGGATGCGGTCGTCTGGTCAGCGTGCTGACCGACGGCGTTCGTCACTGATGGGCGAATCACCCTGAATGCGACAAACCTATCCAGACGACGTGGTCGGATCCAAAACGGCACGAACAACACTCGGTTACGGCCGTCCTACAAGTCTCCCCGCCGCGTCGTCGCTTCTCCTCGCTGTGTGGTCAGCGCTGACGGGCGCCATGCGAGGTGCCGACGGGCGGCGCGATGATGGCCGGAGCGACGTCGAGGAGGACGACATGGCCGTGACGAGCGACCTTCCCTACAGCATCAACGACGCCGACAATCACTTCACCGAACCCCCGGACTGCTTCGAGCGCTACATCGATCCGTCCAAGCTCCATCTGGCCATTCGGTACGTCCTGACGCCGGACGGGCGACGGATGCAACTGTTCGCAGGGCAGCCGTCCAAGTTCCTGAGCTCCGCGTCCGGCCAGGTGACGTTCTCGCAAGAGGAGCTCACCAAGATGTTGGGCGCGCCGGTCGCGTTCGACCCCCAGGACTCGGACCTGATCCGGCGTGACGTTCCGGGCGTGAAGCTGAACCGCCTGAACCCCTTGCGGGACCTCAGCGAAGAGGAGCGAAAGGCGTTCATCGACGAGTGGCGGCACCGCTCCGAGGCCTACGGGAACCGCGACCTGCGCTTGGCGCTGATGGACGAGCAGGGAATCGACAAGGCGTTGATGTTCCCCGCCGCGGCCCACGACATCGAGTACGAGTTCGCCGACAACATCGAGGCGCTGTACGCCAACATCCGCGCCTTCAACCGGTGGATCAAGGAAGAGGTCGGCTACGTCGCCCAGAACCGGATGTGGGTGCCGCCCTACATCGCCTTGGCCGACCCCGTCCTGGCCGTGCAGGAGCTGGAGACCGTCATCGCCGACGGCGCGACGATGATCCAGACGAAGTCGGGCCATGCCCACGGCGGTCGCGACAACCCGTTCGGTGGACGGTCATTGGCGGATCCGGCCTTCGATCGCTTCTGGTCGATCTGCAACGAGGCCGACATCCGGCTGGCCGTTCACCTGGGCGGCACCGATTACCAGAAGTACGGCGCCGACTGGTCAGAGGACCCCGAGGCCGTGTTCGGCGACTTCGACGCCTTCCAGTGGATGATGTACTGGGGTGACCGCCCGGCCATGGAGCTCACCTCGGGCTTGATCCTGCACAACTTCTTCGGGCGCTTCCCGAACATGAAGGTCTGCCTCTCGGAGATGGGCACCGTGTGGCTCCCGTACACCATGCGCAAGATGGATCACGCCTTCCTGATGGGGCGCAAGGCCAAGTGGGCCGAGAATGGGCGGCTCGACCGGCGTCCGTCCGAGATCTTCCGGCAGCACTTCGTCGTGGCGCCGTACCCGGAGGAGAACGTCCAGCGGGTGGTGGCCGAGGTCGGCATCGAGCCGATCGTGTTCGGCTCGGACTTCCCCCACGGCGAGGGGCTGGCGTACCCCTCGAAGTACGTCGAGGCCCAGTTGTCGGCCTTCAGCGAACAGGACCAGAAGCTGATCATGCGCGACAACCTGGAGAAGTTCCTACTCCGCTGACCGCGCCGCGGACCGGCGCGACTGATCCGAGGGGGATCGATGGCCGAGGTGAGCCAGGCCGAATCGGTGGCAGCGATGATCGAGCTCTACGCCCGGGCGTTCGCCGGCCCTGGTGAGGCGGCAGCGCGCGGCGGGCCGTCGCCGCAGCCGATGTACGTCGCCGCCGCGGACGCATCGCCCGTACGCGACCTCGGCGACGCCCGCTACTCGATCCTCAGCATGGAGGACCTCCTCCATCTCACCAAGCACCACGCCGTCGAGCAGGGATCGAAGTTCCTCGGCAGCCCCCGCCCGGCGATCCCGCTCGGTCTCGACGGTCCGGAGCACCGGAAGTACCGCCGGCTCCTCGATCCCATCTTCACCGCACGGCGTGTCGCTCCGCTCGCCGGCACGGTGCGGGCGTTGGCGTCCGACTTGCTGGACAGCTTCGTGCCTGACGGGGAGGTCGATGCGTACGGCGCATGGTGCGAGCCGTTGCCGTCGACGATCTTCCTCTCGATCATGGGCCTTCCCTCCGAGGACCTCGCCGACTTCATGCGGTTCAAGTCGCTGATCCTCTCGAACGCCGACCCGACCGCCTCGCCCGAGGACCGGCTGGCTCGCCGGGAGCAGGGTGTGGCCTGGATCCAGGGGTACTTCCTCGCCGAGCTCGAACGCAGGGCAGCCGGCGGTGGGGCCGGCGACGACGTGATCGGTGGCCTCCTCGCTGCCGAGGTCGATGGGCATCACCTGACCCAGGAGGAGATCCTCGACATCCTCGGCCTCCTGATGGTGGCGGGACTCGACACGGTGACGTCCGCGCTGAGCTGCTTCCTCGCCCATCTCGCCCAGCACCCCGACCAGCGCGAGCGTCTCGTGACCGACCCGGCGCTCATCCGCCCAGCCGTCGAGGAGCTGATGCGGTTCGAGTCACCCGTACCCGACGGCTACCGCGTCACCACCGGCGAGGTCGTCCTGCCGAGCGGCACGGTGATCCCGGCGGGTGCCGACGTGCACGTCTCCTGGGCCGCGGCCAACCTCGATCCGGCGGTCTTCGCCGACCCGCTAGCCGTCGACCTCGACCGGCAGCCGAACCCCCACGTCGGTTTCGCCGCCGGCTTCCACCGATGCCTGGGGTCGCACCTCGCCCGCATGGAGATGGTCACCGCGCTGACCGTGTGGCACGAGCGCATCCCCGCCTACCAGCTGGCCCCGGGTCACCAGCTGCACTACGCCGTACAGCCGCGGGCACCACGGCCGTTGCCGCTCGTCTGGAGCTGAGCGCCGTCGTACTGACCGAGAACCCAACCGACGAGCGCCTCTGTAGAACCCGCGTGTTGGCTTCGCGATCCGCACTGCCCAGGACCCTCTCGACCCCTTTCGTCGCAGTCTTCCCGCGGTACTCTCCGCCTCGTCCTCGAGGCCAGGAGACCGATGTCCCTCATCTTCACCAGCGGCGCAGAAGTAGCACTCGTCGTGCGGGATGAGGAGCGCATGCTCGCCTTCTACCGCGACTTCCTCGGTCTTGCCGTCACGGACGAGCTCGAGGTTGGTGCGATCAAGGTGTACTGGCTCGACGCGGGTGGCACGCTCATAAAGATGGTCTGCCCCGCTCCCCCTCCCGAAGCGGCGGCCAAGGTGGACGAACTGCTCGGCTGCGCCGGCTTGCGCTATCTCACGATGCGCATCCAGAACGTCGAAGAGACCATCGCGTCGGCCGAGGCAGCGGGCGCGACCATCATCCGCCAGACCGCAAACGAGTCCACGACCATGGCGTTGCTCGCTGATCCGGACGGCAACATCATCGAGATCACCCGACGGGTTGCGTGAGATCCCCGGCCATGGTCAGCACCGAAGAAGTCGTTCCGACTGAGTCCCTCCGACGTCAACGTCGGCGCCAGGTGCGGTTGACAATCGAGCGCGCCGCACTCGACCTCTTCAGCGAGCGAAGCTATGACGACGTCACAGTCGCCGAGATCGCCAATGCCGCCGGCATATCGCTGCGCACCTTCTTCCGGTACTTCCCGTCGAAGGACGCGGTGCTGCTGGCCTCGGGCGCGACCCTGATCGACCGCCTGTTACTTCACCTTGAAGAACAGCCCAAAGGTGTCAGCGCGTTCGATGCCATGAGTAAGGCCCTTCTCGCCAGCGTGGTCGTTCCCGAAGAGGAGCGCCTCACGGTTCTGAAGCGCTGGCAGGTGTTGCACGACGTGCCGCTGCAACGGACGGAAGCGAGCGCGTCGGCCGAGGAGATGGACGCCGAGGAGCGGATCATCGCCGAGCTGACACGTCGAATGGGTCCCACTGCTGACCGTCGCCAGGCCGAGGTCATGATGGTGGCGATGCACGCCATCGGACGCCGGGCCTACGCCATGTGGTGGACCAGCGGCGGCCAGGGCGATCCCACCGACTGGGCCGCCGCCTATATCGACGTGCTGGGCACGACGTTCGGCTGACCTGACGACGCTAGGCGGTGCCGTGAACGGCACCGGTCGCCAGCAGCGCGTCGATGCGCCCGGCGTCCACGCCGAGCTCGGCGAGGACCTCCCGGCTGTTGGCACCGATTCCCGGTGAGTACGCCCGATAGCCCACAGGGACCCCGGGCCACGTGATGTAGCCGCTCATCAGCGTGCACGTTCCTAGATCCGGCTGCTCGACGTGGTGGAACATGCCGTTCTCTGCCAGCCACGGGTCCGTGAAGACGTGGTCCCGCGGCAGCACTGCGGCCGCCGGGATGCCGCGCAAGCACAAGCGGTCGACCAGCTCGGCCGAGGAGCACGACGCGATGGCGGCGCCAACGCTCTCGGCGAGTAACGCCGCCTGCGGCGACGTCGGGTCCACCAGCGTCACGTCGAGACCGAGCTCGTCGACGAGTGTCCTCGCCTCGATCTCGTCCCGGGCCCCGACCACGATCCAGCCGTCGACACACTCGTAGAGGCGCCGGACCGCGGATGGCCCTGCCCAACCCGGGTTGCCAACAGGCGATACCGGCTTCGACGCGTAGCGGGTGAGCTCGCCCGATTGGAAGAAGGTCGAGGCGCTGGCCAAGGAGAGCACGACCTCTTGGCCCCGGCCAGTTGCGGTCTCACGCTGGTACAGCGCGGCAAGGATGCCGAGGGCGGCGAGGGTCCCGGTGCCGATGTCGTGCACCAACATCCCTTGGATCAGCTGAGGCGTGGTTGGGCCGCCCTGTGCGACGGCAAGGCCGCTGCGGGACTGCACGAGAGGGTCGAACGCCGGTGTTTCGGCCAGGGGGCCGACTTCCCCCCAGCCTGTCACCGAGCAGCGGACGAGGCGAGGGTTCACGCGGTGAAGCGTGGCGGCGTCGGTTCCGAGACGCGTGCGCACGCCAGGTCGCACCCCATCGGCGACCACATCGACACCCGCGACGAGCTCCAGGAAGAGAGCTCGGCCCTCGACCTGCTTCATGTCGAGCCCAAGGCCGCGCTTCGACTGGTTGAAGGCGGCGAACGAGATTGGGAAGTCTCGGTAGGGGTCACCCCCCGGTGCCTCGACCTTGATGACCTCGGCACCGAGATCACAGAGGATCGATGGGCCGAAGGTCCCCGCAACGAAGGCGGCCAGATCCAGGACTCGGATGCCCGCGAGCGGCGCTGCGTCGGCAAGTTCGGGCGCAGTCGCCGCCGGCAAGGCGGGCGGAGGCGCCGTCCAGCAGGTGCCCGGGGCGACACGCCGCGTGCCATCCGCCAGGTGACGCACCTCCGTCGCTGCGTCCGACATCCGCAGGGGCGGGCTCGGCAGGTCAACGACGCCAAGCTCGGCATGCGGACGTGCCACGCGCCAGCCGTTGAGTGCCACGGTCTCGCTGTCGAACCACTCGTCGCGAGTGCTCAGCGGGGCGCAGGGAACGTCGGCCTCGTAGAGCACCTTCAGCCACTCGTCGCGGGAACGCTCCTGGAAGCGGGCCGCGAGGCGTTCGATGACGGTTGGGGCGACGTCCGCCAGCTGAAGATTCAGCCACTGGCCGTCGACACCGGGCATGACCATGACATCCATCAGCTCGAGTACCTCGAGCGCGCGCAGAAAGAACGGCTGCGCGAGCGCGCCCAGGAAGAGCCATTCGCCGTCGCCGCACTGATACATCCGATAGTGCGGGAGGCCGCCGCTGCCGCCGCCCGCTGCCTTGCGTGGTGCATCGGCCATGACCGCGGCGAGCATCGCGGCCACGGACTGCAGACCGCTCGTCGATGCCGCCTGTGCCACGCCGGTGCGTGCCCGACGGAAGAGCCCGGCCACGGCCGCCGTCGCCGCCATGGCGCCCTGCTGGTAGGCGAGCAGTGGCACAACGACCGACGACGGCTTGAGCGGCGACCCGGCCGGGGCGCCTATCCCGACGCCCGCGTGCCCGCTGACGGCTCCGAGCACGACATGGTCGTGGGGCAGGTTGCTCCACTGCCCAACATGCCCATAGGCGGGCTCCCAGATGTGCACGACGCGTTCGTTCACTGCCCGCACACTGGCGGCGTCGAGCCGCAGCTGCTCGAGCTCGGCGCGGCCCAGGTCGGTAACCACAACGTCGGTCGCGGCCACCAGGCGGCGGATCTCTGTCAACCCGGCAGGGGTTGCCCGGTCGAGCTCTACGACCATCTTGTTGCGCGTCCAGCAGACGTAGCCCGGATCTCGGGCGAGCGAGGCCCTCTGCCCTTCGACGCGCACGACGTCAGCCCCGAGATCGCCGAGCAGCATGGCCGCGGTCGTACCGGCGATGCTGTCGGCGATTTCGAGCACTCGCACCCCGTGCAGCGCTCCGTGCTCGTCCGCGTCCGTGTTGGTGATGGTCACCTGAAGCCCTTCCTTGCATTGGCTTGCCAGCGCGTGACGGTCGCCCCGTGCATTGAACGCGCGACCGGTAGGGACTACTTCTTCACGTACAAGTAACGGAAGTCGGGCAGGCCGCTGAACTTGAAGCCGACGTCGCTGATGTTGGCGACCTTGCCAGCGTGGACGTACGCCTGCCGAATGTGGCAGAGATCGACCTGGACTGCCTGGTTGGCCAGCTTCGTGTAGATGGTGTCGTAGAGCGCCTTGGCAGTCACCTGCGGCGTGCTCGGATCCGATGCCTGGGCAAGGGCCTTGGTGACGGAGGCGTCGGCGTCGTTGTACAGCCCGAGGCCCGACGTCCCGAGGTAGAACGCCTTGATGTAGCCGAGCGGATCGACACCCGGCGCTGTCGCCGCGCCGTAGAGGGCATCGAGCTGGCCGGTCTGGAAGCGTGTGTCACCTGTGGGCAGGAGCTCGAGCTTCACGTTGATGCCGTAGTCGCCGAGCATGCCCTGGATGACCTGGGCCTGCTGGGCGAAGATGGCCGAATAACCCATGGTGAAGGTGGGGTTGAAGATGCCGCTCTGCTTGACGAGCTGCTGGGCCTTGTCATGGTCGAAGTGGTAGATCGAGTCAGCCGACTTCGAATACGACCAGTGGGACGGTGTCCAGAAGATGTTCGACGGAGCACACTGGCCTTCGTAGATCGCCTGGTTGAAGAGCTCCTTGTTGATGCCGTACTCCATCGCCTGGCGGAACTGCAGGTTGTCGAATGGCGGGCGCGTCTGACGCATCTGGAACACGGCTTCGGTCAGGGGGACGTCGACGGTGATGCCCTGGACCGTGCCGTCTTTGATGGCCTTGGCCGCAGTGGCCACATCGGAGCCCGTGACGAACCCCAGGTCGAGATCGCCCGACCGCACAGCATTGATGCGCTGGATGTTCTGCACGATGTACTGGATGCTCATCTGCTTCAGCAGGCCGGCACCCTTGTCCCAGTAGCTTCCGCTGGTGACAAGGCTTGACTGCTTGTAGGTGATCTTGTCACCAGGGACGAAGCTGCTCACGGTGTATGGACCGGAGCCAGCGCCATGGGTGCCATTGTCGAGCTTCACCCCGCTCGCAATCACCTTCGGGCTCATCATCATCCCCGCCTGCGTGGCGAGGAGACCCGGCAGCTCGGTTCCGCCCGAGGACAGGTGGAAGCGCACGAGGTCAGGACGCACGACCTCCACGGAGGACACACCCGACAGTTGCGAGAAGAGGCCGCTGCTCGGCTGCTTGTCGCGCTCGATGTTGGCCTTGACCGCGGCAGCATCGAACTTGGTGCCATCCTCGAAGGTGGCGTTAGTCCGGAGGGTGAGCTCCATCGTGCTGCGGTCCGGGAACCGCCACGACGTCGCCAGCATCGGCTGGACGTTGAGATTTGCGTCGATGTTGGTGAGCCGGTCGTAGAGCGGCGACAGGTAGGTGGTGAGCGGTGTGGGCCGCGCTATCGGATCCAGGGAGTTGGCGGCTGCGGCGAAGCCAATGGCGAGGGTGCCGTCGGGGTCGACGTTGGCCGGGCGGGCCTTGCCGCCCGCAGCCGTGGACGACGATGGCGAGTCAATGACGCGGGTGATCACCTTCTTGGTGGTCTTCTTCTTCGTCGTCTTCTTCTTCGCCGACTTCTTCGCCGGCTTCTTGGCCGCTGCCGAAACGCTGGTCGCGCTGGTCAGGCCGAGCAAGAGAACGAGTGTGGCGACGAGCGCGCCGATGGTCCTACGACCGCTGTGCATGTGTCCCCCCTGGAGCGATGGTGCGAGCGATGACGACGGGACCACGACAACGTCGGGCGCCCACCTCGGGTTTACCGAAGGTGGCTCGATGTGTCAAGGGATACGGCATGTGATGTCACATTCAGGCGACCCTGCGTCCGTACAACTTCGGGCCGGCCGTTGCCGCTGGTCTGGAGCCTGCGTGCGAGTCATCATCGGTCCCGCTGGGCACAGCGCAGCCATGGATGAACCCAACAAGGGCCACGATGAGCCACGAGGTGGCTTGCCTGGCGACGAGAACCGGGTTGCCTACGAGCCATCCGATGACATGGTGGAGAGCGAGCCGGTCGATCTCGGCGAGGGCAACGAGAAGGCCGTGATACGCCAAGAGAACGTCGGCCCCGGAAACGAGCTCGGCGGCGGCGAGTATCCGGACCGGGAGACACCCCCCTCCGGCGCAGCGGGGGGCCATCGCCATGGATGACGGGCGGAACGACAGCACCGGCGATCCCACCAGCACTCCCGCGGGTCCCGACGCCGAGAGCCAGGACGTCACGGCCCAGATCGGGGAACGCCCGCCGTTCGGCGGCGGCGAGCCGCCGGACCCCGACGCCCCAGCCAACGGTGTGCTCGATCCATCGTCGGACGATCCGCCGGAGCCGAACGAGCCGGCGTAAGGCCCTCCGGCACGAACGAGGCGT
>Ga0136846_1238790_pt1 | contig 15149 bp, 8 predicted proteins | sample HopSoiMetagenom2_FD_96841 | JGI IMG/M metagenome (GOLD analysis project Ga0136846, IMG submission 96841) | Grasslands soil microbial communities from Hopland, California, USA - 2 Assembly 2016 (version 4) | ecosystem: Environmental > Terrestrial > Soil > Grasslands | place: USA: Hopland... | reverse complement strand
GTCCATCCGGGTTACGGGTTTCTGGCGGAGAACGCGACATTCGCGTGCGCGTGCCGCGACGCCGGCCTGACCTTTATCGGCCCGTCCGCCGAAGCCATCGAGTCGATGGGCAGCAAAACGGGCGCGCGAGCGATTGCGACACGCGCAGGCGTGCCGGTGGTGCCCGGCACCGAGGACCCGCTCGACATCGCCGCGACGGACCAGCAGATCGTCGATGCGGCCGCCCGGATTGGGTACCCACTCATGGTCAAGGCCGTTGCCGGCGGCGGCGGCAAGGGCATGCGGGGCGTCGACAGCCCCGAGGCGCTGCTGAATGCGGTCCGCACGGCGCGATCCGAAGCGGGCTCCGCGTTTGGCGACACATCCGTCTATTTCGAACGGCGCCTGGTCCGTCCCCGTCACATCGAGATTCAGCTGCTGGGCGACCACGACGGCACCGTCGTCCCGTTCGTCGAGCGCGAGTGCTCGATTCAGCGGCGCCATCAGAAGGTCGTGGAGGAATCTCCTTCGCTCGCTGTCACGCCGGCGCTGCGAACGCGCATGGCGGCGGCCGCGCAGGCAGTGGCAAAGGCAGCCGGCTACACGAATGCAGGCACGATCGAGTTCCTCGTCGACGAGGATGGCGCCTTCTACTTCCTCGAAATGAACACGCGGCTGCAGGTCGAGCACCCAGTGACCGAAATGGTGACCAGCATCGACCTGGTCCACTGGCAGATTCGCATCGCGCAAGGCGAGCGCCTGTCGGTCGACCCGGAACGCGCGCTGACGCCGCACGGCCACGCAATCGAGTGCCGCATTTACGCGGAGGATCCGGATGAGGGCTTCATGCCCTCGCCCGGGCTCGTTCGCGCCCTGCACCCGGCCAGCGGCCCGGGGATCCGCGACGACGGTGGTGTCGTTGCCGGCTACACGGTCCCGGTGTTCTACGATTCGATGATTGCGAAGCTGATTGCCTGGGCAGCGTCGCGAGACGAGGCGCGTGCGCGGATGGAGCGCGCGCTGCGGGAGTACGAAGTGCTCGGGATCAGGACCACCATTCCGTTCTTCCTGTGGCTGATGCACGAGCCTGATTTCGTCGACGGACGGTTCGATACGACGTACCTCGACCGGGTGCTCGCCTGCCGGCGCGGCGAATCCTTCGTCACGCTGACCGAGCTGGAGGAAACAGAACTGGCGATTGCCGCGGGACTCGACGCGTGGTGGCGGGCCTCGAGCAACGGCCGCGCCTCATCGCCGGCCGTCCTCGGCAGCGGGTGGAAGAGCGTCGGCCGCCAGGACGGCCTGCGTGAATAGGCGGTTCGGTCGATGACGTTCGAGATCGAGCTGAGCGGGCGGACCCGCCGTGTCTCCATCGAACGCGCCGACGACCGACCCGGTCGCTTTCGCGTCAGCGTTGACGGGATGCCGAGACTCGTCGATGCCTGCCGTGTGGGCGAGTTCGGCATCTCGCTGCTCTTTCCCGGCGACTCGCACGCGGGAATCACGGTTGACCTCGCACCCGGCACCGCACGTGGCGAAGTACTGGCGCATGTCGCCGGACGGACGATTCCAATCACCGTCAATGGCCGACGGAGCGGACGCAGCAGGGCCGAGGCTGGAGGAGCAGCGCACGGCGAACAGAAGGTGACGGCACCGATGCCCGGTCGCGTGGTGCGCGTCCTGGTGGCACACGGTGAAGACGTCGTGGCGCGCCAGCCGGTCGTTGTCGTCGAAGCCATGAAGATGGAGAACGAGCTCCGATCACCAAAAGCCGGGCGTGTGAAGGACGTGGCCGTCCAGGCGGGCACGTCGGTGGAAGCCGGCCGCGTGCTGATTGTCATTGAATAGGGCCCAGTGAAAGAGGACGCCACACCCATCCCGCCGGAGCAGCCGGCGGACGAGACCGGAGCGGCCGCTGGTACGCCGGCGCGCAAGCGGCGGACGCATCCACTGGTCCGCGTAGTCGGCATCCTCGTGGCGATCGTCGCGGCGATCATCGTCGCGACGTTGACGGTCGATCTCGGTCCGTCGCTGCGTCGCCGCGCGGAAACCGCAGGATCGAATTACCTCAAGCGGCCGATGCACATCGGCAAGCTGAGCGTCCGTCTCTCGACGGGAAGCTTCATCGTCGAGAACCTGGTGATCGAGGGTCTGAGACCGACGGATCGCCCGTTTCTCAAAGCAAAGCGGATTGCCGTGAACATGCCGTGGTGGTCGATCTTCAACAAGGAGCTCATCATCCGCGACGTGGACATGAGCGACTGGGAGATGCTGGTCGAGCAGTTCAAGAACGGTCACAACTTTCCAAAGATCACGCCCGAGTCCAAGGGGCCGAAAGGGCCGAAGCGGTTCGTGACCACCGTGCGATCCGTGACCGCGCACAACGGACAGTTCACGTACGAAGATCACACGACACCCTGGAGCACGGTCGCCCGCAACCTGAGCGTATCGGTCTGGAAAGGACTGGACACATATCGCGGTACCACCCAGTTCACGAACGGCACCGTGGCCATCCAGTCGTATCGCCCGTTTCGCGCCGACATGCAGACGGCGTTCAAGATCGAGGACGGAAAGGTGTTCCTCGATCGCATCAATCTGACGAGTGAAGGTGCGAAGAGCGCCGTCACGGGATACGTCGACATCGCCCACTGGCCCGAGATGCTTTACCAGGTGCACTCGCATGTCGATTTCCCGATCGAGAAGGACATCTTTTTCAAAGACATGAACTTCGGTGTCACCGGGCAGGCGGACTTCACCGGCGCGTTCCATTTCTTCAAGGGGGGGCGGGAATTGAAAGGACGGTTCACGACGCCACAGGCGGGCGTGAACGTTGGCGGGAACGCCTGGCGGTTTCAGAACGTCGCAGGATCGCTGCTCTGGATTCCCAGCAAGTTCGAGGTCACTGACGTGACGACGTCGCTGTATGGCGGTCGCGCGAAGTTCCTCTACTCGATGGCGCCGCTTGGCGCCGGTCCCGAACATCCCACCCAGGCCGTGTGGGACGCGCTCTACACGGACGTCGATCTCGCGGCGCTCACGGACTTCCTGCAGACCCAGGGCTTGCGGCTTGCCGGCCGCGCGACGGGTCACAACCGGCTCGAGTGGCCCCTCGGCAAGTTCAACCAGAAGCGCGGGGCTGGAGAGATCACGGCGGCACCGCCGGCCGGCATGCGGCCGATGACGCGCGAGATGACGCCCGACGCCATCGCGAAGGTCGAGCCTCTTCCGATCGAGCAGGGGCCGTTCAATTCCCGTCTGTGGATCGGGTATGTGCCGGTCGGCGGCAGGATCACTTACAGGCTCGATCCGGACTGGATCACGATCGGCGGCGGCAGCTGGGCCGCGACGGAAAAAACGTACGTCGAGTTCTCCGGCCAGACCGCGTGGCTGCAGCACTCGCGCATTCCGTTTCACGTGACGAGCGTGGACTGGCAGGAGAGCGATCGCCTGCTCGCCGGGATCATGACGGCATTCGGATCGTCGACGGGCGCGATTCCGATTGGCGGGACTGGGCAGTTCGACGGCGTCATGCTGGAGTCGTTTTCGAAGCCTCGCATCGAAGGGCACTTCGAGGGGGATCGGATGCGCGCGTGGGACGTGGTGTGGGGGCGGGGCACGGCCGATCTCGTAATCGAGAACAGTTACGTCACGATTTCCAACAGTCTGATTCAGCACGACCAATCCGAAATTGCCGCGGAGGGAAGGTTCTCGCTCGGATATCCGCGCAGGGACAACGGTGAGGAGCTCAACGCGGTCGTCCGCATGACCAGGCGATCGCTGGCCGATCTCCGTCACGCGTTCGAGCTGGATGATTATCCCGTCAACGGGCTCGCCTCCGGCGATTACCACATCTGGGGCAAGTACCAGACGCCCGATGGATTCGGCCGCCTGCAGATAGACGAGGGCGTCGCCTACGGCGAGACCTTCGAGGCCGCAACGTCGAACCTGCGGTTCGAAGGCAACGGCGTCCGATTGGATGCAATCGACGTCAAGAAGAGCACGGGCCGCGTCACGGGCGCAGCATGGGTCGGCTGGGACGGGAATTATTCGTTCGACGCCACCGGTGCGCGGATTCCCGTGGAGTCGCTCGCGTCGGTATCGTTTCCACGGGCTCCGCTGTCCGGAATCATGCAGTTCAACGCGACAGGCGTCGGCACGTTCGAGTCGCCGCGATACGACGTGAAATTGAGCATTGCCGACCTGTTTGCCGGCGACGAAGGGATCGGCCAGGTCAGCGGCCGACTCTCCATGCGCGGCGAGATGCTGACGATGGAAATGGAAGCGGCGTCGCCGCGGTTGTCCGTGTCGGGTTCGGGCCGCGTGGCCCTGACGCCGGAAATGGATGCGGAGATCACGCTGCGCGTGTCCGATACGTCGCTCGATCCGTATATCCGCTTCTTTCAGCCCTCGTTGTCGCCCTTCACGACGGCCGTCGCGGACGGGACCATCCGCGTGGTTGGCGAACTGTCGGATGTCGATCACCTGCTCGTCGAAGCCAATGTCGAGCAGCTCAGGCTCAAGCTGTTCGACTACCCGGCGCACAACGACGGCCCGATCAAGATCGCGCTCAATCAGCATCGCGTCGACATCCAGCGCTTCCGGCTCGCCGGGGAGGGCACGGCGTTGGAGCTCGGTGGAACAATCGGGCTGCACGACAGCACGATCGCGCTGAACGCCTCAGGCGATGCGAACCTCGGCATTCTTCAGGGCTTCTCTCGCGAGATTCGAAGTTCCGGCACAGCGGCACTGAATGCGGAGATCCGCGGTGATTTGAACGCGCCGGTCTTTGCGGGGAGCGCCACGATCAAGGACGGACGCTTCCGCTATTCAGCGCTTCCAAACAGCCTGCAGTCGATCAACGGCCGGCTGCAGTTCGATGCGCAGGGAATCCGGATCGTCGACGCCACGGCCGAACTTGGCGGCGGCAAAGTGCAGTTCGGCGGCCGAATCGGCATCAAGGGCTTCGCGCCGGCGGATCTGAATCTCACGGCAACCGGCGAGCAGATGAACCTGCGGTACCCGGAGGGGTTCCGCTCGGTCGTGGACGCGACGCTGGCGTTGCGCGGCGACATCGCGTCGCCGTTGCTGAGCGGCAGGGTCGTGATTGTCGACGGCGTCTACACGAAGAGGTTCGAGCCAAACGTCGACATCTTCAACCTTGGCGGCGGCGCCACGGCACTGCCGTCGCCGGTGGCGACTACGCCGACCATCCCGTTGCGCTTCGACATCCAGGTGTCGGCGCCTTCCACGCTCAGAGTCGAAAACAACCTGGCGCGACTCGTGTCGCGCGCGGACCTGACGCTGGGCGGCACATACGATCGGCCGCAGCTCTTCGGCCGCGCGGAGGTCGACCGCGGCGACATCCTGTTCGAAGGGAATCGTTATGTCGTGACGCGCGGGACGATTGATTTCCTGAATCCTGCGCGCATCGAACCGTTCTTCGACATCGAGGCAGAAACACACGTGCGTGCCGCCACGACGACGGCGAGTGCCGGGACGAGCGAAACATACCGCGTGACGATCGCGATCAGCGGCACGCTCGGCGGCGGACGGATGAACATGCAGCTCAATTCCGATCCGCCGCTTGCGCCGGTGGATATCATCGCGCTGCTGTTCGGGCAGGCGCCGAACCTCGGGAATGCCGAATTGAACGCGCTGCGGCCGTCGGCTGTGACGCAGTCCGAAGAGGCACTGCTTCGGCAGGCGTTCGTCAGACTCGCGGCCGGACCGATTGCCGCGCCCGTGAGCCGCGTACTCGAGCAGACCTTCGGGATCAGCACCGTGCAGATTGCGCCAAGCCTCGGAACGGAAAACGATCCGCTCACGCCGACGGCGCGGCTGATTCTCGGGAAGCGTCTGTCGAGCCGCGCCTACCTCACGTACTCCCGCGCGCTTGGCACCACCAACCGCGAGCAGATCATCATTCTCGAGTACGACCAGAGCCAGAACTTCGGCTGGGTGCTCACGCAGAACGGCGATCGGACGTTCTCGGTCGACTTCAGGGTCCGCCGCCAGATTTTCTGATGCGTCTTGCCCTCGTCGTCCTGCTGCCGTTCCTAGCCGCTGCGGGCGTTGCGCGTGCGCAGGCGCCCTCTCCAGCGGTGCCGTCGCCCCAGTCGCCTGCCCCCGCGTCGGCGTACGTCGGACGTGCGATTGAAGACAACGCCATCTCGATCGAAGGCCGGCCTGCGCTCGAGCCGCCGCTGTTCGCACTCGTCGCCACGCGGCCCGGGGGGCCGCTCTCCATGGCGGACGTCCGCGAAACGATTACGCACTTTTACAGTCTCGGCAGGTTCAACGATGTGCAGGTCGAAGCCGAGAACGCGCCGAATGGCCGCGTGCACGTGCGCTACCTGCTGCAGCCGATCCACGCCGTGTTCGCCGTCAAGTTTCGAGGCACCCTCGGGTTGCCGGAGTCTACGCTGCGCGAGCGAATGGCGGAGCGCTTCGGAGAGACACCGCCGGTCGGACGGGCCGCGGACGTCGCCGCCTCGCTGGAAGATCTGTATCGGGAGCATGGTTATCTCGAAGCCGACGTTCGCGCAGCGCCACCGATCATCGAACACGATCCGGATCGCACGACGCTCCTCTTCGACGTGAATCCCGGCACGCGTGCCCGGATCGCGCAGACGAGCATTGTCGGCGATCCAATCGAACCGCAGGCGGAGCTCATCACCCGGCTTGGTGTACAGGTCGGACAGCCGTATCAGCCGGCAGAGATCCGCCGCAAGCTGGCCGAGCACGTCCAGCGTCTGCGCCATCGCGGGTACTACCAGGCTTCGGCGACCGTCGAGTCAGCGACCGTCACGCCGGATCGCATGCAGGCCGAGCTGACGATCGCGGTTCGGCCGGGCCCTCTCGTGACCGTACGCTACCAGGGCGATCCGATCCCGAAGGAGCGGCTCGCCGAGTTCGTGCCGATCGAACGTGAGGGATCGGTCGACGAAGACCTGCTGGAAGACGCGAAGAACCGGATCGCCTCGTACCTGCAGCAGCAGGGGTACTGGCGCGCAACCGTCACCCACACCGAACAGACCGGGCCTGGCACGCTCGCCATCGTCTTTCAGGTCACCCGTGGACCGCAGTATCACGTCGGTCCCGGGGGCGTGGAGGTGAGCGGCAACGCATCGATTCCGATCGAGGAGTTCAGGCCGGCGGTGCGCACGCTCGCGCCCGGCGATCCATTCGTCGCGGCGAAGCTCGACGCGATCCTGGGCGCGATCACGCAGGTGTATCAGACCCGCGGCTTCGCGAACATGAAAGCGGAGTCCGCCGTCGACGAAATTCAGCCCGGCCTCCTGCGGCCCGGGATCGTGATCACCGAAGGACCTCGCGTCGTGGTCGGCACGGTCTCGATTCAAGGCAACACCCACATCGCGACGGAGGAGCTTCTGGCGCGCGTGACTTCGAAGACAGGCGCGCCGTACTACGGTCCGACGATCGCTGCGGACCGTGACGCCGTGCTCGTCGACTACCTGAACGCGGGATATGCCGCGGCAAATGTCACGATCACGCCCCAGCTGAATGGGGAGCGCGCCGATCTGCCATTTACCGTTGCCGAAGGGCCGCAGACGATCGTCGACCACATCATCGTGGTGGGCAACACGCGGACCGATGAATCGGTGATCCGGCGGGAACTCCAGCTCCACGAGGGGCAGCCGCTCGGCCTGCAGGACCTCATCGAGAGCCGTGCCCGCCTGAGCGCCCTCGGGTTGTTCCGCCGCGTCAGGATCACGCCGCTCGCGCACGGCACCGATAACGACGTGCTCGTCACCGTCGACGAGGCGCTGCGCACGACAATAGGCTACGGCGGCGGCGCAGAGATCAATCGCCTTCTGGAGGCGGACCCGGTGACCGGCGACGCACGCGAGGATATCGAGTTCGCGCCACGGGGCTTTTTTGAAATCGGCCGGCGGAACATCGGCGGGCGTAATCGCACCGCCAACCTGTATACGCGCTTGAGTCTCCGGCCCAATCGCGACCCGACCAATCCCAAGACGTTCGGCTTCGCCGAGTACCGCATCGTCGGGACGTACCGCCAGCCACGCCCATTCCGCGGGGCGGGGGACTTCACCGTGACAGCCGCGGTCGAACAGGGGGTCCGATCGAGCTTCAACTTCAGCCGCAAGGGGGTGAACGTCGAGATCGCGCGCCGTCTTTCGAACATCCTTCGGGGCAGCGCGCGGTATTCGTTCACGACGACGCGCATCTTCGACGTCCAGCCAACGGACCCCCAGGACGCCAGCTTCATCGCGCGACTCTTTCCGCAGGTGCGTCTGTCGGCGTTTTCGTTGGCGCTCGCGCGCGACACCCGCGATGACGTCGTCGATCCGCAGGGCGGCACATTCGTGACGGCGGACGGCACGATTGCGGCGCGCGTGCTCGGCTCCGAAGTCGGGTTCAGCAAGGCCTACGTATCGGGGTTCTGGTATCGAAACCTCGGCCATCCGCGTCTTGTCTTCGCCACTGGGCTTCGCCTCGGTCTTGCCAGTCCGTTCGCACGCAGATCGCCCGATGACCTCATTCAACAGGTGCCGGCGAGCGACCGGTTTTTCGCGGGCGGCGATACGACGATTCGCGGCTTCGCCCTGGACAGCGTCGCGGTGCCCGAACTGATCAGCGCGAATGGCTTCCCGATCGGCGGGAACGCCGTCGTGATCATGAACGGCGAGTTGCGCGCGCCTGTGTGGCGCGATCTCACCGGCGCGCTGTTCATCGACGGTGGCAACGTGTTCCGGCTGCCATCGGACATCGATCTCGGTGAACTGCGCGGGTCAGTGGGTTTCGGGCTGCGGTATCGATCGCCACTCGGTCCGATCCGGGTGGACCTTGGTTTCAAATTGGATCGCCGCGTGATCGTCGACCGACTGGAGCCGAGAACCGCTTTGCACTTCAGCATCGGCCAGGCGTTTTGACGTGAGGACGCCAAGGCTCCTCTTCGTCGTCGTGATTGGTTTGAGCGTAGTCGGCCGACTGCTTGCCGCGGACGTGATCGATCGCGTGATGGCGGTCGTGAACCAGCAGCCCATCCTGTTGTCCGACCTGAACGCCGCGCTGCTGTTCCAGTTCGTGCCGCGTCCCGAGGGCGGAGACCCGCTCGCGTCGACACTCGACCGCCTGATCGAACGAACGTTGATCCTCGAGGAGGTCGAACGTTATCAACCGCCCGAGCCGGCGCCGGACGAAATCGATAAGCGGATCGAGGCGATCCGCCAGCCGCTCGGCGCGGATGGATTTCAGAAGGCGCTCGCGTCGGTCGGGATGACGGAAGCACAGTTGCGCAGCCACATCCGCGATGACCTCCGCAGCGTGACTTACATCAACCAGCGGTTCGGCGAGACCGATCCAGCCGCCCGCGAAACGCTCGTCGCGGAGTGGGTCGCCAGCCTGCGGCGGCGCGCTGATGTGAACGTGCTCTATCTTCCCCGATAGCCGCGCGTCAGCGTCACTTCACTCACGGCCGCACCCAAGGCCGCGTGTCGTTGGAGAGGCCGACCGCCGACGGGTTGGTGACTGCCGGAGTGCCGATCGTCAGCCGGTTGAAGCCGCAACAATGGGCACTCGAAGAAATGCGGATTGAAGTGGCCGGTCTTCATCATCCGGACCGCGCGCTCGATGATCTCCGGTTCACCGATGCCGAGGCTGAACGGGATCCCATGGCCGATCCCCAGACGCGAAGCAATGCGGCGGCGATGAGTACGAGAATGAATCCTGTCCCTGCGCTCCGGGCGCCAGATGGCGCGGTCGGCCGGCGCTCGAAATCGCGTGTCACTGGAGGCGTAATAGCACCCTGTAGAGCGCGACCGTCGCGTCGCCCGCGGCACGCCATGAGAATTCACGCTCCACGATCGCGCGACCCTCGCGGCCGTAGCGTTCGAGGCGCGAGGGATCCGAGAGCGCGCCGCTGATCGCGGCAGCCAGCGCGCCGGGGTCACCCGGCGTCACGAGCCAGCCATTCGTTCCTGGACGCACCTTGTCGGGCAGTCCTCCTGCGGCCGACGCGACCACCGCCCGCCGGTGGGCCATCGCCTCCAGCGTGACGAGCGAGCTCCCCTCGTAGAGTGTGGGGTGGACGAAGAGCGTTGCGATGTCATGCCACGCGTGCATCTCGGCGTCGCTCACGCGACCGTGGAACCGGACGCGCTCGGTGAGCCCGAGCTCGCGGGCGAGCGACTGCAGTCGATCGCGATACGGGCCGTCGCCAATCGACATCCACCGCCACCGGCGTCCTTGCAAGCTGCCTGACTCCCGGGCGGCTGTGAGCGCCTGGAGCAGCACGTGAAAGCCCTTGTTCTCTTCGAGACGTCCGGCACTGAGCAGCACGACTTCATCGGCCGCGATCTCGTACCGACGGCGAAGCTCGCCTACCAGCGCCGCATCGGCAAGCGAATCGATGGCAGCGACGTCGAGCGCATTCGGGATCGTATGCACCTTGCTGGCATCGACCTTGAGATGTTTCATCACCACCGGTTCGAGCGTGCGGTCGGTGGCGATCACCGCGTCGGCAGCGGCCGCACATGCGAGAACCGCGCGCCTGAGCGGCAGATACACCGCGCGCTTCAACTTCGCGCGTGACGGATCCGTCGCGCCGAACTCCTCGAGACCTTGCGGATTGAGGACGAGCGGCGCACCGGCGCTCGCGCGCTCGCGCGCGTAGCCGAGCACGCTCGCGCCAAGGCCATGGACGATGTCGGCCTCGCCGCGGCGGACGAGATCCAGCGCCCGGCGGCCGGCGCGGACGCCGAAGAGCGGGTATGCAGTACTGCGATCGAGCACGGTCGTCCCGCGGCGGCCGGCGAACGGAAATGTGCGGTACGGAACGAACTCGGCGGTGACCGCCTCGTGAATCGAGGAGCGGCTCCACTCGTGCCCGCTCGCCGGCGGCCGCGTGATGAGCGTGACGCGCACGTCGCGCTCTGCCAGCGCCCGTGCAAGATCGTAGACGTGGCGCTCCAGGCCGCCGTATCCGTGGATGGGGAAGACCGATCGGGCGACGAGCGCAACCTTCACGAGCGCGCGATGAGGTCCATATACAGCCGCTCGATGCGCGCGACCACCGCATCCGCATCGAACTCATGCTCGACCCGTCGTCGAGCGGCAGCACCAAGCCGCGCACGCAGCCCTTCGTCACGCCGCAGCGTTCGCACGTCGTCGGAGAGTCCTTCGGGCGACGACGACAGGAGGCCGGTGACGCCGGGCTCGATGATGTCTCGCGTGCCGCCGGTATCCATTGCGGCAATCGGGACGCCGAGGGCGCTCGCTTCGATCAGCACGCGGCTGAGCGACTCCGGACCGCGCGAAGGAAAGACGAGCATCGACGCACGGGCCAGCCATCCGGCCGCGGCCGACTGGTCGACCCATCCGACGAAGCGCACGTCGCGACCGGAAGCGGCCGCCGCCTGCTCGAGAGCGGCCCGATCCGGTCCGTCCCCGGCGACCACGAGCGGCCAGTCGAGATCCGCGCGCTCGATGACCGGCAGGAGGAAGCTCGTGCCCTTGTTGGGGGCGATCTTTCCGAGGTACAGAGCGTACGGGCTGGCCGGCGCGCCGACAGTGGCGTCGTCCGTCGACGCAAGCGTCCGCAGCGCGCCCACGTTCACGGGATTGGGAATGACCTCGACACGTGTCGACCCGAGCTGTGGCGCGCGCGCACGCAGGTCGTCCGCGATCCGCCGGCTTACCGCGACGACGGCATCCGCGTCGGCAAGCGTGCGCTGCTTGCGTGCGAGGTTCGCCCGCATATAGGGAATCATCGGCAGGGCGAGCGGCCAGGCCGCGCCAGCGCGCGGCTGAAGACACCGCGCCATGTTGCCGGCCGAGCATTCGGGACAGAGGTCGAGGCCGCCGCGCGTGTGCAGCAAGTCCGACCAGTAGCAGACCGGCCAGTAATCACGGATGGTCGCGACAACCGGCACACCCACGAGCCTGGCCGCGGCGATCGCGGGCGGTACCGTCATCACGTGTTGGGCGTGCACGATCTCGTGCCGTTCCTCCAGCACGAGCTCGGCCAGATAATCCGCGAGCCGCGCGGTGAGCTGTTCGCTCTTGTGATAGTTGCGCACGAACGGCAGCGTCGAGGCGCGAAACCTGAACTCGGTCACGTTGAAGCCGTCGTACGACGTTCTCGTGATTGCCTGGTCGACCGCGGACGGCTGCGGTCGTGGCTGGATGATGTCGACCAGATGGCCGCGGGAGCGCAGACCCCGCGCGAGCTCGAACGTGCTCCATCCGCTGCCGCCGCAGACGGGAGGAAACGCGTCGGTTGCAATCAGGATCTTCATGCGGTACGACGTCGGGCCCGCGCCCTCAGGATCGCGGCTTCGAGCGCGCGGCAGTGGGCGCTCCAGCTGTAGTCGCGCACCGCCCGATCCCGCGCCGCGGCCCCGAGCGTCGCGCGCAGGCGCGGGTCCGTCAACTGCTCGAGCGCCGCCGCAAGCGCATCCGGATGCTGCGGATCGTAGAGGACGCCCTCACGGCCGTTCGCGACGAGCGAGGGGATACGATCCGACGCGGGCGCGACGACGGGCAGGCCCGCGGCCATGTACTCGAATATCTTCAGAGGCGACCAGTAGAACCCGAGCGCGAGCGGCGCGTGTGCGCCAATGTCGAACGGCGCGACGCCCACATCCGCGGCAGCAAGCGCTGCAGGCATGGCGTCGTGAGGCAGGGCGCCCGTAATGAGGACTCCCGGCACACCCGACGCTTCCTCGCGTACGCGGGGCAGTTCGGGGCCATCGCCAATCAGCACCGCGCCGATGTCCGTGCGGCCGCGCGAGTGCAGCGCCGCGATCGCGCGCACCAGGTGAATCGCGCCGTGCCAGCTGCGAAACGCGCCGGCGAACACGGCAAGCAGCGCGACGGCTGGTCGAGCGAACGATGCGGGAAGGTCGAGACCGGGACGGAACCGAGTCGTGTCTGCGCCCCACTCGAGCACGGTCACGCGATCGGCGGGAACGCCAGGCGGGAGAATGGCACTGTTCGGCGTCACGATCATGTCCGCGAGGCTGCAGAGTCGCAGCCGCCACCGGTGCATCGGGCGCACGAGCAACGCGCGATCCAGCCACGCCTTGCGCGAGCCCGGGTGATCGACGACCGGCGCGTTGACCTCGAGCACGGCGATTGCCCCGGTGGCCTTGGCGGTGACGATCGCTTCACCGCCGAAATTGTGATAGCGCTCCATCACCACGTCGGGGCGGAGGCGAGCGGCCAGGTCGGCGATCGCGCCCGAGCGCGTCAATCGAAGATGCGACGATCCGAGCGGCGGCCGCATGGGGATCCACTGGACGGCGCTCGCGCGGGGGCGCTCCTTGCCTGGCGTCACGAGTGCGAAGACGTCGTGGCCGAGCGCGGCGAGACCCTCGGCGACCGCCGCTACGTGCACGGAGCCCCCCTTGGTGCCCGGTACGACCTGATCGATCGCCGCGTAGAGAACCCTCACCGCGAATCCACTCGCTCGAGCAGCGCGAAAAACGGACCGGACTCGATCGATCCGAACAACAACAGGTCGAGCTTCATCGCCGCTGTCAGCGCCTCGAACGCCGCCCGCGTTGTCCGACTCGCGGCAATCCGAGCCTTTGCTTGACTGCGCGCCGCTTTGATGGCCTCCCGATCAGCGGAGCCCGTGTCCATCGTCGATGCGAGCCGCTTCGCCGCCCGGCGTGCCATCTGCCGCTCCGCGAGGCGCACGAGAATGTTCTCGATGAACCCGCCGACGATGGGCGTGTAGTACCGGATGCGCGCGACTCGAAATCCGGTGTCGCTCGCGACGCGGCGCAGTTCCGGAATGTCGGAGAGCGGGTTCAGATGGTCAGACTTGCGCAGGTGCTCCTGTCGCAGGTCGATCAGCCCGGCGCGATCGAGTCGCCGCGCGAGCGCGTTTATCCAGCGCAGCCCGACGGCGATCCCGGCATTCTTGCGCACGTGCGTGTACACGAACAGCGATCCACCCGGCGCAATGACGCGCGCCGCTTCCGTCAGCATCCCTCGAAGCGCCTCCGGCGAGAGGTGCTCCAGCACGTCAAGCGAGAACGCCTTCGTGAAGGTGGCATCCGCAAACGGAAGACGTCGCAGATCGCCGATGACGAGGTCCACACCCTGCCGCGCGTCACGCGCGAAGAACGGTGCGATGTCGATGCCGACGGTGGTCGCCCGCCAGTCGCGGTTCCAGAGCAGCGCGCGCCCGCTGCCGCACCCGAGGTCCGCGACGACGTCTGACGGGGTGGGCGCAAGAAAGGCGCGCAGCATGTCGTTGCGGATCTTCGACCCGAGGAGCGGTGGCGAGACGCGCTCGTGCCTGGCGTCGGCATGGAGCGCCGCGTCGAGATATTTCGTGCGCTCCTCGAACGCGACGTGCGGTCGCAGATCCAGGAAATCCCCCGATGGCGGCCCGTACGGCCGCCCGCACGACTCGCACGTCAATGTGCTCCCCGCAGCTCGTAGTGTGCCGCGGCACTCGGGGCAGCGAACGAGCGACAACAGCCGCGGCGAGATCACGCCGAGGCCTCGATGGCCTGCGTAAAGAGCGACTCGAGCCGTGCGGCTCGCCGGTCCCATGTGTATTCCCGCACGTCTTCCAGTGCCTGGTGCGAGAGCCGCGCAGCCGTCTCAGGATCCTCTTTCAGACGGCGAACCGCGGCCGTCAGCGCCTGCGGGTTGCCAGGCTCGACCAGCAGCGCGTTATGGTCGTCCGTGAGGACCTCGCGAATCGACGGCAGGTCGCTCGCGACGATAGGCCGTCCAGCCGCCATGTACTCGAACAGTTTCAGCGGCGACGTGAAGGCCGTGGAGATAGCCGAAACCGGATTCGGCAGTATCAGCACGTCCGCCTGCTTCAACAGCGGGGCGACGTCGACCGGGGCCACGCGGCCGGTGAACGTCACGCGCGAGTTGCAATCCAACTGGTCGACGAGCGCGCGCAAGCGTGCGAGATCGTCTTCACGTTCGTGGCCCCCGATGATCAGTCCGCGCGTGTCCGTCAACGCCGCGATCGCCTCGATCACGAGGTGCGCGCCCTTCCACGGATACAGGTGTCCGGCGTAGCCGATCGTGAACGCTCTCTGATCCGTGTGATCCGTGTGATCCGTGGCTGATGTCCGATCGGTGTGATCCGTGTGATCCGTGGCTGATGTCCGATCGGTGTGATCCGTGTGATCCGTGGCTGATGTCCGATC
>Ga0136846_1239875_pt1 | contig 15153 bp, 13 predicted proteins | sample HopSoiMetagenom2_FD_96841 | JGI IMG/M metagenome (GOLD analysis project Ga0136846, IMG submission 96841) | Grasslands soil microbial communities from Hopland, California, USA - 2 Assembly 2016 (version 4) | ecosystem: Environmental > Terrestrial > Soil > Grasslands | place: USA: Hopland... | reverse complement strand
TTGACGTCCTGGATGCGTGCGGACCGCCGCTCGATCTTGGCCTGTTCGACGTACGCCCGCAGCTCCACCGGCCGGTAGGAAACCTCTAGATCCCGCAGCAGCCGCCCGATGTCGCGCGCCGAGATGCTCTTCAGTCATCCGACCTCGTTCCAGCCGGTCGATCTGAAACGGCGTATCTTCAGCGCCGTGCCCAAGGCCAACCATCGCGAGCGGCTCCTGATGCTCGCGCAGTCGTCGCGGGAGGATGTCATGGCATCTCAACACCCCGACCACGGGCGGCTGCGTGAACAGGCCTTCGACACCAGCAGCGACCCGCAGATCGTGCTCGACCCCTCGGGCGCGCTCGTCGCCACCAACGCCGCGGCACGCAAGCAGTTCAATATCGTCGCCTCGGCGATCGGGCAGCCCTTCCGCGATGTCGAGCTGTCGTACCGGCCTGCCGAACTCCGCGTCGCCATCGAACGCGCGCGGGAGGCGCGGCACGAGACGACGCTGAACGGCGTCCGCTGGGATCAGAACGGCGTCGTCCGGTTCGTCGACATCGTCGCCGCGCCGCTCTTCGACGACGACCGCGCGCCGCTCGGGATGCGCATCACCTTTGTCGACGTCACGCCAATCAAGTCGCTGCAGGACCAGCTGGTGCACTCGAAGCAGGAGCTCGAGACTGCCTACGAGGAGCTGCAGTCCACCAACGAGGAGCTCGAAACCACCAACGAGGAGCTGCAGTCGACCGTCGAGGAGCTCGAGACCACCAACGAGGAGCTGCAGTCGACGAACGAGGAGCTCGAGACGATGAACGAGGAGCTGCAGTCCACGAATGAAGAGCTGCACTCGATGAACGACGAGCTCCGCACCCGCAGCACCGAGCTGAACGAGGCCAACGCGTTTCTCGAGGCGGTGTTCACCAGCCTGCATTCCGCCGTAGTCGTCCTCGATCGCGAGATGCGGGTGCTGGTCTGGAACGACGGCGCGGCCAACCTGTGGGGCGTCCGCGCCGACGAGGCGCAGCGCACCTCGTTCTTCACTCTCGACATCGGGCTGCCGGTCGGCGATCTGCACCAGCCGATTCGCGACGTGCTGAGCGGGACGGTCACGCACCGTGAAGTCACGGTCCCGGCGACCAACCGGAAGGGAAAGCCGGTCCTCTGCCGCGTTGACGTCTCGCCGCTTCGCGCCGCTGAAGGGGCGGTGATCGGCGCCATCCTGCTGATGGACGACACCGCGCCGGCCTAGCGAATCAGCTCGATGTCTCGGGATCGCCGGGACCCGCGCTGGCGACGGCGTCGGGGACGGAATGTTCGCTGGCGCGGCCGCGGGTTCGCAGAAGCTCGCGCAGGCGGTCGGTGTCCTTCATCGCCTCCTGGGCGCGTGTGGTGAACGCGCGATCCACCCACATCTGGCCTCGCTCGCGCCCGCGCTCCGCAAGGCGGTGCGCCAGCGCGGCGCGCTCCTCGAGCGTGCGCAGGGCGATCCACAGGGCGCGATCCACTTCGTCGGTCTGCGCCGCGAACATGCTTTCGGGGGAATAGGCGTGGCCGACGCGGCAGCGGAACCGGTAGAGTCCCTCCTTCTCGCTTTCCCACAGTGTCCCGTGGCACTCGGGGCAGGTAAAAACCGACGGACGGCCGGGGCGATCGCTGTTGTGGACGGCGAGCGGCATGCTCCCCAGATCGGGCTCCATTTGCTTGACGTGCGCCTGCTCGTCGGCCTGCGGCGCCTCGCCGGCTTGTTCCTCCACCAGCGCCGTCAACAGCAGCGGAATGTCGCGAAGCGGCAGCACGTGGTCGACCAGGCCGGTCGCGATCGCGCTGCGCGGCATCCCGGGCGCGAACGCCTCCTCGGGATCCTGCGCGATGGTGACGCCGCCCGCCTCCTTCACCGCCGCGATTCCCGCCGTGCCATCGTCGAGCGTCCCCGTCAGCACCACGCCGATGACGCGGCCGCGGTAGGCGCGCGCGGCCGAGCGGAACAGCGGATCGATCGCCGGCCGGACGCCGTTCTCCGACGCCGCATGGACGACGCGGACGGCGCCGTCTTCGACGACCAGGTGGTGATCCGGCCGCGCCACGTAGATGCGGCTGTATTGCATCGGCTCGCCGTCGGTCGGATGCGCCGCCGGCATCCGCGCGACGCGCGTCAGGATTTCCGGAAGCATGCTGCGCCCGCGCGAGATGTGCAGCACGATCAGCACCGACGCCCTCAGGTCGCGGGGCAGGTCCTGGACGATGCGGCTCAGCGCCTCGACGCCTCCCGCGGAGGCGCCCATCACGATGATGTCGTGCTTGAACACCCGCCCTGACGGGTTGCGGTTCATCGGGACCTCCCTGCCACGATCAGGCGTAACGTCGCACCTGGCTGGCGCAGAATTCGGCGAACGGGCGGACGTCGCGCGGCGGACTCGTGTGATGCGGGCGCACGCCGAGGGACTCCGGGGTGAAACAGAACGTGACCGTCACGTCGAACGGCTCGAGCGCCTTCATCTGACGGTCGAACCAGGCCTGCGCGTCAGGCCGGAAGCTGTCAGCCCAGCTCAAGCCCGTGCGCAGGTGCCGCACCCCCAGGTCCTTCATCCATCGTACCGCCGAATCGAGGCGGTGATCCTCGAAATGAAACCACTGGCAGAGGCCGAGCGCCGGCGTACACCCGGCGAAGTCCCTGAGCGCCAGCTTCGGGGTGCCGTCCTCGCGGAGCAGGCCCATGTAGAAGTGCCGGTAATACGACGATCCTTCGGCTTCGCGGTGCCGGGTCGTCGCCGGCCAGGCGCGCGGCAGGTCGTAGAGGCTGTACCAGTGCACACGTTCCGCCCGCCCGTCGAGGAGCTCGGCGGTCCGGCGCAGGCCGAACTGCTGGACTTCCTCCGCTCCAAAGGTCGACACGCCGACTTCCGAGATCCAGACCGGCTTGCCGGTAACCGCCTGCACGCTTGCCAGCTTGTCGGGCCATTCGTCGATCTGCCAGTGATTCCAGTCGAGCGGGAACCCGTGAATCGCGACGACGTCCACCGCCTCGACCGCGCCATGGGCATCGAGCGTGCGCAGGAATTCCGGATCGATCGGCGACATCCCGCCGAGCACGCGGCGCAGGCCCGGCCGCTCCGCCGCGACGGCGGCCGAAGAGGTCTTCACCAGGTCGGCGAAGATCCGCCAGCCGTCGTCGATCTGGAAGTCCCAGTGCGAAAGGTTATTGGGCTCGTTCCAGATCATGACTGCTTCGATCACGCCGGCACCTCCTCGCCATAGCGTTCCACCGACTCACGCCGCCGGCAGACGAACACCTCGTCCTCGGGACGATCGACGATGTCGAAGCCGGCGCTGCGCAGCATGGCTTCGGCGCAGGCGCGGTTGGGAATCCACCAGTTGGTCGGATCGTGCGCGTAGCGGTGCTCGACGAAGTACAGCACCGGGTAGTCGGGGGCCTCGAAGTGATCGCGCTCCCAGAACTCGTAGTCGCGGCGCACAACGGCCGCGTCGCCGCTGCCGCGCAGCATCGACTGGAAGATGAGGAGGTCTGCCGTCGCATGCTCGTAGAGGATGTCGAGCGCGAGCAGCGGGTGGCGCAGGTGGTAGAGCACGCCCATGAACAGGACGATGTCGAACCGCTCGCCGAGCGAGGGGACCTGGTAGACGGACATGCGGCGGAACTCGACGTCCGCGCCGGCAATCTCGGCGGCGAATCGCGCCTGCGCCAGGTAGCGATCGTCGGAGTCGATACCGAGAACGCGCGCCGCGCCGCGCCGCTTCATCTCGATCGAATAGAAACCGGCGTTGCAGCCGACGTCCAGCACCGAGCGGCCGGTGAGGTCCGCCGGCAGCGCGTGCGCGAACCGCTGCCACTTCACCGCCGGGTAGTCGCCGAGAAAGTGGTCTGGCGCGGTCTGCACGCCGCGCAGGTTGAGGTAGTGAAACCAGTCGCCCAGCTCGCGCACGCGCGTCTGGATGGCCTCGGTGGTGAGATCGGCAGTGTTCACGAGATCGCCCTTTCCCCGGAGGCAGCCCCGGCCGCAGCCGCATAGGTCTCGAGCTCGACGGCGCGATGCTGCGCGGTGTGCGCCGACAGCACGCGCCGCCGCGCCCGCGCGCCGATCGCCTGGCGTGTATCGTCGTCCAGCTCGCGGAGGTAGTGGATGGTGTCGCGCGCGGTTCGCGACAGCAGGATTTCATCGCCAGGCGTGAAGAAGCGATCGAGGCCGTCCCAGCAGTCGCTGATGATCGGCGTGCCGCACGCCGCCGCCTCGAACAGCCGCACGCTCGGCGAGTAGCCCGCCTTGACCATGTCGGCGCGGGTCACGTTCAGCGTGTAGCGCAGCGAGCTGTAGAACCGGCGGTGCTCCGCCGGCGCGAGATGGACGATGCGCTGCACGTTGGGCGGCCAGTGGATGTCGCTCGGATATTGCGGCCCGGCGACGACGAACGTCATCGCCGATCGCGCGGCCGCCTGCAGCATCAACCGCCGCAGCACCGGCTGGCGATCCTCGCTGTAGGTGCCCAGGTAGCCGAGGTCCCATCGCGCCGGCACGTGCTCCGGGTAATAGAGATCCGGATCGACCGAACAGTAGAGCGGCCGCGCCATCGGCGATCCGAAGACGCGCTGCAGCACTTCGAGCGTCGGTCCGCCGGTGAACGACAGGTAGAGGTCGTAACGAGGGATCTGCCGCGCGGCGAGGTAGTCGACGCGTCCGCCGGGGAGGCGCGCCAGCGTCACCGGCGTGTCGATGTCGTAGAACGCGGTCAGGCCGCGGGCGAGGCGGAACACCAGGTCGCCGACGGCAATCCCGTCGGGGACGTAGGAGCCGACGATCGTGAGATCCGCGCCGCGCAGGTGCGGGGCGGCGAGCGCCGGCAGTCCCCCGATGTCGTCGTAGAGCACCACGCGGCAGTACGGCGGATCGGGCAGGTCCCGGTTCTCGGCGTACCACGACGCGTCGCGCTCGAAGAAGACCACGTCATGGCCGCGCGCGGCGAGCGCCCGCACCAGCGCGCGGTAGGTCGTCGCGTGGCCGTTGCCCCACGACGACGTGATCGACAGGCCGAAGATGGCGATGTTCATGAGGCCACTCTCTCCGCGATGGGGCGCAGGCCGCTGACGATGCCGAGCAGCTCGTCGACGCGGTGCCGGCAGGTGTGGCGGGACAGGATGGTGGCGCGCCCGTGCGCCGCCAGCGACGCCGCGAGTGCGCGGTCTGCCAGCACGTCGCGCAGCGCCTGCCGCATCTGCGCTGGCGAGCGCACCATCAGGAAGTCGCCTGGCGAGAACAGCCCCTCGCAATCCTCCCACCAGCACGAGACGAGCGGAATGCCGCAGGCGAGCGCTTCGAAGACCCGGATGGTCGGGATGCCCGGCAGCGCTTCGACGTAGGGCCGGCGCGGGACGTGGACGGTCGCGCCGAACGAACCGAACACCGCCGGCGCTTCGGAGTTGGGCAGCCAGCCGCCGTACTCGATGCCCGCCGCGGCGAGCGCGGCGCGCGCCGGCTCGGGATACCTGACGCCATGGATCCGCGCGCGAAGCCGCAGATCGCGCACCGGCCCGATGAGGTAATCCCCCAGCTCGCGCGTGCGCTCGTCGTCTCCCCAGTTGCCGATCCAGACGAGATCCCCGCGCCGCTCCGCGGACTGCGGGCGGAAGACCCGCGTGTCGGCCGCCTCGTGCCACGTCCAGGCTCGCCGCGCCCAGCCGAGACGCTCGTAGCGTTCGCGGATCACGTCGCCGAACGCGAGCACGCCGTCGTAGTGCTGCAGATCGTAGGCGGCCATAGCCGACGGCTCGCTCACCGAACGGTGGTGCGTGTCGTGAAACAGCAGTGTGAACCGGCCGCCGGCAGCGCGGGCGCGGCCGATGCGCGCGACCAGCGCGGGCGGATTCCACTCGTGCACCAGCACGAGGTCGGCGCCGTCGAGCGCGCGCTCGACGTCGAACGTCGCCGGATCGTAGCGCTCGGGCGACAGGCCCGGATACGCCCGGCGGTAGATCTGCAGCGCCGCGGCGCCGGCATCGGCCTGCAGGTTCTCCACGCTCCACGCGTCACGCGGCTCGTAGGCGCGGACGTCGTGCCCGCGCAGCTGCAGCTCGGTGACGACACCGCGCAGGAAGTGGGCGTTGCCATGATTCCAGTCCGAGACCAGTGAATGGCAGAACAGCGCAACCCGCATCGATCGGCAACTCCTCCTCACTCGTTCAGTTGACGGGCCAGCTCCCCGTAGAGCGGGCTGGTCCCGAGCAGCTCCTCATGGCGGCCGCGCGCGACGATGCGCCCGTGCTCCATGACGAGGATCACGTCCGCGTGCTTGACGGTCGACAGGTTGTGGGCGATCACGAACATGGTGCGGCCGCGCCGCAGTCGCTCGAGCACGCCGCCGATCACCCTGGTGCTGATCGAATCGAGCGCGGCCGTCGGCTCGTCGAGGATGACAATCGGCGCGTCCTTGAGAAAGGCGCGGGCGATGCTGATCCGCTGCCGCTGCCCGCCGGAGAGCGCGTTGCCGCCGGCGCCCACCGGCGTCGCGTATCCCAGCTCGAGCCGCTCGATGAACTCGTGCGCGTGGGCGTCGTGCGCCGCCTGCTGCACCTCCTGCCAGGTGGCGTCGAGCCGCCCGTAGTGCACGTTGTCGCCGACCGTCTCGGAGATGATCATCGCGTCCTGCAGCACGAAGGCGACCTGGCGCCGCAGATCGGCGAGACGGATTTGCCCGACGTCGATGCCGTCGATGGTGACCCGGCCGGACGTCGGCTCGTAGAAGCGGGGAATCAGGCTGACCAGCGTGGTCTTGCCGGCGCCGGACGGCCCGACCAGCGCGATCAGTTGATCGGGGTGCGCGGTGACGCTCACATCCTCCAGCACCGGCCGGCCGTCGTAGGCGAACGAGACGTGCTCGAACGTCACCTCGCCGCGCAGCCGGCCGACGGCGACATGGGTGACGCCGTCGACCGGCTCCGGCGCGATCGCCAGCGCCTCGCGCACGCGCGCCACGCCGGTGAGCGCATGGTGGATCGAGCCGGCGGTGTTGGCGATCCCGGAGAGCGGACCGTAGACGAACCCGAGATAGGCGAGCGCCACCAGCAGGTCGCCGACCGTCAGCCGGCCGCGCAGCACCAGCTGGCCGCCGACGATGATCACCAGCGTGCTGCCGATCACCGTCAGCGATCCGATCACCAGCGAGAAGATCGCCTCGCGGTTGGTGAGCCGGACGCGCGCCTGCATCGCCGCGTCGGCGGCGCTCGAAAAGCGTACGCCTTCATACGGCTCCCGGGCGAAGCTCTTGATCAGACGGATCGCCGAGAAGCTCTCGTGCAGCCGCGCCGTCAGCCGCGATTCGAGCTGCCGGGTCCGCTCCGCCCCGGGCCGCAGCCGCTTGTTGCTCCAGCGGATCCAGACGAACATGAACGGCACCACCGACAGCGACACCACCGCGAGCGACGGGTTGATCCGCGCCAGCACGCCGAACATCACCACCAGCGTCACCGCCGAGAAGACCATCGGAAACAGGCCTCGCAGCATCAGCTGCTCGAGCGCCGCGGCGTCGGCTTCGAGCCGGTGCACCGATTCGCCGACCGGCATGCGCGAGTGGTGGCGCAGCGCCAGGCCCTGCAGGTGCGCGAACAGGTGCTGTCGCAAGTCGCGCGTAATGTGATGGCCGGTCACCGCGAACAGCCGGGTGTGCGTCATCAGCACGCCCTGGTGCGCGAACTGGATCAGGATCCCGGCGATGCCGATCGCGATCAGCAGCGCGCCGTGATCGCCGGGCGCCACGAACGGCAGGTGGCGCAGCCAGGGCGATGGCGGCGCGCTCCCGAGCGCCTGGTCGACGATCGCCTTCATTGGCCACGGCAGCAGCACGCGGAGCCCGACCTCCACCAGCGAGAGAAGCGCGAGCGCCGCGATGCGTCTTTCATACGGTTTGAGATAGGCGAATGCCCACCGCCACACGTCGCCTCACAGCGCCGCCGGGCTCGACGCGTCCGTCAGCAGGGTCACGGCCTGCCGGTAGCCGCGTACGGTGCCGACGTCTACGTACGAGGTGCCGGCGCGGATGCCGAGCGCGGTCCCGCCGCCGGCGAGCCACGCGTTCACCAGCGTGCCGATGTATTCGTCGCGGCCCCCTCGCGCCGCCCACAAGTCAGCCAGTTCCGCCAGCAGCGCGCCGGTCAGCTTGAACGCGCCCCAGATCCACGAGGAGGTCGCGTCCTGCCGCTTCACCTGGATCTCGGTGACGCGTCCCGCGGCATCGCAGGCGACCGCGTCGAAGAGCTCCGGGCGATCCACCGGGAACAGCAGGAACGACAGCATTCCCTGCGGCAGCCGCGCCAGCCCGTCCTCCGGAAACCACACCGTGTCGGGAAGGCCGACCAGCACCTCCTCGTCGGGTGCGATCAGCGGCGCGGCGCGAAAGATCGCGTCGCACAGTCCGGCCGGCTGCGGCTGCACGCTGTAGAACACCCGCGCCGCGAACACTTCGCCGCCGTAGTACTCGAGGATGTCGGACTTGCCCGGCGAAATCACGAAACAGAGCTTGTCGGCGCCGCCGAGCACCAGCCGTTCGACCAGGTATTCGCTGACCGCGCGCGGCCGCTCGCGCCCGTCCTCATGCCGGCTGCCGACGGGCAGCAGCTCCTTCGAAAACGCCAGCGGCTGCATCCGGCTGCCCTGTCCCGCGGCGGGAATGATTCCCCACATGGTCCCTCACGATCCCTTCCAGCTCCACCGCGCGCGCGTGCGCGCTGTGGGCGTCGAGTGCCCGGGCGCGGGCGCGCTGCCCGATCCGCCGCCGCGTCGCATCGTCCAGCGACAGCGCCGCCGCGACGTCGTCGGCGCTGCGGGCGACGAGGATCTCGCGGCCCGGTTCGAAGAACGCGTCGAGGCCGTCCCACCAGTCGCTGATGATCGGCGTCGCACACGCGGCCGCCTCGAAGAGCCGCCCCGACGGGCAGTGCCCCATGCGCGCCATCGCGCCGCGTGTGATGTTCAGCGTGAAAGACGACGCGCAGTAGAAGAACGGATGATCCGGCGGCGGCATGTGGCGCAGGTAGTAGACGTTGGGCTGCCACGGGAAGCCTTCGTCCGGATAGAGCGATCCGGCAATCGCAAACGTGCGATCGGGCAGCCGGCGCGCCGGTTCGATGAACAGCGCTTCGAGCGCCGCCTGCCGGTCGGCGGCGTAGGTACCGAGATACGAGAGATCGAAGCGCCGCGTCCGCCCGACATTGACCGGGCGATGCGCGCAGGGATCGACGCTGCCGTAGAGCGCCGCGACCCGCCGCGCGCCGAGCTGCGTCCGCAGCGCGTCGAGGGTGCGGCCGCCGGTGAAACTGAGGACCAGGTCGAAGGGCGCCAACCCGCCGTCGGGCAGGTAGTCGACCCGCTCGCCGCGATCGAGCGCGTCGAGCGTGACCGGGGCGTCCATGTCGTAGAACACCTTGAGGTCGGCCATCGAGGCCAGCACCAGGTCGGCGGCGCGTGCGGCGTCGGGGCAGTACGAGGTAATCATCGCCACGTCGGCCTGGTCCACGATGCGCTGCGCGTCGCCGACGACGTCCATCCACTCCTGGTAGAGGCGCAGGTTGCAGCCGATCGGCGCCGGCGCGTCGCGGTGCGCGGCGTAGTACGGCGCGTCGCGCTCGAAGAACGTGACGGTGTGTCCGCGCGCGGCGAGCGCCCGGCACAGGCCGCGCCACGGCGTCGCGTGGCCGTTGCCCCACGACGAGGAGATGGTCAGGCCGAACACCACCAGCCGCATGGTCAGGCTCCGGCCTGCAGCACGGATTCGAGCTCGCGCGCGCGATGGGAATAGGTGTGTTCGGCGCAGACGCGGCGCCGCGCGGCGGCCCCGATCGCGCGCGCGCGATCCGGCGTCAGCGCCCGCACGTGTTCCGCGACTTCCGCGCCGTCGTAGGCGACCAGCACTTCGCGCCCGGGCTCGAGGAACTGCGCGATCCCTTCCCACGCGTCGGTGATCAGGCAGGCGCCGGCGCCGGCCGCCTCGAACACCCGGGTCGCCGGCGAGAAACCGTAGCGGGCCATGCTGTCGCGGCTGATGTTCAGGACCGCTTCCGGCGAACAGTTGAAGGCGTTGTGATCACGGGTGTAGACGTGGCCGACATAGCGCACGTTGCGCGGCATCGCCTTGTCCTGCCAGCCGTTGCCGCCAAGCAGGAAGCCTTCCCCCGGGACGGCGCCGGCGGCGTCGAGGAAGAACTGATCGACGCGGCGTTCGCGATCCGGCAGGCGGTTGCCGAGAAACCCGAGCTTCGCGTCGAAGCGCGGATCGCGGGGCACCGGGAAGTGGGTCGAGGTGTCGAGCGCGTTGTAAATCGGGATGCAGGCGCGCGCGCCCGCGGCGCGATAGGCCTGCACGACGGGATCGCCGCCACCGTAGGTCAGCACGAGATCGTAGCGCGGCACCAGCGCCGCGAACGGGTCCGACGGATTGTCCCGCAGCCGGTCCAGCGTCGCCGGCGCGTCCACGTCCCAGAAAATTGCCAAAGCGTCCGGGCGCTTGACGTCGAGGACGGCGCCTTCCAGCAGTTCGTCGAAGACCCCGACGCCGCTCGTCTTGACGACGATGTCGGCGTCGCGGGCGCCGTCGAGCGCGCGTTCGACACCGGCCTGATCCGCGGGATAGACAACGACGCGCGCCCAGTCAGGATCGGGAATGTCCCGATGCTGCTGCCGCTCGTAGGCGTCGGGCTCGTAGAACGTGACGTCGTAGCCGCGCTCGTGCAGCGCGCGAACGATCCCGCGGTAGTAGGTGGCCGCGCCGTTCCAGTAGGCCGAGACCAGGCTGGAGCCGAAAATGGCAATCGTGGTCACGCCGGCAGCCCCGCGAAGATCCCGGTGTAGGTGGCGGCGTAGGCGTCGGCCATGCGGTCCGTCGTGAACCGCCCGGCGCGCGCCATCGCGGCCGCCGCGAGCTGCGCGCGCGCGGCGCCGTCGTGGATCAGTCCCTCGATCGCCGACTCGAGCGCGCGGCGGTTGTCGGGCGGCACGAACACCGCCGCCCCGTTCCAGTTTTCACGCAGGCTGCGGATGTCGCCCAGCACCAGCGCGCAGCCCGACCGCGCGGCTTCGAGCACCGAGAGCCCGAACGGCTCGTAGCGCGCCGGCAGCACGTAGATCGATGCGCGCGCATACCAGTCGCGCATCCCGGAGCCATCGAGCCGGCCGAGGTAACGCACGCCGCTCGACACGATCGCGCTGCCGTCGGGGGACGCGGTGTCGCCGGCGATGAACACCGGCCACGCCAGGCGGGGCGCCGCCGCGCAGAGCGCCTGGATGTTCTTCGCTTCATCCCACAGCCGTCCCGCGGAGAAGACGATCGGCTCGCGAGCGACGTGATTCGCCGGCGTGAACGTGCGGCCGTTCGGAATCACCCGGCCGTGCGGCAACGGGCCGTACTCGGCGACGAGATCCTGCAGCATGGCCGCAGTCGGCGCCACAACGACCGGCGCGGCGCGCAGGCCGTCACCGACGCGCTGCCGGTAGCGATCGTAGCGCGCCGGGCAGGGCTCGCCGTGCACAGCGCGCCACCACGAGCAGACCGACGAATGCGCGACCATCAACGCCGGGCGCCGCCAGGGCAGCGCGCCATGGCAGAAGCCGTTGAGATGGACGACCGCCGGCTGCAGCGACCGATCGAGATCGAGCAGCCACTCCGCCGCGCGATCGACATCGTCCCAGCAGTCGTTCATCCATTCGAGGCGGAAGGGAGCTTCGTGCAGGGTGATGCCGGCCTCGATCGCCTCAGACCGCTGGGCGTTCGAGGCGGCCGGTCCCATGACTGCGGCGTCCACCGCGTAGCCGCGCTGGATCAACGCGCGCGAGAGATCGACGACGTACGGCCAGACGCCGCCGACGGCATCGGCGGTCATCAGGATGCGCTGCGAGGCGCGATCAGCGCGCACGTGACAGCTCCAGCTCGGCGAGCGGACGTGGACGCGCGTCCTGGATATCGCTGAACGCGGAGAACGCCGACAGGTAATGATCCATCGCGCGCTCCCAGGCGCGATCGTCGGGGGCGCCCCATCGCCGGGTGTAGTCGGGGGATCCGGGGTACGGGAACATCGGCACCGGCTCGTTCGCCCACACGCCGAACTGCTGCAGGTGGCGGCGCCAGTCGGCGACCTCGGCGGGATCGTCAGCGCCTGAGGCGAGCAGGTTGCCCTGCACGAATGGGACGTGCCCGCGCGCGTAGATCAGGCGCTCGGAGAGCTGGGCGGTGGTCAGGCGCGATCCCTTGTCGAGGAGGTTCCGCCCTTCCACCGTGATGCTCTCGACGCCGGCCTCGATCGACACGCAGCCGGCGCGCCCGAGCAGCTCGATCAGATCGTGGCTCCAGAGGTCGATGCGCGTCTGGATGCCGAACGAGAACGGCCGCTCGACGAACGCCTCCAGGAGCGGACGGTTCGGCAGGAAGATCTCGTCGATGAAGTAGACGTACTCGACGCCCTGCGCGAGCAGCCCGTCGAGCTCCGCCAGCACGGTGTCGGCCGGCCGCCGCCGGTAGTCGGAGCGGAAGTTGTCCTTGGCGCAGAAGGAGCAGTGGTACGGGCAGCCGCGCGACACTTCCATCTCGGCGCCCGGTGCCGACGGCTGGCGGTCGAACCGGTGATGATGGTGGCGGTGCCCGGCGACGTCGGCGGCGGTCCACGACAGCGCGGGCAGCGCGGCCATGTCGGACGCGTGCGGCGTGCCCTGGACGCGGAGCGTGCCGGCGCCATCGACATACGCGATGGACGGCACCTCCGGCCAGGTTTCCCGGGCCGCGGCCAGCCGCGGCAGGATCTCCTCGCACTCGCCGAGCACGGCGACCTCGGCGTCGAGCTTGCGCAGCGTCGCGCCGGGGGTGCTCGACGCGTGCGGCCCGACGGCGATGACGAAGGGATCGGTGATCGCGCGGATCGCGCGCAGCGTCTGCTGCGCCACGCGCAGCTCCGGCGGCGCGCAGCGCCAGAACAGGTAGCTGGGAGCGGTGGTGATCACCACGCGATCGGGCGCGAACGCCGCCACCGCCTCGGCCACCGCCTGGTCGCTCATCCCGCGCAGCTGCCCGTCGACGATCGCGACCTCGTGGCCGGCGCGCTCGAGCAGCGCCCGCGCGTAGCCGTACTCGAGCGGCAGGTGCGGCTCGCGGCAGCCGAAGTAGATGCTGCCGTCGAACGTCCAGGGCGGGTTGACCAGCGCAAATTTCACGAGGCGACCTTGCCGGCGGCGACCGCGCGCGACTCGCCCAGCCGCGAGTTGACGAGCCAGGCCAGCAGGCGCTCCACTCCCTCGCGCACGCTGACCCGCGGCCGCCAGCCGCTCAGGCGCTCGAAGCGCGCCGTGCACGAGACGTAGTACCGCTGATCGGCGGGACGCCACGGCTCGACGGCGAACGCCGGCCGGTGGCCGGTGACCTCGGCGATCAGATCGAGCAGCTCGACGAGGCTGATGGTGCGCGACGGGCCGCCGCCGATGTTGAAGGCGTCGCCGGCGGTGTCTTCAATCGCCTCGTGCGCCAGCAGCATCGCGTCGACCAGGTCCTCGACGAACAGCACGTCGCGGACCTGCAGGCCGTCGCCGTACAGCGTCAGCGGCCGGCCGCGCAGCGTCTGGATCAGGAAGTGGGCGACCCAGCCCTGGTCTTCGGTGCCGAACTGGTGCGGCCCGTAGATGCAGCTCATCCTGAACACCGTCGCCGGCAGCCCGAAGGTGCGCGCGTAGTCGAGGACATACTGCTCCGCCGCCCCCTTCGAGCACCCGTAGGGGCTGTGGAAGTCGAGCGGGCGGGTCTCGGCGATGCCGCGCTCGAGCACCGCCTCGTGCGCCGGCTCGTAGCGCGAGCGGCGCCGCCGCAGCGGGACGTCGTAGAGATCGCCGTACACCTTGTTGGTCGACGTGAACAGGAGCGACGGCGGCTGCTCCATCGCGCGGATCTCTTCGAGGAGGTTGAGCGTCCCGCGCGCGTTCACGTCGAAGTCGAGAAAGGGATCGTTGAGGCTGGTGGTGACGGCGACCTGCGCCGCGAAGTGGAAGACCTGGTCGACGCCGCGCAGCGCCCGGCACACCGCGGCCTGGTCGCGGACGTCGCCGCGCACGAACTCGACGCGGTCGCCGTGACGCGCCCGGATCCAGCGGACATTGTCCTCGACGCCGTCGCGCGACAGGTTGTCGAACAGGCGCACGCGCCTCCCGGAGGCGAGCAGCCGATCGGCGACGTTGGTCGCGATGAACCCGGCGCCGCCGGTGATCAGCGACAGTCCGGTCGAAGCGGGCTTGCGGATTGGCTGGTTCATACCGTCAACCCCCTGTCGGCGAGCGCGCGGCTCGCTTCGGCGACGCGGTCTTCCGCGGCCTGATCCTGCAGCCACTCCGCCAGTTCGACGAGGCCGTCCTCCAGCGTGACCCGCGGCTCGTAGCCGAGCACGCGGCCCGCTTCCGAGATGTCGGCGAAGCAGTGGCGGATGTCCCCGACGCGGTACTTGCCGCAGATCTCCGGCTCGATCGTCTTGCCGAGGATGCCGGCGACCATCCGCGCGATGTCGCGGACGGTGCAGGCGCGGCCGCTGCCGACGTTCAGCGCGCAGCCGACCGCCGCCGGCGCGGTGAGCGCCAGCTCGCACGCCTGCGAGATGTCGTAGACGCTGACGAAGTCGCGGCGCTGCAGGCCGTCCTCGAAAATCAGCGGCGCGCGATCGTTGAGCAGCCGCGACGCGAAGATCGCGAGCACGCCGGTGTAGGGATTCGACAGCGCCTGGCGCGTGCCGAACACGTTGAAGAAGCGCAGCGCCACCGTGGCGATGCCGTAGGCGCGCCCGATCATCAGGCACATGCGCTCCTGATCGAATTTCGACAGCGCGTAGATCGAGGCGAGCGACGGCGCCTTGCTCTCGGGCGTCGGCACCGGCATCAGGACGTCGCCGGCCTCGCTGCGCACCTCCCAGTCGGCGGCGCGCAGCTGCTCGAGCGGCCGCTCGGTGCCGGCGACGATCGATCCGTCGCCGCCGCGATAGAGGCCCTCGCCGTAGAGGCTCATGCTCGACGCCACCACCAGCCGTTGCACCGGCCGCTCGCTCAACGCCTGCAGCAGCACCGCGGTGCCGCCGTTGTTGATCGACGTGTAGCGATCGATCTCGTACATGCTCTGGCCGACGCCGACCGCCGACGCGAAGTGATAGACC
>Ga0136846_1243220_pt1 | contig 15156 bp, 10 predicted proteins | sample HopSoiMetagenom2_FD_96841 | JGI IMG/M metagenome (GOLD analysis project Ga0136846, IMG submission 96841) | Grasslands soil microbial communities from Hopland, California, USA - 2 Assembly 2016 (version 4) | ecosystem: Environmental > Terrestrial > Soil > Grasslands | place: USA: Hopland... | reverse complement strand
TGGGCCGCGTGGGAGAGAACGCTCGCAAAGCTGTCGAATACGCCCTTGCTGAACTGAACCGTGTCGTGAGCAGGTCCACCGGCAGCAAAGTCCTTGATGACGTCTTGGCCGAAGTTCGACGCAAACACGAAGGTATCTGCACCCGCCTTGCCGACCATGATGTCGTTGCCCGTAGTGCCGGTCAGCGTATTGCTGCGGCCCGAGCCGATGATCGCATCGCCCGAGCTGGTCCCGACCACGTGGCCGGTCGTGTCGACCTGCTCCGCGGTAAAGGCGTGGGACTTGCCCGACAGGTCGGAAGTGTGGAAGCTCCACTTGCCGTCGGCTCCCGCCGTGACCGAACCGGCAGAAGTCGTGCCGTCAGACAGCTTGATCTGGCTGTTGGGGTCGGCAATGCCCTTGATCGTGGCAGTGTGATCCCAATGCTGACGCACGTTGGTGACTTCCACCGTCGAGGTGCCATTGGCGCCGTGCGAGCCGATCGGAGGATCGATCGGCTGCGACAACGCGCTGGTGTTGCCGGCAGCGTCGGTGGCTGTCGCAGTGAAGGTGTGGGACCCGTGCTTGAGATTCGGGGTCGTCACGCTCCAGTCGCCGTCGCTTGCTACGGTCGCCGTACCAAGCAGGGTCGTGCCCTCATAGAGCTTGATCGAGCTCCCCGCCTCCGCCGTCCCGGACACCGTTGCGCGGTTATGCGTGGTCGGATCGCTCAACAGAACCGGAGCATCCGGAGCCGCGGTATCCACCGTCACGTCGAGCGCAGTCGATGCCTTGCTGGTGAGGCCAGAGACCGTGTCCGTCGCGGTGAAGCTGTGCTTGCCGTCGGGCAAGGCAGCAGTCGAGTAGTGCCACGATCCGTTGGCATCCGCCGTGACGGTGCCGAGCTGGGTCGCGCCGTCGAACACTTTGACCGTGCTGTTGGCAGCTGCACTCCCCGCCAAGGTCAGCGTCTTGTCGCTGGTGATATGGTCACCGGCGACACCGCTGTCCGTCGAGAACGAGGCGATTTTCGGGGCAGCAGGCGCAGTGGTGCCCGTACCCGACGTTCCCGTGCCGGAGGTACCTGTACCCGAGGTACCGGTACCGGATGTGCCCGACGTTCCGGAACCAATGACCGGATCCACGGCCGCTGACGCAGCGCTGACATTGCCCGCAACGTCAGCAGCCTTCGCCGTCAGCACGTGCGAACCAGCCGCCAGGGCAGACGTCGTGACGCTCCACGCACCGCTCGAGTTGGTTGTCGCCGTCCCGATCTGCGTCGTTCCGTCAAATACCTTGATCGCGCTGTTCGCTTCGGCGGACCCCGATATCACCACCTGATTGCCACTGTTGACGGTATCACTCGCGATCGTCGGTGCAGCTGGCGCCTTGGTGTCGACGGTGACAGCCAACGCAGCCGACGCGACGCTGGTCTGACCCGTCGAGTTGGTCACGGTCGCTGTCAGCGCGTGCTTTGCGTCAGTCAGGACCTGGGAGATGTAGTCCCAGCTGCCGCTGGAGCTCGCCGTTGCCGTTCCGATCTGGGTCGATCCGTCATAGATCTTTACGGCGCTGCCTGCGGCGGCAGTCCCGTGCAGGGAGATCTTGTTGGCGTCAGTGATGCCGTCGCCAGTCGCACCGGTGTCCGGCGACCAGGACGCGATCACAGGCGCGCTCGGTGCTGGGGCTGGCGGCGTCGTCGTCGTGCCCTGATTTGCCGCAGTATTCAGCGCCGAGGCCAGCGTCGCGCCGTCGGTGAAGTTGCCCGAGAACACCGAATTATTCCCGCGGATCAGGGCGTCACCGTATTGCGCCCCGCCAATGTGATTGTTGGTGAACGAGACCCCGGTAATCGAGGCCGTGCCCAGGTTGGAGTCCGCATACACAGTGTAGGCGCCACCAGTAAGCAGGTTATTGGTGACCGTCACATTCGAGACAGCTCCGAAGCCGTTGTCGATCATGACCGCTGAGGTCCATCCCCACTGGTTGATGATCGAATTGCCGCTGATCTGAATGTTGGAGAGGCCTCCGTCGATCTGGATGCCGTCGTAGTGAGGCGATCCGCCTGCCTGGAGATCATGGATGTAGTTGCCCTGGATAACGGAGTTGCTTCCCGGAACGATTCCATTCTCCACGTTGAAAATGTTATTTCCGATAAACGTGCCGCTCCCCATGATGCCCTGATTGCCAGTGCCGTCGGGTGCCCTGCCGGTGCCATCGATGGTGCAGTTCTGGACGACCGCGCCCGTGACTCCCGGGTCAATGGTTACGCCGGCCCAGCCGCCGGATGTGACCTTGCAGTTCTCGAGCGTCACATTGTCCGCCCTGATGTAGACACTACCGGTGATGTTGAGTCCCGAAACTACAGCCCCGGCCTGCGTAATCACCACGTCTCCCGAAGGAGTCAGAGTGACCCCCGCCGGCACGCCGGTGTTTGTCGCGTCAGGCCATGCATTCGTTGAAGTTGCCAAAACAGTTTCTCCGTCTTCTCTGTATTTCCCCATTAATTGACACTCGACGCATTTTGCGAACTTGCGATCTCGATTTAATCGTCAAGAGATACGCGGGTGCCGTGCTTGCGCGGCGTTAATGGTCGTCCGCAGACGGCCTTTTTGAGACGAGACCGCGGCCCCGCTGAGGTTATTTCGCCACAAGCACCGCCAGATTCTCGCTTGCGGAAAACGATGCAAGAACTTTACTTCACGGAAATTAAACGCGATTTCGTTATAACTCCGGCTGGATGATCGTAAAATACGCGCGCAGCGCACTTCACAGAAAAATTGTTTCGAACATCCGATTTGGCGCGACGGCCATCATGTCGAACAGATCTGCAGATCGATTTCATTCAACGTTGGTACACATTAAATAAACCAATGAATGTATAAATAGCCAAGACATTGCGATTAAATACGAAGTGCATTGCCCTTGCCGCATATTGCGACTCGAAAGTGCTGCGTCGTTCGCCGACATGCGCGTGTATCGAGGGCGCCAGACTCGTTCCATGATGACGTGGTGGCTGAGTTCGGAGCATCGAAAAATGCGATCGCCCGACTTGAACGGACGCCGAGCAGAAAACCAAGGCGCTAGATCAATGCATCAGCGGGAATACGTACCGCGGAAGATCGTCCGCAATATCTTCTACCGCGAGATCAGGAATCAAATGGCGTGATCTCGCCCGCCGATATCAAGGGATTGCCACGCCTTCTAGGTCTTCCGGCACAAAAATACTTTCTCGCCGCGAATGAGCCCATACTGCGCAACTTCCGGTTCGACTGCCGTATATTCATCGACAACAAAGCCCGCGCGCTCGAGCCTGTGCCGGAAATCACGACCGAAAAATCGGACGTGATCATGCTGATTAAAATACAGTATCCGATCTTCTATTGTGTTCTGCCTCGAGCGATCCTCAAACGTTTCCCGCCACCCTTCGATAAGTGGGATCATCGCGACCAGCGTCCCGCCCCTGCGCAAGACTCGGAAGAGCTCGGGTATGGCGAGGCCATCGTTCACGTGCTCCAGGATATGACAGCAGATGATCAGATCAAATTTGCTATTGTCGAGGTTTATTTTTTCGATATTGATGTCGAGGTCAGCGCCTTGGCCGCCGAATTCGCAGGTCACGTAGCTTCGCGGCTTTCTCGCCTTTATATATGCGGTGAGCCCCTTTTCAGGAGCGAAGTGGAGGATGTCCTTTCCCATAAACAGGCTCTGATCGAAGTCGCAAAGTGCCAACAGCCTGTGCCGCTCATGCGACAGACAATTCGGGCAGAGCGAGTCGAAGTTGATCCCCAGTGCCAGCGGATTCGCGTACGCAAAAAATCGACCTCGATATCCGCATACCGAACAGGTTCTCTCAAATCGTCCAAACAGAAAGCGGATCGTCCGAAGCCCGCTGCGCAATGACCAGACGTAAGGCCGCAAACGTGCCTTGACGTCGCCAATTGACGATGCTGTCACATCAAAATTGCTCATCTTCCGCTCCCGACATCTGCCACTCCCTGAGCGAAGCACGCACCCCGATGCAAACGCCCCAGAACGTCCACATGTAGTTCCAGAAATGCACCGTCAAACCCGTGAACAGAAAGACCATGCAGACGATCGTAAATCCCCTTTGAATCTCGGTCGCACGAAGCCCGGGCACCGGCAGCACCGCCGAGAGATTCAGAGCGATCAGCAAGATCGTGACCGGCACACCGTAGTGGAGGCTCGTGACGAGCCATACGCTGTCAACGGTGCGATCGAGCAGGTAATATCCAAACGTCACGAATCCCGCTCCTGTCAACGGCGACTGCCAGACCTGCGCGGAGACGGCGTCCCAGATCATAAGACGATAAAATCCGGTCTGAGGCTCCAGGGTGGCGTGCGACAGCAGCCAGCTGAGAGGGTTGTTTGTCGTAACAGTGACAGCAACCAGGAAAAGACCCGTCCCGACCCAAAGGAGAGGCCATCGCCAAGGACAGCGCCACAACAGACGGTCATAGGCATAGCTCGATACGACGAGCACCATCCCCATGACGGCAGCCGAAGACAGCGACAGCAATCCGCCGAAGAAGCACAAGCACGCCCAGGACAGTCGCTTCATACCGCTTGTTGCCGAGTACAGCACAATGGCAGCAGCGAGCGAACAGAACACGCCGTAAAGAATAGGATGATCGAACGTCGATATGGCGCGCCGCAGACCAGCTCGCATTCCATCTCCGCTCGAAGTGCCATCGTCCGCGAAGGCCTCAGGCGGCGGCATTAGGGCCGCCATAATCTCGCGAACGATCCAATGCCCCGTCAATACGTCCGCTATTGCCACGCAGATCGCAATCGCGGTGAACGCCTTGACCAAACGAATGAACTGTTGGATCGCCGAGGGCTCCAGAATGAAGGCTCGCGCGACGAAATATCCTCCGATAATGTCGAGGGCTTCTGCGGCAGCAGAGAATGCCGACTGAGGACCGGCCGCATAGCCGGCCGCCACCACCATGGCGACCGCAAGCATACCCGCAAGGCCATCCGACAGCAGGAGCCGCCTGCTGGGCTGCAACAACCTCACGATCGCCGGCAACAGCAGGAGTATGAGACTTATCCTTGTCGGCGTTAGCTTTGCCCCGGCGATCAGCACCTGCAGGCCGGAGGGCAACACAATGCCTATGAGAAGGAGCGGGACCGCCACACTGGCGCGTTGGGGAATAGCCGATGGCATTCCGGCGCCCGCGGCACGAATACGCGGCTGCGCCGCGAGGAGAGCATCGCCATGATAGGTCAAATGCCAATCTCCTCGGAGTGAGCCGAACATGCCCTTAGGTCCCGCACGCCTCTCAGTTGGTGCGGAGCAGGTCGGCGCTTCATCTGATTGCCTCCTGTGCCGCGGTCTTGCCCAGATTCAGATTGCGGAGCAGTCGCCAGCCATCAGTCGCATTTCGAAGATAGATCGGCCGGTTCTTCCGAAACAGCGTGGGTCCATACTGTCCAGAACCGATGTGATTGTCGGTGATGGAGATGCCAGAAATCGGATTGTCATTGAACTTGGCGTCCGAGTAGATCGTATAGCTGCCGCCTGCGAGAAGATTGCCCTCGATGATGATGTTGGACACCGGTCCAAATTCATTGTCGATCATGATAGCGCCGGCGGCACCATGCGAATTGATGATCGTGTTGTGGCGGATGACAACCTCCGAGATGCCGCCATCAATCTGAATGCCATCGTAGTGCGGAGCGCCGCCGGCATTGAGATCGTGAATGAAGTTGTCTTCGATCAGACTGCTTTTTTCGGTCAGAACGATGCCGTTTTCAACATTGAAGATGTTGTTGCGCTGGAACGTGCCCTGTCCCATGATGCCTTGGTTTCCGTTCCCGTCGGGACCGGCACCCCGGCCGTCGATCGTGCAATCTCTGACCACAACTCCTGTTTGATGCGGGTCGATCCTGATGACGGCCCAAGCGTTGGCCGAGATACGGGACATTTCGATCGTCACGTTGTCGGCGTTCACTGTTACGCCGCCGTCGATATCCAACCCCGAAATTGTCGTGCCCGCTGTAGCGATCGTAAGCGGACCCGATCGCTTCAGTTCGAGGTCGCGCGGCCCGGTGTTGGTTGCGTCAGGCCATTGTGACGCGGATGTCGGCTGTGACGGGCTGTTGGGCTCAGCTGCCACCTCCCCGCGGAACTGGAGCGCCACGACCGCAGCCGCAACACGGGCAACATCGAGCACAATCCCGGCCCACCAGCGCTTGCGGCCAAGCGCGGATCCTCCGATCCTACGCCGTCTCCGCATCTCTTCCGCTACGCTCTTTGATCCCATCGCTCGTCTCGCCCGCGACCGCTCCAAGCCCTCAAGCCGGCTCGGCCCTGTGTGCTTGGTAACCTCCAACCCACTCTCTTCGACGCTTCCAGACAGCGCCCCAGTACACAGCGTTCCTTTGCCATTCAGCATTTCGCGCCAGGGCTGCTGCCGTTCCGTAGCAGTACCACCGTGTGAGCGGCACGATCAGGTGTAATGCCTGCCCGATCGTCCGCGCCGGCCAGCCAAAATGGCGGTTGATCAAGGTGATCCTTCCCTTGAACACCTTCACCCGCTTCTCGACGGGCACAACGTCCGATGCCCCGCCATAGTGGACGATGGTCGCCTCTGGCGTGACCGCGGGGCGCGCACCTAGCAATCGCGCGCGATGACAGAGATCCGCTTCCTCTCCGTACATGAAGAACGTCGGGTCGAACCCGCCAAGCCTCTCCCACAGCAGCCGGTCTATCAGCAGAAAGCAACCGGTAACGATGTCGACATGCCGCGCGGTGTCCCGGTCCCATCCGCCATAGGCCTCGGAATTGAGAATCGGATTGCGGCGACCGAAGTAGGTGAGCCCCAGAGCGAAGCAAAACAGATTCCACAGGCTCATTCTTCGAAAGCACGAACTGCGGTTCAGGCTGCCGTCCGGAAAGACCGTGCGTCCGCCCCATACTTGAAACGACGGATTTGCGTCGGCGAATTCCACAAGACGATCGATCGCTTGGTCGAGAATAATGGTGTCCGGATTGAGCAGGAGCACTCGTTGGCCCCGCGCCTGTTCTGCCGCCAGATTGTTGGCACGCGCAAAGCCGATGTTGTCGTCCAGCGCAATCAACCTGACGTGCGGGAATTGTCGGGCAATTGCGGCAGCCGAGTGGTCGGAGGAATTGTTGTCGACAACGATTAGCTCATATTTCGCACACATGGTTTCCGCGTCAATCGATGCCAGACAGTCGAGGGTCAGGTCGCGGGTATTGTAGCTTACGACAATAATCGAGAGATCCGGCTGACGGTTCGAGCCCCGACGTTCGTCATCACGATAGGTGTCGCTCATGGCAACCTTTCTCCTTTCGACGAAATTTCTGCCCCAGTTATCGCGCTATCACCTTCGACCTCAGATCAGGTGCAAGCGCACTTTCACTCCGCCGCACCGGATCCACCTCAATCTTGCCTGTCAAAATATTACTTTGCTCACAGCCGCGCGCCGCGGCCGGAACCACAGCGCCTCCGTTGCCGAGGCGCGCCGTGTACGACGACACCCAACGCAAGACCGACGTCTTTTGCTTCAGCGCCGGCGCTTCGACGAATCTCCAGGAGGCGTAGGCCAGAACGAGGGTCACCAATCCTGCCAGCAAGGCCAAGAGCCAGCCGGCGCTGAGATCAAATATCGTCAGAAGCGCCAGTATGACCGGTGAATGGATCAGATATACACCGTAGGACAAATCGTGTCTGAGTGGCACGCGACCGGAAACCTCGGAGAGTCCGAGATAGACCACGACGTAGGGTACACACAGCGGCAGCACCACCGCGCCCAGCCCTCCGGCCAGACCAATCAGCGCGAGTCCCGCAGCGCCCGCGGCCCAAATTCCCGAGAATGGGATATTGTCGCGATAGAGGTAGAGGTTCGTACCGGCGATGAAGTAGACGAAGAGACCGATAAAATCCAAGAACCTCTGCGCAGTGGCCGCATGCAGCGAAGGCGAGAGCGCCAGCACAACGTAGGCGAGATAGACCAGCCCGAAACTGACCATCGTCAGCACACGACGACGGAGAAAGCCCGCCACACTCAGTGTCGCCAGCGCCGCATATGACCAGACCTCGACATTGAGCGTCCATAGCGGTCCATTGATTTGTGCTTCGTGTCCATGCCGCACCACTCCGGGCAAGTAGTGAGACATCAAGGTAATCGCGTTTTTGAGATACAGGTAAAGCTCGATGCTGCCAAAGTAGTCGGCCAGGGAATAAGTCGTCAGGGCCGGGCCAAGCACGAACATCGACGCGATGACGACGACGAATAGTGCGGGCAGGATACGCAACGCCCTGTTCACGCAGAAGCGGACCAGACCGCCGGGCCGGGCCAGGCCGGGCGCCAGCAGAAACCCGCTTACGCAAAAGAAAATAACGACTGCAAACAGGCCAAGCTGGATGAACCCACCGCTGAACCGATAGAGAATGTCGTTGACGCCCCACCAAGCATGGTGAGCGACGACCATAAGTGCGGCCACAAGCCGGATCTGATCAAAGCCGGGCCCTCTGGCCGAAAGGACGGCAAGCCGATCGCCGATCGTCGTCGTAAACATCGATTTCTCACACGAAATGGATTTCTCCTATTGTTATTATATAATATTAAATGTCAAAAGAAATTAAATATTATCGAAATTAAACCCGCCGGCGACCAACAGGGTCAGCGGCTCGATCTTGGCCCAACGCCGCCATTACACCTGCCTCGGCGCCGCCCTGCCGTCCTGCGGACGCAGTCACGACAATCGAGGCCGCAAGCCCAAGCGAAAGAGTTCTCGGCACGAACTCGCTCAGCCTGGAGGTCATGCCGAACAGTCCATCGCCGCGGGGCGCCGGAATTCCTGATATCGTCTCAATTCGCAATCCCGAATCGATGCACCAGGTCCTCAGCTTGCGCGCTGAAGCGAAATGGGCACCCACCGCCTCGTAGCCGCAGGACTGACCGGATTGAAGGCGGGCCCTGAAATAGGATCGAACGCCCCTAGGGGACATCGTGTTGGGCATCTGGATCACAGCAATCGATCGCTCATGCATGAATGATCGCAACCGCCGAAGCAGCTTTCGCGGATCCGGGGCGAGGTGTAACAGGTTGATGCATAGAACGCAGTCGTAAGTTTCGCGATGGCTTTCGTCACCGTCCGTATCCTCATAGATCATCTCGATCCCGGCTCTGGCGGGACCGGACGCAATGACCGGATCTAGAGGTACCGCCGCAACATGCAGGCCTAGCGCTTGCAACCGCTTCTCGGTTTCACCAGAACCACAACCGATCGAAAGAACGCTGCGCGCCGATAGCGGCACGAGAGAGAGGATTTCATCGGATTTGGGTTCGTAATAGTCCTTGGAGAAACGTGCGTGGTGCAGGCGGGTCTCTGTTGGAAGCAGCGCGTAGGGTGAGCGACCGCCGTCCGCGATCTGCAGCAGAACCTCCTTCTGCCTGCCAAGCTCATCCGCCCTGACACCCATCCGGCCGACATACCGGTTGGTGAGGTGGTGTACGGTAAAATCCTCCAGGTGCGAGATCGGCACCAACTTCATTGAGCCACATTGCGTGTACGGGTCTGTCGCTGCCGAACAAGCCAGATCATATTTTCCCTGATGCGGGGCTACGTCGAAACCGCCGGAATGCAGGGCGGCCCTTAGCTGCTCGCCTGTCAGGACAAAGCAGGCGGCGTGTTCGTTGGTAAAATGTGCAAGAACATAGTCCCCAAACTCCACTCGCAGAAAGCCTGCAACTTCGTCTTTGGGTAGAAACGACGTCACATCCAGCCAAGCACGGATATTGCGCTCGGTGATCAGAATATCGTCTTCCGAGTAGATGTACAGGTCGTATCGGTCATGACGTTCCGCGAAGAGCTTCTTGTGCGCGAACGGAAGTGACCATGGATTCCGGGCAGGCAGGCCAACAATGCAGTCCACTCCGAGGACGGTACGCTTGTCGATGTTCGACAACACGACGATGTCGATATCGAACGCCATGGACCTGTATTCTTTGATGATCCGTTCGAGGTGGCGGTCATTGGAAGTTCCGTGGCTGGCAATCGCGACCAGCACGCGAGGCAGTGCGCGGTTGTCCTGGCTCGCGGCATTCTGGGCAACATGCTCGTTCATCGGCATTCCGAGGGAGGTGTGGGTCACCCATCATTAACAATCGCCACAAGATATATAATCAATGTCCCGCCGTCGATATTTATAATTGATTTAATTTACACATTATATCACGATGCGGCGGCTACTGGAACCAGACCGATTTTCACCGTTCGGTGCAGCGCCCGGAGAATTCCATCGCATGAAGGTGCTGATCTATCCGCATTCCATGGAACTGGGAGGATCGCAACTCAATGCCCTACAGCTCGCCGAGGGCGTTCGAGACCTCGGTCATGACGTGATCGTGGCGTCGGAGACCGGTCCCCTTTTGGACAAGGTAAGAGAGGCAGGGCTTAGACACATCGGAATTCCACGACATCGAGCCCGCCCCTCGCCGCGGGTCAGTCAGATGCTGCGCAGTATTGTAAAGGACGGCGCGATAGACGTGGTGCACGGCCATGAATGGCCACCTATCGTCGAGGCTTTTCTGAGCGTCGGTCTGTCGACGCGGGCTGCTGTGGTGGGGACGGTCATGTCGATGTCCGTACCCTCCTTCCTTCCGCGCGCCATTCCTCTGACAGTAGGTACAGAGATGATCCTTCGCGCGGCGGTCGTAGCAGGACACCGGGAGGTTACCCTGCTAGAGCCTCCCGTCGATACGATATCCGATCATCCCCTGGTCGACGGCACCAGTTTTCGCGTTGCTCAAGGTATCGGACCTGACCAGGTCGTCATCGCGATGGTCTGTCGGCTGGTGCCGAACTTGAAATTGGAGGGTCTGCTATCGGCGTGCGATGCCGTTGGCGAGATGGCGCTCGAAGGTCGGCCAGTGCGGCTGCTGATTATAGGCGACGGACCCGCGCGTCCCATGGTCGAAGAGCGCGCTGCCCGGGCCAACTACCTAGTCGGCCGGAATGCCGTAGTACTGGTGGGTGAGATGTCCGATCCGCGCCCCGGCTATGCAGCCGCGGATATTATTATCGGCCAAGGCGGTTCGGCGCTGCGTGGGATGGCCTTTGGCAAACCGCTGGTGGTCGTTGGCGAGGACGGATTCAGTGAGCTGTTGACGCCCGAGAGTGCGCCGACCTTCCTGCGACAGGGCTGGTACGGATTGGGCAAGGGCTCGCGCGGCGTCGGCGCAGATGCCCTTCGATCGGCTCTTGAGACCGCTCTCGCCTCTGCATCGCTCCGTTACGAGCTTGGGAAGTTCGGCCGACGGCTGGTGGAGCACCGCTTCAGTCTCGTGCACGCCGCGAAAACGATAGAGCAAACCTATCTGCACGCGGTGCGCACCAAGATGTCAACCGGACGACGATTGACAGATGCCGGTCGATGCGTCGTCAGCCTAGCCAGCTACAAGGTCCAACGGAAATACCAGCGTTGGATGGGTTTGGCCTCCGTCGAAGACGACAACGATCGGGCACGGATCTCGGCGGTGCTGTCTCCCACCCACCTGGCGACGAAAGCAATCGGGCCGCGATCAGACGGGAGCGCGCCGAAACCGGCTGGCGGGATATCTCGACACCCCCATTCCTGACCCGCCACGAATCAGCGCCGCGAATTCAGCGCGAGCTCATCCTTCAGCGCATCCGCAATACGCTCCTGATCCGCATCGTGCATCTGCGCGTAAAGTGGAAGCAGGATCGCGTGGTCCTGAGCGAGCTCGGATTGCTGCAGATCGCGGCCCGGATTCCCGCCGGCGTAGGGCAGCTCCCGATGCGAGCACATGATGCCCCGACGGGTGGCGATTCCCTGGTCCAGCAGCGATTGCATCGTCGCCCTCTGATCGATGTAGTCGGGCAAGCGTACACAGTAGCTCTGCCAGTTGGATCGCGCCCACCCCGGCTCGAAAGGCAACCGCAGCCCCTCTGTATTCCCGAGCAGTTCGGCGTAACGGGATGCCAGCCTTCGCCGCCGCGCGATCAGCTGCGGAAGCCGCTCGAGCTGTTTGCGCCCGATCGCAGCCTGCATATCCGTCATTCGATAATTGTAGCCGAGAAGGACGTACTCCTCGAAAATGACGCGCGGCGACCCGTGACGCACAATATCCGGTACGCTCATGCCGTGTTGCCGCAACAGCCTGAACTTGCGATCAAGCTCGGCGTCCGCGGTGGTGAGCATTCCACCCTCGCCTGTCGTGATTACCTTTCGCGGATGAAAGGAAAAGCAGGCAATGTCTCCATGGGGCTTGCCGATCGGCTCCCATTCGCCGTCCATCCGGATCTGTGATCCAGCGGCACAGGCCGCGTCCTCAATCACCGCGATCCCGTGGCGTCGCGCCACGGCGATGAGCGCTGTCATATCGCACGGCATGCCCATCTGATGGACCGCAATGATCGCGCGTGTACGCTCGGTGATGGCTTCGGCCAGCCGAGCGCAATCCAAATTATAAGTCTCCGGGTCGATATCGACGAAAACCGGAGTGGCGCCCTGATATCGGATGACGTTCGCAGTCGCAATGAAGGAGTGGCTAACCGTGATCACCTCGTCGCCGGTGCCGATACCCAACGCTGCCAAAGCAAGCTGAAGTGCGGTCGTACAATTGGCGACGGCACAGGCGTGCGGCGCGCCAACAAGTGCCGCGAACTCACCCTCGAACGCGGCCACCTCCGGGCCTTGCGACACCCAGCCCGACAGCACGACGGCGCGCGCAGCATCGGCCTCTTCATCCGCAAGCAGCGGCGCCGCGATCGGAATCACGATGCCGCCGCCTGCCGCTGGGAGCCGGAAGCAAGTTCGCGTTCGGATCGCCACCATTTCACGAGCTCGGCGAGCCCCTGTTCCAGCGAAACTGTGGTGCGGAACCCCAGCAAACGCTCTGCTTTGCCAGTTGATGCCAGCCGTCGAGGCACCGGATTAACGGAGCGTTCCGGCGCGAATTCGGGTGCCAGGCCGCGGCGTCCCATCACGGAGGCAAGCACCGTAGCCAGCTCCGTCAGGCTGGTTTCCGTGCCGCTCCCGACGTTGAACACCTCATCAGTGATTTTTGCCCTGGCCGCAAGGATATTGGCACGCGCGATGTCGCGGACGTGGACGAAATCCATGGTTTGATGACCGTCACCAAAAATGATCGGAGGTAATCCGGCTTCCAGCCGCTCCATCCAGCGGATCAAGACCTCGGTATACCGGCCGTGGATGTCCATCCGGCTGCCGTAGACGTTGAAATATCGAAGTGCGACGTAATCGATGCCGTACGCATCGTTGAAGGTACGCAGTAGAGCCTCGTTAAAGGCCTTAGCGGCTCCATAGAGAGTTCGGTTGTTGTACGCATTCTGGCGCTCGGTGGTGGGAAATTCCTCTGCCATGCCGTATACGGATGCCGACGACGCCGCGACGATCTTCTCAACATCGTGCTTGATGCACAACTCCAGCAGGTCGTAGGTGGCGTCCACCATGACCTCCTTGGCAAGGCGTGGTTCGGCCGCACAATGAGTGATTCGGAGCGCCGCCTGGTGAAAGACAATATCAGCAGCCTTGAGCAACGCTTCCATCAGCTTGCGATCGCGTATGTCGCCATGAACCACTCTCACCGGGCCACGTCCGAGAGCGCGCCCGAGATTTTCCGGCCGGCCTCTTATCATGTTGTCGATGGCAACGATCTCGATGCAACCCTCATCGCAGAGCAGATCAATGATGTGGGAGCCGATGAAACCTGCGCCGCCGGTGACCAGAACGCGTTTTCCCTTGAGATCAATCAAGACGCTCTCCTGTTGTGGGACCTTGTCATGAGACTCTGTGGATGCTCTGCTCGATCGCTTATCACTTCGCTGGGCCGCAGTGCCGCGTTCCTGAGTGTGGAGGCAACCTCGACCACCTGTTCCGGCAGCAACTCTGGATAAATGGGAAGAGAGAGGAAATCGTTCGCCAGCATCTCGGTGATGGGGAGATCACCGGCACGATAACCGAGTTCTGCATAGGCAGTCTGCAGATGCACCGGGACGGGATAGTGAATCCCCGCGCCGATGCCGGAGTCACGCAATAGCGTCAGCGCCTCGTCGCGCCACGGCAATCTGACCGCATAGACGTGATACACGTGACGGGCGTACCGGGGCGGCTGGGGACGCGGGCATGAAAGATCAGACAGAAGTGCATTGTATCGCTCAGCGAGCGAGCGACGAGCTTCCGTCCAGCGCTCAATGTAGTCCAGCTTGACGTTCAGTATCGCGCTCTGAATTTCGTCCATGCGATAGTTGTACCCGGGAATGACGTGATTGTATTTTGTCTCCTGTCCCCAATCCCGCAGCAGTGACACGCGGCGTGCCAATTCAGGCCGATCGGTTACGACGGCCCCGCCCTCGCCAAACGCTCCAAGATTCTTACCGGGGTAAAAGCTGAAGCATCCCAGATCGCCAATCGAGCCCGCGCGACGTCCGCGGTATTCCGCGCCATGCGCCTGCGCGGCGTCCTCGATGACGACCAGACCGTGACGACGCGCGATCTGCATAATGGGATCCATGTCGGCCATCAGCCCGTGGAGATGAACCGGTAGGATCGCTTTCGTTCGCGGTGTTATCGCAGCCTCGATCGAGCCGGGATGCATCGTCCATGTTACCGGATCAACGTCGACAAACACCGGCCTGGCTCCGCTGTAGAGAATCGCTGCGGTTGTCGCGACGAATGTCATGGATACCGTGATGACTTCGTCACCGGTTCCGACGCCCGCGGCCAGCAAGGCAAGATGAAGCGCCGAGGTTCCGCTGTTCACCGCGCGGCAATGGGCGGTCCGGCAATATTCCGCGAAGCGTCCCTCAAAGGCGGTGACCTCCGGGCCGAGCACAAAGTGCCCGCTGCTGACGACTCTCGCGACCGCGGCGTCGATTTCCGGCTTGATCTGGCTATATTGGGCTTTCAGATCCAGGAAGGGTATCAAGATTCAAGTCCTCTATTGGACCAACACTATAATACATTTAACTCGCACCATTAGATTTAATCAAGAATTAAATCTTTCAGTTTATGCGGATATTTAAAATGATTTGCGAAGCGCCTCTGCTGAGCCGCGACCGCCCAAGACCGCCGTTTCAGCCGCAGACAATACCCGAGCGGGCACTCCCGCGACGACAGCGCCAGGGGGAACATC
>Ga0136846_1229941_pt1 | contig 15160 bp, 11 predicted proteins | sample HopSoiMetagenom2_FD_96841 | JGI IMG/M metagenome (GOLD analysis project Ga0136846, IMG submission 96841) | Grasslands soil microbial communities from Hopland, California, USA - 2 Assembly 2016 (version 4) | ecosystem: Environmental > Terrestrial > Soil > Grasslands | place: USA: Hopland... | reverse complement strand
TGGCCGGCGTCACGGCCACCGCTTCGACCTTGCCTTCGGGTTGGGCACCGTCCCGCGTGACGAAGTGCACCAGGGTGGCAAAGGTGCCGACGATGGCGAGCGCGACGAGCGCCGCGGCGCCGATGAGAATCGCCGGGCTGCTGCCCTCGAGATCGCGCGCCGCATCGCTGCGCCGGCGCACGCCGAAGATGGACCACAACACCGCGCGCAGCACGCGCAAAAGCCGCATACCCCGTTATCGCATTACTGCCGGCCGGCGTGCTAGCGGATGAGGCCCACCCGGTACATCTTCAAGGCGAAATCGAAGAGCGCCACCCGCTGGGCGAATACCGCCCCGAAGTAGCTGCTGGCGTCGGGCGCAGGCAGGCGCAGCCACGCGTCCGCCTCGCCGGACTCCACCACGATGTCCATGCCTTGCTTGCGTGCGAGGTGCATCATGGTCTCGTTCTCGCGCAGGCAATGCATGAAGAGACGCGGCCGCCGCCAGTTGCGCGCGTGCAACGACGCGCGCTCGAGGAGCGCGGCGCCGTAGCCGCGGTCGCGGTGGCCGGGAAGCACGGATACGCCGAGCTCCGCATGGTCCTCCGCCCGTGCGAGATGCGCGGCCGCCACCAGGCCGAGCTGGTCGTCGGAGATGCCGAAAACCGCATCGCGGTCGAAATCCACTGCCGTGACGTAGCCGGCGATGATGGAGTCGCCCGCAGCGATGCCGAAGCGAAGCCGCCGGTCCTGGGCGTCGAGCGCGACAAGATGACGTTCGTACGCCGCGCGATCCAGACCCGTCAGCTCACGTACGGGCCAGGCCGTCAATGCGGATGCACGGCGCGCCGCAGCGCGTCGACGATCACTCCGACCACGCGGTCGACGCGCTCGGCGTCTTCCAAGTGCGCGGCGTGGCGCTTGCGTGCCGCGCGCGCCAGGGACTTCGAGGCCTGCTGCCAGAAGCGAGTCTTAAGCATGACGGACTCCTTTCACCGTCGGCGGCGAGACCAGCCTTTGCAGAACCTTGCCTGCCGCCTGGAAGAGCCTCAGTAATTCACGGGAACGAGCGCGATGTGCTTCGACTTCGAGCGCCCGTAGTTCTTCGATACTGGGATAGAAGGGCGTTTTCATGCATCCAACATGCGCCTCGCCCGCGCAATGGACAAACGATGGTTATTCACCTCACACTTGAGAAAAGATGAAGCGCGTCAATGACGCGTCGAGCTGCCCTCGTGGCTCTGCGGCGTGACTTGTGCCCGCTTTTTGGTGAGCAGCGCGCTTTCGCGCACGGTGGGCATGCGCAGGTGCGGCCGCAGCGGATGACGCAGCGAGCGTCTCGCGAGCAGCGTACGCAGCTTGTCGTCACTTATGTCGCTCTCCGCCAGCCGGCGCAGCTGACCGCCCTCCACTGCTGCGATCGGCAACCCGTCGCGATAGAGCACCCGGTTGCGATGGATAGCCGGCACCCGATCCTCGGGCGTGAGAATGCCGACCAGATTGAGCGGATCCACCGCGGACAGGACCACGAGCTCGTCGATCTTTTCCGCCTTGCGCACCGCGCGCAGGCGTCCGACGGCATCGGAGGCCGCGAATTGCTCGCCGCCGAATCCGGCGACGAAGCGTCCGCCGCGAATCTCGCCGCGAGCTTCCAAGCGCCGGTAAACGCGCACCAGATCGCGCCACGGCGGCAGGTTCGACTCTCGCTGCAGGAGCGAGCGGAACACCACGCCGTAGCGCTTCAGCAATGTGCGGGCTACGGCCTCCACATCGTCGCTTTTCTCGGCCGTGAGCAGAGCCCAGCGCCCCGCCGTCTCCACCAGATTGCGGCGCTTGTCCGGCGGCGCCAGCAACGCGCGCAATCCGGCGAAGCTGTCCGCGGTTGCAATGCCGGCTCCCGCGAGCTCGGCAAGCCCTCGCTCCACGTATGCGGGTAGCAGTCCGGTCGCCTTCACCAGCTCATGGAAGAACGATGCCCCGCGCTTCTCCAACGCCTCGCGCACGGCCTTCGCTTCCGACGAATATTCCAACGCCGGATCGGACGCCGCCTTCCAGATGTTCGCGTGCTCGCGCAGCAAGAGCGCTATCGGCGAGCTGCGCAAAGGCGCGCGCGTTCCCGGTGTCAGGCGACCCCATGCCACGCGACCGCTGAGGCAGAGCTGGTCGATCTGCGTCGAGTCGTAATCGGCGACACGTGCCGGTAGCACGTCGTACTCCCAGCCGGCCGCGGCGAGCTCGAAACCCTGCAGCTGCTCGACCACCGCCGCCAGCCCTTCGACGCCTTGCAGCTGATCCTCGCCCGCCACGTGGTGCCAATGCAGAAGGAAACGAAGGAAATCCGCCGCACTGACCGCTTCGATCTCCGCCCGCAAGCGATTCAGCGTGTAGCGATGGATGCGCGCAAGCAGCCGCCGGTCGCACCACTGCAAATCGTTGACGGACGGCGTGAAGCGCCCGCGCAGAATGCGCCCTTGAGTCTCGAGCGCGGTCAGCGCGATCTCGGCATCCGGGATTTGCAGCTCGGCCGCGGTCACCGGGCCCAGCACTTCCAAGCGGCTGGCGATGATTTCGAGCAGATCGTCGTCGATGCGCTCGAGAGCGAACCACGCATCGGCCTTCCTCACTGCCCTTTCGCCCAGCGAAGCGAGCAAACCGGGCCAGTGCGGCGCGAGCTCCGACTGCCGGATGTAGCCCGCGACCATCAGCGCGTCGTACATCTCGTCCGGGGTGTTCGCCACCGGCCAGGCTTCCTGCCGCACGCGCTCGATGGCCGCCGGATCGAGCGCGCCGAGGTCGTCGGCATTTCGCAGCTCGGTCGCGCGACGCGCATAGACGGCGCGCGTGCGACGCTCTTCCAGTGGCGCATCATCGAGGAACGTATAGACGGCGGAGTTGAGCAGCTCGTGCGAGAGCACCGACGGTTCGGGCGTATCGCGCGCGACGAGGCGTATCTCGCCCGCGTACAGGCGCGTAAGCTGCGCTTCCAATCCCTGTGCGTCGACCGCTTCCTCGAGCGCGTCTTTCATCGCCTGATTGACAAGCGGATGGTCCGGCACCTCGCGCTCGCCCTGGATGTTGTCCTGGCACGCTGCCGCTTCGGGGAACACCGCCTGCAGGAGATCCTCGGCGTACATGCGCTGCAGCTGGTTCGGAATGCGGGCGCCGCCGCGATTGCGAGGGACCGCAAGCGCGAGCGTGGTGCTCCAGCGCCAGCGCGTCTCGAAAAGCGGCGATTGCAGCAGCGCCTGCACGAGCGTCTGCCGCACCGTGTTCGGATGCAGGTAGCGATAGACCTCTTCGAGCGGGAAGGAATGCGAGTTATTGAGCGAGAGGATGATCCCCTCCTCCGTCGCCGCCGCTTGCAGCTCGAAGTTGAATCCCTGGCAGAACTTCTTGCGCAGCGCGAGGCCCCAGGCGCGGTTCACGCGGCTGCCGAAGGGCGCGTGCAGCACCAGCTGCATGCCGCCCGACTCGTCGAAGAAGCGCTCGAGGCAGAGCGTTTCCGTCGTCGGCACGACGCCCAGGCTGCGCTTCGCCTCTGCCAGATAGCGCGCAATCTGCTCGGCGGCCGGCCTCTCGAGCCGCCAATCGCGCATCAATAGCTCGATCGCTGCGTCCAGCTCATCGTCCTTGCGCGGCTCGTCGGGTCCCGGCAGCTCGAAATCCACCGCCGCGCGAAGAAGCGATACCGCGGCGCTCATCTCGTCGGAGCGTGCCGGCGCTTCGCCCAGCCAGAATGGCATCGACGGCGGCTGGCCTTGCGCATCCGCGACCCGTACTACGCCATTGCCGATGCGCAGGATGCGCCACGAGGTATTGCCGAGCTGGAACACGTCGCCCGGCAGCGATTCGATAGCAAAGTCCTCGTTCAGCGTGCCGATGAAGTGGCCTTCCGGCTCGAGGACCACGCGGTAGTCGAACACCTCCGGAATCGCACCGCCGGAGGTGATGGCGGTCATGCGCGAGCCTTTACGCGCGCGCAGCTTGTGGTTCAACGAATCGTAGTGCAGCAGCGCCCCTCTGCGGCCGCGGCGCGTTGCATACCCATGCGCCAGCATCTCCACGATTTCATCGAAGTCTTTTTTTTCCAAATGCCGGTAGGGATACGCCTGCCGGAAGAGCTCGAAAAGCGTCTGCTCGTCCCACTCCTCCTGGGCAGCGGTCTCTGCGACGATCTGCTGCGCGAGCACGTCGAGCGGCTGGTCGGGCACGGCAACGCGGTCGAGCTCGCCGTCGTACACGGCGCGGACCATCGCCGCGCATTCGATCAAGTCGTCGCGCGTGAGCGGGAAGATGCGGCCCTTCGGCGTGCCCTTCACCGTGTGCCCCGAGCGGCCCACGCGCTGCAGGAAGGTGGCGATCCGGTGCGGCGACGAGATCTGGCAGACGAGGTCGACGTGGCCGATGTCGATGCCGAGCTCCAGGGATGCCGTGGCCACCAGGACCTTTAGTTTTCCGTCTTTTAGTTTCTCCTCGGCATCAAGCCGCGCCTCCTTCGCCAGGCTGCCGTGGTGCGCGGCGACGAATTCGGCGCCCAGCCGCTCGGAGAGCTGGTGGGCCATGCGCTCCGCGAGGCGACGCGTGTTCACGGTGATCAGGGTGGTGCGGTGCTCGCCGATGAGCTGAACGAGTCGCGCATAGATCTCCGCCCAGACTTCGTGCGACATCACCGCTTCGAGCGGCGAGCTCGGCACCTCGACCGCCAGATCCATCTTGCGGCGGTGGCCCTTGTCGACAATCGTGCAGGGCTTGCGCGTCAGGAAGCGCGCCACCTCCTCGATCGGCTTCTGCGTCGCGGAGAGGCCGATGCGCTGCAGCGGCCGCTCGCAGACGTGGTCCAGGCGCTCCAGCGACAGCGCGAGGTGGGCGCCGCGGCGCGACTGCAGCACGGCATGGATCTCGTCGACGATCACCACGCGCGCGCTCTTGAGCATCTGGCGCGAGCGCTCGGCGGTCAGCAGCAGGTAGAGCGACTCCGGCGTCGTCACCAGGATATGCGGCGGCGTGCGCAGCATGGCGGCGCGCTCGTTTTGCGGCGTGTCGCCGCTACGCACCGCGGCGGTGATTTTTACCGGCGAAAGGCAGTGGATCTCACGCCGCGGGATTGCCAGGTTCTTGTGGATGTCGGCCGACAGCGCCTTCAGCGGCGAGACATAGATCACCCGCACTTCGTCCGGGAGCTCGCCCTGCTCCAGTCCTTCGCGCAGCAGCTGGTCGATCGAGGTCAGGAAGGCGGCCAGCGTCTTGCCGGACCCCGTCGGCGCCGCGATCAGCGTGTCATCGCCCCGGCGGATGGCTTTCCAGCCGTCGAGCTGCGCTGCCGTGGGTTCTGCAAAGCGGCCGGCCCACCATTGGCGCAGGACCGGATGAAAGTCTAGGGGTAGCAAGGTCAGGATTTTGACATTAGATTCAGGGATTCATTCATGCTGAGCCCCTCCGAGCGCAAGGCGCTGAAGGCCCGCGCGCACAAGCTCGATCCCGTGGTCCTCATCGGCGCGAAAGGCCTCACCGACGAAGTGGTGAAGGAGGTCGAGCTCGCCTTGAAAACCCACGAGCTCATCAAGGTGCGTGGCCCGAGCATCGAGCGCGCCGACCGCGATGAAGCGATGCGAACCTTGTGCGAACGCACCCGCGCCGAAGCGGTCCAGACGATTGGCAAGGTGTTCGTCCTCTACCGGAAGAAAGATGACTAAACCCGTCGGCCTCCTTACCGCGGACGAGCTCGGCAAGCTCGCGAAGGCCGGCGAGATCGAGACCGTCGTCGTCGGCTTCACCGACCACTACGGACGGCTGCTCGGCAAGCGCTACGACGCCGAGATGTTCGTCGCGGACATCATCTCCGGCGGCGCGCACGCCTGCGACTACCTCCTTACCGTCGACATGGAGATGGATCCAGTCCCCGGCTACCAATTCGCGAACTGGGAGCTCGGCTACGGCGACTTCCACCTCGTGCCGGATATGAGCACGCTGCGGCGCGCAAGCTGGCTCGAGAAAAGCGCCTTCGTCCTGTGCGACGTCAAGGACGAGAAGAGCCATCAGCTCGTCAGCGTCGCGCCTCGCTCGGTCCTGCGCACGCAAGTGGACGCGGCCAACAAGCTGGGCTACTGCGCATTCGCGGCGACCGAGCTCGAGCATTACCTCTTCCGCACCAGCTATCGCGATGCCGCGCAGCGCGGCTATCGCGACCTCGAGCCCGCCGGCTGGTACCTCGAGGACTATCACATCCTGCAAGGCACGCGCACCGAGAGCTTCCACGCAGCGGCGCGGCGTCATCTCAAGCAATCCGGCGTGCCGGTCGAGACCTCGAAAGGCGAATGGGGCAACGGCCAGCACGAGCTGAACGTGCGCTACGCCGAAGCGCTGGATATGGCGGACCGCCACGTGATTTTCAAGCAGTGCTTGAAAGAGGTCGCCGAGCTTTCCGGCATGAGCCTCACGTTCATGGCCAAACCCGACGCGTCGCAGGCTGGCTCGAGCTGCCACATCCACCTCAGCCTGTGGAAGGACGGCAAGAACGTATTTTCCGGAAACGAAAAGCTGGGCCGCGCGAGCGTTTCCCCGGTTTTCAGACATTTCCTCGGCGGCTGGATCAAGCACGTGCCGGACGTGATGCCGTTCTACGCGCCGACCATCAACTCCTACAAGCGCTTCGTCGATGCGTCTTGGGCGCCGACGCGACTCGCGTGGAGCTACGACAACCGTACGGCCGGGTTCCGCGTGGTCGGCGATGGCAACAGCCTGCGCATCGAGTGCCGCATGGCCGGCGCCGACGCGAACCCCTACCTGGCGCTCGCCGCCGCGCTCGCCTCCGGGCTCGACGGCATCGCAAACAAGATCGAGCCGCCCGAGCTCTTCGTCGGCGACGTCTACCAGGCACGCAACCTGCCTCGCGTGCCGTACACGCTGGCGCAGGCCACCGAGAGCTTCGAGCGCAGCGAATTCGCCAAGCGCGCGTTCGGAGCCGACGTGGCGGAGCACTACGCGCACTTCTTCCGCACCGAAGTCGCGGCCTACGACAAGGCAGTAACCGACTGGGAACGCAAGCGCTACTTCGAGAGGATATGAGACTCCAGAACAAAGTCGCACTCATCACCGGCGCCGGTGCCGGCATCGGGCGCCAGTCGGCACTGCTCTTCGCCCGCGAAGGCGCCTGCGTCGTTTGCGTGGACCTGAACGAGAACGCGGCGCGCGAGACGGCGAAGATGCTGCCGAACGCCATCGCCGTGAAGGCCGACGTGTCGAAGGCGGGCGACGCCCAGAACATGATCGCCGCCGCCGAGAAGGCCTTCGGCAAGGTGCACGTGCTTTTCAACAACGCCGGCATCATGCACGCCAAGGACGACGACGCCATCTCCACCGACGAATCGGTCTGGGACCTGACGCTGGACGTCAACGCGAAAGGCGTTTTCCTCGGCTGCAAGTACGGCATCCCGGCGCTGCAGCGGGCCGGCGGCGGCAGCATCATCAACACCGCCTCGTTCGTCGCGCGCCTGGGCGCCGCGACGCCGCAGATCGCCTACACGGCGAGCAAGGGCGCCGTGCTCGCGATGACGCGCGAGCTCGCTGTGATTCACGCGCGGCAGAACATCCGCGTCAACGCGCTCTCGCCCGGACCGCTGAAGACCGAGCTCCTGATGAGCTTCCTCAACACCGAGGCGAAGAAGCAGCGGCGGCTGGTGCACGTGCCGATGGGCCGCTTCGGCGAAGCGGAGGAAATCGCGAAGGCGGCCCTGTTCCTCGCGAGCGACGACTCCTCCTACATGACCGGCACCGAGTTCCTCGTCGACGGCGGCCTGACCGCGGCCTACGTCACTCCGGAATGAAACCAGGCATCGAGCCCGCCGGCGAGCGGACGCACGCGCGTATATCCGAGCTGAACAATCTGCTTCGCCACTTGCGCGGCGGAGGCCTCATTGGGACACGAGCAATAGAAAACGATTTCCCGGTCCCTGGGCAGCTCGCCGAGGCGCGCCTCGATCTCGCCGGGATCGATGGTCAGCGCGCCGGGAATCGAGCGAGCGTCGGCCTTGCGCGCCACTGCCGAGCGCACGTCGACGACCACTGGGCGCTTGCCGCGCTCGTGGAGGCCGCGCAGCTCTTCGACGGTGATGCGGGCAAGGCGCAGCGCCCGATAGAAGCGGCGCCGCTCCCACCATTTGAATGCGATGTACGCCGCGAGCGCCGCGACGAGCAGCGAGCCCGCCATCGCGCCATATCGCTCGAGCAAGGCGATGATTTCGCCGATCTGGTCGTTGAAAAGCATGCCCGCGCCGATCGGGATCGCCGACCAGAGCAAGATCCCGGCGCCGTTGAGGACGATGAAGGACGGCCAGCTCATGCGCATCGCGCCGGCGAGCGGCGGCGTGACGGCGGAAAGCCCGGGCACGAACTTCGACACCACCAGCGCCGCCTTGCCCCAGCGGCCAAAGTGGTACTCGCTCTGCCGCACGCAGGAATCGGGCGAGAGCGAGATGCGGCAGAGGAGCTTCATCACGCGGTGGCCGTAGATGCGGCCGCCGGCGAACCACAGGCCGTCGCCGATATAGCAGGCAATGACCGATGCGACAAAGATCGCGGGAGTCGAGAGCTGTCCGTTGGCAGCCAGCGCGCCGGCAACAATCAGCGTCGGCACGGCCGGCACGGGCAGTCCGACCTGCTCGACCAGCACGTTGAAGAACACGATCGCGACGCCGTGGCGCGCGACCAGATCGACCAGGCCTTCCATCCATGAAGAATACCGTGCAACGTACCGTGAGCCCGATCGACGGCTCGGTGCTGGTGGAACGTCCGCTTGCATCCGACGACGAGGTCGAGAACACGCTGGCACGCGCGGCCGAGGCTCAAAAGAAATGGCGCCAAGTGCCGGTGACGCAGCGCGTTGCCCTGGTGCGCAAGATGGTCGAGTGGTGCATAGCGCGTGCCGATTCGATCGGCGAAGAACTCACGCGCCAGATGGGCCGGCCGATCGCGTACACCCCGAACGAGATCCGGCGCGGCTTCCAGGAGCGCGCGCTGCACATGGCGTCGCTCGCCGAAGAGTCCCTCGCCGACATCCAGGTCACGCCCGGCCGGCGCTTCATCCGCCGCGAGCCGCTCGGCGTCGTGCTGGTCGTCGCGCCGTGGAACTACCCATGGCTCACTTCCGTGAATGCAGTCGTGCCCGCGCTCCTCGCCGGGAACAGCGTGATCCTCAAGATGGCGCAGCAAACCCCGCTCGTCGCCGAGCGCTATGCCGAAGCCTTCCAGGCGGCCGGGCTGCCGGACGGGGTCTTCCAGTTCCTGCACCTGGACCACGACCAGACGGCGCGCGTGATCCGCGACGAGCGCATCGCCTTCGTTGCATTCACCGGCTCGGTGGAAGGCGGCCATGCCGTGCAGCGCGCCGCCGCGGAGCGTTTCATCGCCACCGGCCTCGAACTCGGCGGCAAGGATCCCGCGTACGTGCGCGCGGACGCGGATCTCGCCTCCGCAGTCGAGAACCTGGTCGATGGCAGCTACTTCAACTCCGGGCAGTCGTGCTGCGGTATCGAGCGCATCTACGTCCAGCGCTCGATCTACCCGTCGTTCGTCGACGGTTTCGTCGATCTCACGCGCAAATACACGCTGGGCAATCCGCTGGAGAGACAGACGACGCTGGGGCCGATGGTGAAAACGCAGGCCGCCGGCCTGGTGCGCGCGCACATCAAGGACGCAGTCGGCAAAGGCGCCAAGGCGCTCATCGACCCCAAGAGCTTTCCCGCCGACAAGGAAGGCACGCCCTACGTTGCACCGCAGGTGCTCGTCGACGTCGATCACCGCATGCAGGTGATGACCGAAGAAACGTTCGGCCCCGTCGTCGGCATCATGGCGGTGGAAACCGACGAAGACGCGATCCGCCTGATGAACCACAGCCGCTATGGCCTCACCGCTTCCATCTGGACGAAGGACGCGGAAGCGGCGCTGCGCATCGGCGACCGGGTGGAGACCGGCACATGGTTCATGAACCGCTGCGATTACCTGGATCCGGCCCTCGCCTGGACCGGCGTCAAGGACTCGGGCCGCGGCTGCACGCTTTCGCGCCTCGGCATCGAAGCCTTCACCCGCCCGAAGTCCTTCCACCTCAAGTTGGCCTAAATCGTGAACATCCCAGACAAGCTGAAGTACACCGCATCGCACGAGTGGATCGCCGACAACCGCGACGGCACGGTGACGATCGGCATCACCTCCCTCGCCACCGAGCAGCTCGGCGACCTGGTCTATGTCGAGCTGCCGAAGCCGGGCACACGCGTCGAGCGCGGCTCCACCATCGCCGTGGTCGAGTCGACCAAGGCCGCATCGGACGTGTATGCGCCCCTTTCGGGCGAGGTGATCGCCGCCAACGAGGACCTCTCCAGCGAGCCGCAGAAGGTGAACGAATCGCCCTATGAAGGCGGCTGGCTCTTCAAGCTGAAGCTCAGCAACCCCAAGGAGATGGACCAGCTCCTCGCCGCGCAGGCGTACCAGGAGTCGGCCGGCGGATGAGCGATTACACGCGCCTCCTCGGCCGCGAGGAGTTCCGCGGCCGGCACATAGGACCCGACGAAGACGCGCGACGAGAGATGCTCGGCACGCTCGGCGTGGCATCGCTCGATGCGCTGATCGACGAGGTAGTGCCCCGCTCGATCCGGCTCTCCTCGCCCCTAGCCCTCGGCGAGGCGGTCACCGAGCTGCAAGCGACGAACGAGCTGAGCGCGCACGCGCTGCGCAACGAGATCTGGCGCAGCTTCATCGGCATGGGCTATTACGGCACGTACACGCCGGCGGTCATTCAACGCAACGTGATGGAAAACCCGGGCTGGTACACGGCCTATACGCCCTATCAGGCTGAGATTTCCCAGGGGCGGCTCGAGGCGTTGCTGAACTTCCAGCAGATGGTGATCGACCTCACCGGGTTGCCGGTGGCGAATGCCTCGCTCCTGGACGAAGCCACCGCCGCCGCCGAGGCGATGACAATGATCCGCCGCTCGAGCAAGAGCAACGCGAACGCCTTCTTCGTCGATGCCGCCGTGCATCCGCAAGTGCTCGCCGTAATGCGCACCCGTGCCAAGTGGCTTGGCATCGAGCTCGTGCAGCAAATGGATCCGGCGAAGGTCTTCGGCGCCCACCTGCAGTATCCGGACACGTTCGGCCGCGTGACCGACTGGTCTGCGCTCATTGGCCAGCTGCACGCCGCCGGCGCGCTGGTATCCGTTGGCACCGATCTCCTTGCGCTCCTGCTGTTGCGTTCGCCCGGTGCGCTCGGCGCCGACATCGCGATCGGCTCGGCACAGCGCTTCGGCGTGCCGATGGGCTTCGGCGGACCGCACGCCGCCTTCATGGCGTGCCGCGACGACTACAAGCGCGCCATGCCCGGGCGGATCATCGGCGTCTCGCGCGACGCGGCCGGGCGCCCCGCGCTGCGCATGGCGCTGCAGACGCGCGAGCAGCATATCCGCCGCGATAAAGCGACGAGCAACATCTGCACGGCGCAGGCCCTGCTCGCGAACATGGCGGGCTTCTATGCCGTGTACCACGGGCCCGACGGATTGCGCCGCATCGCGCTGCGCACCAATTTCATGGCGCGCCTCCTGGCCGCCAGCGTGCGCGGCGTACGGATCGCGACGCCGGCCTTCTTCGACACCGTGATGCTTGAAGTGCCATCGGCCGACGTGGTGCGCGCCCGCGCCGAGATGAAGCGCGTCAACCTGCGCTACCTCGATGCCACCCGTGTCGCGGTAAGTTTTGACGAGACCACCTCGCTCGAGGACGTTGCGGCGGTCGCCGAGGCGATTTGCGGCGAGCGCACGCCCGTCGAGCGAAATGCCGAGGGACTCACCATCGAGCCGGCTTCGATTCCGGCGGCGCTGCGGCGCAGCGACCCGGTGCTCAGCCACCCGGTGTTCAACCGCTATCACAGCGAGACGGAAATGATGCGGTACCTGAAGCGCCTGGAGAACCGCGACCTCTCGCTCGTGCATTCGATGATTCCGCTCGGCTCGTGCACGATGAAGCTGAATGCGGCCGCGGAGCTGATTCCCGTGTCGTGGCCGAAGTTCGCCGCCCTGCATCCGTTCGTACCGCGGGAGCAGGCGCGCGGCACGCTCTCGATGCTGCGCGAGCTGGAAGCGATGCTGGCGGAAATCACCGGCTTCGCCCGCGTCTCGCTGCAGCCCAATTCCGGCGCGCAGGGCGAATATGCCGGCCTGCTGGCGATCCGCAGTTACTTTAGCTCCCAAAACCAAACGCGGGACGTCTGCCTCATTCCCGCCTCGGCGCACGGCACCAATCCGGCCAGCGCCGCGTTGATGGGCCTGCGCGTGATCGTGGTCGGATGCGATAGCAGCGGCAACGTCGACCTTGCGGATCTCGAGAAGAAGCTCGCCGAGCATGGGCCGCGCGTCGCCGCGCTGATGGTTACCTACCCGTCCACGCACGGCGTGTTCGAGGAGGGTATCGTGCGGATCTGCGAGCTCGTGCATGCGGCAGGCGCGCAGGTCTACATGGACGGCGCCAACATGAACGCGCTGACCGGGCTCGCCAAGCCGGCGCTGATTGGCGCCGATGTGTGCCACATCAACCTGCACAAGACCTTCTGCATCCCGCACGGCGGCGGCGGGCCGGGCATGGGCCCGATAGCCGTGGCGCCGCACCTTGCGCCGCACCTGCCAGTGCATCCGCTCGAGGACGGCGAATCGGTATCGGCAGCTCCTTACGGCAGCGCGCTCATCTGCCTTATCTCCTGGATGTACATCCGCATGATGGGCGCCGGGGGCCTCGCCGAAGCGACGAAGGTGGCGATCCTGAATGCGAATTACGTCGCCGCGCGGCTCGCGCCTTACTTCCCGGTGCTCTACCAAGGCGCGAACGATCGCGTGGCGCACGAGTGCATCCTCGACCTGCGGAAATTGAAGGACACCTGCGGCGTCACCGCCGAGGACATCGCCAAGCGGCTAATGGACTACGGCTTCCACTCGCCGACGCTCTCCTTTCCGGTGGCCGATACGCTGATGGTCGAGCCGACGGAAAGCGAATCGAAGGACGAGCTCGATCGCTTCTGCCACGCGATGATTTCCATCCATGGCGAGCTGCAGAAACTAAAGGACCGCAGCAACAACCTGCTGAAGAACGCGCCCCACACCGCGCTCGAGCTGGCCGGCGAATGGAAGCATCCCTATTCGCGCGAGGAGGCGGTGTTCCCCGCGCCCTGGCTGCGGGCGGCGAAGTACTGGCCGTCCGTGAAGCGCATCGACAACGCCGCCGGCGACCGGCAGTTCATCTGCACCTGTCCGCCGATCGAAGCCTATGCCTGAGGTTCTGCAGCGCACGCCATTGCACGCGCTGCATGCCGAGCTGGGCGCGAAATTCACGCCGTTCGCCGGCTACGAGATGCCCGTGCAATATGGCGATGGCCTGCGCGCCGAACACCTGCACACGCGCTCGCAGGCCGGCCTCTTCGACGTCTCGCACATGGGCCAGGTGCGCGTCACCGGTCCGGACCTGGAGAAAGCGCTCGAGCGCGCATTGCCGGTGGACTTCGACGGCTGGCCCGCCGGGCTGCAGCGCTATTCGCTGCTCCTCAACGAGCGCGGCGGCATCGAGGACGACCTGATGGTCGCGCGCCTGGGAAGCGAAGTGCGCCTCGTGGTGAACGCATCGACGAAGCAAAAAGACCTGCAGGTCCTGCGCGAGCGTTGCCCCGCGCTGTCGTTCCATCTCCTCGACCATGCCCTGATTGCCCTGCAGGGACCGGCGGCGGAACGCGTGCTTCCGCAGGCGAGCGCCCTCAAGTTCATGCAGGTCGACTGGGTCAACCTCGCCGGCGCCGAGTGCCTTGTCTCGCGCTCCGGCTACACCGGCGAGGACGGCTTCGAGATTTCGGTGCCGAAGGACGCGGCTGAAAAGCTCGCCCATACCCTATTGTCGAATCCGAGCGTGAGACCGGTGGGCCTAGGCGCGCGGGACACGCTCAGGCTGGAAGCCGGCCTGCATCTCTATGGCCAGGACATGAACGCCGATACCACCGTGCTCGAGGCGAGCCTGGGCTGGGCCATAGCGAAGTCGCGGCGCACGCAAGGTGGTTTTCCCGGCGCCGAGGTCTACCTGCGGCAGACGCGCGAGGGCGTACGAAGGAAGCTGCACGGCCTCGTCGGAGACGAGAACGTGCCGATCCGGCATGACTCGCCACTGGTCGATGCAGCCGGCGCGGAGGCCGGCGTGGTGACCAGCGGCACGGTGTCGCCGTCGACGCAGAAGCCGATCATGCTTGGCTACGTGCGCACCGGCGCGCCTGAGAATCTCTTCGCCGTCGTGCGCGGCGCGCGCCGGCCGGTCAGGATTTCGAAGCTGCCTTTCGTGCCAAAGCGCTACAAACCCTAGCGAGGCGCTTCACGGCTGCGGCCTCGCCCGAAACGCGCAGGAACACGCCCTCGGCGTCGGCGCGTTCCTCGAGCACTTTGCAGGCGGCGAAGACGTCGCCGCGCATCTTCTGCTCCGACCAGGGAAGATACAGTTCAGCCTCGACCAGCTCCCCCTCGAAGCGCTGGATGATCGCCTGGCGCAGCCGGGCGACGTCGCCCTCCCGGCGAGCGCTCATCACGATGGAGCCGGGATATTTCGCGTGCAACGCCGCCTCGTCGCCGCCGCGGTCGATCTTGTTGAAGACGAGGAGCCGCGGCACCTCCCGGGCGCCGATCTCGTCGAGCACCTCCTCGGTCACGGCGAGCTGGCGCTCGAATCCGGCATCGCTCGCATCGACGACGTGGAGCAGCAAGGAAGCCTCCAGCGCCTCGTCGAGCGTGGATTTGAAAGACGCCACCAGGCCGTGCGGCAGGTTCTTGATGAAGCCGACCGTGTCGCTGACGAGGATCCGCGGCACGGTCTCGGGATGCAGCGCACGCACCGTGGTATCGAGGGTGGCGAAGAGCTTGTCCGCCACCAGCGCTTCGCTTGCGGTCAGCGCGCGCATGAGCGTCGACTTGCCGGCGTTGGTATAGCCGACGAGCGCGACGCGGGCGAGTCCCTCGCGCTCCTGGCGGCGCGCACGCTGCGTCTCGCGCCCGGCTTGCATCGTGTCGAGCTCCTTCTGCAGCTCCGCCATGCGGTCGCGGATCTTGCGCCGGTCGAGCTCGCCGTGCGACTCGCCGCCGCTGCGCCCGCCGGTGCCGCTGCGCGCGCGGTCCTTGGG
>Ga0136846_1235164_pt1 | contig 15166 bp, 13 predicted proteins | sample HopSoiMetagenom2_FD_96841 | JGI IMG/M metagenome (GOLD analysis project Ga0136846, IMG submission 96841) | Grasslands soil microbial communities from Hopland, California, USA - 2 Assembly 2016 (version 4) | ecosystem: Environmental > Terrestrial > Soil > Grasslands | place: USA: Hopland... | reverse complement strand
CGGAAGTCCTCGTACTGGACGTACTTGGGCTTTCGGCCGGTGCGGCGAGAGGGCGTGCCGGGCGTCGCGACGGGGCGAACGTTGCCTGCCGCGGCACTAGCTCGCCTGCTTGTGCCGCTCGTGGTGGCGGGCGACGCGGGCCCGGTTCCCGCAGGACGGTCTGCACCACTCCTGACGTGGATGTTCCTTGAGGAAGTAGCGCACGCAGCGCGGTGCGTGGCAGGCCCGCAGCCGCTCCCGGTCCGCGCCGGCGAGAAAGGCGACGGCTGCCTGCGCGAGCAGGGCGACGATCTCCGCCTCGCCGCGTACGCCCCGGTGGCGTACGACGGGTTCGGCGTCGTCGGCCCAGTCGAGCACGGGGACGGTGGGGGTGCGGGCCGCTGCCTCGTTGAGCCGGCGCAGCGCCTCGGCCAGGGGCAGCAGCCGTGCCGCGTCCGCAGCGCTCGGTTCCCCGGGCCGTACAGCGCGGGCGAAGAGGGTTCGCACGGCGGCACGCAGTTCCCGTACGGCGCTCAGCGCCGTCTCGTCGGCGACGAAGCCGTCGGCGACGGGCAGGGTGTCGCGGTGGGCGCGCACCCAGGTGGTGAGGCCCGCGGTGTCGGTGAGGTCGTCGGCGATGCCGCCGTCGTGGCGGACGGTGAGGGCGAGGTCGAGGGCGAGCCGTGCGTCGCCGCTGATGTCGCTGGTGATGTCCTTGTTGATCAGGTCCCGCATGGCGCTAATGCTAGTCCCAGGGGTATCCATTAGCACCGCAGGGGCGGCCCTGTCGTGCGGGGCAGCCCCTGCCACGGCTCTACCGCAAGGTCGACGCGGTCTCAGGTCAGGTCGAACTCCCCTTCCCGTGCCCCCGAGACGAACGCGCCCCACTCCGCGGGCGTGAAAATCAGGGAAGGGCTGTGCGGGCGGCCACTGTTGCGCATCGCGATGAATCCCTCGACAAAGGCGATCTGGACATCCCCTCGCCCACTGCTGCTCGACTGCCAGTCGGCGTTGCTGAGGTCCAGTTCCGGCTTGTCCCAGCCCGCGAGCGGGTGCTCCTGGATCGTGCTCTCGGCCACGTCCGTGCTCCTCCCGGTTTCGTCGTCCGCGGCCAGCCTAGCCATCGGCTCCTGCCGCCGACAGGCCATGTGAGGGGGACGCTTCAGGAGGTGGGCGGTTCGCTGCCGACGAGCCACATGGAAAAGAACTGGGAGCCACCGCCGTAGGCGTGACCGAGGACCCTGCGGGCCCCGTCCACCTGGTGTTCCCCGGCCAGCCCGCGCACTTGGAGGGCTGCTTCCGCGAAGCGGATCATGCCCGAGGCGCCGATCGGATTGGTCGACAGGACGCCGCCCGACATGTTGACGGGCAAGTCCCCGTCGAGCTCGGTGACCCCGGCCTCGGTGAGTTTCCAGCCCTCGCCCTCGGCGGCGAAGCCGAGGTTCTCCAGCCACATGGGTTCGTACCAGGAGAACGGTACGTACATCTCGACGGCGTCGATGTCCCGGCGCGGGTCGGCGATCCCGGCCTGCCGGTACACGTCTGCCGCGCAGTCCCGGCCCGCCTGCGGCGACACGGCGTCCTTGCCCGCGAAGAGGGTGGGTTCGCTGCGCATCGCGCCGCCGTGCAGCCAGGCGGGCCGGCGCGGTGAACGGGCGGCTCCGGCGCGGTCGGTGAGGATCATCGCGACGGCGCCGTCCGAGGAGGGGCAGGTCTCCGAGTAGCGGATCGGGTCCCACAGCATCGGCGAGGCCTGGACCTTCTCCAGCGTGATGTCGTGCTCGTGCAGATGCGCGTACGGGTTCAGCAGCGCGTTGCGGCGGTCCTTGTACGCGACCAGCGAGCCGACCGTGTCGGGGGCGCCGCTGCGTCGCATGTACGCGCGCACGTGCGGGGCGAAGAAGCCGCCGGCCCCGGCGAGCAGCGGCTGCTGGAAGGGGATCGGCAGGGACAGGCCCCACATGGCGTTCGACTCGGACTGTTTCTCGTAGGCCAGGGTGAGGACGGTGACGTGGACGCGGGAGCGGACGAGGTTCGTGGCGACGAGGGCCGTGGATCCGCCGACCGAGCCCGCCGTGTGGACGCGCAGCATCGGTTTGCCGACCGCGCCGAGCGCGTCGGCGAGGTACAGCTCGGGCATCATGACGCCCTCGAAGAAGTCGGGCGCCTTGCCGATGACGACGGCGTCGATGTCGGCCCACGTCAACTCTGCGTCCACGAGGGCCCGTTGGGCCGCTTCGCGGACCATTCCGGCCATCGACACGTCCCGGCGGGCGGCGACATGCCTGGTCTGGCCGATCCCGACGACCGCCACGGGCTCACTGGTCATGACGGGGCTCCCCTTCGAGTACGGCGACCAGGTTCTGCTGGAGGCAGGGCCCGGAGGTGGCGTGGGCGAGGGCCCGGTCGGACTCGCCCCGGTGGATTCGAGCGGCGGCCTCGCCGATGCGGATGAGCCCGGCGGCCATGATCGGGTTGGCGGCGAGGGCACCCCCGGAGGGGTTCACACGGACCCCGTCGTCGAGCCGGAGCGCCTTCCTGAGGACGACCTCCTGGGAGGTGAACGGCGCGTGCAACTCGGCGGTGTCCACGGGCCGTTCGAAGGCGCCGGCCTTCTCGGCGGCGAGCCGCGTCGACGGTGAGTCGGTGAGTTCGCGGACGCCCAGCGAGTGTGCCTCGATGCGGTGGTCGATGCCCCGGATCCAGGCGGGGCGCTCGCACAGTTCCCGGGCGCGTTCACCGGCCGCGAGGATCACGGCGGCGGCCCCGTCGCCGATGGGCGGGCAGTCGCCGGTACGCAGCGGACGGACGACGTAGTCCCCGTGCGGTACCGAACCCCGTAGCTGTGCGTGGGAGTTGGTCTGCGCGTCCGCCCGGCTGCGGGCGGCGACGGCGGCGAGCGCGGGCTCGTCCGTGTAGCCCTCGTCGATGAGGGCCTGCGCCTGGAGCGCGGCGAGCGCCACGGAGTCGGGCCACAGGGGAGCCAGGTAGTACGGGTCGAGCTGCCGGGTCAGGACGTCCCGCACCGAGCCCGGCGAGGACTTGCCGTAGGAGTACACGAGTGCCGTGTCGGCGTCGCCGGTCAGCAGCTTGGTCCACGCCTCGTACAGCGCCCATGCCCCGTCCATCTCCACGTGCGACTCGGAGATCGGCGGCCAGGCCCCCACCCCGTCGAGCGCCAGGGTGAAGGAGAAGGCGCGGCCGGCGAGGTAGTCGGAGGAGCCGGAACAGGTGAAGCCGATGTCGCTGGTCTTCAGCCCCGTCCGGTCGAGCACCTCGTGCAGCACCGGCATCAGCATCTCGACTTCGGAGAGTTCCTCGCTGGTGCGCCGGTGATCGGTCTGTGCGAAGGCGACGACGGCGATCTCGCGTGTCACAACAGCTCCTTGTACGTCTCGTAGTCCGCGTCGGGTTCGCCGGTGGGCCGGTAGTGGTCGGGGTAGCGGCCCCCTTCGGTCCACACCGGTTCGACGCGCAGCCCCATCCGGACCTGGTCGTAGGGGATGCCGCCGATGCGGCCGTGCAGGGCGAGGCCGGCGCCGTCGAGGGCGATGTGCGCGTAGACGTAGGGCACTTCGATGTCGAGGTTGCGGGCCTTGATGTTGACGATGCAGTACGTGGTCACCGTGCCCCCGGGGCCCACCTCGACCTGTTCGGCGGTGGCGACACCGCAGGTGGGGCACGCGCCCCTGGGCGGGACGTACACCTTCCGGCAGGAGGGGCAGCGCTCGCCGACGATCCGCCGCTCGGCGAGGGCGTTGATGTAGTCGGTCTGGGCGCGGCCGGGCGAGTAGGTGTAGTCGAGGCGGGCCTCGGCGACGATGCCGGTCACCATGGACTCGAACTGCCCATTGTGGCCGAACACTTCGTTACTGCCGCTCGCGCTGTCGGACGGCTCGAAGCAGGCGATGTCCGTGATCGCGCCGGAGCGCTGTGCCGCCCAGCGGACGCGGACGCGCATCCCGGTGTGGACGGCGTCGGGGCCGGGTGCGTCGAGGGCGTGCAGGAGGGCCGTGTCGGCGCCGTCGAGCCTGACCAGGACCCAGGCGAAGGGTGTGTCGAGGGGCTGGCCCCGGCGCGGGGCGTGGTTCCAGGCCCAGGTGGTGACGGTGCCGGTGGGGGCGACCTGCACGAGGTCGCGCAGTTCGGCGGCGGTCACCGGGTCGTACTCGACGGGTGGGACGAGGGTGCGGCCGTCGGCGGTGCGGACACCGAGGACGACCTGTTCGCGCAGGCCGGTCAGGAAGGCGCTCTGGACGGGGCCCAGGGAGCGGGTGAAGGGGAATTCGACGACGAGGGGGGCTTTGAGGACTTCGGTGGTCATCCTGGGGCTCCTTCGCGGACTCAGGCGCGCCGGTAGACCGGTGGGCGCTTCTCGGCGAAGGCACGGGTGCCTTCCTTGGCGTCGGCGGTGTCGAAGATCGGCCAGCCGCGCTTGAGTTCGGCGGCGAGGCCTTCGGTCTCGGTCAGTTCGGCGGTCTCGTAGACGGACGCTTTCACCGCTTCCACGGCGAGGGGGCCGCAGGCGTTGACGCGTTCGGCGATCTCCAGGGCCTTGTCCAGGGCGGTTCCGTCCGGGACGACGTGTCCGATCAGGCCGATCGCGGCGGCCTCCTGGGCGCTGTAGGGGCGTGCGGTGAGCAGCATTTCCAGGGCGTGGGTGCGCGGGATCTGCCGTTGGAGGCGGACGGTGGAGCCGCCGATCGGGAAGAGGCCGCGTTTGACCTCGAAGAGTCCGAAGGTCGCCGACTCGCCCGCGACGCGGATGTCGGTGCCCTGGATGATCTCGGTGCCGCCGGCGACGCAGTACCCCTCGATCGCGGCGATCACCGGTTTGCGGGGGCGGTGGTGGCGCAGCATCGCCTTCCAGTGCAGGTCCGGGTCGGCCTTGAGCCGGTGGCGGTACTCCTCCCCTTCCAGACCGCTTCCGGCCAGGGCCTTCAGGTCCATTCCGGCGCAGAAGGCGCCGCCGGCTCCGGTGAGCACGATCGAGCGGACGGTGTCGTCCTCGTCCGCCTCGACCCAGCCGTCGTACAGCCCGACGAGCATCGGCAGCGAGAGCGCGTTCTTGGCTTCCGGCCGGTTGAGCGTGAGCACCAGCGTGGCGTTCTCACGCCGGACGGTCAGGTGTTCCGTGCCACCCATCGCCCATCTCCCCTCTGAAAGAACGAGAACAGGTGAAAGAACGAGAACAGGTTGCAGGAGCGGAGGAAGCACTTCAAGGGTTTTCTGACAGGTAGTCAGATTTCTTCGACGCTGCCCCTTCACACTTGCCGCGCCCTTTGCTCTGATGACCGGCGAGCCGACAACCGCCAGGGATGCCCGGGGTCAGGAGGAGCGGTGGAGTACAACCTTGCCGACCTGTTCGAGTCGGTCGTGGATGTGGTGCCGGACCGTGCGGCGCTCGTGTATCTCGATCATCCCGGCTCGGGCGCGGAACGCCGCCTGAGTTATGCGGAGTTGGACGCCGCCGCCAACCGGGTCGCCCATCATCTGATCGACAGCGGGATACGCCCCGGCGAGCATCTGGGCCTGCATCTCTACAACGGGGTGGAGTACCTCCAGACCGTGCTGGGCTGTCTCAAGGCACGGATCGTGCCGGTCAACGTCAACTACCGCTATGTGGAAGAGGAGTTGGTGTACCTCTATCGGGACGCCGACCTCGCCGCCCTGGTCTTCGACGCGGAGTTCACGGAGCGGGTGGCCGCCGCCCGGCCCCGGGCCGCGACGTTGCGCCATCTGATCCGCGTGGGCGAACCAGCGGCGGGGGCGCCCGAGTTGGGTGCGGTGCCGTTCGCCGAGGCGGAGGCCGGTGGCTCCCCGGAACGGGGCTTTCCGGTTCGCTCGGGCGACGACCAGTTCATCATCTACACCGGGGGCACCACGGGTATGCCCAAGGGTGTCATGTGGCGTCAGGAGGACCTGTTCTTCTCCGGGCTGGGCGGTGGCGCCCCCACCGGCGAACCGGTCAAGTCGCCGCAGGAGCTGGCCGAGCGGGTCGCGGCCGGCGGCGAGGGGATCACCTTCTTCCCCACTCCCCCGCTCATGCACGGCACCTCGACCCTGACCGCCTTCATCGGCTTCAACTTCGGGCAACGGGTGGTGATCCACCGTAAGTTCACCCCCGAGGACGTGCTGCGCACGATAGAGAAGGAACAGGTCAACAGCGTGTCTTTGGTGGGCGACGCCATGCTGCGGCCACTGATCGACGCCCTGAGCGGGCCCATGAAGGACACGGACTGCTCGTCCCTGTTCAGCGTCTCCTCGTCCGGCGCGATCATGTCGGAGACGGTGCGTGCCCAGTTCCAGGCCCTGGTCCCGAACGTGATGCTGCTGAACAACTTCGGGTCGTCGGAGTCCGGCTTCAACGGTACGGCGACCGAGGACTCGGGCCCCGAGCGGGGCTTCCGTATCCGCGTCAACCCCCGTACCCAGGTGGTGGATCCAGCCACCCACGAGCCGGTGCCGGCGGGCGAGGTGGGCCGGATCGCGCAGTGCGGCCACGTACCGCTCGGCTACTACAACGACGTACGAAAGACAGCGGAGACCTTCTTCGAGAAGGACGGCGAGCGGTGGGTGCTCCTCGGCGACATGGCGACGGTCGACGAGGAGGGTGTCGTCACCGTCCTCGGGCGGGGCTCGCAGTGCATCAACACCGGTGGCGAGAAGGTGTATCCGGAGGAGGTCGAGCAGGCTCTCAAGTCCCATCCGGACGTGTACGACGCGCTGGTGGCCGGAGTTCCGGACGCGACGTGGGGCAACCATGTGGCGGCGGTGGTGCAGTTGCGGGAGGGAGCGGCGCGGCCCTCGCTGGAGGAGGTCCAGTCCTACTGCCGTTCACATCTGGCGGGTTACAAGATTCCTCGGCAGCTGGTGATCACCGAGACGATACGGCGGTCGCCCAGCGGCAAGGCGGACTACCGCTGGGCCAAGGAGGTCGCGGCCGGGGCGGAGGGGTGAGGCGGGAGGCCGCGCCTCACCGGTGGGCCGGCCGGGGTTGACGGGCGTACTCTGTGCGCGCGGTTGACCCGGGGTTGAACGGAGGGTGACGCGGGGACGTACGCGAGGTCGGCGGCCCTGCCCTGCGAGCCCGGTCCGCCGTGCCATCAGCGCTTCGCACGGAAGGACCCACGGGTGTCGCACCACACGCCCCCTCGTCAACTGCCCGAGCCGGACGCGGACGCGCCGGACGGGACCACAGCCGAGGAGGCCTCGCGCGCTCCCGTGGCGAACGACCCCGACCCCGGCGTCCCGGCGGACGAGCCGGGCGCGCGCCCTTCGGCGAAGGAGACGGCCGACAGCGCGGAGGACGGGAAGGCGCCCGGCAAGGCCCTCGTCCCCCGCGCGGCTGTTGCCGACGACGAATCCGCCGACGCGGCGGCCCCCGATTCCACGTCCGCCGACGAACCCGGCCCGAGCAGTGCCATCTCCTCCTCCGCCCGCCCCGGCTGGTTCGGCTGGCGCCGTCGTTTCCCGCGCGCCGCACATGCCGTGCGGGTGGGCACGAGTGTCCTGGCCGGTGTCCTGGTGGTCGTCGTGCTCCTCATACCCAACCGCCTGGACCGGATCACCGCCGGGTCGTTCCTCCGCCTGCCTGTCGAGGCGATCTTCCTCGCGGCCGTCCTGCTCGTGCTGCCGGCGAGGGCACGGCGGATCACGGCCCTCGTCCTGGGGGCGTTCCTCGGGCTGTCCACCGTCCTGAAGTGTCTCGACATGGGCTTCTACCAGACCCTGGCCCGGCCCTTCGACCTGGTTTTCGACTGGGTTCTGCTGAACGACGCGGCGGATTTCCTGAAGGACTCGCTCGGTCGCTCGGGTGAGGTGCTCTCGGTGATCGGCGTGATCGTCCTGCTGATCGCCGTTCTCGTGGTGAGCGCGCTCGCCCTGGTGCGGCTGGCCGACGTGATGGCCCGGCACCGCCCCGTGGCCGTGCGCGGCACGCTGGTTCTCGGCACCGCGTGGATCCTCTGCTTCACCATGGGCGTGCAGACGGGCGGTGTGACGATCGCGACCAAGGGCTACTCCCAGTACCTCACCAACCGCGTGCAGTACGTCCGCGAGGGTCTCGGGGACGCCGATGTCTTCGACAGGCAACTCCGCGTCGACGCCTTCGCCGACACGCCGTCCGACCAGCTGCTGACCGGGCTGCGCGGCAAGGACGTGCTGTTCACCTTCATCGAAAGTTACGGCCGGGTGGCGATCGACGACCCGGCGATGGCACCGGAGATCGACGCGACACTCAAGGAGGGCGACGCCAGGCTCAGGTCGGCGGGCTTCGCGGCGCGCAGCGGCTGGCTCACGTCGCCCGTGACGGGCGCCGGCAGCTGGCTCGCCCACACGACGTTCCTGTCCGGTCTGTGGATCAAGAACCAGCAGCGGTACCGGACCACGACCACCAGCGACCGCGCCACGCTCACCAGCTACTTCCGCAAGACCGGCGACTGGCGCACGGTCGGCATCGTCCCGGGCGTCCGGAAGGCCTGGCCCGAGGGCACGTACTTCGGCCTCGACCACATCTACGACTCGACACACCTCGGCTACAAGGGTCCGTACTTCAGCTGGACGCCGGTGCCGGACCAGTTCAGCCTGGAGTCCTTCCAGAAGCTGGAGCACGGCAAGAAGAACCGCGACCCGATCATGGCGGAGATCATCCTGGCCTCCAGCCACAACCCCTGGTCCCCCATCGCCCACACCATCGACTGGAAGGACCTCGGGGACGGTTCGGTCTTCGAGAAGATCAAGAAGGAGGGCACGAACCCCACGGAGGTGTGGAAGAGCGCAAAGCGCGTACGGACCGAGTACCGCAAGGCCATCCAATACTCCCTGGACAGCCTGACCCAGTGGGTCCAGCGCTACGGCGACGACAACACCGTCCTCGTCTTCCTCGGCGACCACCAGCCCGTCCCGACGGTCACGGGGGGCAGCACCAGCAGGGACGTGCCGGTCACCATCGTCGCCCGCGACCCGAAGGTGCTGGACCGCGTCTCCGACTGGGGTTGGACGGAGGGGCTCAAGCCGGCGGCCAACGCCCCCAAGTGGCGCATGGACCAGTTCCGCAACCGCTTCATGACGGCGTACGGGCCAGCGAAGAAGTAGCGCCGCCCGCACCGAGGAACGGCTCGACCACCGCGAGGAACTCCTCGGGCCGCTCCTCGTGGACCAGGTGCCCGGCGGCGACGGTCACCATCCGCGCGCCCGGGATGCGTGCGGTGAGCGCGGCGACCTCGTCCTGGGGGATCGGGCTGCCGGGACCGCCGCCGATCACCAGCGTCGGCGCGGCGATCCTGGGCATGCGGTCCCACCAGAGGGGAACGGGCGCGTTGCGCTGCGCGTCGGAGGCCCGGATCATCGCCCAGTCGAACGGCAGTGCCCCGTCGGGGCGTGCGGCGGCCCGACGGGGCGGGTCGAAGGGAAGCGGCGCGGGTACGTCCTCGAGGATCAGGCGGCGTACGCCGTCGGGGGCGTCCTGCGCCAGCAGGCAGGCGACGGCGCCGCCGAGCGAGTGGGCGACGACATCGGCGCGGGCGACACCGAGGGCGTCCAGGAAGGCCCGTACGTCGTCGCGCATGGCCTCGTACGTGTATGTGCCCGGCCAGCCACTTCGCCCATGACCGCGCAGGTCGGGTGCGTACACCCGGCGCCGTCCGGCGGCGAGCCGTCCGGCGACCGGGGCCCAGTCCGCGCCGTCGCCGCCACGGCAGTGGAGCAGGAGGACGGGCGGCGCGCCTTCGGGGCCCCACGCCCGGTACGCGAGGGAGATGCCGTTCGCCTCGACGGTACGGAGTTCGGTGTCCACGCCGGCGAACGTAACCGGCGGACGGCGGAATCCGGCCCGCGTTCTGCCGAGGGCCGACATTCACCGGATTCGGCGCCCGTCGACCGGTGGAACTGCCAGGTCAGGGGCCGTTGTCAGTGGTCGGTTCTAGTGTGGGTGGCGAGATCGGATTCGCGCCGACGAGAGGAAGAGATTCCCATGACGACTCTGCCCGACCGCCCCAACAGCGCGCTGCTCATCATCGACGTCCAGAACCAGGTGGTGGAGGGCTCCCACAACCGCGACGAGGTGCTCGCGAACATCAACACCCTTGTCGGCAAGGCCCGCGCGCAGAGCGTGCCCGTGGTGTGGGTGCAGCACTCCAGCGACGAGCTGAAGACGGGCAGCGAGGGCTGGGAGTACGTGCCGGAGCTGGTCCGCCGCGACTCCGAGCCCCTCGTCCACAAGGAATACGGCGACTCCTTCGAGGCCACCGACCTGGAGACCGTTCTCGCCGAGCACGGGGTCGGTCGGCTGGTCGTCACGGGCGCCCAGACGGACGCGTGTGTCCGCTCGACCCTGCACGGCGGCATGGTGCGCGGGTACGACGTGACGCTCGTCGGCGATGCCCACACCACGCAGGACCTCACGAAGTACGGTGCTCCGAAGCCGGCCGAGGTGATCGCGCACACCAACCTCTACTGGCAGTTCCAGACCGCCCCCGGGCGCAAGGCAGGGACGGTCAGTACAGCGGATGTCACCTTCGCCGCCGCCGACGAGGGCTGAGGTCAGGAGTCCGCGAACCGGTCCCTCAGTTCCCGCTTCAGGATCTTCCCGCTGGCGTTGCGCGGCAGCTCGTCCACGAACACGACCCGCTTCGGTGCCTTGAAGTGGGCGAGCTGCTCACGGGCGTGGGCGACGAGTTCGGCCTCCGTCACCTCGCCGCGAGGGACGACGACCGCCGTGACGGCCTCGATCCAGCGCTCGTCGGGAAGGCCGACGACGGCCGCCTCGGCGACCGACGGGTGGGTGTACAGGGCGTCCTCGACCTGGCGTGAGGCGATCAGTACGCCACCGGAGTTGATGACGTCCTTCACCCGGTCGACGACGGTGTAGTAGCCGTCGGCGTCCCGGACGACCAGGTCACCGGAGTGGAACCAGCCGTCCTGGAAAGCGGCGGCCGTCTCCTCGGGCTTGTCCCAGTAGCCCTCGCACAACTGCGGGGAACGGTAGACGACTTCGCCGGGTGTCCCGTCGGGGACGTCCGCGCCGTTCTCGTCCACCACCCGTGCGTCCACGAACAGCACCGGGCGTCCGCAGGAGTCCAGTCGGCCCTTGTGTTCGAAGGGCCCGAGAACCATGGCGAGGGGGCCGATCTCGCTCTGGCCGAAGCAGTTGTAGAAGTGGAGTTTCGGAAGTCGCTCGCGCAGCCGCTCCAGGACCGGGACCGGCATGATCGACGCGCCGTAGTAGGCCTTGCGCAGTCCGCTCAGGTCGCGGGTCGCGAAGTCGGAGCGGCCCGCGAGAGCGATCCACACGGTCGGTGGCGCGAACAGGCTGTCCGCCCCACCGGACTCCACGAGGTCGAGGATCGTGGCGCCGTCCGGTGCGTCGAGAATGATGTTCGTGGCGCCGACCGCGAGATAGGGCAGCAGGAACACGTGCGTCTGCGCCGAGTGGTAGAGGGGCAGCGCGTGCACGGGCCGGTCCCCGGGGCTCAGATCCAGGGCGGAGATCGCGCTCAGGTACTCGTGCACCAGCGAGCGGTGGGTCATCATCGCGCCCTTGGGCAGCGCGGTGGTCCCGGACGTGTACAGCAGCTGTACCAGGTCCTCGGTGCGCGACTCGGGGCCCTCGTGGGGCGCGGTGTCGGCCAGCCGCGCGAGCAGGGAGTCGTCGGCGTCGCGCAGCGGCAGGGTTCGTACGCCGTCGGGGAGCCGGTCGGCCAGGTCCGGGTCGGCCAGGACGAGGGTGCTGCCGGACTGGGCGACGATGTAGGTGAGGTCGTCGCCGGTCAGGTTCTGGTTGACGGGGACGTGCACGAGTCCGGCGCGGGCGCAGGCGAGGAAGGCGATGAGGTAGGCGTCGGAGTTGTGGCCGTAGGCGGCGACCCGGTCGCCGGGGGCGAGCCCCTCGGCGCGCAGTACGCCGGCCGCACGGGAGACGGCCTCGTCGAGTTCCCCGTAGGTCCAGGCCCGTTCGCGGTACTCGACCGCCATCCGCGCCGGAACGCGCTGGGCGCTGCGCCGCAGCACCCCGTCAACCGTGCTCCCGTATTGCTGCGTCATAGTCCATGATCCTGGTTCCGTCACCGAACGAGGTCAAGCACCGGAGGGGGCCGGGAAACATACCCGTTGGTACGCTCAACCGCCCCTTCCCCCAATGACGTTGGGAGGCACGATGCGTACCCGCAGAAGACGGCTCGTCGTCACGGCCGTCGCATTACTCACCGCCACGACAGCACTGCCCGCCGCCACGGCGCAGAGCAGACCCTCAGAGGCGTCGCAGGCGCCACGAATATCACAGCAGCATCCCTCCCACGGCCGTTTGTCCGCCGTGATCCGCTATACCGAGTACGGCATCCCGCACATCGTCGCGAAGGACTACGCGAACCTCGGCTTCGGCAGCGGCTGGGCTCAGGCCGCCGACCAGGCGTGCGCGCTCGCGGACGGTTTCGTGACCCTGCGCGGCGACCGCTCGCGCTGGTTCGGCCCCGACGCCGAGACGGACTTCTCGCTCTCCGACGCCTCCGACAACCTCTCCAGCGATCTGTACTTCCGTGGGGTGCGGGACAACGGCACGGTGGAGCGGCTGCTCGCCCAGCCGGCGCCGCAGGGCCCGAGCCGGTCCGTCAAGGACCTGATGAACGGCTGGGCGGCCGGCTACAACACCTGGCTGAAGCAGAACCGGGTCACGGACCCGGCCTGCGCGGGCGCCGGCTGGGTCCGGCCCGTGACCGGTCTCGACGTGGCGACCCGCGCCTACGCCCTCGCGGTGCTCGGCGGGCAGGGCGGCTTCGTGGACGGGATCACCGCCGCGCGACCGCCGACCACGCCCACCGCGGCAACGAAACCGGCTCTTCCGGACGCCGCTGCCGCCGCCAGGGGCGCGCGCGAGCTGTTCGGCATCTCCGACATGGGCTCCAACGCCGTGGCGTTCAACGGCAGTACGACGGCGGGTGGCCGTGGTCTGCTCCTCGGCAATCCGCACTACCCGTGGCAGGGCGGACGCCGGTTCTGGCAGTCCCAGCAGACGATCCCGGGTGAACTGAACGTGGCGGGCGGGTCGTTGCTCGGCTCGCCGACGATCTCCGTCGGGTACAACGCGAAGGTGGCGTGGAGCCACACCGTGTCCACGGGTGTGCCGCTCAGTCTGCACCAGCTGAAGCTGGACCCCGCCGACCCGACGGCGTACCTGGTCGACGGCAGGCCTGAGCGGATGACGCGCCGCTCGGTGACCGTCCCGGTGAAGGACGGCGCGCCGGTGACCCGCACCCAGTGGTGGACCCGCTACGGCCCCGTCGTCCTCACCCCCGACGGCGAACTCCCGCTGCCCTGGACCACGACGACGGCGTACGCGCTGAACGACCCGAACGCGGCGAACCTGCGCTTCTACGACACCTCGCTCGGTTTCAGCAAGGCGCGCGGCACCGCCGATGTCCTCGACTCCCTCGACAGGCACCAGGGCATTCCCTGGGTGAACACCGTCGCCGCCGACTCCTCGGGGCATTCCCTGTTCGCCCAGTCGCAGGTGCTCCCCCGGATCACCGACGCGTTGGCGGCGGCCTGTTCGACACCGCTCGGCAGGGTCACCTATCCGGCGGCCGGGGTCGCGGTCCTCGACGGCTCACGCGCCGACTGCGCCATCGGCGACGATCCGGACGCCGTGGCGCCCGGCATCTTCGGGCCCGCGCGGATGCCGACGCTGAAGGACGCGCCGTACGTCGAGAACTCCAAGACCATGATCAAGGCGTGACTAACGTCCGTCGCTGACCTGCCGGGAGACCCAGCTCCACCAGTTTAGTGCGAGCTCCTTCGACACGCCTCCGGGCGAGGCGCCCTTCCGCGGGTTGGCACCGAGCGCGCCGTGAAGGGCCTCCGCGACCTCGCCCAGCTCCTGGCTGATCCTGAGCACGCGCACCGGCTCCGCCGCACGCCGCCCATCCCCTCAAGGCCCCTCCACCAGACCGGTTCACGGACGCTCCTCGCCCGCCGTTCGGCCCATGAGATCTGCACCGCCCCGCGCTACCGCGCACGACGCCGTGGGCCGGGGCCACACCTCGTGGTGGCCCGAGGACCGGCACAGCGGGATATGGCTGGACGACGAGAACATCGTTCTGCGCTGAGGCCTGGCGGACCCTGCACGATTCGCGGTGTACACGGTCGCTCACAACGCCATCAATGCTGCAAGGCGATCTTCGAAGTTGATCGCACAACTCGCGGCGAGTCAGATGCGGTGCCGAACGCGCAGCACCCATACCGCCACCTGGCAGTCGCAGGAAGACCTCGTAGCCTGGGGGTAAGGCAGATGCCAGACCGCTGAAGACCCGGAAGGGTCGCGGGACGGGGGACGGACTCGATCGGAGCTCGCCGCGCAGAGCGCGGACACGAGACAACTCATCGATGAACGAGAGGTCTCTGATGCCCGACCCCATCGACACTCGAGCGCCTGTGCGACATACGCGAGCTGCAGGACGCGAACGACGGTCACTCGATCGCGATCCGTAAGCGGATGACCGACGGCGAGATCTCTGCTGTCCGGGTCGGCGGCAAGCGGAAGACACGCGAGTCGGACCTGCAGCCACCGGCCATGCCGGTCATTGCTTCCCGCCCCGATGAGCAGGCAGGGGAACAGGCCAGAGACGACCTCAATGCATTGGCCGCGAAACTCGTCGCGAGCTGGCCGGAACTCCCCAAGGAGCGCAGGGTCGAGCTCGGTCGCCTCTTGACTGACCCCTGACCTGACACGACCTTTGATGCAACGAAAAACGCCCCGTCTCGCCGGGGCGTTTTCATGTGTGCGCTCAGGTCAGCGCAGGCAGTCGGTGTCGTCGTGCTCTTCGCCGACTGGGAGTGAACGACGGTCGTCCCCGGGTCCTCGCTGTAGATGACTGCGGAGGATGCTTCTCGGAAATTGAGCCTGCACTGCTCTTCTGACGGAGCATCAATCGGGTAGGAGGGCCGGCCACCCGGCCCTCCTACCCGATTGATACGTCGGCGGCTCGCCATGGACATCTTCGAGTTCCGGTGGTGTCCCTGAGGAGACGTTTTGCTGCCACCAGCCGGACGCGCCAACGCCGCTGATCGCCGAAGCCCCGAGCAAGACACCGATGAGTGCGTTGTGGCAAACCGGATTTCGTTCGAGGTGTGCGGCGCGGGTGATCATCTGGACGGAGGTTCGGGTGCGGTCGCGGGCATGAAAGAACGGGCCCCT
>Ga0136846_1219548_pt1 | contig 15169 bp, 10 predicted proteins | sample HopSoiMetagenom2_FD_96841 | JGI IMG/M metagenome (GOLD analysis project Ga0136846, IMG submission 96841) | Grasslands soil microbial communities from Hopland, California, USA - 2 Assembly 2016 (version 4) | ecosystem: Environmental > Terrestrial > Soil > Grasslands | place: USA: Hopland... | reverse complement strand
CTCCCGACGACGGCGGCGCAGTACCGCGTACGTGAGCGGGATATGGAAGTGCTGCATGGTTTTGCGGATCGGTTGGGTCGGGCTTACCGCGATGAGAAAGGGAGAGTTCTTGTTCCGCTCATCTAAGTCGGCTCGGTTCGCACTAATTCGAGGAGAACCTGTGAAGAAATCACTGAAGCCACTGAAAGCGCCGCCGGCGAAGCTGTCTTCTCCAATGAAGACGGCGATGCGTGCTGCCTCCCATGCAGTTGCACTGGGTGGGCTGCTCGTAGGCGGAGCTGTGTGGACGATTTCGCAGCAGCACCCGCTCTACGCCAACCCCGGCCGTCTTCTGAGACTGCCGGCGGCCGTCGTCGACGCTTCGGCACCGACGGAGCAGGCTTTCCGCATCGGTGAGGTGCTGAACCAGTACACTCACGATCGCGCCCTTGCGTTCCGTATCGCTGATGCGCTCGTCGACCAGGCTGACAAGGAGAAGATCGATCCGGCGCTGCTCGTCGGCGTTCTGCTGACCGAAGACAACACGCTTGACCCGCACGCCCGCAGCTCTGTCGGCGCGCGCGGGCTGATGCAGGTAATGCCGCTCCACGGTGGTAAGTGGGGCTGCGGATCGTCTGACCTGTTCGACATCGAGAGCAACATCTGTCACGGCGTGCAGATCCTCAAGGAAGCGATGCGTAGCGCGCCCAACACGCGCGTCGCGCTCCTCCGCTACAACGGGTGCGTGCGCGGCCGTAACACTCCGAACTGCCACAGGTACGACGACACTGTCCTGAAGCATGCGGGACGTGCGGCGGCGGAGATGCGTCTGGTCAAAACTCAGAAAGCCGACTAAAGTTCTCTTTTCAAAAGAGCCGGTGCCTCAGGGCACCGGCTCTTTTTTTTGACATGTCCAAGAAGCCGTTCTGGGTACTGGCGCTATCGCTGCTCGGCATTTCGTTCGCGGGGCCGTTGGTGCGATTATCCGCCGCTGATCCGCTGGCCATCGCTGTCTGGCGCCTCGGGTTTTCGCTTGTAATCGTCGCTGCTTTCCTGGCCGGAAGCGGGGAGTGGCGCGAGTGGCGGCGGGTGACCCGGCCAGAGTTGCTTCTGGCTATCGCCGCTGGAGTAGCTCTCGCCCTCCATTTCTGGGCGTGGAACGCCTCGATCCACCTTACCACGATCGCCGCGTCGGTGACCCTCGTGAACCTTCAGCCTGCGGTGGTCGCGACCATTTCAGCAGTCGCCCTCCGGGAGGCGCCCACCCGTACGCAGCTCTGGGGCATCGCCATCGCGATACTCGGGGCTCTGGTGGTCGCAGCTCCCGACCTGTTCGGCGGGTTGGCTCCCAGCGGGAATGCCCATTTGCTCGGCAATCTTCTGGCGACTTCGGCCGCTGTCACTGCCGCCCTTTACTACACAATTGGCCGGCGGCTCAGGGCCAGCCTGGGTATTTGGTCATACGTCGGAATCGTCTACACGGCGGCATTTCTCGCACTCGTCGTGATCGGCCTCATTCGGCACGTTGCGCTTGCGCCGCAACCTTCACGGGAGCTCGCAATCTTTGCCGGTTTGGCTCTCGGGCCCATGCTCCTCGGTCATACGGGAATGAACTGGGCTCTCAAGTTTCTCCCGGCTTATGTCGTGAATCTCACTGTACTCGGCGAGCCTGTCGGCGCGACGCTTCTCGGCGCTCTGATTCCTTCCATCCGACAGATTCCGTCGCTCACAACACTCCTCGGTGGGGCAATCGTATTGAGTGGAGTGATCATCACCGCAAGCGACCGAAGCCGCCGAAGCACAGTGAGAGACTGACAATTAAATTTCAGCCGCGCGACGCTCGGAAAGAGCGTGTACCCCTGCACAGTTATCCGCCACCCGTCACTTCGATGCGAAGCCTGAGATCTCTCCTGCTCCTGCTCGTTTGCGCCTCCACCGCCTCCACCGCCGCCAACGCCCAGAGGCGCGGCGTGGCGAAGCCAGTCATTACGTCGCCGCTGGCGCAGTTCGGCCACAACATTGGCGACGACTACTTCCTCGCCAACTACAGCCAGATGGTGGATTACTGGCGCAAGCTCGATCGCGAATCCGACAGGATGAAGCTGGTGCGGATCGGCACCACCGCCGAGGCCCGCCCGATCTGGATGGCGATCGTGACGTCGCCGGAAAACCACAAGAAGCTTGCGCGCTACCAGGATATCTCGCGCCGGCTTGCGCTGGCGGAGAACCTCACCGAGGCGCAGGCACACGCGCTTGCCGCCGAGGGAAAGGCGGTGGTTTGGATAGACGGTGGTTTGCACGCCAGCGAAGTGTTGGGCGCCCAGCAGTTGATCGAAACGACATACGAGCTGGTGAGCCGCAATGACCCGGAGACGATGCGTTTCCTCCGCGATGACATCATCCTGCTCGTGCCGGCGAATCCGGATGGCCAGGAGCTGGTATCGAATTGGTACATGCGCGAAGCCGATACGCTGAAGCGCTCGACCTCGAGATTGCCGACGCTCTACCACAAGTACGTCGGGCATGACAACAATCGCGATGCGTACATGGCCTCGCAGCCCGAAACCCAGGCGATGGACAGCATTCTTTTTCGCGCCTGGTATCCGCAGGTCATGTACAACCACCACCAAACGGGACCAATCGGAACCGTCATTTTTGCGCCGCCGTTTCGCGATCCATTCAATTACAACTTCGATCCGCTGGTCCCGATGGAGCTCGATCTGGTCGGGGCCGCAATGCATTCCCGATTCGTGGAAGAGGGGAAGGCCGGTGCGACCATGCGAAGTGGGTCGAGCTACTCTACATGGTGGAATGGCGGGCTGAGAACGACGGTGTACTTCCACAACATGATCGGCCTGCTGACCGAAGCGATTGGAAATCCGACGCCGATGGAGATCCCGCTCGTCCCGGAGAAGCTACTCCCCAAGGGCGACTACCCGCTCCCCATTCAGCCCCAGAAGTGGCACTTCGCAGAGTCGATTGAATACGAGCTGACCGCGAATCGGGCGGTGCTCGATGTTGCGTCGCGCTACAGAGAGACGTTCCTCTACAACATCTATCGAATGGGTCGCAATTCGATCGAGCGTGGCAGCACTGACAACTGGACTGTCACGCCGAAGCGAGTAGCGGCGCTCCAGGCTGCGATTCCGCAGGATAGCGCTCGCCCCCAGGGCGGCGATGCCGGGGGTGGAGGCGGTGGTGGCCGGCCAACGACGACCAGTCCGGCCGATTTCGCGACATATACGCGTATCATGCGTAACCCGGCGGATCGAGATCCGCGTGGCTACATCATTCCCGCCGACCAGCCGGATTTCCTCACCGCCACGAAGTTCGTGAACGCGCTGATAAAAACGGGCATCCAGGTCGAAAGAGCGACCTCTGCGTTCACAGTCGATGGGAAGAACTATCCCGCCGGCTCACTGGTGGTGAAGACGAACCAGGCCTTCCGGCCACACGTTCTCGACATGTTCGAGCCGCAGGATCATCCGAACGACATTCCATATCCCGGCGGAGCTCCGATTCCGCCGTACGACAATGCCGGCTGGACGCTCGCCTACCAGATGGGCGTGAAATTCGATCGGGTACTCGACGATTTCAGCGGCCCGTTCGCGCGCGTCGTCGGCTTTGCCCGGCCGGCCGTCCCACGAGTTGGGCCGGCTGCCGCAGGCTACGTGTTCAGCCACTCCGAAAACGATGCCTTCGTGGCAGTGAACCGGCTTCTCGCACACGGCGATACCGTCTACACCCTGCTCAACCCCCTGAACATCAACGGCCGCAGCTACGATGTCGGCACGTTCTACGTTCCGGCGAAATTCGGAACGCGTGGGTTTCTGGCGCGATTGGCGGAAGAGAAGGGAATTCAATTCGACCCGTTTCACGCCGAGGTTTCCACGGCGTCGTTGAGACGCGTGCGTCCGATGCGAATTGCGCTGTGGGATCAATACGGAGGGGCGATTACTTCGGGTTGGGCCAGGTTCATGCTCGAGCAGTTCGAATTTCCGTACGAGGTCGTCTACCCACCGACTCTCGACGCCGGGAATCTCATTAACAAGTTCGATGTCCTCATTCTTCCCGACGGGGCGACATTCCAGCGCGCGAACGCACGTGGGCCGAGAATAAATCCGGAAGACGTGCCGGCCGAGTACAGGGAACGCATTGGCGCGATGACTGTGGCGAGGACGGTTCCGCAGCTCCAGGAATTCCTCAATGCCGGCGGGACCATCCTCGCCATCGGCTCGGCGACCGAGCTCGGCACCCAGCTTCAGCTCCCGATTGCTAACGCTTTGGCGGATAGTGCGGGGCGCGCCCTTCCGCGTACGCGATTCTACGTTCCCGGCTCGATTCTCACCATGAGAGTCGACACGACCAACCTCCTCGCCCAGGGGATGAGGCCCGTGACCGACTTCTACTATGACAATGCGCCGGCGTTCCGTCTGTTGCCGGCTGCTGAAGCGCGCGGAATCAAGCGCATTGTCTGGATCGATAACCCCAATCCACTACATAGCGGTTGGGCTTGGGGCCAAAGGTACCTTAACGGTGTAACAGAGGTTCTCGAGGCGCCGGTTGGGAAGGGGATGCTGGTGCTCTTCGGTCCAGACCCGTATTTCCGATCACAGCCACACGGGACCTTCAAGCTCCTGTTCAACGGTCTTCTCTATCGCAATGCACTCGGGGATTAGATGATGCGCTCAGGAATTCTCTTAATCGGTGTAGCCCTAACTGGCTGCTCGTATTTGAAGTCAGGCTCGCCAACAGAGACCGCTCCGACACCCACTGCCGCAGCTGCGAAGCCGTCAACGTCGAGAGCGCCGGGCGCTGGCCTGCGGTTGACGAGCAGCGACGCGTTACTCAAGGCGATGCACGACCGTTACGACGGGAAGTACCTGAAGACAATGAGCTTCCTGCAGAACAACACCCAGTACACATCGACGGGTCAAGAGAAAAAGTCGCAGTGGTACGAGCACATCGAAGCTCCCGGGAAGCTCCGGATCGTGTTTCTCCCCGCGACTGGGAAGAACGGTCTCGTGCAGGTGAACGACAAGGTCGCGTCGTTCGACAACGGAATTCGCGTTGACTTCAGACCATCTATAAATCCGCTGCTGCTCCTCACTTCCGATGTCTATGTGGCTCCGGTTGCGATGATAACGCGCAGTCTCGATTCGCTGCACGTCGATACCGATATCATGCGGAACGACGAGTGGGAGGGTGAGCCGGTCTATGTTGTGGGTGCGAAGGCGGGAGACACGACGTCGAATCAGATGTGGGTCGATCGGGATCACCTTCGGCTCGTCCGGTTCATCCAGAGCCAGAAGGCGGGAGACCGGACGATGGTGAGTGATACGAGGGTAAAGAGCTACAAGGAAATCGATGGCTTCGACATTCCGACTGAATTTCTCGTGCTGCGGAACGGCCGCCCGGTCTGGCGAGAGCAATACGCGGATGTGCGCATCAACGGAGAGTTCCCTGCGGGCACCTTCGACCAGGCGCGGTGGAACGACATTCCGATTCCACAGTAGAAGGGTCAACCCTTAATCACACTGATGATCCGCAGGCTTTCTTTTGTTTTTTGCTGTCGCACCCGTTCTAGCAGCAGCGCAGGCGCCACTTCCAGCTCAATCATCCCGCGCACCGACCGCGGTCATCTCAGCTTCCACCTGGAACAGAATCGTCGAAGGCAGTTCCATGCTGGGAGATGACATAAAGACCGAGATCGACATCGCGGCCGTAGAGCAGGCGCCGTAAAACCAACCACAAGAGAACAGTCATGAGAAAGGGACTACTGCTGGGCGCGGTAATCTTTGCGGTCGACGCATCCGCGCAGGGACGGGTTCAGCGCCCGATGACGTTCGAGGATTTCGCAGCGGTGAAGAACGTAGGCGATCCGCAAATATCTCCCGACGGCAGGTCGGTTCTTTACTCCGTGCGGACGACCGATGTCGGGGCCAACAGGCGAACGACGGTAACCAAGCGCATCAGTATTGGCATCGTCAGCGAAGGATTGCGCGGCGAGCCTTTCGGGGTGGTTGGTCAGTTCCCAAATGCGAACACGAGCGCCAGTGAGGCTCGCTGGTCACCTGACGGAAAACGCGTTGCGTACATAGCGAGCGGTCAGCTTTGGATTGCGGACATGAGTGGTGCGAACGCGAAGCAGATCTCCAACGTCAACGGCGGCGCGAGCGGACCGGTCTGGTCGCCCACCGGCGATCGCATTGCGTTCGTGACCGGCGTGTACCCTGATTGCGACGGCGATGCGTGCAACATCGAGCGGGCGAGAGCGGCAGATACAGGGAAGGTTAAAGCTCACATCGCCGACAATCTGCTGTATCGTCATTGGACTGAATGGACGCCTGCGACCCGATCGCATCTTTTCATCGTTTCGCCGGACGGGACAGGGCTGCGAGATGTCACGACTGGAGTCAAGTACGACGTGCCGCCAGGTCCCTTCGGCGGGAGTGAGGCCTACGCGTTCTCTCCCGACGGGCGCGAGCTGGCGTACTCTGCGAAGGATCAGGGCCGCGAGGACGCGTGGTCCACCGACGTCAATCTCTATACAGTGCCGGTTTCGGGCGGGGCGCCCCAGGTAATCACCGCGGCCAACAAAGGCGCGGATCAGAACCCCGTCTATTCGCCCGACGGGCGAACGATCATCTACGCGTCACAGGCGCGTCCGGGCTTCGAGTCGGATCGTCAGCGTCTAATGGCTTATGATCGCGCCAGCAAAACGTCGCGTGAGCTCCTTCCAGACTGGGATCGAAACGCCGACTCCTATGCGTTCGGCCCGGGCGGAAACTCGCTCTATCTCACCACTGTCGACGCGAGCCGCACCAAGTTTTACCGAATCGCCCGCAATGGTTTCGGGTGGGCGACTGCGCCGCAGTCGCTGACGTCGACGGGAAACAACTTTTCGCTATCCGTTTCGGCCGATGGCAAAACCATAGCCTGGCTTCAGGACGCGACGGAACGGCCGGCCGAGGTATATGTGGCGACGGCTGGCGCGGCGGGACTCACCGAGGTTCATCGCCTTACCCACGAGAACGACGCGCTGGTTGCGCAGCTCAAACTAAACCCTGCTGAGGATTTCTGGTTCAAGGGCGCAGGCGGTGACAGTGTGCAGGGGCTGCTGATCAAGCCGCCGCAGTATCAGCCCGGCAAGAAATTTCCCGTCCTTTTGCTCATTCACGGCGGGCCGCAGGGCGAGTGGCTCGACCAATGGCACGGGCGCTGGAACTTCGAGCTCTTTGCATCGCCAGGATTTGGCGTGGTTGCCATCAATCCACGCGGATCCTTCGGTTACGGGCAGCGGTTCACCGATCAGATTTCGCGCGACTGGGGCGGAAAGGCTTATACGGATCTGATGAACGGGCTCGATGCCGCGCTGGCGAGGAATAGCTGGCTCGATTCCACGCGTATGGGCGCTGCTGGTGGTTCCTATGGCGGCTACATGACCAATTGGATCGCCGGTCACTCGAATCGGTTCAAGGCGCTGTTCACCCATGCCGGTGTTTACAATCTCGAGAACATGTACGGCGCCACCGAGGAAGTCTGGTTCAGCGACTGGGAGTTCGGTGGGGCTTACTGGAACAAGGCGGCGATGGATTCGATTTACCGCCGCTGGTCGCCGCACCTCTTCGCGGCAAACTTGCACACGCCTCACCTCGTCGTTGTCGGTGAGATGGATTACCGCGTTCCCTACACTGAAGGGCTATCGCTCTTCACCGCGTTGCAGAGGCAGGGAGTGCCGAGCCGGCTGATCGATTTCCCGGACGAGGGGCACTGGATCGGGAAGCCGCAGAATCAACGACTGTGGTGGGCGCAAGCGCTTGGCTGGTTTAGGAAATACTTACGGCCGTGAACAATCGAAAAACAACTGAACGGGTGTTACTCACTGCTGGCACCCGTTCCGTTGGAGTTGCTCCCTGAAGCTTTCAGATACCAGTCTACCGGTAACCCGCCGCCTGCATCGTGAACAGTTCGTCGTACAGTCCCTTCTTCGCGAGCAGCTCTTCGTGTGATCCCTGCTCCTCGACCTTGCCGAATCGCAGCACGATGATGCGGTCGGCCATTCGCACCGTCGAGAATCGGTGCGATATCAGGATCGCCATCCGGCCAGCGACCAGCTCCGAGAATCTGAGAAACACCTCGTATTCGGCGCGCGCGTCCAGCGCCGCGGTCGGCTCGTCGAGTATCAGAACCTGCGCATTTCGGATGTACGCGCGGGCGAGCGCGATCTTCTGCCATTCGCCGCCGGAAAGGTCCACCCCTTCCTCGAAGCGCCGGCCGAGCATCTGCTGGTATCCATTCGCGAACCGGGGGAGTAGCGACGCTGCCAGAGAGTTCTCGGCGGCAGTCGTTATCGCGTCGGACGTCCCGTTTGTACTCTCGAGATCCGCGCGGACGGAGTCGATCTCACCCACGCCGATGTTCTCGTCGAACCGCATGTCGTAGCGGACGAAGTCCTGGAAGATCACGCCTATCGCGCGTCTCAGACTTGTCAGATCGTACTCTTTGAGGTCGATGCCGTCGAGCGTGATTCGCCCCTCAGTGGGATCGTAGAGACGCGCGAGAAGCTTGGTAATGGTCGTCTTGCCGGCGCCGTTCTCGCCGACCAGCGCCACTCGTTCGCCGGGCGGCAGAGTAAAATCGACGTTCCGCACAGCCCAACGATCGCTGCCAGGATAGCGGAATCCAACGTTCTCGAAGACGAACCCTGATTGAATCGGCGTAGAGACCGGAATGGCATCGGGCTTGGACTCGATCGTCGGACGCATGTCGAGGAATACGAACAGGTCTCGCAGATAGAGGGCCTGCTCGAAGACATTACTGGCCGACATCAGGATGCTCTGGATTACGTCGCGGCCACGACCGAAGGACGCTGCGAGGAAAGTCAGCGTGCCGATTGTTATGCCGCCATTTACAGCGCGAAGCAGAATTATGATGTAGGCGCTGTAGTAGCCGATCGTACCGAGTATCGACAATAGAGCGCTGACGACTCCACGCCGTATCGAGAGCTTGCGATTCTCGTCGTAAAATCTCTGCGCCAGCTCGCGGTAGCGCTCCGTGAGCCACGGGGCGAGACCGAACATCTGGACTTCTTTCGCCGTCACGTTGCTCGCGCCGACGTATCTCAGGTAGTCGAGCTGTCGTCGCTCGGGCGTCCAGCGAAAGAGAAGCGAGTAGCCAAGTGACGCGAAGTGGGTCTCGCCGAGGAAACTGGGTATCACGGCCAGTGCGAGCAGAAGCAGCAGCCATGGGTTGTACGCGATCAACGCGCCGGCGAGGGTGACCAACGTGAGTGCATCCTGCGACATAGAGAGAAGCAGGCTGAGAAGGGCGATCCGTCCGACGGTTTGGCGTCGCGCCCGCTCGAGGTGATCGTAGAACTCGGGGTCCTCGAACTGGGCGAGGTCGAGCTTCGCCGCGTGTTCCATGAGCTCGACGCTCATCGCGTTCGAAAAAAGATCGCCGAGAAGACTCTCGATCAGAGACGACGCGCGGGCCAGCACCTCGCCCGTAAGCACGATCACCAACTCGAGCGCCAGGTAGCGCCAGATCTGCGATAGAATTCCGTGCCCGGCTCTGGCAGCGATCACCGCATCGAGGATCAGCTTTCCGACCCAGAACGTGGTGACCGGTACTGCTGAACGGATCACCCGCAACACCACGATCGCAATCGTATAACCGTGGTGCGTTCGCCAGATCAGCCGGAATAGCGCCGGCAGGTATCTGAGCGCCTCGAGACGCTCTTTCCAGGTGGCAGGAGCCGCCGGAGTGCCGCGGCGGCGTCCGAGCGTCGCAGCAACGACAGCCGGATGACTCATCTCGTTCCTATCGGCGCTTTACTTCTTCTTCGGAGTGCGGCTCGCAACGCGTTCCGGTGGTCCATTTGTAATTGGAAGTCCCTGTGTAGTCCACGCGTCGTAACCGCCGGCCAGATTGGCGACATTCGACAAACCGTTCGCCTGCAGAAATGCCGCCGCAATCGAAGAGCGGCCGCCACCCTGGCAATGGAGCACTATTGGCGCAGAGTCGTCCAGCTCGGCGAGCCTGGCTGGAAGCGCCGCGAGCGGGATGTGTATCGCCTCGGGCAGGTGCCCCTTGCTCCATTCCTCGGGACTTCTAACGTCGATGATCCGGGCGCGACCGTTTTGCGAAGTCGCTGCCAGGCCTGCGGGATCGATTTGCGCGAGCGTGTCCAGCGCGCCCCCACGCGATTTCCACTCCTGCGTCACGTCACTGCGAAAAATTGCCCGAACGCGCGTTAGCCCGATTTTGCACAGGTCGTGAAGGATCGCTTTGATGGCATCGTCGGTGTCAGCGTCCGTTATCAGGCCGAAATCTTCGTCCTCAGGTACGAAGGCGCCCATCCAGTTGAGAAAGGATTTGCCGAGCGGAATGTTGACGGTGCCTGGGATATGGCCGCGCGCAAACCTCTCGGCAGGGCGGGTATCCACGACCATCCCTTTCTTACGGAGAGAGTCTTCGAGCTCTCGTACGCCAAGAATTTTCGGCGGCGCCGTTTTTGGCAGCGCGGCCGCGGTTCGATTTATCCGCTTCATTACCGCGAAGTAGCGAGGAGGCACCGGCTGATCAGCGAGAACTTTTTCGACGAACTCGTCTTCGCTGAGATCGGCGAAGGCCCAGTTGAAGAGTTTCTCATAGCCGAGCGTCGACTGCGGCATCGCTCCGAGTGATTTACCGCAGGCAGAGCCTGCTCCGTGACCCGGCCAGATCTGAAGGTGGTCGGGCTGCGTCCGGAATGCCTTGACGGAGTTGAACAACTGGCGCGCCGAGTTGTGCATTGTGCCACTCCGTCCCGCCGCTTTCTCCAGCAGATCGGGACGCCCCACATCTCCAACGAAGACAAAATCGCCGGTCGCCGCACCGACGGGCTCTTCGCCGCGCTCGAGATCAGAGACTAAAAAAGTGAGATGCTCAGGGGTATGGCCGGGCGTGTGTTGCGCGCGCACTTTGACGCGTCCAAACTCGATTCGGTCACCGTCCCGCAAGATGTTCGCTTTCGCCAGCGCTTCAGTGGTGTAGGCGAAGTCTCCGTCGCCTTCGCCCGAAAGATGAAGCATGGCTCCGGCGGCGACTGCGAGAGCATGTGCGCCCGACAGGAAGTCAGCATGGATATGTGTCTCGGTCACGTGGGCGATGCGCACGCGATCCGCGCCGGCAGCACGCGTGTACATTCCGACGTCAGCGCCAGGATCGATGACGATCGCCTCGCGAGACTTCTCGCAAGCGATCATGTAGCTCGCCTGCGCCAGATTGTCGTCGTAAAATCGTCTGAAAAGCATCGCTGCCTCAAAGTGTCTGGCGCGGCGTTGCTCGCCGGCCGGACAAGCGTTAGCGTCCTACTGAAGCACGCCGACTCACCGCGCAATATACCACCGACGTGAAACCTGAACCGAGACGCGACAACAGCGAGCTGACCCGCGAAGAGCTAGTCCGCTACAGCCGTCACCTCCTTTTGCCAAGCGTCGGCGAGGAAGGCCAACGCGCGCTCAAGAGATCGAGAGTGCTGCTGGTTGGCGCCGGCGGACTGGGTTCACCTGTGGCGCTCTATCTCGCGGCGGCGGGTGTCGGAAACATCGGGCTGGTCGACTTCGATCGTGTCGATCTGTCGAACTTGCAGCGGCAAATTCTGCACGGCTCCGCGGCCATCGGCAGCTCGAAAATCGGATCGGCGCGCGATCGCCTTCGCGACATTAACCCGAACGTGCACATCGAGTCCCATGAGACGCGACTCACTTCCGCGAATGCGCTCGAGATAGCCAGAGATTATGATCTCATCGTCGACGGGACGGATAATTTCGCTACTCGCTACCTGTTGAACGACACGTCGGTTCTTCTCGGAATCCCGAACGTCTATGGCGCTGTCTATAGGTTCGAAGGACAGGCGTCCGTTTTCGGCGCCGCTGATGGGCCGTGCTACCGCTGCCTCTTTCGCGAGCCGCCACCGCCTGAGCTGATTCCGAGCTGCGCCGAAGGAGGAGTGTTGGGCGTAGTACCGGGTTTGGTCGGGACAATTCAGGCCACCGAAGCCATCAAGATGCTGCTTGGAATCGGCGAGACGCTCGTTGGAAGATTGCTCACGATCGATGTCATGACGATGGCGTTCCGTACGGTCGAACCTCAGAATGATCCAGAGTGTCCGGCGTGCGGCACGCGCGAGATCAAAGAGCTGATCGACTACGACGCGTTCTGCGCTGCTACTGCGGATCGCGAGGCCGAAACAGCACAGGTCACAGAAATTCAGCCAACCCAGCTCGCTGCGCGCATCGCCCATGGCGAGCGGCTTGAGATCATCGACGTGCGGGAACCATACGAGTGGGAAATAGGACACATTCCGGGAGCCCGACTCGTTCCGCTCGATCTTATCCAGCAAGAGATTCCGCGTCTGGACAAGACCCGTGAAACGATCCTCTACTGTAAGGTTGGGGCGCGCAGCAGGTACGCCGCCCAGCAGCTCGCCGAAGCCGGCGTTGCGGACGTACGGAATCTCACTGGTGGAATCATCCGCTGGATCGATGAAGTCGATCCAAGCATGGCGAGGTATTAGTTGATCCCACCGGATCCGATCGAGCGCTTTCGTGCCGTCTATGCGCTCGCCGAAAAAATCGATCGCTCCTGCATGCCCGAGCCGAACGCGATGTCACTCGCTACCGTCGGCGATGGCGGTCAGCCGGCGGTGCGCATTGTGCTCCTCAAGAGCTACGATGAGCGGGGGTTCGTCTTTTACACGAATTACGAGGGTCGAAAAGGTCGCGAGCTTCTGACGCACCCGAAGGCGGCCCTTTGCTTCCACTGGCCAACGCTCGAAACTCAAATTCGGATTGAAGGCAAGGTTACCAGAGTTGCAGATACCGAAGCCGATGCTTACTTCGCCAGCCGAAAAAGGCCTAGCCAGATCGGAGCCTGGGCTTCACGACAAAGTCGTCCACTCGAGATGCCGACGGCCCTCGACGCCCGAGTTGCTGAATACGAGAAGAAGTTCGCGGGTCGCGACGTTCCCCGTCCCGACTACTGGTCCGGCTTCAGAGTCGCACCGGATCGAATCGAGTTCTGGAAAGGCAAGCCAAATCGACTTCACGAACGCCATCTCTACACCCGAGATGGCGACGGCTGGCGGATCGAAACGCTCTACCCTTGAGGATCACCGGTACCACTGGGCCGGAAATTCGTCTAGAATGTTGAGATGACCAGCACAAGACTTCCTCCCGCTCCGAAGACCGCGCCGCCGCCGGCAACGACGGCCAATGGAGAGCCGTGGACGATCGCGTCCGCGAAGAAGCTCTATAACATCGAGGGCTGGGGCATCGGCTACTTCGATGTCAACGAAGCCGGCCATATCGTCGTCCGCCCGGACCAGGAGCGTAGCGATCGTGAGCTGGACCTCTTCGAGCTTGCCAACGACCTCGAGGAGCAGGGCGTCGGTCTGCCTCTGCTTCTTCGGTTCTCGGATATCCTGCGCTCCCGCATCGAGTCGTTGTGCGACAAATTCGCGCACGCGCGCGAGGAGTACGGCTACGAGGGCGGTTACACGACGGTCTATCCGATCAAGGTGAATCAGCAACGCCACGTTGTCGAAGAAATCGTCGAGTTCGGAAAGCGAGCCGGCGTCGGTCTCGAGTGCGGCAGCAAGCCGGAGCTGCAGGCGGTTCTGGGACTCGCCGAGCACACCGATCACCTGATCGTGTGCAACGGGTACAAGGACGAAGAGTTCATGCGCCTCGCGCTTATGGGTCAGAAGCTCGGCCACCAGGTCTTCATCGTGCTCGAGCAGCTGAGCGAAGTCGACGTGCTGTTACAGGTGGCCGACGAGCTGGGAGTCATTCCGACCGCCGGCGTGCGAATCAAACTCTACTCTGAGGGCTCGGGACGGTGGGCCAAGAGTGGTGGTGAGAAGTCCAAGTTCGGTTTGAGCACGGCGCAGCTGGTCAAACTCGTCGACAAGCTGAAAGCGCTCGACCGCCTCGACATTCTCAAGCTGATTCACTTTCACCTCGGCTCGCAGATCACGGATATCCGATACATCAAGGCGGGTCTCCAGGAAGTCTCGCGCTATTACGCGGAGCTTCGCGGACTGGGCGTCGACATCACCCATGTCGACGTCGGTGGCGGGCTCGGCGTCGACTATGATGGCAGTGGATCGACCTCACAGGCGAGCGTCAACTACACGCTCCAGGAATACGCCGACGACGTGATTTACACTATCGCCGAATCGTGTCGTGAGCACGAGCTGCCGATGCCCCACATCATCAGCGAGTCAGGACGCGCTCTTACGGCCCACCATGCACTGCTCCTTCTCAGCGTCATCGATGTCGAATCGGTGGCCGACAACTCGGTGCCGGATCTGAACGAGGAGCACCACACCCTGCTCCATGAGATGGCGGCGGACTACGCGTCGCTCGCAAAACGGGTTTCGAGGAAGCGGGTGCGCGAGGTCTACCACGACGCGACCTTCGACAAGGAACGGGCGCAGGAGCTATTCAACAGCGGGGTGCTGTCTCTCCGCGACCGTGCCGCTGCCGAGCAGATCTACCTGTCGACGATCTCCACCGTCGCTCGAATTGCGCAGAAGGATCGCTCCGAGTACACGGACATCATCGACGATCTGGAAGCGACAATGGTGGACCGCTACTTCTGCAATTTCTCGCTGTTCCAGTCTCTGCCCGACAGCTGGGCGATCGATCAGATCTTTCCGATAATGCCGATCCACCGCCTGAACGAGGAGCCGACGCGTCGTGGCACCATCCAGGACGTCACGTGCGATTCCGACGGCAAGATAGAGTGCTTCATCGGTGATCGCACACCGCACAAGAGCCTGGAGCTGCATCCGTTCAACGACGGCGACCCGTACATCATCGGCATTTTCCTCACGGGGGCGTACCAGGAAATCCTCGGCGACCTCCACAATCTGTTCGGCGACACGAACGCAGTGCACATCCGGCTATCCGAATCCAAAGGCTATGAGGTCACCGACCTCGTACATGGAGACACGGTGACCGAAGTTCTCGACTACGTGCAGTTCCGCGCTTCGGACCTGCTGGCAACGTTCCGGCGCAAAGTCGCGAATGCGACGGGCATTCCGCGACAGGAAGCCAACATGTTCATCGCGGATTACGTGGCGGGGCTCGAGGGATACACCTATCTCGAAGGGGAAGCGGCGAGGTAGCTGGCTTCT
>Ga0136846_1239039_pt1 | contig 15172 bp, 14 predicted proteins | sample HopSoiMetagenom2_FD_96841 | JGI IMG/M metagenome (GOLD analysis project Ga0136846, IMG submission 96841) | Grasslands soil microbial communities from Hopland, California, USA - 2 Assembly 2016 (version 4) | ecosystem: Environmental > Terrestrial > Soil > Grasslands | place: USA: Hopland... | reverse complement strand
GCGGACGTATCCGGAGACGCTGCTGGACGAGACGTGCCGCATGGCGGTTCAGCGCCAGATCGACTACGGCGCCGACCGCCACGCCCCCTGGGGGATCTCCGAATCCGCGTACAGCGTTGTCGATCGACACGAGACGTACCAGTACAAGGCATTCGGCGTGCCGGGACTCGGCATGCGGCGAGGGCTGGCGGACGATCTCGTCGTGGCGCCGTACGCCACGGCGCTCGCCGCGATGGTCGATCCCGTTGCGGCGGTCGAGAACCTCAGGCGCCTGGGCGCCGAGGGGCTGGATGGTCCCTTCGGCTACTACGACGCCATCGACTACACGGTGCGTGAAGAGGACGTCCCTGAGAAGGAGTCCGCCGCCCGCACCCGCCGGAGGCCCCACGGCACCATCGTGCGGACATGGATGGCCCACCATCAGGGCATGACACTCGTCTCTCTTGCAAACGTGCTGCTCGAGCGGCCGATGGTCAGGCGGTTCCACGCCGATCCGCGGGTCAAGGCGACCGAACTGCTGCTGCAGGAACGCCTGCCGCGTCATGTGCCGCTGACGCAGCCGCGTCCGCTCGAGGCGACCCGGGTCTCGGCGCCCATGGCGGTCGACGCCGTGCGCCGTTTCCGCTCGGCGGCCACCAGGTTTCCGCACGCCACGTTCCTGTCGAACGGCAACTACGTGTCGATTGTCACCAGCGCGGGCGGCGGGGCGAGCACGTGCCGCGGCCGCTCGGTCACGAGGAGCCGCCTTGACGCCACGCGGGATCCGGGCAGCCAGTTCATTTATCTGCGCGATGTACGCGACGGCGCCGTGTGGTCGGCCACGGCGCGGCCGATGAACGCCGAGCCCGCTGATTACGTCGCGACACTCGGGCGTGAGCGCGCCACGTTTCGGCGGACCAACGACGGCATTGCGACGAACCTCGAAATTGCTGTGTCCCCGGAGGACGATATCGAGGTCCGGCGGCTCGCGATCGTCAACCGGAGCGATCGGGTGCGCGAAATCGAAATCACGAGCTACGCGGAAATCGTGCTCTCGACGCCAGTCGCCGATCTCGCCCACCCGGCGTTTGGAAAGCTGTTTGTCGAAACGGAATATCGCGCCGACTGGTCGGCGCTCTTCTGCCGCCGCCGGCCCGGCGGGTTCGACCCCGACGAGGTCTGGGCCTTTCACGTCATGAGCCTCGAGGGCCGTCCGCAGGCGGCGCTCGAGTACGAAACGGATCGCAGCCGGTTTCTGGGCCGCGGGCGCGGGCCCGACGATCCGCAGGCGCTCGACGGACGATCGCTCTCGAATACGGCCGGCGCCTCGCTCGATCCGATTGTCAGCCTTCGTCAGCGCATCCGGCTCGCGCCGGGAGGATTCGCGCGGCTGTCATTTGTCACCGGCGTGGCCGCGAATCATGAGACCGCAGTCGCGCTCGCGCGCAAGTACCGGGAACCGAGCGCATCAGCCCGAACCTTCGCGCTGGCGTCCACTCACGGGCAGAGCATGCTCCGCCATTTGAACGTGGCGCACGACGATGCGCTGCAGTACGAGCGGCTGGCGTCGCGCGTGCTGTATCTCGACGGCTCGCTTCGAGCGGGCCCCGAGCTGCTCGCGAAGAATACTCTCGGCCAGGAAGCCCTGTGGGCGCACAGCATCTCCGGCGATCTGCCGATCCTGCTCATTCGTGTCGGTGACGAGAGCCCGCTTCCGCTGATTCGTCAGATCCTCGACGCCCAGGAATACTGGCGCCTCAAGGGACTGACCGCGGACATCGTCATTCTCAATGAACACCCCGTCAGCTACCTCGACGAGACGCACGAGCAGATTGCGAGGCTGCTCGAGGACGGGCCGTGGCGCGCGTGGAAGGACCGCCCGGGCGGGGTCTATCTGCTCCGCGCGGATCAACTGTCCGACCGTGACGTGTGGCTGCTCCTCGCAGTGGCCCGCGCAGTTCTCCATGGCGATCGCGGCACCCTTGCCAATCAGCTCGATCGGCCCGTCGCGTCAGACGAGGCCCGGGAGGCCGCCCTGCAGATGCCGTCTCGCACGGAGCCCGCGGCCGCGTTGCACGACGAGGAACAACTGCAGGTCGACGTGCCGCCGATGGTCCTGTACAACGGCATCGGGGGCTTCGCCGCCCGCGGGCGGGAGTACGCCATGGTTCTCGACGGCGACCGTGAAACACCTCTCCCGTGGGTGAATGTCATTGCCAACCCGTCGTTCGGCACGATCGTCACGTCCTCGGGATCCGCATTCACGTGGGCGATCAACAGCCGCGAGAACCGCCTCACGCCGTTCTGGAACGACCCGATCACCGACCCCACCGCTGAGGCGCTGTTCGTCCGGGATGATGAGACCGGACAGGCCTGGTCGCCGACGCCGGGTCCGATGCGCCGCACATCCCGCAGCGAACGGTGCGTGATTCGTCACTCCGCAGGATCGACGCAATTCTCTCGCGTGGTCGATGGCGTCGATCACGATCTTCGCGTGTTCGTGGCGTCAGCCGCACCAGTCAAGATGTCCCTGCTGACGGTGACCAATCACGGAGAGTCGCCGCGGAAGTTGAGCCTCTTCAGCTACAACGACTGGGTGCTGGGTCCGCCGCGGAGCGACCAGCAGCGATATGTGAGGACGGAGCTCGACGCGGAAACCGGCGCGGTGCTGGCCCGCAACGCCTTCAACGGCGAGTTCGCAGGCCGAGTGGCATTCGCGCACGCCAGCGAGGCGCTGACATCGGCGACGGGCGATCGGCGTTCCTTCATCGGCCGTAACGGTTCGCTCGCCCTTCCGGCGGCGCTGTCGAAACAGACGCTCTCGGGATCCTTCGGCAGCGGCCTCGACCCGTGTGCCGCCCTGCATCTGGCCGTGAATCTCCCGCCCGGCGAGACCCGCCGGTTCGTGTTCCTGCTCGGCGAGGGCGCCGATCTCGACGAGGCGAGAGCGCTGATTCGCCAGTTCGGCCACGTCGACGCGGCCCAGGCGTGCCTGGACGCCGTTCAGCACGGCTGGGACGACTGGCTCGGCGCCGTCCAGGTGCGGACTCCGGACGATTCGTTCGATCTGCTGATGAACCGGTGGCTGGTCTACCAGGTGCTGAGCTGCCGGATGTGGGCTCGTTCCGGCTACTACCAGCCGGGCGGGGCGTTCGGGTTCCGCGATCAGCTGCAGGATTCCATGGCGCTGGTGTATGCGCGGCCAGATCTCGCCCGAGAACAACTGATCCGGGCCGCGGGCCGGCAATTCATTGAAGGCGACGTCCAGCACTGGTGGCATGAGCCGGGCGGACGCGGCCTGCGGTCGCGATGCTCCGACGACCTGCTGTGGCTGCCGTACGTGGCCGTCCACTACGTCACTGTCACCGGCGATCACGCGCTGCTGGACGAGCAGGTACCCTTCATCGAAGGCGCGCCGCTCGCTGCGGATGCGCAGGAGGCGTATCAGCCGGCCACGGTATCGCGCCATACGGGGCCGCTGTTCGAGCACTGCATCAGGGCGATCGATCGGGGCATGACATCCGGAGCGCATGGTCTTCCGCTGATCGGAAGCGGCGACTGGAATGACGGGCTGAACAGAGTCGGCAAGGCGGGGCGGGGCGAGAGCACCTGGCTGGGCTTCTTCATCTATTCGGTGCTGACGGCATTTGCGCCGATCTGCGAAAGCCGTGGAGATCACGTCCGGGCGGACCGCTACCGCTCGGATGCCGGCAGGCTGCGCGGGCTGCTCGAAGCCAGCTGGGACGGCGACTGGTTTCGCCGAGGGTACTTCGACGACGGCTCGCCGCTCGGCTCCGTGCACAGCGCGGAAGGACACATCGATTCGATCGCGCAATCATGGTCCGTCCTCTCGCAGGCAGTCCCATCGTCGCAGGCCGAACGGGCCATGGATGCCGTGCGCACGCAGCTGGTCAACCGGGGATCGCAGACGATCCTGCTGCTGACGCCGCCTTTCGATCGCGGTGAACCCGATCCGGGCTACATCAGGGCGTATCCGCCGGGCGTTCGCGAAAACGGCGGCCAATACACGCACGCGGCCGCGTGGGTCGTGATGGCGTCTGCGCAACTGGGACACGGGGACGAAGCGGCCGAGCTTTTTCACATGTTGAACCCTGTCAATCGCACCCGGACCGGGGCCGCGCTCGACGTCTACAAGACCGAGCCGTATGTGATCCCGGGCGACATCTACACCAATCCCGCGCATACCGGGCGCGGGGGGTGGACGTGGTACACCGGTGCCGCCGGTTGGATGTACCGCGTGGGCCTGGAGACGATTCTGGGTCTGAAGCGGCGCGGGGAGGTGTTCGAGATCGACCCGTGCATCCCGTCGACGTGGAGCGGATTTGAAATATCGTGGCGGGTTGGCTCTACGCGGTACGAGATTCACGTCGAGAACCCGCAGCGACGTTGCCGCGGCGTGGCCGTCGCCATGCTCGACGGCGAACCGGCGGATCCGACGTCGATCTCGATCAGCAGCGACGGGCTGACGCATGCGGTTCACATCGTGCTCGGCGATCGAACTCCACAAGCGCAGACCCGCGCTGCCCGGAATCCAGAACGGGTTACGACACGCTGACGATCAACCGCGCGTGCCCATGTCGGTACGACGTGGACGGGAGGCCGCGTCGCGGATCGCGGATGCCCCCTGCTCGGCACTGCGGCTCGCATCGTTAGCCATGCGGCCGAGCTCGTCGCCGGCTGTCGAGGCGACGTCCCTCGCCTGCTGGTACGCGTTGCGCCCGGCATCGGCGATGGCCCCGAAGGTTTCGGTAGCCTTCTGGCCGGCCGTCGAGGCCGCATCCTTAATCTGCCCGCGCAGCTCTGCGCCTACGCGCGGAGCGAACAACAGGCCGACCGCCGCCCCGATCAACGCGCCAGTGAATACGCCGGCGACGAAGCTCCCTCCGTTGGTGCCCTGATTGCCGTTCTCGTAGCGTTCGTTGTACATCGCTGCCTCCTTTAACGAAACGTCATGACGCCGCCGACAGGATTGCCGGCGCCTTCGACTCCTGCTCGACCGGTGCCTTCTCGCGTTTGCGTCCTGCCGCGGTTTGCGCCCAATCGCTTTCGAAGACTTTCTGCATCTGTTTGATCACCGACGCGTCGGCCACGATTGCTCCGACTTCGCGACGCTTGTCGAGTTCCAGACGCCTGAGGCTCTGGCTACCGAGGAACGCCCGACGGCCATCGCGGATGATCGCGCGTACGTGCAGCCGCTTGCCGGGATACCGCTCAGCCTGCAGCGACGCACGTCGCTTCTCGGACAGCTTGCCGATGATCCTGACGTCCACGCCCGCCTTGGCGCGCTCGACGAGCAGCCGCACCATGGTGGGGTCGCTGATCTGCGGGTCGTAAATCAGCAGCTGGCTGCGGGCACCCTTGATGAATGCCGCGAGGCGCTCCCGTGCATTTTCCGGACTCACGATGAAACGCACGTACCCTGCCACGTACGGCTGCCGCGACGAATCGGCCTCGAACAGCTTCAGCGCCTCACGGACGAGGGCCTGATTTCTCGTCGTGATGCCAAAGCTGCGGCTCCGCCGGATGTCGAGCGCCGTGAAATTGAATCCGTATAGATGCAGTACACGCTGGTCGACGATCATCATCTTGCCGTGATAGCGGACGAGGTCGCCGGCGGTGCGTGTGACCGTAAGCCCGGCATCGAGCAGCCGCACCTCCAGCTTGCGGAGGCTGTCTTCGCCACCGCGGTTCGTGTGCGCGATCAGCGCGCGAACCGCCACCCCTCGCCCGACGGCCGCCTGCAGCGATTCGACGATGTCCTTTCGATCGAGCCGGAAGATGAGGACGTCGATGGTTTTTTTCGCATGTTTGATCGCTTGCAATACGACAGAAATGCCCGAGTCGGGCTGCACTATCAGTTTCATGTTCGATACCTGCGGAGCTATGGCAGCAAAGTCCTCGCCAGAGTCAGCTCATCAGTCCTGGCGTCGATCTCGAGTGTCGTGCAGTCGCGCTTCGCCGCGCATCGGGCGCACGGCTTGCACCTCACTACTGCGAGCGTCGCGTCAGCGGCGCCGCTACAGAGGAGAACGTCATGAATCAGGATGAGATCAAGGGCAACGTCGACAAACTGAAAGGCAAGGCGAAGCAGGCGGCAGGCGATATCACCGACGATCCGGAGCTCTACGACGAGGGCGTCGACGACGAGGCGGCGGGCGAGGCGCGCGATACGTTCGGCAAAGCCAAGAGGAAAGTGGGCGATGCCGTGGAAGACGTCGGCAAGGCGATCAAGCGGTAATCACCGATCGCCCGGGTGGTCGCATCGCGACATGCGGCGCAATACGACTGCACACAATTCGGACAGGAGGTTCCAGTGGCAGGGAAGAACACATCGGTACTTGGCATCTACAGCAGCTACGGCGCGGTTGAACGGGCCGTTGACGAGCTGCGGAACGCCGGGTTCCGCAACACGGACATCTCGGTCCTCTTTCCGGCGAACGCAGGCACCAAGGACTTCGCGCACGAGAAAGGCACCAAGGCGCCGGAAGGGGCGACCGCCGGCGGCGGGACGGGAGCCGTCGTCGGCGGCGCGCTCGGCTGGCTGGCCGGGATTGGCGCATTGGCCATTCCCGGTCTTGGTCCGTTCATCGCCGCGGGGCCGATCATGGCTGCGCTCGCGGGAGGAGCCGTCGGCGGCGCGGTCGGCGGGTTCGCCGGTGCCCTGATCGGGCTCGGGATACCCGAGTACGAAGCCAAGCGGTACGAGGGACGGATCAAGAAGGGCGGCATCCTGCTCTCGGTTCACTGCGATGACTCCGATTGGACGAAGTCGGGCAAGGAAATCCTGGAACGAACCGGCGCGGAAGATGTCGCGTCGGCGGGCGAGACGAAGGGCGACGTAGACAACACCAACCGGCCGCATCCGCGGGCCTCGGCGTAGGCTGACGCGCGCGGAGCAACTGCTTAACGCAGAGATCGCGGAGGTCGCAGAACAGCATTCCGAAAAGCACCTCCGCGATCTCCTCTTTCAAGAACACACGCGATTCGCGATCTCGGCTCGTTTCTTTTTGAACGCGTCGACCCACCCTGACACCGACGAGGTGTCCGGAGATGCCGCAGTTGGCGCAGACCGGCGCGCGAAGCGGGATACCTCGAACAAATCGCGGAGCTGCGCATCGGTGAGCTGCATCAGCAGGTCCGACAGGAACTTGCGCCCTTCTTCGCCGATGATGGGGTTGTCCAGCGTCCCGGTCTGCGACTTTGGGATGTTGCCGATGCAGGTCCCCGCGCTCGCCGTCCACACCGCCGCCGAGGACCATGCCTGCAGGTTCGCGCTCGCCAGGTCGACGCGGTTGAAGAGGTTGGCGTGCCCGAAGGTCAGTCCCAGGTCGTGGACCATCATCACCGGGCGCGCGCAGCCCTCCACATCCTCGTCTTTTTCGCGCGGTCCGAGGCACAGAAGCCGCTGCTGCTCGGGTTTGCTGTCCGTGTGCTGGAGCAGCACGGCGAGCAGCTTCAACGCGTCCCGTTGCGCGCGGGGCGCTCCGCCGCTGCGCGGGTCTACCTGATCGAGCTCGGGCCATGCCCATCCGGACATCTCGCGGGTGTCGATCTCGCGTCCGACGGCCTTTCGCTGGATCGACGCGATGTCGGTTCCCTGTCGTTCGATCTCCGGCGGGCAGCCCCGGCAGACGATGCGGACCGGATACATCCTGTCGGCCACGAACCCCAGGGCCCAGAGCAGGCGGCTCGCCGCCACCTCCGCGTATACCTCGCCGTTGTTACGTCCGTACTTGACCTTCAACTCGTCCTTCGGGTCCTTCACACAGGTGAACTTGGGCGAGCGGCCTGTCATTTTCTTGTCTACGTAGTCGCAGCTCACCGTTTCGTTCGGCGCGAAGGCTCCCGGTCCCTGCGGGCCTGCGCGCAGGTCCATCGACGCGACGTCGGTGGCCGCCCACACGTGAGCACGCCGGATTGCCGCCTGGCGCATTGCGGCGGTCACGTGGTGATCCTTGCGTGTCCCGCTCGTGACGGGCGCGCACGCTGCCAGTGACATCGTAATGATCACGCCGGTGAATGCGGCTCGATGATATGTGCTCATTGTGGACGCGGCCTGAATTCCTTCCAGACGTCGATGGCCATCTTCGCGGCGACGCTCGAGGCGGTCTGTTCCAGGCCGGTGAGCGTTCCGTGCCGCGCCGGGTACCACGTCGCCGCCGGGATTACCCGGCCCGCGACGGCGCCGGCAAAAAAGGCCGGCGACACGACCCGCTGCCCGCTGCGTGTGCGCGCGGTGAATGGGGCCGTCAGGGCATGACGAAGGCGCAGCGGGAATCCGTTGCACTGGCAGCGCGTAAACGACGGGTCGTGATGCAGGAGCCGCGCGACGGCGTACTTGGTGGTATCGCCGATGGCCGACGAGGCGTAACCCGACGCGACGCGCCTTGCGTAACCCTCCGGCCCCTGTCCCCACTCGGGCGGCGCGTTGCGCCATTGATCCCACGCGCTCATCAACGCCGCGTGCACGGCACCTTCGAAGCCGAGGGTCGACTGCACGTATTTCTTCATCAGCTCATCGTCTGTGGCCACGGGTTTGGCGGTTTCGACGATGACGACGGGTTCCGTCTGTGCGGCTGCCACGCTTACGCGCGTGAACACGAGGATAGCGACCACCTCAGCGACGAATGACGTCCGCAAAACGACGGCCCGCATCGTATTCAAAGAGTGCAAGGACGATTCCGGCCTCCGCTGTATCAACGCCGACGCCGCTGTAGCGAAGAGCTACGCGTGGGCATCTGTACTGGAGCGAGTTGCGTCAGCTGATCGGCGTAAATGCCGGGATTCGAGGATTCGATGCCACTACAGCACTGGCACGCCGTTTGATGCATGTGCGGGCAGTTGTCAACCAGCAAGGAGAGATGCCAATGCTCTGGACAATCTTCGTCGTGCTCATGGTGCTCTGGCTGGCGGGAGTCACGACCTCGTACACATTGGGCGGGTTCATTCATATCCTGCTGCTGCTCGCGATCGCGTCGGTCCTGATCCAGGTCATTCAAGGACGGCGCGTCGTTTGACGGTAGGCATCCAACTGGAGGGCTGAGCAATGGACACAGATCGGCCGAAGGCGAGGAGAGGGTTCGCCTCCATGTCGCCTGAGAAGCAACGCGAGATCGCCAGCAAGGGCGGTCGCATGGCGCACCAGAAAGGCGCGGCCCATAAGTGGACCGTTGCCGAAGCACGGGAAGCCGGTCGGAAGGGCGGGTGCGCGCGTCATGGACGCCGGCCGGCTCCGCCGGAGCCCGCGCCGTCGCGGTTCGACAGGGACATCACGCCCACACCGTGGCCCGATGTGTAGCAGAGAGGTCGTGGCCGAAGATCTATGGACCTGGTCAGTGAGAACGAGGTGTCGTGAGATCGGTGCAGTGAGAAACAGCGAGGACTGACATGCTGACGAATACCCGCGTGATGCTCAAGTTTGAGAGCCGCCCGTCCGACACGGCCGGTGAGTGGCTGGGGCAGTTTGTCCATCGGGCAACCAGGCGAGCGGGCCAGCTCCGCTGCGGGATGACCGGGCACAACATCCTGATTCACTATGAGCCGGCGCGGTTGTCGCTGCAGTGCACGACCTGCGGGTACGAATCGCCCGGGTGGGAACTCGAAGCACCTCGCACCACCCCCTCGCAGCCTCACCCAGGCCCCTCGGCAGCAGCCTGACTTCTTCGCCGGCGACGTCGAAGGTGGCCGCCCCCCGGGCCACCTTCGACCCTCTCTCCACTTTGCCGCGTCAAGCCTCGCTACCTTCGATCCCTCATCAGTAGTGGTACGAAGCCTGCACTCCTGCCCGTGTTCGATGCATACACCCACAGTAGAGTTTGACCGAGTGCAGCCGGTATCTGCTTGACTGGCATGGCGTTCTTTTGATTTGCGACAATTCCGGCGCGCAGAAATGTTCATTTTTCGTCCTTCCAGCTTGTATGAAATCGCTACAATCTGTGTTGGATGACTACATAAGTCGATCACATAAGGACCAAGATCATGGGTAGCGCAAAACCGATTCGCGTGCTGATTGTGGACGACCACTCGGACACGCTGGACTGGATGAAGCTACTGCTGGAGAGCCGTGGTTACGTTGCGCAAACGGCGACGTTGGGCGCGGAGTCGGAACAGATTCGTGATTCGTGGAAGCCGCAGATCGTGCTGATGGACTCGAAGCTGCCCGACGTGGGCGGGACGGACCTGCTGAGGCGCTTCAAGGAGTCGGGCTCGAGCGCCGAGATCATTATGATCACGGGCCACGGCAGCGTAAGTCTCGCCGTGGATGCCATGCGGGCGGGCGCGTACAGCTTCATCGAGAAGCCCGTCGATCCCGACGTGCTGCTGGCGATGATGGACAAGGCGGTTGAACGATCGGTCCTGTCCCAGGAGAACCAGCGGCTGCGCGAGCAGCTCCAGCAGCATGCGGGATTTGCGAACATCGTGTCCACCGGCGCGCGGATGGGGCGGCTGTTCCAGCTCATGAGCCTGGTGGCGCCGACCGACGCCAACGTGCTCATCCATGGTGAAAGCGGCACGGGCAAGGAGCTCGTGGCCAGCGCGATCCACGAGCACAGCAAGCGTGCCGATGGGCCGTTCGTCAAAATCAATTGCGCCGCGGTGCCGGCGGAGTTGATGGAGTCGGAACTGTTCGGGCACAAGAAGGGTTCGTTCACCGGCGCGGTCGCCGACAAGGTCGGCCTGGTGGAACTGGCTACCGGCGGTTCGCTGCTCCTGGACGAAATCGGGGAGATGGCGCCCCAGCTCCAGGTCAAGCTGCTGCGGCTCCTGCAGGAGCGGGAATTCAGGCCCATCGGCGGCACGCGAACCATCCGCGCGGACTTCCGCCTGATTTGCGCGACCAATGCGTCGCTCGACCCGCCGGCGCGCAAGATCCGCGAGGATTTGTTTTTCCGCATCAACACAATCACGCTGGAGATTCCCCCGCTGCGCGAGCGGCCCGAGGACATCCCGCTGCTCTGTGAACACTTCCTGTCGGTGTTTGCCGAACGGCACCAGCGCGAGGTTCGCAGCATTAACGCGTCGGCGCAGGAAGCGCTGCTGCGGCACTCGTGGCCGGGCAACGTCCGCGAACTGGAACACGTCATCGAGCGCGCCGTGATTGTGGCGGGTGGCAGCGAAATTCAGCCCGCCGACCTGCCGGACATCCTCGAGCAGCCGGCGGCGGTTGCCGGGCAGCCCGCCCCGGCGAACGACGGCGAGCTCACGCTGGCCGAAATCGAACGGCAGGCGATTCTGCGGACGCTCGAGCGGACCAACGGCAACAAGCGCGCGGCGGCGAGCATCCTCGGCGTGTATCGACCGACGCTCTACGGCAAGCTCCGGAAGTACAAGCTCGGCGAATACGGCGATTCGTCCAAGGCGCCCAGGAAGGCCCGTCAGACCGAGGAATCGAGCCCGACTGAGTCGACGACCGACGCCGAAGAGGATCCGCCTGCACGCCAGGGGGCGCCGCGCTCCTGAGGACGGGCGCGGATCATGAGTGCGCGCGGGTTTGATCCGGTTGGACCGGCGAAATATACTCCGGCCCTCGGCGTCGTTGTGACTATCGGTATGCTTCCCTATGCCCGATACGAATCGCTTGTCTCCCGCGGGCTTGTCATCGGGCTCCTCCCATACAGCCAGCCTCGTCGACATTCTGGACCGGGTGCTCGACAAGGGCCTGGTCGTGGCCGGCGACATCAAAATCTCGCTCGCCGAGGTCGAGTTGCTGACGATCCGCATCCGGCTGTTGATCTGTTCGATCGACAAGGCCGAGCAGATCGGCATGGATTGGTGGAAGTACGACAAGAATCTGTCGCCCGGACGCACAACGGCACTGCGCGACGAAGAGGCGTTAAGGAAACAGATCCGGTTGCTCGAGCGCAGAGTGGCTGCGCTGACGAGGGCGCGCCGCGCGTCGCCGCGCAGGGCGCCCATCACGTAGGCTGCGCATGGGTCGCTGCAGAATCGAAGGAGTGCTGAATGCCCGTTGAACGGTCTTCTGGCGGGTCGAGTCTCATCGACGTCCTCGATCGCGTGCTCGACAAGGGCATCGTCATCGACGCCTGGGTGCGTGTGTCGCTGGTCGGCATCGACCTCCTCACCGTCGAAGCCCGAGTGGTGGTCGCGTCGATCGACACCTACCTGAAATATTCGGAGGCGGTGGCCCTGTCGCTGCCGGTCGCCCGGCCCGCGTTGGTTGAAGGACGGCCGGAAGAACCGTCGTACGAACAACTGCTGTCGGAAAACAACACGCTCAAGTCGCAGCTGCGGTCCACCAGGAGCCGACGCCTGGCGTCTCCGCAAAAGCGCAGCGGTTCGCGCGCCTGAGCCGACGCATGCGGGCAGTTCCCCTCCAGGCGGCGCGCCTCGCGGATGCGTCCGCGAAGCTCGAACTGCTCGAGCATCTGCTGGGTGTCCGCGACGTCGGCGACTGCATCGATCGCGCGCTGGCCTGGCTCGTGGCCCGCACGCCGGTCACCCAGGCCATGTGCGCCCTGGCCGACCCGGACGGCGGTCAGCTGAGAGGCGCCGGCGGCCACGGTGTCGCGGCCGGGCAGGTCGAGGCGCTGGCCATTGCGCTCGACGACACCACGCATCCGCTGATTCGCGCGATGGCAGCGACGGAGCCGAGGTTGCTCGGCAGGGGTTTTGGCGATCGCCATCAGGACGCCGACGTTGACCCGGCCCCGTTCGGACGATCGCCGTACTGGGCGTTGCCGCTCTTGACGCTCGGCCCTGGCCAAGCGGCCGGTGGGCTGCTGCTGGTCGTCTCCACCGGCAGGCCCACGGCGGATGTCGCCTGGATCGCGGATGTGCTGAGTCAGAAGCTGCACGCCCTGCTCAGCCCGGACGCCCTGGCCGATGGACGCAACAAGTTCCGCCGCGAACGGTCGCTGCTTGACGCCATCATCAACGCGGTCGCCGATCCGATTCTCCTGACCGACACCGAGGGCCGCCTGCTGATTGCGAACAGCCGCGCGGAAGCGCTGTTTTCCGCAACCGCGGGCGTCAGCGAAGGCCGTCGTCGCGCCGTCGAACTGAACAACATGTTCCTGTCCGCCGCGCTCTGGCGTATCGCCGTCGGCGGTGGCCAGGTCAAGCCGCAGGAACTCCTCGTCGTCGATCCGGTGGACGGATCGGATCTGCTGTTCGAACTGCTGGGCACGGTCGTTCACGACCAGCGCGAAGGCACGGGCATCGTTTCAGTCCTGCGGAACGTCACTGATCTGCGACGCGCCACCGAGGAGCTGTCGGAAAATTATCGCCGGATGCGCCTGGCTGAAGCCGAGGCGCGCGCCGAACGCGATCGCCTCGACGTCATCATCGATTCGGTCGCGGATCCGATTATCGTGTCCGACGATGCCGGAAAGGTGACGCTGATGAACGCGCCGGCCGAGCGGCTGTTCTCCCCGGCGCCGGACGGCGACGAGACGGTCCAGCGTCGTATCCAGGCCAACGACGCGCACTTTTCCTCCTTCATCGCCGGGCTGCTGTCGGAAGGCACCGACCTCAAGCGCCGCGGCGAAGTGTCGTTGACCGACGTCGCGACCGGCACGACCCTGCCGTTCGAGGCTGTCGCCGGCAAAGTGCTGTCCGAAGTCGGCGAGTTCGTCGCCGTCGTCACGATCCTGCACGATCGATCGGAAGCGCTCGAGCGGGCGCAGCTCTACGAGCAGGTCAAGCGCGCGTCCGACGAGCTCGAGGCCCGCGTCGTGTCGGCCACCGCCGAACTGGCGCGGCAGAATCGGCTGCTGCGACACCAGGCGCTCGAACTCGAGCAGGCGTCGGCCCTCAAGTCGCAATTCCTGGCGAACATGTCCCACGAGTTCAGGACTCCGCTCAACGCGATCCTGGGCTACGCGAGCATTTTGCTGCAGGGGATCTCCGGCGATCTGTCGCCCGCCCAGCGGAAGGCTCTGGATCGGATTGCCTCGAACGGCCGCCATCTGGTCGGCATCATCAGCGAAATCCTCGACCTGTCCCGTATCGAGGCCGGCAGGATGCCTCTTCAGGTATCGAGCTTCGCGCTCAAACAACTCGTGGAGGAGGTGCTGGCGGAAATGGAGCCGATCATCGCCCGCTCCCGGCTCGCCGTCAGCAGCCATGTGGCGCCCGAACTCGGTCCGCTCGTCAGCGATCGCCAGAAAATCAAACAGATCGTCCTCAACCTGCTGAGCAACGCGCTGAAGTTCACCCGGCAGGGGTCGATCACGATACGCGCCGCCGCGGCGGGGCAGGACACGGTGACGATCGCGATCGCCGACACCGGCATCGGGATCGATCCGGCCGATCACGCCAAGATTTTCGAAGATTTTCAGCAGGTGGATAGCTCGGTCGCCCGCCCGTACGGCGGCACGGGGCTCGGCCTGTCGATCTGCCGCCGCCTCGCCACGATGCTCGGCGGGCGGCTCGAGATGGAAAGCGAAGTGGGACGTGGCTCGACGTTCACGCTCTTCGTCGCATCACGGCTGGACAAATGATGACAGGAACAGGCGACAATGCGCTGGTGCTGGTCGTCGACGATTTTCTCGACGCCCGCGAAATGTACGCGCAATATTTCGAATTCTCCGGCTTTCGAGTGGCCGAAGCCTCCAACGGCTCCGAGGCGATCGAGAAAGCGATCGAGCTGTCGCCGAATATCATCCTGATGGACTTGTCGATGCCGGGCATGGACGGATGGGAAGCGACGCGGCGGCTGAAAGCCGATCCGCGCACCCAGAACATTCCGATCATCGCGTTGTCCGGCCATGCGCTGACGGGATTCCAGCAGAGCGCGCAACAGGCCGGGTGCGATGCCTTCGTGACCAAGCCGTGCCTGCCGGACGCGCTCGTCGCGGAAGTGGAGCGCCTGCTGGCGTCGCCCAACGTCAGGCGCAGCCGCCGAAAGGGAGCCTCGCATGCGTAAGCGGTCGAGTGCCGCTCGCCGCGGGAAAGCGGCTCGAGCCACCCGCAGGACGAAAGCCGCCCGCCCGGCTCCGCGAAAACGCGCGGCGGCCGGCGCATCTCCGCGCAACCTCAACCCGCCGCAGGATGTTCCGCACCTCGCGCGGACCGACAGGCCGGCGGCGGACGGATCGCTTCGCGGCAAGTACGTGTACTGCGTCATCAGGTCGAACAAGCCGCTCCAGTTCGGCCTGAGCACCATTGCCGGCGAGGTCGCCGGGGTCCATACCGTCAACTACAAGGATCT
>Ga0136846_1237140_pt1 | contig 15173 bp, 11 predicted proteins | sample HopSoiMetagenom2_FD_96841 | JGI IMG/M metagenome (GOLD analysis project Ga0136846, IMG submission 96841) | Grasslands soil microbial communities from Hopland, California, USA - 2 Assembly 2016 (version 4) | ecosystem: Environmental > Terrestrial > Soil > Grasslands | place: USA: Hopland... | reverse complement strand
TCGCGCGTCCGATCCGAATGAATGGCATAATCTGGCGGCCGATTGCCGATTCAAGGAGGTGATCGAGCGACTCAAGCGCTTTCTGCCCAGGGATTCTTGAGAAACAGGATTGCGGGGCTCTGTCCTGATCTGCTCACTCCGCGAGCTATCCGGTCGGCTGTTCCGTAGGCAGGATCAGGTTGAAGGACTCCCCGGTTTGGTCATCGCTGCCAGCGCCTGCCAAAACTCCGGATGGTGTGTTCCATCCGTGCCATCCGTGAAGGAAGCATCCTCGAAACCGATCCGTTGTGCCCAATATGTTATCCAGTCGCGGTGCAGGAAGACATCCAGCGTATCCGACCAGCCGCATTTACGAAAACGGCCAATCCGGCTGTCAAATACGCCGTGATGCTTGGTATCCTCGAGTTCGAGGAAAGAGAAGACCAAACGGCCGCCGGGTCTCAGCGCGCGGAAAGTATCTTCCATGTAGAGAAAGCATTCTTCCGGATACAGATGCGTAAACACCGACCAATGAAAAACCATGTCGAGTGATTCGTCTGGCGCAGCAATCGTCAACTGACGATGCACGACCGCGTCGTAGCCGGGGCATTTCGACTTCAAATAGTCGACCAACGGCTTGACGATGTCGGCACCTTTGTAATGCCCCTGCCACCCCGATCGCTGCAGCGCCATGGCAGTGCGTCCCGAGCCGCAGCCAAGATCATAGATCGACATTCCGTCCTGCAGGCCGTGATGCCGCAGCACCGCCACATGACCATCGCCCTGCCGGTCGAATTCGGATTGCGACAGAGCGCCGATCGATGCGACCATTGCCATGTCATAATTGCCGCGATGTTGCCGCCGCAAACGTGCCACTAGTGCATTGTACGAACGCACCGAATGCGCGCGATTCGCCCGCATAAGAAGATGTTGAACCAGATTGGCCATGTGCGCCCCAATAAATGTCTCGATTGCCTTGCCTGATCCCCGGTTGCAGCGTCAAGCGGCCGATCGGAGAGCGCGCTCCCTCATTGCAAAGAGGCATTCTGCCTGACATTTCAAAGGCAATGGTCCTTGAGATTGGGGTGAAGATGGTTCATACGGGCCCCGGCGAGGTGCGGCGCTCGCGTTTCCGTTTGATGATGGTGAGGCAGTCTCTATCGAACCGCATTAGCACGCGCGGTATTTATAGTCGCGGTCATGGTCGGAGATCGACGGCGTGCTAGTCGGTGGTCGCTTATGGCCGCAATTGCCATTGCGAATCGGTCGGTTTCCCGTCAGTCGTCGCACGGGACATAGGGGCTAGCGACGAATGATACTGGGTATTAGGGTCGACGGTAGCCATGCGTCCGAGCCAGTAACATGGTCGATGCTTCCTGATATGGTGACCGTGGCGGTCTCTTTCTCTTTTCAATGATAGCAGCATGAACCAGCCTGATTCTCCCGCCGGTCGAATGAAGAAATCGCCAGTTGGCTTGCGGAAGGGCATTCTTGTCCTCGGAATGCATCGGTCGGGAACGAGTGCATTGTCGCGGATGCTGCACCTGCTCGGCTGTCAATTGCCCAAGCAAGTAATGGGCGGCGGCGTCGGAAACGAACTCGGACATTGGGAATCGGCGCCGATCGCTTCGTTCAACGAGGAGGTTTTGGCGTCCGCAGGGAGCAGTTGGGATGATTGGCTTCCTTTCAATCCGGACTGGTACCAATCGCCGGTTGTTCATGATTTTGTAGAGCGCGGTCGAGCTTGGCTGACAGAGGAATTCGGGTCTTCTCCTCTCTTCGTCCTCAAGGATCCGCGGATTTGCCGCATCGCGAATTTCTGGCTCGATATATTTGCCGCCGAAGGAATAGAGCCGGCCGTCGTGGTGCCCGTGCGAAATCCATTGGAAGTAGGAAATTCGCTGAACGACCGGGATATGATGGAGCCTGGGTACGCTCATTTGCTCTGGTTGCGGCATATTCTGGATGCAGAGATTGCCAGCCGTGGATTGAAGCGCGTCTTTTGCACGTATGACCAGCTGCTAGAAGACTGGCCGGGACTGGCTGATCGCATGAAGGTGGCTCTGGGGATCACCTGGCCGCGGATCTCCGCTTCGGCGGCGGCGGAAATTTCATCGTTCCTAACGACGAAGCAACGTCACTATTCCAATTCACAGAAGTTGACCGGATTCCCGATTTCGGAATGGATATCCAAAACCTATGCGGTCGCCCTTCGCTGGAGTGTTTCCAGTGAAACAGAAGCCGATTTCCGTGTCCTGGATTCCATCAGAGCCGAACTGGATGCCGCCTCTCCCGCTTTCGCGCACCTCCTTCTACCTCGCTCCCGATCCGGCATGGCTGGAGATGGCAGCCGCCGACGCGCAGAATTGGAGGCGCAACTGAGCGATGCCGAGGCTCGTCTGAATGCAGCCGAGGCGAGGTGGCAAAACGCCCGGCAGGACTACGAAAACGGATTTGTACAGCAACTCAATCACTTGATCGAAGAGATCGCCGACTCCCAGCGCGAAATTGAGCGTCTCGCCAACAATGAGCGAATACTTGGCGAACGGCTTGCGCAAAGCGAGGCATCTCTAGACGAAAGGACGGCGCAGCTTGAGGCCACTGCCTCGCGCTTGGACGAGCTCGCGGTCGAACGCGACACGATGGGTCACCGGCTCGCGGATGTCGAAAGCACACTCCGCCAGCGCGAAGAAGAAGTCGCGCAAAGCGAGGTATCGTTGGGCGAAAAGACGGCGCAGTTTGAGGCCGCTGTCTCCCGCCTGGACGAGCTCGCGATCGAACGCGACACGATGGGGCACCGGCTCGCGGATGTCGAAAGCACACTCCGCCAGCGTGAAGAAGAAGTCGCGCAGGTCTGGGCCGAACTCTCCACCGAGCGAGAGGCGAAGGCGGTATTACAGGGCGAGTTCAGTGAGCTGGAGCGCGACCACGTCGAACAGCTCCGGGCCCTTTCCCGCGACAGGGAACTGGTAGAGCAGAAGCTTGCCGAAATAAATTCGGAAAACGAAGCGGCGACCAGAGCTTGGGAACAGAGGCTGGCCCAGGAACAAGCTAGTCGCGAAACCGAAAGGGCGCGGGCTGATAACATGTGCACCGCCCTTGAGGGCGAACGAAGCAATCATGTAGCGACGGCGCGAAATCTCGCACTGGCGCAAAGCGACCTAGCCGCGACGCAGGGCCAGCTCCATGCCATGATCGGCCGGGTCGGCCAACTCGCACGCGGGGCGCGGTCCAACAAATGGTTGCGGAAGCTGCTGAAGATGCCGGTACTTCGCAAGTACAACAGAAGACTCCAGCGAAATGTGGATCAAATCCTGGCGTTTCTTGCGCAGTTCACGGATGCCGAACTCGGTATGCCATCCGCGGGTCGCGAAGATAGAGTTCTCGCGTACATGCTCGGTATGACCTCGTCCATCGCCGATATGCCGCTACTTGATCGCAATGCATACCGCGCACTCCATCCCGACGTCGCCAAGTCGAAGATTGACCCTTTCATTCACTATCTGGAGTTCGGGCAGCCCGAAGGTCGTTCGCCTCATCCGCTGCTCAACTACGACTATTACACGCAGCGCTATCCGGAGACTGCGCGCTACGGACATTCGGTGCTGGAGCATTATCTGCGCTTTGGCGCCGCGAAGGGGTATGATCCGTGTGAGTTGTTCAGTACGTCGGACTATCTTGCTCGATATCCGGATGTCCAACATTCAAAATACAACGCGCTGATCCACTATCTGCGTCACCCGGGTTGCCAGCCACATCCGAGCTTCGACTCAAATTTCTATCTTACGCAATATCCGGATATTGCGCGGGCTGGAGTGAACCCGCTGGTGCACTTTCTGCTTTGGGGACGCGCGGAGGGTCGGCAGCCGACACCGAACCACGCTGCCGGCAGTGGCCACGAGGTGCCGAGAATAGCATCCGGAACAGCGCTCCTCGCGAAGCCGGCTGCACACGTCACGCCGGTGGGTCCGAGGCCGGTTTTGCCAACGGTATCGCGCCCTCCGTTGGTCGTGATGGTGGAAGCCTTTTATCCGCGCCCGGACCGTGACTCCGGGTCGCTGGATCAAGTAAATTTCGTGAAGATTTTCCAATTATTGGGGTACGAGGTAGCGTTTGCTGCGTTGCTCGACTGCACGCCCGATGCCGATGCCAAACGTCCCCTCGTCGATCTTGGGGCCAAATGCATTACGGCCAGCGACTATATTAATGTCGAGGAATTCGTGTTCCTCAATGCGGAACGGATTTCGGCCTTTTTCCTCTCTCGCTTCAATTATGGAGGAAGCTGGATCGAGAAGGCCAGAACCTTCTGTCCGCACGCGCAAGTCATCTTCAATACAGTCGATCTGCACCATGTTCGAGAGGAGCGGCGAGCGCTGATCGAGAATGACGATGCGGCGCTCGAAATTGCGAAAGTGACCAAAGAAGGCGAGCTCGCACGAATTGCCGCAGCCGACGTCACGATCGTCGTCTCCGAGAGCGAACGTGACTTGTTGGAAACCTTGTCGCCCACGGCCGATGTTAGGGTTATCCCCTTGATCCGCGAGGTTCGCGAGCGTTCGTTTCCGCCGTTCGAAGATCGCGACGGCATCGCATTTGTCGGGGGCTTCCAGCATCAGCCGAACATTGATGCGGTAACGACCTTTCTGGATACAATATGGCCGAAAGTCCTCGCCGCCGCGCCGACGATGAAATTTCGCGTCATCGGCTCGCATCTGCCTGACTCGCTGAGCCAGCGACAGGATCGAAATGTTGAGTGGATCGGGTACGTCCCGGAGTTGGAGCCTTGGCTCGACAAAGTGCGGTTGACCGTCGCGCCGCTACGTTTTGGTGCGGGCGCAAAAGGCAAGGTCGTGAGCAGTCTCCTCAGCGCAGTTCCCGTCGTGGCGAGCCAGATCGCGGCCGAAGGCATGGGCATCGCTGAGGGAGACGGCATCGTCACGGCCGATGGGCCGGAGGATTATGCCGCGCGGGTGCTGGCGCTGCACGATGATAAGGAATTATGGAATCAAGCATCGACCCGCGGCTTCGACGCGGTGCGGAAAGCATCCTCGCTTGAGCGCGGCGTCGAACTTGTCGGGCAAATCTTGCCGCGCCTGGTCGCAGCTTAGGCAAGGACCAAGATCATGTCCGACTCGCCGACTTTTTCGGTCGTAATCCCGCTTTACAACCACAAGAACTATATCGAGGCAGCGCTCGGTAGCGTGCTCGATCAGACCCTTAAACCGCACGATGTGGTGGTTGTTGACGACGGTTCCCAAGATGGCGGGTGCGAGTTTGCCGAAGAGATGCTGCGCGGCGTACCGAACGCGCGTGTCGTGCGGCAGGAGAACCGCGGCGCGCACAACGCACTCAACCGCGCAATCGAACTGTCCACCGGCAGCCATATTGCCGTGCTCAATTCGGACGACATTTTCAAGCCATACAAGCTCGAGCGGTGCGCCCGCCTATTTCGCGCGGATTCCGCGACCAACCTGATTATAGGCCGGGTGGGCATTGTCGACACCAACGGTCATGCCGTAGCTCGCAATGAGACGACGGAATGGCTGGATCGATCCTATGCCTTTTTCCGGCAATGCGGGAGCCTGCCGCTGGCACTGCTCAACGAGAATTTCGGTGTTACGACGTCTAATTTCGTGTTCACGCGTGATCTTTGGAAGGCGGCCGGCGGCTTTAAAAATCTCCGCTATTGTCATGACCTCGATTTCCTCATGGCGGCCTCGCGCTTCGGCACACCCTTGTTCGACGAACGCGGCGGCCCGCATATTTCCTATCGGGTGCACGCCACTAACACGATCAAGGAGACACTCGAAAAGGTCCATCTCGAAATCGCGGCGGTCATCGCGAGCGCCCTTGACGGGGAAACACTCGCCTTCGACGGCGCGCGCGCCGATCACCACGAGCGAGGCCTACTAGAGGATATATTGTCGCGCAAGGGCCTCGCCGCAAAGGTCGCCTCGCTCGTCCCCTTTCGCAGCGCCTTCGATGAGCGCGATACGCTCTACACCCAGGTCTCAGGCAACCGCTCGTCTTCCTCCGCCGCTAATTTGACATCACCACCGATCGCCGTAGCCAAACGCCGCAAACGCGGCACCCCCGCCGCGCCGGTAACGTCGGCGAAAATCGTTGCGGCGATCGAGCTTTCGAACTTCGACAAGGGCGGGCTCGAAAAAGTGGTGCTGGATTGCGCCGTCGATTTTCGCCGGTGCGGCGTCGAGCCGATCATCATATCCTGCGGCGAAATCGGCCACCTGGGTTCGATCGCGCGCGAGCAGTCGATCGAAACGATCAAGCTGCCGGCGACCGACGGGGATGCATTTTATGAGAATCTGCTGAAAGAACGAAAGGTCGACATTGCGATGTCGCACTTTTCGCATCGCGGATACAGGATCTTTCGCAAGCTCGGAATTCCGAATATCACCTTTATCCACAACATCTATGCTATGTTGCGTGATAAAGCGCTTAGTGATTTCCTTGATGCCGACCAATATGTTGATCGTTATATTTCCGTTTCTGGACTAGCGACCGACTATGCCGTGGAAAAGCTCGGCCTCAACCGTGCGAAGATCACCACGATTCCGAACGGCCTGATCATCGGCGAACATCTGCGCAGGCAGGATCAACCGGCTGCAGATCGGGCCAGTTTCGGAATCCGGGACAGCGACTATCTGTTTCTGAACGTCGCCTCCTATAATTTGCACAAAGCGCATTATTTGATGGCGGAAGCCATGAGGCTGATCTTGCGTAAGCGCGACGATATCAAGATTCTGTGCGTCGGAAACGTCATCTATCCGCCCCATATTGATCGCCTGAAAGCCGACCTGGCGGAATGGGGGCTAGCGCAACATATGCTGATGCCCGGCTATTTCGACGACATCGCACCGCTCCACAAGATGGCAGACGCCTTTCTATTGCCGTCGCTGATCGAAGGCTGGAGCATCGCGATGAACGAGGCGATGTTCCACGGCAAGCCGTTGATAATGACCGAAACCGGCGGCGCCCCAGAGGTAATTATCGACAGCGATATCGGATTGTTGGTGCCCAACGAATATGGTGCCGTGACGAACCTCGATTCCCAAATGCTAGATCTCATTGGTTACGACCAGCGCACATTTCAGACGGCCCCTTATCTGGCCAATGCGATGGTCCGGTTGGCCGACGGTTCGGACTATTGGCGTCGGCAGGGGCTCAAGGGGCGCGACAAAATCATGGCCCATTTCAATTTCTCCGACGTGACCGATAGGTATGTCGCGCTGTGCCGAGAAGTCCTGAAATGCCGAAGCTGATCGGACGTGGCAGCTATTTAGGACGGTGGTGGGAAGCGCTGCTGTTTTACCTGCTTAACAATGTGTTGTTGAAGGCGGCGCCCTATTGGGTCCGACAGGGATTCATGCGCCGCGTCCTGGGCTATCGGATCGGTAAGGATACCAGCATCGCAATGTCGTGCTTTTTCACCGGGTACGACATCACGATAGGAGACAATAGCGTCATCAACCGCTTCTGTTATCTGGACGGGCGCGGGCCGCTCTACATCGGCAACAATGTCAATGTGTCGCACTATACGATCATCCACACGCTGACGCACATTACCAATTCGCCATATTTCCACGCCCAGCAGCGGCCGGTGGCGATCATGGACCATGCCTGGATCGGCGCGCGCGCGATCATCTTGCCCGGTGTTACGATCGGTGAAGGTGCCGTGGTCGCAGCCGGTGCGATGGTCAATCGCGATGTCCCGCCCTATGCGATCGTCGCCGGCAATCCGGCTCAGATAGTCGGCGAGCGAACGCGAAATTTGCAATACAAGACGCGCTATTTCCCCTTCTTCGATACGGATATCCAGTAGAAGCGACTTTCCGATACCAAGGCTCATTGAGCGTCATGCCGCCCAGGGTTCGCCAGCGGGCTTCTGTCATTTCTTGCGAAGCCAGATCGACGCCCCGGAATTGCGTCGAAAAATGCTCGAACTGCGAAACAAATCAGGATGGCTTTTCTTCATGAAATCATTGAAAAACAATATTTCATATTTAGGATTTTGGGCCAAAAAAGCGCGGAAATAATAAATTTCGTTCCAAGAAAGCTTGTCACCAACAACCCAGCTCATAGGATATTCGAATGGCCAAAAAATATCATGGACATGGAGGATGACGCCACTCTTCAGTCTCGGCAGGACCTCCTCAAAATGGTAGAGGACGTCGCTACCTGTCTTGACGATGTGGGTAGTATCCATAAAATAAAGATCGCCAGCATCAAGAGCGGACAACTCGTCGAGCGGCACATCCTGGATAAATTTTCCCTCAATCGTGACATTGGGGGCTGGGTAGTCTGCTAGAAGATTCTCGACAAGTCCAGGGTACGGATCGAAAAGCTTAACTTTAGGGTGATAGCCATCAATTAGATTGATAACATCGAGAGCCAAAGCAGACGAATAGCCAGATCCTATTTCAATAATTTTATTGGGACGATGCTTCATCAGCATCGCCGCATAGACCGCACCATCTCCCCATACGAACGCATCGTTATCATAGAAGTAACGGAAACCTGGAGATTTTGTGTCCCGAAAAGGCAGTTTTTCTGCTACTAAGTCTACGAAGCTAGCAAAATTCTTTTGCGCATTCTCGTTAAGATCAATGCCATCAATATCTTTATGAGCACAAAAGATACTATCACGCCTCTCTACAATGAAGTCCGTATCAACAATTGGAGAGTAAAAATGCCCCGCGGGTTTGAACATAAGGCCATTGCTCTTTACTAAATCCTTATGCTCATTACTCTCGGTCAAGCGACGAACGATATGTTCAAGCGGCCAATGTATAAGCTCGTTGCTCCAATATCCTTCCTCCCATTCTGTCGGCACCCTCTTGAGTACGGCAGCAAACAATTCGTCGACAGAAAGACGTGTGGACTCCATACCATATACTCGCGTTGTTCAATGCTGTTAGGCTACTGGGTTTCCAGGGCTTCGCCAAGGCCGCACAACGCCGCAGCGCTAAAAATCAGTCAAATACCCGGCACCATGCGCCCCCGCGGGCAGTAAACCTCTTGTTAGGGAAGAGCCGCTTTTGGACGCCTCTAGGCTCAGGACCTATTATACCGCCTCTCAGGATGCGATAGGTGCTCGATCTATTGATGGTCGACGAACGACCCCAGGATCAGGTAAATCGAGTCCCCACCTGAGACGTTTACCTCACCATTGGCCATGGTGCTCGCTGGACAGTCCAAATGTCCTGGCCCCAACCGCCTTCCTCGAAACCAATGATTTTGATGCTCGGAATCTGTTGCAACAGAGCCATTATCCATGCCGGAGAGGTGAGTGTGATCCCGAACGTAGGATAGGCGGAATCATAGGGCAGGAACGAGAACCCAGTAGCTTTCTGTCGTTCAAATAGTTCGCGTGTATCAATAAGGTTACCGTATACGGGGTGACGTTCTTTCGCCAGAATTGATGCGATTCTACCGTGCGTCGTAAAAAGAAAAACTCCGTCTTCGGCCAGCGCATCGCAGCACATTTCCATGTACATACGCCATTGCCACTCATCGAAATGAGTCAGAAGTGACCCAGAAAATATAAGATCGACATTATTAGGGATAGTCATGTTCAGACGCGGATCGGCCTGAATAGGCGTCGAAGCGAAGTTGTCGCGGATAAATTCAAGACATCCGCCGTCAGTTTCTACGCCGAAAAGTTCTGCTTCGGGCCACTCGTGACGAAACCACCGCGTCACGCGACCATAGCCGCAGGGGAAGTCTAGAATGCGCTTCGGAGTGCGGCCTTTCAGCGCCCTTTTGCAATGCTCAAGCGCTGATCTTCCGATCTCGAAATAAGCATCAAGTCCGCCCGCATCCAACATGGTGTCGTTAGGCGAGATAGCACGAGAAACACCTGCTTGGGTCTCTTTGATGGCGGCATCGGTATTCGACATTTTAACCCCTGTAACTGGTATGACGAGAAATAAGGCCCCTTTTTGCGGGGGCCGACTTGGCGGGTCGAGATTCGCAACTGACGAATCCCGCTTTGTAGATTTCGCTACCGCGATTCAGCGCTGGATGATGCGTCGGGTCGCAATAGGTTTCGGTCTCCCATCGCGCCTGCAACGTGGCCAACTCTGTGCGATACCGTTCGACGTGTTCGGGCGCCATGTCGAGTCCGCGCGATTTGCTCTCGTGGTGGATCAGGACGGCGCTCGGTACGTAATAATTCTCGAAACCGGCGTGGTGCAGCTTCAGACACAGATCCACATCGTTATAGGCAATCCGAAGCGCCACATCGTCGAACCCGCCGACTGCTTCGAACCGATCACGCTGCACGACGAGGCAAGCGGCCGTGACGGCGATCGCGTGATGCGCGACAAGAGCGTGCGCGAAATGACCTGCGGCGCGTTCGGGGAGGCCGCGATGCGCATGGCCGGCTGCATTGCCCATTCCCACGGTTACGCCGGCGTGTTGAATAGTGCGATCGGGATAGAGCAACTTGGCGCCGATCGCCCCTGACTCAGGCCGCACCGCATAGCGCATGAGTTCGCATAGCCAGTCTTCGTCGATGATCTCTATGTCGTTGTTGAGCAGGCAGAGATACGCGCCGCGCGCCGCTTTAGCGGCGAAATTGTTGATCGCCGAAAAGTTGAACGGGTACGGCCAGGTCACTACCCGTACCCGCGGATCAGCTGAAATCTCGGCCAGGAAGGCCAAAGCCGCCGGCTCGCGGCTGTCATTGTCGGCGATCACGATTTCGAGATTTGGGTAGCGCGTTCGGTCAAGCAGGCCACGGATACAGGTCTTCAGCAACGCGACCTGATCGCGCGTCGGCACGATGATGCTGACCAGCGGTGCCGATAAAGGCAGCGGCCAGCGGATCGACGCCGTCCCGAATGGGCCCGCCAGGACCTCGGTGCCAGGCTCCCCCGCCAGCGCGGCGCGTAGCAGCGTGAGCCGCCCCGCGTCGGGACGTCGCCAATGGTCCCGCGGAGTCGACACGGTTATCCGGTGGAGATGCAGCACCTCCTGACCTGGCCGCATTGTCGCCCGGAGCAGCATTCCGTAAATCGCAGCCTCGTCGCCTTCATCGACCCGAAGCTGGCTCGCAATCGTAACAGGAACGGCCAGTGCAGCCGAAAGATAATCCTGGGCGAGGAACATTTCGGGGTCCCATGCTGGCTTGAACCAGGGATTGCGCCTCCAGCCGAACCGGTCGATCTCATCCTGATCGCCATAGAGGATCGGAGAGCAGCCGGGGCGCACCGAGCGCAGTTGAATTGCGTAGGTCGCCAGTGCCAAGCGCGGCAGCTGACAGCCCGACCGTAACGGCACCAGATATTGCGTCGTCGCCGCGGACAGCGCCGCCTTAAGGCCCGCCCCATAACCGTGAAAACCTCCGTCGAGCACCGAAATGCGCGGGTCATCCGGCAATTCGGGCACATTCCCGTCCTGGCTCGTGACGAGCAGACGCCAATGCGGCCATGCCTGTCGGGTGACCGATCGCACGGCGCGGGCGAAGTCCTTCGGCAAAGCTGACCGGGCAAAATGCAGATGCACGGCGATATCGTTCGCCGCGGTAGCGACCGACGCCAACGCGGCACGATCGGCGCGTGCACATCGTCCATTCCATTGCGCATAGGCGAAGGGCAGCGCGGCGGCGGCCTCTCTGAATTGCAGGTGCGCGCGGACGCGCCGGCCGGTGATCCGCCAATAGGCGATCTTCAGCGCCTTCCAGGGGCGCAGCAACAGCAGCAGCAGCGATTCCAGAACCGTCGGGATCATCACCGCTGCAGCGTCCCTCTCAGTGCAACGCGCGACAATGAGGCGCGCGTTGACGACTCCCCGCGATCAATTCCCGCCGCGCCGGGGGGCGAGCTTGCGAAGCAGTCGACCCACTCGCGAGCGCTTTCGCTGCGCCGGCGATGGCAATGGTACGCCGAGATAGGAGTTCGGCCGCAGCTTGCCGTCGTCGATCCCGACGATGTCGCGCAGTTGCAATTGACCAAGCGTCTCATCCGAGAAGGCCGGGGTATAATATATGCAATCTTCGAAATAATAATGCGTGACCTGCGACCAGCGGGTCAGACGTGGATCGGTCTGCGGCGCGCCGCCGTGAAGCAGGTTTGCGCACCAGATGAGGGCCTGCCCCTTACGCGCCAGAAAGGTTTCGGTGGGTGTGTCGTTGGCCGCGATCATCGCGTTCCAGGCGTCCGCATAGGGCTCCTGCGCAGACTCCAGCTGGCTGGCATAGCCGCGGCGCCCGATCATGGAGTTGCTGACGATCGGCCAGCGATGCGATCCTGGTGCGTAGAATAGCGGTCCTGCCTCGGCGGGTACATCTTCCATCGCGACCCAGACGCCACACATGAATCGCTCGGGCAGACTTGAAAAATGAACCGCGTCGGCGTGCACCGCCTGTTGCGTGCCGACCGGAAAGTTGAGCGTCTGAAAAGGGAATGCACGACGGCCATAGAGACGCGAGAGCAGATTCAAGATGGCGGGATTCACTGCGATCGCCCGAACATCCTCGTCGAACTGCCACGCATCCTGGATGCGTCGCAGGCCTTGGGTCTTGTCGCTTTCGGGATCGTTCAGGTGGGCGCCCAAACGAGGAATCAGCGATGCGTGAATGCGATCCACCCGCTGGTCGAATTCGACATCCTCGAAATCTATGACGGCGAAGCCATCGACATGCAGCTTGGTCGCAATCACCTGTTCGGCTTCAGACAAGCCGAAATGCGGGAGCTCGGCGCGGAAGGCCGGCGACTCGATTCTGGGGACGCCGGGCAATGCCGACTTGTAAACCGTCTCGTTCATGCCTGCCGTCTAATCTGAGCCGTCAGAAGAATTAATCCTGCCGACAATCGTATCCTAAGCTTGCACCGACATCGCTCGGCACCCCAAGGAGCCGGTCATTATCTTGGAATGCGCCGCTTTTCCGGGCTCTTTCTAGGTGCAAGTGTCGCAGCTAGCAACTGGCCAAAGTGTCGTGCCATAACCATCACCGCGTCGCCTTCACCGGCTTGAACCGGCGTCATACGCGTCTGGGTCGGCGTCGCGTGTGCGGTCAAGATGCCGATCGCGAAGAACTGCCGACACCGCCCCTCGGCAACCCTGGCGCAGTGCCTGATTAAGATTCTGGTCGCTACAATGCTTCGTAGATCGCCAGGGCCTCTTCGATGTCGTGGTAAACTTCCGCCTGGCCGTTCCGCATAATCACCGCCATATTGCAGTATTCGCGAATATAATGCGCACCGTGGGTGGCCAGCAATAAGGCGCGGTCGTGCCGTTTCTCGAAGATTTCGGTTTGGCATTTCAGCTGAAAATTGCGGTCGCCGACCATGATGACCTCGTCGATCAGGTAGCAATCGAATTCGATCGCCAACGAAAGACCGAAGGCCAGGCGCGCGCGCATGCCCGACGAATAGGTCTTGACTGGCATGCGCAATTGCCCGCCGAGTTCAGTAAAATCTTCGACGAAACTCCGCAGATCCTCGTAGTCCCGGCCATAGATACGGGCGATGAAGCGGGCATTGTCATATCCTGTGAGGCTGCCCTGGAAAGCGCCGCTGAACCCAAGCGGCCACGAGCAGCTCATCTCGCGCACGATCCGTCCCGATGTCGGCATTTCGACGCCGCCTATCATCTTGATCAACGTCGTCTTGCCGGCGCCGTTGCGGCCCAGCAAACCGACCCGATCGCCACGATTGAACGTAAGGTTGACGTTTTCGAGCACGCGCTTGCGCCCGTGCCCGGTGCGGTACGATTTGTAGAGCGATTCACAGGCGATCATTCTACCACCAAATTCCGCCTGACCCGCCGGCATAGAGCGAGCCCGATCATCATGAACACGATTGACACGAGGATCGGATTCCAGACGTTGTAATAGGGTTCCACATAATCGCCGAACAAACCGTAGCGGATCATCTCCATTGGGTTCACCATCGGCGACATCATGAGATACTCGCGCATTGATGGCGGAGCCCAGGAAACCATCGTAAATGTGCCGGCAATCGGGATGGTGATATAGACCGACACCGGCATGATCTTTTCGATGACTTCGGACATTTCGGAAAGCGGCGCGAGCACGAAGCAGATCGACAGGATGAGGATGCCATACAGCAACCAGCCCGCGACCATCATACCGGGATAGGCCGGCGCTGGTATATACCCCAATATGCCCAGTCCGAGCGCAATAAAGACCCACGCCATCGTCGCACCGATGAATTCGATCCACACACGCACGAGGATGAAGTCGGTCACTTTGACCTGGCGATGGTAGAGGAGGCTGCCGTTGACCAGGAAGATACTAACACTCCTGTTGAACGAGGAGCGCAGGAAGGTCAACGGAACATAGCCACTTGCAACGAAGGCAATGATGCCGATGCCATGCTCCTCAGGGCCCCTAAGGTAAGACCACATGACGCCCACCAGCACGGCGAACAGCAGTGGCTCGGCCATGATCCACAGGAAGCCGATATTCTCACGCCCGAAGCGGGTCGTCAGCTCTCGCACCATGAGCGCCTTGACGACTCGAACCTGGCTATTCCAGCCCTCGCTAAGCGCCGACATCAGTTCTCAGGCCTGTGCTCGAGGATTCCGACGACGAGCATCCATCCGACCATATAGAGGCACAGGCAGACCCCGGCCACTGTGAGTATCTCGTAGAGCCGCTGCGGAAACAGCGCCATGTCGGGCGTGTTCGGTTCGACGACCCGTTCGAGATAGAATTGCTGTTGCAGCGCCTCGGCGCGAGCTTGCTCGAGCGAGGCGTTTGCGGTGGTGAGCATCTGCGTGGAGAATTCCTGCTCGACCAGCAGGTTTTCATATTGCGTCAGCTTGGACGCCAAGCCCGTATTGGTGCCCGTCGCGCGCCCGGCTTGACCGGCGATCTGTGCGTCGATCGCCGCGATCCGGCTTCGCAGAGCCGGAATCGCGGGGTTCCTCGGGGCACCGGCCAGAGTCGCTTGCAGCTGCGCCTGTAGCGCTGCGCGCTGTCCGGTGAGTTCGTTGGAAAGCTGAAGCACGCCGGTTGCTTCCTTGCCGGGGTCGAGCAGGCGTTCGGTATTGCGGTACCCGCGCATGGCCAAGCGGGCGTTGCGAACGCGCGCCTCGGCTTCATGCACACGCCCCTCGGCCTCTGCGATCTGCTTGGCCTGGGCTCGAACGTTCAACCGATTGACGAGCGTCTCGCTGATATCGAGCAAGGCGGCATCGATGGC
>Ga0136846_1231191_pt1 | contig 15174 bp, 9 predicted proteins | sample HopSoiMetagenom2_FD_96841 | JGI IMG/M metagenome (GOLD analysis project Ga0136846, IMG submission 96841) | Grasslands soil microbial communities from Hopland, California, USA - 2 Assembly 2016 (version 4) | ecosystem: Environmental > Terrestrial > Soil > Grasslands | place: USA: Hopland... | reverse complement strand
TCCCGCCCCAGCTACAGCTCCTGCCGCTCGAAGGCCCACACCGCCAGCATCCCTCCCACGCCGATCGCCACCACGGCCGTGGCGATCTGCCAGCCTAACGGCTGCGACTCGAACACCAGCGCTTTCTGCGTCGCGAGCACCAGCCCGAGGAAGCTGTAGCGCGCCGCCGGCCCCCACGCGCCGAGGAGGAGCGTGAGAAAATAGAAGCCCAGCCCTGCGCCCGCCGCGGCGCCACGCGAGTGAAATGCGGCCGAGAATAACGTCATGACCACGATGAGCAGCACGGCGTACACGAGCCAGAGCGCCACCGCGGTCACGAGGTGCGCGCGGCCCGCACCGGTGAAGATGACGGCCGTCATGACCAGACAGACGGCCGTGCCTAACGCCGAGGCGACCACGAGCAGCGTGGTCTGCGAGAGGATCTTCGTGACGACGAAGGCGCCGCGTGACAGCGGCTTCGTCAGCGCGAGGATCGCCGTCCCCGACGAGCGCTCGCCCGAGACCACACCCGCCCCCGTGATGATGATGGCGATCATCACGAGCTGGTCGAGGCTCTTGATGAACTGGACGTAGGCGTCATGGGCGGTCGGCGGCGGGATCTGGATCACGAGGCCGGGCTGCGACGTGGCCATCGACCGCACTAGCGCCGGCGTGAGCGCGGCGATGATCGGGCTCGTCACCCCGAAGAACACGAGCATTCCCGGGATCACCCAGATCCGCCACGTCCGGCGGATCTCGGTGAGCTCTTTCCTCAGGAATGCGCCGAAGCCGGTCATTGGGCCGGTCCCCCAACGAGCTCGACGAACACGTCTTCCAGGCTCGTCTCCTCGATCTCGAATCGTCGGAGCGCCACACCGGCAGCCGCGATTGCCGCCGGGATCTCGCGCTGCGCGGTCGCCAGATCCGATACCGCCAGCCGCAACGTTCGTCCGTCCGTCTCGATGGACTTGAGCCAGGCGCAGCCCGCGAGCCCACCTGCTAGCGAGACGGCCCCGGCATCGCCTTCGATTTCCACGACCAGCCGGTTGGCGGCCGCACGGGCCGTCAGCTCGCCTATCCCCGCACTCACCACGACTCGACCCCGCTCGAGGATCGCCACCGCATCGCAGACGCGCTCGACGTCAGCGAGGATGTGCGTGGAGAAGAACACGGTGGTGCGCCCACGCAGCGACGCGACCATCTCCAGCACCTCGCGGCGGCCTATCGGGTCGAGCGCGCTCGTCGGTTCGTCGAGCATGAGCAGGCTCGGCGCGTTGATCAGCGCCTGCGCGATGCCGAGCCGCTGCTTCATCCCTCTGGAGAACCCGCCGATCCGCGTCGTGACGGACGCGAGACCCGCCATCTCGAGTAGCGCGGTGGCCCGCGCGTCGAGCGTTGCCTGATCGATCCCGAAGAGTCGTCCCGCGAACTCGAGGTACTCGCGAGCGGTCATCCACGGATAGAAGCCCGGCACGTCGGGCAGGAAGCCGATCCGGGCACGGACGGCGTCGGTGGCCCGCTCGACATCGTGGCCGAGGATGTGGGCGGTACCGGCTGTGGGACGGGCGAGCCCGGAGAGGATGCGGAGCGCCGTCGTCTTACCGGCACCATTTCGGCCGAGGAAGCCGAATACGACGCCGGGGCGGACGACGAGGTCGACGCGATCGAGTGCCAGCGTGTCGCCGAACCGTTTGGTGAGACCGCGAAGCTCGATGGCGGCGGTCTCGTCAGATCGAACGTCGGTCAACGCTTGTCGCGCGTGCCGTACAGGGCGTCGACAGCACGACGGGCTGCCTCGCCTCCCGCGGTGTCTGCGGCCGATCCGCCCGCGGGGAAATCGACGTCTTCCGGAGGCCGTCCGATGGCGAGGTAGGCGATCGCGCCTACCAGGTTGCCGAACGCTATGACGAGTACCCACACCCACTTGCGGTCGCCGCGCACCCTGTCACGCCGCATGAGATCCGCCAGCGCGTACAGCTGTACCGCCAGCTGCACGACGACGAGCCCGATCAGGATACCGGCGACGGTTGGAGATATGTGGAGTCGCGCGGCGAGCCAGTCCAGCATGGTCAGCCCTCGTGTGGGACGCAGGAGAAAATCGGGGCCGTGCTCCTCTCGCGCCAGGTGACGGTCACAACCGTGTCTAGGCAGCGTGCGTGGTGCTAGCGATGCGGCCCGGAATGCGGGAGCTTACAGGCCCATCGCTTACTCTAACGCGGCCGCGCCGCCTTTCACCACTCCTATGCACGGTCAATTCGTCTGGTACGAGCTCACGACGCCCGACGTCGACGCAGCGAAGAAGTTCTACTCCCGGGTCACCGGTTGGGGCACGCAGCGATTCGACGACGACTACGACATGTGGACGAGCGCCGGCCGTCCGATCGGTGGCCTGATGCACCTGGGCGACGAGATGCGGCAGCAGGGAATTCCACCCAACTGGTTGCCGTATGTCGAGTCCAACGATGTCGACGCGACCGCGGCGAAGGCTGCCTCGTTAGGCGGTCGCGTGGTCTACGGCCCGGAGGACATTCCTGGTGGCGGCGGTCGCTTCGTCGTCCTGGAGGATCCTCAGGGCGCGGTGTTCGGCGCGTTGAAGCCCGGTACGCCCGGCGGTGCGTGGGACGGCACGCCCGTCGTGGGGCGATTCTCGTGGCACGAGCTCATGACGACGGATTACGTGGCGGCGTTCCAGTTCTATCGCGACCTGTTCGGGTGGGAGAAGACGAGCGAGATGGACATGGGTGGTGGCCAGAACTACTTCATGTATGGCAAAGGCGACAAGGCGTACGGCGGCATGTTCAACCGCTTCGGCGACATGGAGTCGATGAACCCCTTTTGGCTCGTGTACGTCCACGTGAAGGACGTGGGCACGGCGGTGACGGCCGCGACGAAGGGCGGCGGTATGGTCCATCGGCCGCAGATGGACATTCCGGGCGGTTCGATCGCGATACTCGGCGATCCGCAGGGGGCGGGGTTCGCGGTGCATCACGCGAGCGCCCCGGCTGCCGCGGCCAAGCCTGCCGCTACCAAGCCTGCCGCGACCACGGCCAAGAAGACAGCGAAAGTGGCGAAGAAGGCCGTGAAGAAGGCAGTGAAGGCGGTGAAGAAGGCGGCGAAGAAGGCCGCGACCAAAGTGAAGTCGGTCGCAAAGAAGGCCGCGAAGTCACCGCCTCGAGCGAAGTCGAAGGCCAAGGCCAAGACGAAAGCCCGACCTGCAGTCAGGAAGCCTAACGCGAAGAAGGCGACCCGGACTACCGCCAAGCGAGGTAAGAAGGCAGCCAGGAAGCGCTGACACGTCCGGCGTCCGGCGGCGTCCAACAGCAGGAACGCAGATGGACGCAGACGCTCCGCCCGCAGACGGACACAGAAAACCAGCCGTTCGGGACGCTCCTCACCCAACGGTTATTAAGAGGGGAACGGCCCCGGGACGCTAATACCAATAGCCGACCGAGGCCGTTCTTCATTCTCGCTCTCCGCATCCCATCGCCCAATGCGCGCCATCACAACGGCAATCGCCCTCATTTCATTCGCGGCCGGAACCGTCTCGGCACAAGGCACCCGCCTCCTCCGGAACCCCTCGCTCGGACCGACACAGATCGCGTTCACGTACGGCGGCGACCTGTGGGTCGTCGGCCGCCAGGGGGGCGAGGCTCGGCGCCTAACGAGCACGCCGGCCGTCGAGACGGACCCACAGTTCTCGCCGGACGGCAAATGGATCGCCTTCACGTCCAATCGCGACGGCGGCGACGCCGTGTACCTCGTCTCGGCCGACGGCGGCGACCCTCGGCGCCTAACGTGGAGCACGGCCGGCGAGCACGCCCGCGGATGGACCCCGGATGGACGCCGAGTGCTGTTCGGGTCGGGGCGCGCGTCGGCGCCGACGCCGTACGAGAAGCTCTGGACGATTCCCGTCGATGGCGGCCCCGCCCAGCTCGGGCCCGCCTACATGGGCTTCCGCGGCAGCTTCTCGCCTGACGGCAAGCGCATCGTCGTCGACCGCGTGGACCGCTGGGACGTGGAGTGGCGCAGCTATCGCGGCGGCCAGAACACGCCGCTCACCATCACCGACGTCGCGAACGGCACCGAAACTCGACTGCCTAACGAGCGGACGATGGACATCGACCCGGTGTGGGTCGGCGAAACGATCTACTTCCTGTCCGACCGCGACTGGGCCACGAACGTCTGGTCGTTCGACACGCGCAGCTCACAACTCAAGCAGCTGACGCACTTCAAGGACGCCGACGTCAAGACGCTCGACGCCCGCGAGAACGCGCTCGTCTTCGAGGAGGATGGCTACCTCTGGATGATGGAGCCGATCGGCTCCGCGCCGAAGAAGCTCGCGATCACGGTCTCCGGCGATTTCCCGTGGGCGGCCTCGCGATGGACCGACGTGACGAAGTCGATCTCATCGGCCGCGCTTGGCCCGAACGGGAAGCGCGCGGTCTTCGAGGCGAGGGGTGAGATCTTCACCGTACCCGTCGAGAAGGGCGACGCGCGCAACCTCACGCGCTCCTCAGGCGCGGCGGATCGCGCGCCCGTGTGGTCGCCGGACGGACAGCGCGTGGCGTGGTTCTCGGACGAAGGCTCTGGCTATCGACTCCTCATCGGTAACGCCGACGGACTCGGCACACCGCGCGCGATCGCCCTGGGCGACGCGAAGATGGCGTGGTCGCCCGCGTGGTCGCCCGACGGAAATCACATCGCATTCGTCGACAACAAGGTGCGCCTCCGCGTGGTGAACCTCGCGAGCAGCGCGATCGCGGTGGCCGACACCGGTGGCGGGTCCACCGACCAGGACGCGATGTCGCCCGCCTGGTCACCGGACTCCAAGTGGATCGCGTACGGCAAGACCTACCCCAACCAGTTCCGGCGTGTCATGGTCTGGTCGCTGGCTGACGGACGCAAGCATGCGCTCACCGACGCATTGGCGAGCGCAGGGGAGCCGGCGTGGGACGCGAATGGCAAGTGGCTCTACTTCCTGGCCAGCACCGACCTCGGCGTGCAGAGTGGATGGGCGGACCTCGGCAGCCAGACGCGGACGTCTACGTCGGGCGTCTACGTCGCGCTGCTCCGTGCCGACGAGCCCACACCGTTCACGCCCGAGAGCGACGAAGAGCGCGCGGCCCGCGCCGCGGGCACGCCGGGCCCGGGGACGCCTCCGGGCGCGCCCTCGCCAGCCGCTCCGCCGGGAGGCGCCGATACGACCCGCCGCGCGCCTAACGACACGTCTCGTGCCGGCCGCGCCGGCGCGGCGAGTACGCCGGCAGTGCGGATCGACTTCGATCGATTCGATCGCCGGATTCTCGCGCTGCCCATGCCGGTCCGCGACTACGCCCAGCTCATCCCCGGAGCGTCCGGCGTTCTGTTCGTGGCCGAGCGCGTGGCGAATCAGCCTGGGACGACGCTGCACAAGTGGGAGATGACGCCCCGAAAGGCTTCCGTCTTCGTGAGCGGGGTCGCGCGCGTCTCGGCATCGAGCGACGGGAAGAAGCTCATGTGGCAGCAAGCTGGCGGGCCTAACGGGAACTGGGTCGTCGCCGGAACGGAAGCACCGCCGAAGCCGGGCGAGGGCACGCTCCGCGTGGCGCTCAACGCCCAGATCGACCCCGCGCTCGAGTGGAAGCAGATCTTCGACGAGGCGTGGCGCATGGAGCACGACTACTTCTACGCCCCGAACCTCCACGGCGCCGACTGGGAGGCGGTGCAGAAGCGCTACCAGCCGCTCATTTCGTACGTCAAGCATCGCGCCGACCTCACCTACGTCCTCGACATGCTCGGCGGCGAGCTGTCGGTCGGACACTCGTTCACGGGCGGCGGCGAGCTGCCGCCCGTGGACACCTCGCGCGTCGGCGCGTTAGGCGCTGATCTCGAGGCGGTTGGCGAGCGGTGGCGGATCGCGCGCATCTACACGAGCGAAAGCTGGAACCCGGGGCTTCGCGCTCCGCTGGACGCGCCGGGCGTCAAGGCGCGCGTCGGTGATTATCTGCTCGAGGTGAATGGCGTGTCGGTGACCACGCGCGACGAGCCGTGGAAGGCGCTCGACGGCACGGCCGATCGTCAGACGGTGCTTCGCCTGAGCGACCGCGCGAGCGGCGAGGGCGCCTGGAACGTGACGGTCGTCCCCGTGCGCTCGGAGGCACAGCTCAGACAGCGCGCGTGGGTCGAGGACAACCGGCGCCGAGTGGACTCGCTTTCCCACGGGACGCTCGCGTACGTCTGGATCCCGAACACCAGCCGCCCGGCGGTCACGGCGTTCGACCGGTACTACTACGCGCAGCAGGACCGTAAGGGAGCGGTAATCGATGAGCGCTTCAACCAGGGCGGGCTGCTGGACGACTACTTCGTTGCGGCCATGAGTCGCAAGCCGGTGGGCGGGGTGACCGATTTCGTCCCTGGCGTGGCGAGTGTGAAGTTGCCGATCAGCGGCGTTGCCGGCCCGAAGTCGCTGGTCACGAACGAGCTCGCGGGCTCGGGCGGCGACTTCTTCCCGTGGGTGTTCCGTCAGCTCGGCGTCGGCCCGCTCATCGGCACGCGCACGTGGGGTGGACTGGTGAACGCGGCGGTGCCCTACCCGCTCGTGGATGGTGGCTATATCACGGCGCCGGAGCGTGCCGTGTTCGGACCGGATGGGTTCATCGCGGAGGGCGAAGGTGTTCATCCCGACATCGAGGTGCTGGAGGATTCCAAACTCGTTATGCAGGGCCGGGATCCGCAGCTCGAGCGCGCGGTGGAAGAGACCATGAAGGCGGTGGCGACCAAGGGCGCGCAGATCGCAAAGCCTCCCGCGTTTCCGGTGAAGGCGAAGCGGCCGACTACCGTCGTTCCGTGATCGGCGGCTGGCGGCTGGCTGCTGAACGGCTTTACGGTTGGCATGGCTGTCTTGTCGGCGGGGTGTCGAGACTCCGGCGGCTACGCGCTTACACGGCTCGAGCCTCCTGCCGCGCTAGAAGCTGACCGTCAGCCGCCAGCAGCACGGGCGCGCAGCGCCCGCCGGCGCGTCCCCTCCCACTGTGCGCGCGCGTCCCGCCGGCTTGTTAGGCGCGGACGGGCGGCGCGTTCGCGCCGCGCGAATGCCCCGCGCGGGCCGGTCGCGATCCGTGCGGGCCAGCTAGCACTCTCTGGGTCGAGCCCGGTGCCGTCGGGCGCGGGCGCTCGGCGTAGGCGGCGTCGAGCGAGCAGTGAGAGACAACGGGGCCCTGGAGCCATCCGAGAGCGGAGCCCCGTGCCCGTTGGCTCGAACGTGGCGAGCGGTGGCCGCCGGAGCCGAGTGCCCGCGCCTCCGCCACGATGATCTCGGCCCCCGCCCCGCGCCACGATGATCTCAAACCAACCTGCGGCGCTATGAGCGAACGTTATCGGAGGAGGATGGCGCCTCGAGCAAGATGTCAGCGGTCACCGCGCGCGCGCTCGTCAAACCCGTCAGCGCGAGCGTGACCTTGATATCGCGCTGGATCTGCGACAGCAGATGCCGAACGCCGGCCTCGCCGCGAGCGGCGAGTGCGTAGACCCACGCGCGCCCGAGCATCACTGACCGTGCACCGAGGGCGAGGGCTTTCACTACGTCCTGGCCGTTGTGGACCCCGCCGTCCAACATGATCTCGAGGCGCCCACTCACGGCGTCGGCGATGCGCGGCAGGGCCGAGATCGACGAGGGGGCGCCGTCGAGTTGGCGGCCGCCGTGATTCGACACCACGATCCCCTGCGCGCCAGCGTCCGCGGCGGCACAGGCGTCGTCCGGCTCGAGGATGCCCTTGATGATGAGCGTCCCGGGCCATTCATGGCGAAGCCACTCGATGTCGCGCCACGTCACCGAGGGGTCGAACTGCGAGTCGATCCACGAGCGGAACTGCTGGACATTCTTCGCGCTCGAGACATATGACGCCAGGTTCCCGAACACGAGGGGTCGGCCGCCTAACGCTACATCCATGAGCCACCGCGGGTGCGCGGCGAAGTTGAGCGCGCTCCGGAGACGGGCCGCGGCGGTGAGCCCGCCGCCCATGCCGTTCCGCGTGTCGCGGTAGCGCGCGCCCACGACGGCGAGGTCCACCGTGAACACGAGCGTGTCGACGCCGACCGCGCGCGCACGCTGCAGGAGCTCGGTGACGTGACCGCGGTCGCGCATCATGTACAGCTGAAACCAGAACGGTGCCTTCGTGGCGGCACGCACCTCTTCCAGCGAGCAGAGGCCGACGGTCGAGAGAGTGAACGGGACGCCGGCTGCCTCCGCCGCACGTGCCGCCTGCACTTCGCCGCGGCGTCGCATGAGTCCCGCAAGTCCTACCGGCGCGAACGCGACGGGCATCGCCGCGGTTCGCCCCGCGATCTGCGCGGTAGTGTCGACCTGCGAGACGTCGCGCAGCACGCGCTGGCGGAGCCTCAAGCGCGCGAGGTCCTCGCGGTTGGCGGCGAGCGTACGCTCGTCGACAGCACCGCCATCGATGTAGTCGAACAGCTGCCGCGGCAGCCGCGACTCGGCGAGTCGCCGGTAGTCCGATACGGTCGCCGGAGCGAGCCGGAGAGTGCCCATTGGATGCCTAACGAGGTAACCTGGCCGCCGAGATGTAGTCGGCCGGCTTGTATGGCCACAGTATCACCATCGTGATCGTTAGCTGCAATGGGTTGCGGTGCCCCGTTGGCTCGAACGTCGCGAGCGGTGGCCGCCGGAGCCGAGTGCCCGCGGCTGCGCCACGACCATCTCGACGTGCCCCGCGGCGCGATGAGACAGACGACCCCGCCCAGGTCTCACCCGAGGCAGGTCCCGGCGGTACGTTCGAGGACATGTCCGCCCGCTCGACCGGCGCTCGAACCGTGCTGCTCATCGCAGCACTGGCTGCTCCCCTCGCGGCGCAGGAACGAGTCGCGTTCCGACATCTGACGATCGCCGACGGGCTGTCGCAGAACGCCGTCTCGAGCATCGTGCAGGACCACCGCGGCTTCATGTGGTTCGGCACGAAGGACGGACTCGATCGCTACGACGGCTATCAGTTCGTCGTCTTCCGCCACAATCCGTTCGACTCGACGTCGATCTCCGACAGCGAGATTAGCATCGTCTTCGAGGACAGCCACGGTCGCCTCTGGGTTGGCACACGAGGCGGGGGGTTGAACCGGTTCGACCGCACCCACGAACGCTTCTCGCGGGTCGGCGACGGGCCGACGCATGACATCACCGCGATCACCGAGGACTCGAGCGGCGCCATCTGGGTCAGCTCGGCCGGTGAAGGGCTGTTCCGCCTAACGGTCGACCGAAAGGACAAGGTCGCCGTGCATCGCATCGTGCACGCGCCGGCGAATCCCGCGAGTCTCAGCAACGATCGCGTCAATGCCGTGCTGGTCGATCGCCGCGGCGTGCTCTGGGTCGGCACCGACGCCGGGCTGGATCGAGGTGAATCGAGTCTCGGGAATGAGGTGACATTCCACCACCTCACTGTCCGAGCGAACGCTCCGCTCGGCCTCATCGACACCGTCGTCACTGCGCTGGGCGAAGACTCGCACGGCCGCCTGTGGATCGGGTCAGTGCCCGGGCTGAGCGCGCTCGATTCCGCCAGGACGAGCATTCGCCATTACTACAATAAATACAGGACGTACCGATACGGCTGGGGACTCGCCATCAGCATCGTCGAGGATCGACTCGGGAAACTCTGGGTATCGACGCCGTCCGAGCTGATGCGCCTCGATCCGACGACCGACGCGTTCGAGTACTACCGCCACGACCCGCAGAATCCCGAGAGCATCGACAGCGACCTCCCAACGCGCGTGTACCGCGATCGCTCCGACGTCATGTGGGTCGGCACCAACGGGTTCGGGATCAACGTGTACGACCCGAAGGCGAACCGGTTCCAGACCTTCCGCCGCCCGGAAAACTGGAAGTCGCGGCTGACCGGGTTCAGCGTGTACACACTGTTCGACGATCGAACCGGCGCGCTCTGGATCGACGCCGGACTGCTATACCGGTGGAACCGCGCGACCGGCGAGCTCCGGAGCTTGGAGTCGAGCTCCAACCGGCCTAACGATTTCGGCAACACGGGCGTGTGGGCGCTCGTCGAAGATCCGCCCGGCTTTCTGTGGGCCGCGACGTACACGGGGCTCTACCACTATGAGATCGCGACGGGACGCTCCCGCCAGTACAGGTACGACCCGGCCGACTCCACGGGGTTGCCTGAACAGGTGGTCTACGACGTCTTTCGCGACCGCGACGGCGTGATCTGGGCGGTGACCGAGAACTTCCTCGTCAGACTGGCGGACGTCGAGCGGGGGCGCTTCGAGCGGTTTCCTCTCAAGGAGCGACCGACCCTGCGCCAATGGGTCTTCCCGTCCACGATCCAGGACTCGAGCGGTGCGCTCTGGATCGGGTCGGACCAGGGACTCGCGCGGTTCGACCCGAAGACGAAGTCGATCCGACACTACCGTCACGACCCCCGGCAGCCGGCGAGCCTGAGTCACGATGCGATTCGCTGGATTCAGCCGGACCCGCATGAGCCGAACCGCGTCCTCTGGATCGCCACGGCCGGCGGCGGGCTCAATCGGTTCGACATCGCCGCCGGCACGTTCACGCACTTCGACGAGCGTGACGGGCTGCCTAACGACGTCGTCTACGCCATCCTGCCGGATTCCACCGGGCGTCTCTGGCTGAGCACGAACAAGGGCCTTTCACGGTTCGACCCGACGACGAAGCAGTTCCGCAACTACGACGCGAATGATGGGCTCCAGAGCAACGAGTTCAATTCCGGCGCGGCGTTCAGGAGCCGGAGCGGTGAGATGTTCTTCGGCGGGCTCTATGGCTTCAACTACTTTCGACCGGAGGCCATCGCCGACAACCCGCACGTCCCCGAGGTGGCGATCACCGGCTTCCGCCGCGGCAACCGGTACGAGAACGTCCGCGACAGCCTCACCGTGCTCCCGACGACCATCTCGGAAGCCGATACCCTGCGTCTTTCCCACCGCGACGCCGTGCTCACGTTCGAGTTCGCGGCACTCGAGTACTCGGCGCCGGCAAAGAATCGTTATGCCTACCGACTGATCGGGTTCAACAACGAGTGGTTCGAGTCGGGCGCGGTGCGCGTGGCAACGTACACGAACCTGCCGCCGGGCCACTACACGTTTCAGGTTCGCGCCAGCAACAACGATGGCGTCTGGAACGAGCGTGGAGCGTCGCTCGCGATCGTTATCGCGCCGCCGTGGTGGCGGTCGTGGTGGGCCTATGCCCTCGACGGCGCGCTGCTGCTCGCGGCGCTTTACGGCGTTAGGCGCTACGAGATGAACCGCCTCCGCCTCGAGAACCGCCTCGAGATCCAACACGTGGAGGCCGAGCAGCTGCGGGAGCTCGACCGCGCGCGCAGCCGTCTGTTCGCGAATGTCAGCCACGAGTTCCGCACGCCGCTGACGCTGACCATGGGCCCGCTCGACGATCTCCGCGCCGGGCTCCATGGGCCACTCTCGGCCTCCGCGACCGAGCAGGTCGATCTGGCGCGACGGAATGCCGGACGCGTGCTCGACCTGATCAACGAGATCCTCGAGCTCGCACGCGTCGAGTCGGGGCGAGAGGTGCTGCATGCCCGACGCGTCGAGCTGAGCGCATTCGTCATGAGCGTCGCCCGCACGTTCGTGCCGCTGGCGGAGCGAAAGGCCATTGCCTACGACATCCAGGGCGCCGCCGACGACGCCATCGTGTACGCGGACCCGAGTCAGCTCGAGCGCGCGCTCTCGAACCTGCTCTCGAACGCCTTCAAGTTCACACCCGACGGCGGCGCCGTCCGCGTGACCGTGAGTGCCGACGACGGCGCCGCACACATAACGATTCGGGACAGCGGCCCCGGGGTCCCGGCGGCCGACCTCGATCTCATCTTCGACCGGTTCCACCGCGCCAGGACCGCCGGCACGCAGCCCGGAACGGGGATCGGGCTCGCGCTCGCGAAAGAGCTCATCGCCCTGCACGGCGGCACCATCACCGTCGCGAGTGAAGAGGGCTTCGGGAGCACGTTCACGATCACGCTCCGAAAGGGGCGCGCTCATCTCTCTCCTGATCAGGTGGTCGAAGACGGGCCGGTCGTCGCATCGGCCGCGGCGCACCCGGGTCCGCCGCCGGATTTCGTCGCCCCGGCGTCGCCAATGCGAGATGTGCCTAACATAGCCGGTGCTACCCAAACGGTGACGCGCCCCAATGGTTCGCCGATTCTCGATTCCCAGTTCCCGATTCCCGGTAGCGAGGACGCCACGACCATCCTGGTGGTCGACGACAATCCCGAGGTGCGCGCGTACGTGAAGCAGCATCTGGCACCCAAATACCGGGTGCTCGAAGCGGTGGATGGGGAACAGGGGCTCGCGATGGCCCGCAGCTCCCTCCCCGACCTCGTCCTCTCGGACGTCATGATGCCGGCGATGGACGGTTACGCGCTCTGCCGTCAGCTCAAGTCCGATCCGGAGACTGATTTTCTGCCGGTCATCCTGCTGACCGCGCGCGCGGAGGCAGAGGACAAGCTGACCGGACTCACGGAGCAGGCCGACGACTACCTGACCAAGCCGTTCGACGTGCGAGAGCTGCTGGCGCGGATCGCGAACATCATCGCGACGCGGCGGCGGCTCCGGGAACGGTTTTCGGCCGTCCCACTCGCGATTCATCCCACGCCGGTGGACGTTGCGCCGGTGGACGTTGCGCCGGCGGACCGCAAGTTCGTCGATCAGGTTCGCGCGGCCATCGAAGCGCACCTCGGCGACGAGCAGCTCACGGTCGAGCGGCTTGCCGCCGAGGTCGGGCAGAGCCGCGGCAACCTGCACCGGCGGCTGCGCGAGCTGATCGAGGAGAGTCCGTCGGACCTGATCCGGCGCATGCGGCTGGAGCGGGCGGCGGCGATGCTGGAGGCCCGAGCCGGCAGTGTCAGCGAGATCGCGTACGCGGTTGGGTTCAAGAGCGTCGCGCACTTCTCGAATGCGTTCCACGAGATGCACGGAGTCCGCCCGTCGGCGTGGCGTGATCGGTTAGTCCGACTGGGAACCAGGGACTAGGCACTGACATCGGGACCCGGTCCCCGAATGCGACACCGACGCAACAGTCTGCGCCGTAGCCGCTAGGGTCTTTGGTCCGATTGGTCGCATGGTTGGCGCGCCCAAGAATCGGGAGACGCGCATGACCGTGCAGGAGCTGACCAATGGGTGCTGTTCCTTTGACGACGCCTGAGGCGGACGTCCGCGCCAGCGCGTTGCCGCCGACCGTGCTGATTGTCGACGACGACCCCGACATGCGGCTCTATCTCCGGAGCTGCCTGCGAGGGCTGGCGGCGCCGTTCGAGCGGGTGATCGAGGCCGCCGATGGACTCGAGGCGCTACGGCTGGTTCGGTCGGTGGCGGTGAGCCTCGTGATCAGCGACGTCGCGCTTCCAGGCCTCGACGGCCGCCGGCTGACGCGTGCCATCCGCGATGACGCCGCGCTGTCCCACGTCACCGTGCTGCTCATCAGCGGCGAAACGGCGCCCGGCGACAACCACGCCGACGGGTTCCTCGCCAAACCCTTCAACACGCATCAACTGATTGCCGCGCTGGACCGGCTGCCGGCGCGGGGTTCCACGCCGCCGCCGTGACAGGCTGAGGCGGGCGCCAGCTTTGGGCGCAGGCGTTTACGGGTCCTGAACCATCCAGAAGCAGGCCAATCCGAATTGGAGGTTGCCATGTCGTTCCGCAGATTCGCGCTCAGAGCCATCGGCGGCGCGGGGTTGTTCGTCGCCGTCGCACCGCAGCTCGTGCAGGCGCAAGGCCCCGCGCTGTCACCCGAGCTCCAGACTGTTCGGAAAGGGCTCGACAAGTACAACGACCCCATAGCCGCCGTGCACGATGGCTACTACTCCACCCTCGGCTGCATCTCGTATCCGAACGGCGGCGGCGAAGGCGCGATGAAATACAAGCCGGGTGCGATGGGCGTCCACTTCCTCAACATGGGGTACGTCGGCCCGACGCTCGACCCGACCAAGCCGCAGGTGCTGATCTACGAGCCGAACGGCGACAAGCTGAAGCTGATCGCAGCCGAGTGGTTCGTGCCGGTGGACCTCGTGAAAGGGGGGGCGCCGACGATCTTCGGCCAGGAGCTCGGCGGGCCAATGGAAGGGCACAAGCCGCTGATGCCGGACGGGCTGCATCACTACGACCTTCACGTGTGGCTGTGGAAGAACAACCCTGACGGCGTCTTCTCACCGACAAATCCGGCGGTGAAGTGTCCGGCGACGGGTTATTCGTTCACGGAAGCGGCGCCGAAGATGGTACCCGGACACAAGTAAGCCCACGCGATGACGACCGCCGCGTCGCTCACGTCGGCCCTGGCCGATCGCTACCGTGTCGAACGGGAGCTCGGCCAGGGCGGCATGGCGACGGTCTATCTCGCCCACGACGTTCGCCACGACCGCGACGTTGCGATCAAGGTCCTCCACCCGGACCTCGGCGCCGCGTTAGGTGCGGATCGATTCCTGACGGAGATCCGCACCACCGCCCGTCTGCAGCACCCGCACATCCTGCCCTTGCTGGACAGCGGTTCCGCGGATGGGCTGCTCTACTATGTAATGCCGCTCGTCACCGGCGAGACGCTGCGGTCGCGTCTCACGCGTGAGCGCCAACTGCCGATCGCCGATGCCGTCCGTCTCGCCCGCGAAGTCGCGAGTGCGCTGGACTCTGCGCACCGGCAGGGAGTCATCCACCGGGACGTCAAGCCGGAGAACATCCTCCTGCAGGATGGCAACGCGCTCGTGGCGGATTTCGGGATTGCGCTGGCCGTCCAGCAGGCGGGCGGCCAGCGGCTCACCCAGACGGGGCTATCGTTAGGCACGCCGCAGTACATGTCGCCTGAGCAGGCCATGGGCGAGAAGTCGATCGACGCGCGCACGGACATCTATGCGCTCGCGGCGGTGACGTACGAGATGCTCACCGGCGATCCGCCGTTCACGGGATCGAGCGTCCACGCTGTGGTGGCGAAGGTTCTGAGCGCCGAACCCGAGCGGCCGACGCTCGTTCGAAAGACGATTCCTCCGAGCCTCGAGCAGGCGGTGCTCACGGGTCTCGCGAAGCTCCCGGCCGATCGGTTCGCGACGGCGGCGGAGTTCGCGAGTGCGCTGCGTGAGATGGGGGCCCCGGCTGCCGGGCTTGCGCCGAGCACCGCACCCAACGCCGGGCACGCACCGGCCGGCCGCCGCTTGGCGTTGGTGGCCGGTGTGGGGCTCG
>Ga0136846_1222661_pt1 | contig 15176 bp, 10 predicted proteins | sample HopSoiMetagenom2_FD_96841 | JGI IMG/M metagenome (GOLD analysis project Ga0136846, IMG submission 96841) | Grasslands soil microbial communities from Hopland, California, USA - 2 Assembly 2016 (version 4) | ecosystem: Environmental > Terrestrial > Soil > Grasslands | place: USA: Hopland... | reverse complement strand
TTCTCGCACAGCGGGCCGCGGCCGGTCGGCGGGCAGCTCGATGGGCCGCAGACCCGCGAGCTGGTCCCGCCAGTAGCTCAGCTGCCCTTCCAGGACTGTGCCCGACAGCACCTGGCGCTGCCATTGCGCGTAGTCGGCGTACTGCACGTCGAGCGGGGGCAGCGTGGCGTCGGAGCCTTCGGCGAAGGCGGCGTAGAGGGTGCTCAGTTCGGAGGCGAACAGGCGGGTGGACCAGGCGTCGCACGCGATGTGGTGGAAGACGACGGTCAGTACATGGTCGTCGGAGGCGAGGCGGAGGAGCCGGGCGCGTACCGGCCAGTCGTGCTCCAGGTCGAAGGGTTCGTCCAGGTGCTGTGCGACGAGGGCGTCGGTGCGCTGATCCCGCTCGTCGGCGAGCAGACTCGTGAGGTCCTGCGGTACCAGAGGCACGCCCACCGGCTCGTCGACGACCTGTACGGGCCGGCCGTCGAGCACGGCATAGCGGGTGCGCAGGATCTCGTGGCGGGCGAGGATGGCCGACCAGGCCCGCTGGAGGGCTTCGGCGTCCAGTCGGCCGCGCAGCCGGAAGGCGAGGGGCACCAGGTATTCGGTGCTGTCCGGGTCGAGGCGGTTGAGGAACCACATTTGCTGTTGGCCGTGGGAAAGCACCAGAGGCTGATCGCGCTCGGCGCGCCCGATCGCCGATCGCCGGTTGCCGCCGCGTCCGCTGAGCCGCCTGCGGAGAACCTCGTCACGGACGACGTCTGCGTTGTGCTGCGTGAAGTCCTCGGTACCCATGTGTTCTACTCCCCGAACCGCAGTGTTTGAGCGATGAGTTCGTCGTCCGTCAGTGCCTCGACCTCGGCCCGGATCAATTCCTCGATGGCTGTGGCGAGTTCGGCGACGGTCGGACCCTCGAAGACGGCCCTCATCGGCAGCTCGATCTCGAATGCGTCCTGAAGGCTCGCGACCAGGCGGATCGCGAGGATGGAATTGCCGCCCGTGTGGAAGAAGTTGCCGTACACGCCCACGTCCCGGCCCAGGAGGTCGGTCCAGATCTCTGCGACGCGCTCCTCCACGACAGTGCGCGGTGCCACGACGTCCGGCTCGGTCCGGGGCTCAAGTGCGCTGAGAGCGGCCCGGTCCACCTTGCCGTTGGCGTTGAGCGGGAGTGCCGGCAGTGCCATGAAGGCCGACGGCACCATGTAGGGAGGCAGGTGTTCCGTGCAGTGGGTGACGAGCTCGTCGTGGCTGGGGGGCGTGTCGCCCGCGGCCACGTAGTGGGCGACGAGGCTGCGGTCCCCCGGCCGGGTCTCCCGGACGGTGACGACCGCCTCGCGCACCCGCGGATGGTCGGCGAGAACCACCTGGATCTCCGTGGTCTCGATGCGGTGACCGCGGATCTTGACCTGGTGGTCGATCCGTCCGAGGAAGTCGACCTCGCCGCCGGGCAGCAGCCGGACCAGGTCACCGGTACGGTACATCCGGTCGCCGGGCGCGCCGTAGGGGTCCGGGAGGAAGGCGGCGCCGGTCTGCGCGGGCCGGCCGGCGTAGCCGCGCGCCACGCCCACGCCGCCGACGTACAGCTCTCCCGTCACGCCCACGGGCACCGGCTGGAGCCGGTTGTCGAGCACCCGCATCGTCATGTTCGGCAGGGGGCGTCCGATGGGCACGATCTCCCGGTTGCCGTCGTCCGGTGCCGGGAAGACGCAGGTGCCGATGGACGCCTCGGTCGGGCCGTACTCGTTGATCACCGGTGCGGCCCAGCCGTCGACGAGCCGGCCGGGCAGGGCTTCACCGGCCACCACGTACACACGCGCCAGGGCGCGTACCTGCTCGGGGGTCAGCTGGTCGGAGAGGATCTCCAGGTGTGCCGGGGTCATCTTGACGAAGGCGAACGGCCCGGCCTCCACCAGGAGTTGTCCCAGGGTGCCGAGGTCGAGGTCCTGCGGAAGCAGGGTGACGGTCCGGCCGGCCATGAGGGGGGCCCACAGGTTGGGTACGACCAGGTCGAAGGCGACGGACGAGAAGACCGGCGCGCCTTCGTCGGCCCTGCCGACGAGTTCCGCCACGGCCCAGTCGAGGTGGTTGGCCAGTCCGGCGTGGGTGATCTGCACGCCTTTGGGGCGGCCGGTGGAGCCGGAGGTGTAGATGACGTAGGCGAGGCGGTCCAGGTCGGGGGTGCGGTCGGGCGCGGTGGTCACGGTGGGCTCGGTGGCCGCGTCGGTGAGCAGCAGGCGCGTGCCGGGCGGCCGCCCGATCCGGTCGCGGCTGGCTGAGTCGACCACCAGGACGCGGGCGCCGGCGTCGGACAGCACGGTCTTGACGCGTCCCGCGGGGTGCGAGGGGTCGAGCGGCAGATAGGCGCCGCCTGCCTTCCAGACGGCGAGGAGTGCCGCGAGCAGGTCCGGGCCGCGGTCGAGGAGCACACCTACGGCGTCCTCGGGGCCCACTCCGAGGGCCCGCAGCCTGTGCGCGAGGGCGTTCGCCCGCTCGTCGAGTCCGCGGTACGTGAGGTCGGCTCCGCCGCTGGTCACGGCGATCGCGTCCGGTGTCTCGGCGGCCCACCGTTCGAACGTCTCGTAGGGGGGCTCCGTCGGCAGCGGGCCCGGGTTGCGGCTCCATTCGGAGAGTCGGTCGAGTTCGGCCGAGGAGAGGAGGTGCAGTTCCCCCAGGGGCAGACCGGGGTCGGCGGTGACGGCTTCCACGACGCGGACGAAGTGGCGGGCGAGGCGTTCGACGGTCGTTCGGTCGAACAGCGCGGTGGCGTACTCCAGTCCTCCGATCATGCGTCCGTCGGCTGCCCGCCGCATGAAGAGGCTGAGGTCGGTCTTGGCCACGCTCCAGGCGTCTTCCAGGGCGTGGAAGTCGTCGAGTGCTGCCGATCCGGTGAGTTCCTCGTCGTGGAGGTCGAAGGCGACCTGGTAGAGCGGTGTGCGGGCGAGGTCGCCCTCGGCGTCGAGTGCCGCGACGAGCCGTTCGAAGGGCAGAGTCTGATGGGCGAGCGCTTCGCGGAAGACGCCCCGTACGTGGTCCAGGGCCCGGTCGAAGCCGAGTTCGGCGTGCGGGCGGCAGCGGATGACCAGGCTGTTGAGGAAGAACCCGACGATGTCCTCGGTCTCCTCGCGGTCCCGGCCGGCGACCGGGGTGCCGATGGGCGTGTCCCATTGGCCGGTGTAGCGGGCCAGCAGCGTGGCGAAGGCGGTCAGCAGGGTCTCGTACAGGGTGGTGCCGTGATGTCGGCCCAGTTCTTCGAACGCCTCGGTGAGGGAGGCGGGCAGGGTGAAGGCGACGATGCCGCCCCGTCCGTCGCGTACCGGCGGGCGCGGCCGGTCGGTGGGCAGCGGCAGCGGTTCGAGGCCGTCGAGGACGGATGTCCAGTGCTGGATCTCGCGTTCGGTCGACGCGTCGTCCTGGGCTGTCCGCTGCCAGGCGGCGTAGTCGGCGTACTGGAGCCGTGGCGGTGCCAACCGGGACGGTGTGCCGTTCATCTCGGCGGCCAGGAGCTCGTGGAACTCGCGGTCGAGGATTGCCGACGACCAGCCGTCGCAGGCGATGTGGTGGATGGCCAGGGAGAGAACGGCCTTCCCCTGCTCGGTGGGCATCCTGGCCAGCACGGCCCGCAGCACGGGCCCCGTCTCCAGGTCGAAGCCGTGTTCGGCGGCCGCCGCGAGGACCTGATGGAGGTGGTCCGGGTCCGTCTCGACCACCGTCAGTTCATGGGGGCCGGGCGGCATCACGAACTGTGTCGGCTCGCCGTCCACCAGGCCGAACCGAGTGCGCAGGGCCTCGTGCCGGGCCACCAGGGCGTCCAGGGCCCGGCGGACCGCGGCGTCGCTCGCTCCGGCGGGGACCCGCAGCGGCAGGACGGACACCCATTCCGGGCTGCCGGGGTTCATCCGGTCGAGGAACCACAGCCGGCGCTGTCCGTAGGAGACCTGGAGGCCGCCCTGCTCGCCCGAACCAGTGGTGGGACGCGGGATCTTGGGGATCACATCGGCGTCCTCGGCGTATCCCTCGATGAGCCGGGCCTGGGCTTCGACGGTCGTCGCGGTGAGCAGCTCCCGGAGCCTGACCTCCCTGCCGGACGCCGAGCGCAGCCGGTTGGCGAGGCGTGTCAGCTGGAGCGAGGTGCCGCCCAGCCGGAAGAAGTCGGAGTTCACCCCGACGTCCTCGCCGCCGAGGAGCCCCTGCCAGACGTCCGCCACAAGACGCTCGGCGTCGGTGCGCGGGGCCACGACGTCCAGGTCGGCCTCGGGAGCCGGTTCGGCCAGGGCCAGGCGGTCCACCTTGCCGTTGGGGGTGAGCGGGAACGCGTCGACTTCGACGACGACGGTGGGCAGATAGCTGCCGGGCAGCCTGGTACGCAGGAAGCCCCTCAGGTCGGAGTCGGCCGGTCGCCCTTCCCGCGCGTGCCCGCGGAGCACGTAGCCCACCAGGCGGGTGGTGCCGTCACGGGTGAAGGCCCTGACGACGGCTCCCCGCACCTGCGGATGTGCCACCAGGGCGGCCTCCACCTCGCCGGGTTCGACCCGTACTCCATTGACCTTGACCTGGTCGTCGGCGCGGCCCAGGTATTCGAGGGTTCCGTCGGCGCTCCAGCGCACCAGGTCACCCGTGCGGTAGAGACGGGATCCGTCGGTCGCGTAGGGGTCGGGTACGAAGCTCTCGGCCGTGCGCTCCGGCTGCCCCAGATATCCTCGGGCGACCCCGACACCGCCCGCATACAGCTCGCCTCGGGTGCCGACGGAGACGGGGCGTCCCTCGGCGTCGGCGACGAGTACGCGCATGCCCGTGATGGGCCTGCCGATCGGTACCGGTCCGTGCTGTTGCGCGGGGTCGAACCGGTGTGCCGTGATGTCGATCGAGCATTCCGTCGGGCCGTAGGTGTTCCAGACCTCGATGTCGCGCCGGGCCAGGACGCGCTGGACCAGTTCCGCGTGCAGGGGTTCCCCGGCACAGAACAGGAGCCGCAGTGCGGCGCAGTCCGCCCAGCCGGGCTCGTCCGCCAGGGTGCGCAGCATGGACGGCACGACCTGGAGCACGGTCACCTCGTGGTCGGCGACCGTGCGCAGCAACGTGGTGGGGTCGGCCTCCGCGCCCCGGGGGGCGAGGACGAACGTTCCGCCGGACACCAGCGGGGCGAACACCTCCCAGCAGGCCGCGTCGAAGGTGATGGTCGTCTTCTGCAGCACCCGGTCCGCCGGGCCGAGCCCGTGCCGGCGCACCACCCAGGAGACTCTGTTGGCGATTCCGGCGTGGCTGACGACCACGCCCTTGGGGCGGCCCGTGGAGCCCGAGGTGTAGAGGACGTAAGCGGCCTGTTCGCCGGGGGTGTCCGGCGTCCGCTCGCCGCGGACGTCCGACGCGGGCCCGGCGGGGGAGTCCGGGCCCGCTGCACAGGTGGGCGCCACGGGTCGCGCTCCGGTGTCCGACACCCGGGCGGCCAGGTCGCCGTCCGCGACGACGAGATCCACCCCGGTGTCCTTGAGCACCCACGCGGAGCGCTCCCACGGGTGCTCCGGGTCGAGGGGGACATAGGCCGCGCCGGACTTCCAGACGGCGAGCAGGGACACGACCAGCTCGATGCCTCGCGGCAGGCAGACCCCGATCGCCGTCTCCGGCGCGGCTCCCAGGTGCCGGAGACGGCGGGCCAACAGTCCCGCGCGGGTCACGAGTTCCGCGTAGGTGCAGGTCTCGGCCCCGTCAACCACGGCCACGGCCGACGGTGTCAGCGCGGCCTGCCGTTCGACTCGTACATGCAGGGGGACGTATGCGTCGGCTGTGTCGGTCGATCGGGCCTCAGCGCCCATATCTGCTCCCCGTTCGGAATGGCTCAGTAACTAGGGCGGTGCCTGCTAATTCGCGGCTTCCTGCTCCATGCGCCGCCGCAGACTGAGCGGTCGCATGTCGGTCCAGATTTCTCCGATGTGCGCCAGGCATTCCTCTCGGGATCCCTTGGTGCCGTCCGTGCGCCAGCCGGCCGGCAGCTCGCGGTCGGCCCACCAGATCGAGTACTGCTCTTCGTCGTTCAGGACCACGCAGTAAACAGGGCCGGCGTCGGTCTGCTGTTCAGACATCGGGCACTCCTTCTTCAGTCGAAGAATCAGTCGCGCTGTATCGCGCACACACTTTGTTGCACTCACGCTTTGTTGCGCACATTATTTAGAGCTATTTCCACATGTGCGACACTTCGCCGAACTTCGCCGTGACCCAGTCATCCGAATAGACGGTGTCGAGATATCGGTCGCCGCCGTCCGGGAATATCAGCACGCAATTGGACCCGGGCTCGATGGTGTCGGCCATTTTGTGCAGTGCCGCGACCACGGCGCCGGAGGACCCGCCGACCAGAACCGCCTCCCTGCCGACCAGCCGACGGCAGGCCGCCACGGATTCCAGGTCGGTGATGTGGACCACCTCGTCCACCAGCGCGAGGTCGAGGAGCTCCGGACGCACCGAAGCGCCGTGACCGGGTATGAGCCGCGGCGCGGGGGGCCCGCCGAAAATGACACTGCCGACGGCGTCCACTCCCACGATGGTCGTTCCCAGACCGCGCTCGTGAACGTATTCGGCACAGCCACGGAGAGTGCCGAACGTCCCGACGGCGCAGAAAAGGTAGTCGACCTTCCCGTCGAGGGCCGCGTCGATCTCCCGCATGGTCTGCTGGTGCGCGCCCGGATTTCGCAGGTTGCCGTACTGGTTGGGCCAGTAGGCGTGCGGGATGGTCGCGAGCAGTTCACCAACGCGCGCCAGCCGGGCCGGGAGGAACTCGCCCGTGACCGGGTCGGGCTGCTCGACGATCTCGACCTCGCACTGCAGGGCCCGCAGCACCGCGATGTTGCGGCCCGTGGTGCGGCCGTCGACGACGCAGATGAAACGCAGTCCGTAGTACCGGCAGATCTGGGCCAGTCCCACACCCAGATTTCCCGAGCTGGATTCCACGACCACCGACCGCGCGGGGTCGAGCTCTCCCTTACGAATCTTACCCAGCAGCATGTTCAGCGCAGTTCTGTCCTTGATGCTGCCACCGGGGTTGAAGCTCTCCATCTTCGCAAGGACCCGGAAGGGCACATCGGTGAAGATTCGCTCGAATTCGAGGAGTGGGGTATCTCCGATCGTGTCAAGAATCCCCGTGTGAACCTTCCCTTTCACAGGCTCCCTCTCGCCGCGTCCAGCCTGGTGTCTCATTGGATCGGACTGCTGGATTGTTCAGACAGATTCAATATTTCATCTATATCTGAACTACTCAGGAACACCATGACTGCCGGTGAACGCCTTCCGGGTGGCTGCAGCACCGCTCTCGGCGGACAGGGGGGCCGCCAGACGCTGTCCAGCAATAATAGGTCGGCTATAGACCGGCTTCCCACAGTGCCTTAACACTCGCTTCCGACGTGGGACTTGGGGAATGTCGCCTATGCATCAGATCGAGATGCTTGAATTTGTCGCACCGGACACGAACGCTGGCGTGGACCCGGTGGTCCTTCATGACGTCACCGCGGAGGAACAGACCGAGATCGGCGCACTGGCCTGGACCCTCACCGGTCCCGACCATCCGCTCGTCGACACCCCGCAGTGGCTCTCCGCGGCACTCGACGCCTCCTCGCTGCTCCCCCGAACGCTGCTGCGCGCCCTGCGGGCTTTCCGACACGACCCGGGCCCCCAGGGCACTCTGATGCTCCGCGGTCTGCCGGTGGTGGCCGGCGGGCAGCTGCCGCCGACCCCGGGCGTCCCGAACTCGGTGGAGCCCGTGCCCACGACGGCCACCGCCGTCATCGCCATGGTGATGCTGCAGTTGGGCGAGGTCATCGCGTTCCGGAACGAGAAGCACGGCCATCTCGTGCAGAACGTGGTGCCGGTTCCGGGCCACGAGGCGTCGCAGAGCAACGCCGGGTCCGTGCTCCTCGAACTGCACATCGAGAACGCCTTTCACGCCAACCGCCCCGACTACGTGGGCCTGTTGTCCATCCGGGAGGACCCGACCGGAGACGCGAAGCTGTGCACCTCGTCGATCCGCCGGGCGCTTCCGCTGCTCGACGCCGATGTGCTGCGGGTGCTCGCCGAGCCGCGGTTCCGGACCGACGCCCCGCCGTCCTTCGGTGCTCAGGACGGCAACGGGGACGGCGCCCGCTCGGTGCACCCGATCCTTCAGGGCGACCTGGCCGACCCCAACGTCGTGGTCGACTTCGCCGCCACGCATCCGCAGGACGACATGGCAAAGATCGCGATGGCCGCGCTGCGCGACGCGTTCGTCACCACAATGTCGGCGCACCGCCTGCAGGTGGGTGACCTGGCGGTGGTGGACAACCGGGTGACGGTGCACGGACGCACCTCGTTCGTCCCGCGGTACGACGGGAGTGATCGCTGGATGGAACGTGTCTACGCGCACCTGGACAACCGGCGCAGTCGGGTGGACCGGCCGGGTGGCGGCCCTGTGCTCGGCTGACCGCACGTCCGACCGCCACGGACGGAGACCGTGGCGCACCTTTGTGGACCGAAGGAGAAGCACACCATGCGCGATCCATGGTTTGCCCGGGAAGAGCCGCGGGACCGGCCGGCTGTCCGGCCCCTGTGTCCCCCGTATACGGACAACGGGACGGCGGGACACCGGGCCGCCCGGCACCCCCTCGGACAGACGCAGCTGTCCGAGGGGCCCGGCCAGGACGCGGCCCGATGACCGCGGTCGGTCCCGGCACCCGGATTCCGTCGGGCACCCGGATTCTGTCGATAGCCCACTACCAGCCGAGCCGGGTGCTCACCAACGACGACCTCGCCACCATGGTCGACACCTCGGACGAATGGGTCAGATCCCGCGTCGGCATCGCGACCCGCCACATCGCCGCCGCGGACGAGAGCGTCACCGACATGGCGGCCGACGCCGCGGCCAAGGCGGTTGCCGGGGCCTGTGTGGATGCCGCCGACATCGGCCTGGTGATCGTCGCGACCTGTACCGCCGTCGACCGTATGCCCAGCATCGCCGCCCGTGTCGCCCAGCGGCTGGAGATACCCGACGCCGCCGTCTTCGACCTCAACGCCGCCTGCGCCGGCTTCAGCTACGCGCTCGCGACCGCCGCCCTGGCAATACAGGGTGGCAGCAGCCGTGTCGCGCTGGTCGTGGGCGTGGACAAGATGAGCGACTTCCTCGACTGGCAGGACCGTTCCACCTGCGTCATCTTCGGCGACGGCGCGGGCGCGGCGGTGATCGCGGCCGCCGAGGGGAACGAGCCCGCCGGCGTCGGTCCCGTGGTGTGGGGCTCACGCCCGCAGAACGGCTCGGCCATCACCCTGGGGACCACCGGTCCGTCCGGTCCGCCCGCGCTCTTCCGGCAGGAGGGACGCACTGTCTACCGCTGGGCGCTGACCTCTCTCGCACCGGTTGCCCGCCAAGCCTGCGAGCGTGCCGAGGTCGTCGTCCCGGACCTGGCCGCCGTGGTCACCCACCAGGCCAACCTGCGGATCATCGAGGCCGTGACCAGGCAACTCGGCGCCACCGGAGCGATCATCGCGCGCGACGTCGTCGGCTCCGGCAACACCTCCGCGGCAAGCATCCCTCTCGCCCTGTCGAAGCTCGTGGAGCGCGGGGAGGTTCCCGCCGGAGCTCCTGTGCTCCTCCTCGGCTTCGGCGCGGGCCTGTCGTTCGCGGCCCAGGTCGTCGCCTGTCCCCCGGCCTCCCCGTCGCGGAGCACGTTCCGAGAGGGTGCGGGTCGCGTCGAACGGAACCCATGACAGGTCGGCTCTGCCCGTCGGGGCCGGTCGGTCCGGTCAGGTCTTCGCGGATCCGGTCGGGTCCGGTACGAGTCGGCTCCGCCGCGCATCGGACCCACGGCCCGGATCCACAGCATCGCCCTGCCCCCACTGCCTCCCAACCGCCTCCCGCCAGAAGGCCACCCCAAGGAGAAGCACATCGTGACTGCCCCGGGCGACACCACCGCCACCACGTCCGCCAGCTTCGCTTCGCTCGTCGACAGTGCCCATCTGACCGGCATCGAGGCCGAGTCGCAGGCCGCGCACCGCCTCTACGCGCACCTGATCGCCCTGTGGGCCCCCGGCGTCATCGAGGCCGCGCACGACCTCGGTGCCTTCTCCGCGCTGACCGTCGCCCCGGCCACCGCCGTGCAGCTCGCCGAGATCCTCGACACCGACCTGCGTGCCACCCGGGTGCTTCTGGACGGGTTGTCCGCCTACGACGTGGTCCGGCGCAACCCCGGCGCCGACGGGCAGGCCGTCTACACCCTGCCGGCGGAGCTGCAGGAGGTGTTCTCGCCGAACGGTCTCTACAGCCTGGCCGGGAAGATCAGCCATGACCGCAAAGTGGCCTGGAACGCCTGGCGCAATCTCGCCGAGAACGTACGCAGCGGCGCCCGCGACGCCACCGGTGGGGAGCGTGTGAACCAGATCTCGGAGGAGGACTACACCTCACTGGTGCGCGGCATCAACTTCTGGGCGCCGCCGATCGTCCGCACGCTCGCGGACGCGCTGCGTGAACTCGGCTGGTCCACCGGGGAGTCGGCGCAGGTGCTGGACGTGGGCTGCGGCACCGGCATCTACAGCCATCTGCTGCTGCGCGAGTTCCCGGCGCTGACGGCGAACGGCCTGGACACCGGGCGGATCACCGCGATAGCGGCGCGGCAGGCACAAGAGCTGGGCGTGGCCGACCGGTTCAGGGTGGTCGTCAAGGACTTCTGGAACGACGACTGGGGCACCGACGTCGATCTGGCCCTCTTCGTGAACATCTTCCATCTGCAGACCCCGGAGTCGGCCAGGGAGCTGCTGCTGAAGTCCACGAAGAGCCTCTCCCAGAACGGGCTCATCGCCATCGCCGACCACATCGTCGACGACGACGGCGGTGCCGGCTCCGTCCAGAACAAGTTCTTCCGGCTGTTCGCCGCCTCGATGCTCGCCACCGGCGGCGGCGACGCGTACACCCTGCACGACTACGACCAGTGGCTGGCGGACTCCGAACTGCGCCGCGTCGCCCTGCTCGACACCCCCATGCACCGCGTGCTGCTCGCCCGCCGGACCTGATCCGCGGCTCACGGCGGACCGCGCGGCCGACGGCACCCCCACGGTATGGGCCCGTGACAGGAGCTCACCGCAGGATCGCGCCGGAGGTGACCGTCGTGCGCATCGCGCCTGCCGACGCCGTTCCCGGCGCCGCCCGCGCCCAGGGCCCAGTGTGGAAGCCGAACGCTTCCTGCCATGGCCCGACACGTCATGGCCTTACACAACCCCACCGGAAACGACATGGGAGCACACATGACCAAGAGCACCTCCTTATGGCGGCGCACCGCCACGGTCCTCGCCGCGACCGCGGGCGTCGGCGTCGGACTGGTCGCGTCGCCCGCGAGCGCCGCGACGTCCTGGGAGACGCTGACCGTGCCGATCACCACCCAGAAGGTCTCGATCCTGCCGGTCGGCACCCAGGGCCTCTTCGCCAGGAGCGAGAGCATCTGTTTCGACGCCGGTGAGTGCACACCCACCGTGCGGGTGTGGCAGAGGTCGGGCACGGCGTGGAAGCAGCTGACCCCGCCCGCCGGCGCCGCGGCCGACACCCTGGCCGGCACGGCCGACGACGACCTGTGGGTCATCGGGTCCAGGTGGTCGGCCGACGTCGACTTCCAGATCCACCACTACGACGGCAGCACCTGGTCGGCGAACCTCAACCCCGAGCCCAAGAGCCTGGAGATCAACGACGCCGAGGCGGCCGGCCGGAACAGCGTGTGGGGCGCGGGCAGTGTCCGGGTCGACGACCCCGACGGCCCGACCACCTGGCATCCGGCGGTAGGCCACTGGGACGGTGGCAGCTGGAAGACCACCAGGTTTACCAGCGTCGAGGGCACCTTCGACGCCGTCGACGTGCGCAACGAGAACGACGTCTGGGCCGTCGGGAGCCGCGGCACCCAGCCGCTGGCCATGCACTACGACGGCACCGGCTGGCGTGAGGTGCCCCTCTCCGGGACCGCCGGCAGGATGGGCACGCTCCGCGAGGTGTTCGGCAACGGGCCGAACGACGTGTGGGTCAACTCCGGCGCCAAGGCGAGCCACTGGGACGGCACGTCCTGGACGCGCCACGACTTCTCCGCCGACTCCCAGGCCGCGGTCTCGTTCAGCTCCTACAACGGCCAGGTCCTCGCCGGGGTCGACACACCCAGCAGCCAGTACCCGAAGCTGATCCGCTGGACCGGCACCGCCTGGAAGGCGGACACCTCACTGACCCGCGGCGTCAGGGTCAACCAGCTGGCCACCGGCGGCGACGGCTCACTGTACGCCGTCTCCAGCCAGGGTGACGGGGTCCTGTTCCCCTACACCTCCTACCTGTCGCGACTCGCCGCGCCGACCAGCTGACCCACCCGCCCACACACCAGAGGAATCGACCATGACCGACCGCAACGGCTGGGCGCCGTTCGAGGTGACGCCGGGTGACATCGGCGCCGAGGCCACTCCGGAAGCGCTCGCCGCGTACCTGGACTCCGCCGGCCTGGACTCACTGCTGGTCCGGGAGAAGGCCGTGGTCTTCCGCGGGTTCAAGGTGCCCGGCGACGGCCTGGACCCGGTGCTCGACCGTCTCCTGCCACGCCGTCTCGCCTATGTGCACGGCAACTCACCGCGTACCAAGGTGGGTTCGAACGTCTACACCTCGACCGAGTACCCGCAGGAGTACACCATCTCGATGCACAACGAGATGTCGTACGCCCACGCGTGGCCGACCCGCCTCGCCTTCTACTGTGCGGTCGCGCCCGGGACCGGCGGCGCCACCCCGATCGTCGACGCGGCGCTGTGGCTGGAGTCGCTGGACGACGAGGTGCGCGAGGCCTTCGCGGGCGGTGTGCGCTACACACAGAACCTGCACGGCGGCCGGGGGCTCGGCAAGAGCTGGCAGGACACCTTCGAGACGGACGATCGGGACGAGGTCGACACCTTCCTCAAAGGGGCCCAGGCCGAGTGGAGTTGGGGTCCTGGCGACAGCCTGAGGACCAGCCAGGTGCGCCACTCCACGGTCCGCCACCCGCACACCGGGGCCGAGGTCTGGTTCAACCAGTCCGACCAGTGGCACCCGGCCTCACTCGGTGACGACACGGCCAAGGCCCTGGCGCAGATCATGCCGGCGGACGAGCTGCCGCAGTACGTGACCTTCGCGGACGGCAGCCCGATCCCGGACGCGTACGTGCTCCAGGTGCGCGACCGGGGCCTGGAGCACGCGGTGGACGTGGACTGGCACGAGGGCGATCTGCTGGTCATCGACAACGTGCTGGTCGGGCACGGCCGCCGCCCGTTCACCGGGCCGCGGCGGGTCCTGGTCGCCATGTCGGACTGACCTGACCCCGGTTCCGCCCCCGGCCGGATTGTCCGTCAGGCGCTACGGCACCGCTGTCGTCTGACGTCCGGTGACGTCCGGCAGCCGGAACAGCGCGGGGGCCGGCCTTCACGGCCGGCCCCCGCGCGGTCAGCGGCGGTACGGATCAGCCGCAGGCCCAGACCGCGGGGAACCGCGGGTAGGTGGCGCCTGGACGGGCCTTCGCGCCCGCCAGCGATCCGTCGTCCGCAAGCGTGTTCAGCACACCGTCCTTCGGGGCGGCACCCACGCTCGTGGTCGTCTGCCACAGACTGGCGACCAGACTCTTGTTGGTGCCGAGGATCAGCCCCTGGCTGTTGATGGCGCTGGTGCCCTGGCCGTTGGGCAGGGCCGTCGCCTTGCCCTTCTTGTCCCACATGACGGCCGACCGGGCGAAACTCGAGGTCAGGGCGTCACCGATGACGTTGCCGTTCGAGATCCCGGTGATCTGGGCGTCGGTCGCGCCGGCCGGTATCGGCAGCTGCTTCGCCGTGCCGTTCTTCCACAGATACGGCTGCCAGGTGCCCGCGGGGTCGTCCTCCGCGGTGACCGCCACCGTGCCGTCGGTGTCGACGCCCTCAACCCTGCTGCCCTTGGGGAAGCCGGACAGCTTGACCACGGTGCCGGGCTGGGCCGCCGGCCACATGTAGACCTCACGGTAGTTCGGGTCGGCTCCGTAACCGCCGCCGTAGATGTCCCCGTTCTCCGTGACCACGCTCGTCTGGACGTCGTACGAGTTGGCGGGCACCGGCAACTGCTCCAGTTTCCCGTCGCGGGAGCGGACCGGGAACCACCTCCAGGTCGGGAAGCCCTCCACCGAGCCGGTGATCCTCGCGCCGTGCCCCACCACGGTGCCTGCGCTGTTCACGTCGCTGATCACCAGGTCGAAGTCGGCACCGGCCGCGGGTCCCAGGTCGGTCGGCGTGCCGTCGACCCAGAGGACGGCACGCTCGAGCGAGTCCTCCTCGGGAAACTCGACCGTTCCCGCATACACGCCGGCCCTACCTGTCGCCGTCACGGCCCCGGACTCGATCCCGGCCGGGACCGACAACAGGGCGGCCTGGTACGTGCATGCCTGCGGGGCGGCCTGCGCGGACGGCGCGATGCCGGTCACCGCGGAGCCGGCCAGAAACGTCGCGGCCAGGAGAACAGCGTTGCGTCTTTTCGGGCTCATGTCATCCCATCGAAACGTTGGATGTCTACCCGTCCAGTCTTCGCGCCTCCTCTATTTTCCGCCTATGCCGGACCCGATCTGCCGAGCCCGGCAAGGCACTTCGAGGAGGTCGAGTACTCCGGTCGCGGTTCGCTGTCGCTGCTGGTCAGAGCCGTGTTTCTGAGCCTCTGGCGACGGCCTGGCGGTGCCTGTCCCAGCGCGACCAGTTCAGTGCGTGGCTGGTGCGCCGCAGGAGTCGCCGGATCTCTGCCACGGTGAGCGGCGCCAGAGTGATGTGCCGGTATCAGCCCGGATCCCGGCGGACCTCGTACTGGTCGAGGCCGGACTCGGGAGCTTCGCGTGCCTGTCCACCCGTCCTCGCCCAGCGGCGCTCGTTCGCCTCACGCTCGCAAGGACAGAAGCGCAGCTCCGGGAACAGATCGCGGTCGATCATGCTCGCAGGCGCGTCTTCCGCCCCGTCGAGCGCGAGCGCCCCGCCCCCCGCGCGCGAGATGCAGGGGCAGGGCGCTCGTTCACGTCAGGTCAAGAACTGGCGAGTTGGCGCAGCACGTAGTGCATGATGCCGCCGTTGCGGTAGTAGTCGGCCTCACCGGGGGTGTCGATGCGGACGACAGCGTCGAACTCCACGCCCGTGTCGGTGGTGACCTTGACCGTGCGCGGCGTGCTGCCGTTGTTGAGCTCCTCGACACCGGT
>Ga0136846_1209011_pt1 | contig 15181 bp, 19 predicted proteins | sample HopSoiMetagenom2_FD_96841 | JGI IMG/M metagenome (GOLD analysis project Ga0136846, IMG submission 96841) | Grasslands soil microbial communities from Hopland, California, USA - 2 Assembly 2016 (version 4) | ecosystem: Environmental > Terrestrial > Soil > Grasslands | place: USA: Hopland... | reverse complement strand
GCGCTCAAACAGCGACTTGATCGCCTTCCGCCGGTCACGGTGCAGGGCTGCGCCCTCGAACCCCCGCTCGGCCGCTGCCGCCGCCAGCTTGGCCTGCTCGTCTGCCTCCACCTGGCGGTAGCGTCCGGAGAGGAAGTCCACTATCGCGTCGATGTTGTGGCGGTATTCCTCCTGGCTGACGTAGCCGACGCAGGGCGCCCCGCAGCGCTTGATGAAGTAGTCGAGGCAGGGGCTGCCGGAGCGGCGGCCAGGCTCGGCGCCCTCGCAGGTGCGGAACTGGAAGAGCTTGCCGAGCAGGTCGAGGGTCTCGCGCACTCGCTTGGCACTGGAGAACGGGCCGAAATAGGCGCGACCCGGCCGGTGCTTCTCGCGGGTGAAGTAGACCCGTGGGTACTCCTCGTCGAGGCTGACGCAGACGTAGGGGTAGGACTTGTCGTCGCGCAGGCGGATGTTGAAGCGCGGTCGGTGGCGCTTGATGAAGCTCTGCTCCGCGAGCAGAGCCTCGGCCTCGGTCGCGGTGACGAGGGACTCGATCCGCTCGACCCGAGAAGTAAGGCGCGAGTCACCGCCCGAGAAGTGCGAGCCGATGCGCTTGCGGATCGAGCGTGCCTTGCCGACGTAGAGGATCTCGCCATCGGCGGCGTGGAATAGGTAGACGCCCGGCGAGTCGGGCAGCTCACGGCGCTGCTGCGCGATCCGTTCCGCGCGCGAGAGCCCTTCGCTGTCGTCTCTGTTTGACACAGACCAAAGGGTAGGCTCCTGGCCACCCGGCCAACTTCACGCAAGATCACGGAGAGAGCGCGATGACCACGCAGACCGAGCCCCTGACCAGCAGCCCGCCCGAGCTGAACACCCTGAAGATCGAAATCGACGACGGGGCCAACATAGGCACCCTCACGCTCGACCGACCCGACGCCTTCAACGCGATGAGCCCTGAGATGATCGGCGAGCTGACCGTCGCCTTCGCCTGGCTCGCCGACCGGGCGACACTGCGGGCGCTGATCGTGACCGGTGCCGGCAAGGCCTTCTGCGCCGGCGGTGACGTCAACTGGTTCAAAACCGGGGTTGAGAGCGAGGACATCGACCTGCCGTCGGAAGTACGCCGCGGCGCCGAGGCGCTGCACGCGGCGATCGTCGACCTGCGCCGAATCCCGTATCCGGTCGTTGCGGCGGTCAACGGGCCGGCGGCTGGAGCGGGCTTCTCGCTGGCGCTTGCCTGCGACACCCGGATCGCCTCCGAGAAGGCCTTCTTCGCCTGCGCCTACGGGCGGATCGGCGCCTCCCCGGACGGTGGCATGACCTATTTTCTGCCACGCGTCGTCGGGCCGAGCCGGGCGCTGGAGATCCTCCTCGACGATCCCGACATGAAGGCCGAGGCCGCGCTGGCGGAGAAGCTGGTGGCCGAGGTGGTCCCGGCCGACGAGCTCATCGACCGCGCTCGCGCCAAGGCCGAGAAGCTGGCGGCGATGGCGCCCCACTACGTGCGAATGGCGAAGACGCTCGTCGGCGGCAGCATCGAGCACACCCTCACCGAGCACCTGCAGCTGGAGCGCCACGGCATCGCCGACAGCATGGCGACCGAGGACCTGCGCAACGGCGTCGAGACCTTCTTTGGGGGTGGCACTCCCGAGTTCAGGGGCCGCTGAACCGGCCTCTCTACCCGATCGTATGCAGCTATTACAGTGCCCTTGAGCACTTTCCCCTAGAAAGGATCCCCAGCCATGAAGAAGCTTGCCGCGCTACTCGCACTTGCTCTCGCATCGGTCGCCCTCGTCGCCTGCGGAGGCAGTAGCGATGACAGCTCGAGCACGACGGCGACGAACGGTAGTGAATCCTCCACTCCTGCGGAAACCGGCGGCAAAGCAAATGCCGGTGGTGGCAGCACGAGCGCGGGCTCAACCTCAACCCTCGAATTCGAAGCCGACCCAGGCGGAGAACTCGCCTTCACGACCGATACGGCCACGGCCAAAGCCGGCAAAGTGACGATCGACTTCAAGAATCCGCAGGCGCTCACCCATGACGTCAAGATCGAAGACGCCCAGGGCAAAGAGGTCGGCGGCACGGAACTGATCGCCAGCAGCGAAGACTCGGCCACGGTCGACCTCAAACCGGGCACCTACACCTACTTCTGCTCAGTCCCCGGCCACCGCGAAGCTGGCATGGAAGGCACCCTGACGGTCAAGTAGCCGAGGGAAGCGGCGCCCGTCAGCCGGCGGGCGCCATCACGCGGGTGACGCTGTCCCCGACGAAGCAGGGCTTGTCGTTGCCCTCGACCTCGAGGGTGAAGCGAGTCACGACCTGCCACCAACCGCCGCCCTTCTCTTCGACCGAGACGACCTCGGCCCGGCAGCGAACGCGGGCATCGACCGGTACCGGCGCCGGGAAGCGGATCTTGTCCCAGCCGTAGTTGACGCCGAGGGCGAAGCCGGTCGAGGAGATCAGCTCTTTGCGAAAGCCATCGACCAGCGAGAGGGTCAGGTTGCCGTGGGCGATGGTCGTCCCGAACGGACTCTCCGTCTTGGCCCGCTCGGTATCGACATGGATCCACTGGTCGTCGCCCGAGAGGGCAGCAAACGTATCGATGTCTGTCTGACTGACGGTTCGCCACTCGCTCGGACCGATCTCCTGCCCGAGCAGCGCCTGCATGCCCTCTACACCCTGTACGTCGACGCTTGCCATCGGCGCGCAGTCTAGCCGCAGGAGACCTGACTCGGCCGCGGGTTATTCAGCCACCGCAAGCCGCAGCGGCGAATGGCGGGCAATGACGGCGAAATCGGCGTCCTCGCAGAGCAGCTCCGCGCCGCCGCGGATCGCTACCGCGGCGATCAGGCAGTCGTTGAGCCTGCGCGGCGTCTCGCCGCCCCGGCGGCAGAGCCGGTACAGCTCAGCGGCGCTCTCATAGTCCGCCGGACCTTCCACGGCGAGAAAGTCGAGGCCGTAGAGCAGGCGTCGCAGCCGTTCGCCGTCGGCCTCGTCTCGAGCGCCAGCGAGGATCTCCATCACGATCACGTCCGTGGTTGCCAGATCGAGTCCATCCTGGAGCGCCGAGCGCACCCGCAGATGAGCCGTGCTGCCCGTGGCGCGCAGGAACTCCACCCAGGCTGAGCTGTCGACGAGCATCACTGCGCTGGGATTTGGTCCGGGGAACGAATCTCGCCGAGGTCACCGGCCCAGCCGGTCCCCTCCGTTGCCAGCGCCTCCTCGCGCCCCATCGGCTCCCCGACGAGCCTGCGCAGCGCCAAGTCGACGGCCTCACGCTTGCTGCGCAGCCGGTAAAGGCGCATCGCGCGATCGATCAGAACGTCGTCGATCTCGATGTTCGTCCTTGCCATCGAGGCAGCATACACCTTAGGGTGTATTAGTACACCCATGGGCGACAATGTTCGCTGTGCCATTTGGCTTTCTCCTCGCTCACCGTCACGCGAGAAGTCTCACTTCGAAGCCAGGCATGGCCAGCGAACTGGCGCCACCAAGCAAGGCCAGGATACGACTGACGTATGCCTGGGTTTCGGGAATGGCGGGCACGCAGTGGCAAGCCTCGACGACAGCGGGGCCGGCGTTGTAGGCGGCGAGGGCCAACTGGGGGGAACCTAGCTGGCTGATCAGGTCTGACATCAGATGGGCCTGGGCGTCCATTGCCGCGACGGGGTCAAAGGGATCGACGAGCCCGTAGGCGGCCGCCGTGGAGGGAATAAATTGGGCTATACCTCGAGCCCCCGCCGGTGATGACGCGAAGGGGTTGAAGTTCGACTCCGCCATCAGCTGAGCGGCGAGCAGAGCAGCGGAGACGTTCCAGCGCGCGGCCGCGCGCAGCAGGGGGGCCCGAAAGCGGGGCGGCACGAATCCCGGCAGGCCGGCGGACCTTGAAACGACACCATCCCCCCGGTCGGCGCCGACTGAGTCGCCCGGCCCTGAACAGGGGGGCGGGCCAGCGTCGTAGCCGAAATGCCAGCTCTCCCAGCTGTAGCGCTGGACAAAGCCGAAACGACTCGCATTGGCTGCCAGCCATCCGTATGCGGTTTCGGGCCCGAGGTCGAGCTCGGTGGCGCACCGGTGCAGTGAGTGCCCTGGCGGCGCCACCCACTTCGGGTCAGGGTGTGCGGCGAACAGAGCCGCCTGTTCGGCGTCCGAACGGAAGCCTGAATTGACGATGAGGGAGAGGCCGGCCGCGCGCGCCGCGGCAGCCATCCGGTCGAAGGCCCCGGCAACGTCAGGGCGCATTCCCTCGCCCTGCCGGTAGACGAGGGTGCCGCTGTAGCCGCCGCCGCTCGCAGTCGTCGAGACCTCACGCGAGACAAGTGCAGGCGCTCCGGCTTCGGCAACCGCCGATGCCCTCGTGCGAGTGCGCCCGTCGCCCACGGCGAGGTCGGCGAGTACGACCGCCCTTGCCCTGACCGGCGCGAAGGAATCCGCGTCTGGAAAGTCGAGCCGCAAGTGGTCCGCGTCGACACCGTTTGCGCGACTGGCGTCGAGCGCTGCCGCTCGTGCGCGCATCAGGTATGCCGCCTTCTCCAGGTGACGCGGATTGGCCGTGCCATCGGGCAACTTCGCCGGCGAGAGTAGGCGTGGAAGGTCATCGCGCATCGAGCGCACCGCCGAGATGGCGGCGAGGTCCGCAGCGCGCTGGGCGCGCCCCTTGCCCGTCACCGCGCCGGCGATGGCTACCAGCGCCAGCGCCGCTGCGATCAACGCAAAGGCACTTCCCGCGGCCAACGGCAGTGCCTGTCCCTGCTCTCTGTCCGCTCCCATGCGGCTAACTTGACGGTCACGGACGCGCGTGTGGCGCGCCAAATCGAGTGACTTAGTGCCGCCTGTGGGCCGAACCTTTTCGCGGCAACAGCCGTAGACCCGGGCGAGCTACCAACCGAGCTGAGGAGACCACGATGCCGCAGTCACCCGCGTTTCGCCCGCAAAGTACCTGGATCCGAATCGCCGGACTTACGCTCTTCGCCCTCGCCGTCGTGGTCGCCGCAATCGCGGCAAGTGCGATCGCCCAAAGCGGTGCCAGCAAGCGCGTCGCAAAAGAGGCGGAGAACGAAACGCTCGACAAGACCGTGCTGACCTCCACAACCGGCCGCACGCTCTACAGCCTCAGCGTCGAGAAGCACGGCAAGTTCATCTGCACCGACGCCTGCCTCTCCGTATGGCACCCGCTGACCGTGCCGGCGGGAGTCAAGCCGACCGGCCCGGTGAAGCTGGGAACCATCGAGAGACCCGAAGGCGGAACCCAGGTCACCTACAGAGGCCGCCCGCTTTACCGCTTCGGCGCCGACGCCAAAGCCGGCGAAGCCAACGGCGAGGGAATCAAAGACGTCGGCACCTGGCACGCGGCGACGCCTCCGCAGCCCAAGACCGAACGGGCGCCACAGCCCACGCCCGAAAACCCCTACGGCTACTAGCGGCGCGGCGCCAGAGCAGCGCTCTAGCGCGAGCGAACCGCCTCGATCGTCTGCCTCAGTGTCGCGCGGGCGTCGTAGTGGGGCATCCAGTGCAGCCGGCGACGGGCGCGAGCCGTGTCCATCAGCACCGGGCGGCGGACCGCCTCGATCCAGGCTGCCTCGTCGGGAAGGAACGGCATCAGGGCGACCGCCTCGGCCGCGACACCGACCGCGAGGTGCGGCGCCGGGACGGCATGCCAGCCGAGCGCGTGGGCCAGATCGCTGATCGTCAGCTGGCCCGGCCCGGCGAGGTTGTAGACGCCCGGGTCGCCGTGGCCCAGCACCGCGGCGCAGAGGGCAGCGGCGACGTCATCGTGGTGGACGAGCTGGAACGGCACGCCAGGGTCGGGCAGCACCGGTCGTAGCTCGGGCACCTTGCCGAGCGCCCAGCGCAAAGGGCCGGGAATCCGCTGACCGATCGCCAGCAGCGGAATCAGGTCGAGCAGCAGCGTCGCTTCGGGCCCCGCGACGATGCAAGGGCGGAAGACGTAGGCGTCGGTGTCCGAACCGTCGAGCGCGGCGGTCAGCTCGGCCTCGACCTCCGCCTTGTGGGCGGAGTAAGGGTGGCGCGAAGTGCCTCGCACCGGCTCGTCCTCCTCGAGCATGGCCGGCATGCCGCGGTGAAAGCCGTAGGCGGCAACCGATGAGGTGTAGACCAATCGCTTCGCCCCGGCAGCGGCGGTGGCCTCGAAGACGTTGCGCGAGCCGGTCAGGTTGACCTCGCGACTCTCGCTGCCCCCGGCGACGATCGCGAAGGCGAGGTGGACGACCACGTCGGCGCCATCGACCAGCTCGTCCACTGCGTCGCGATCGAGCACGTCGCCGCGCCGGTACTCGGTCTTCTCCCAGCCGTGCCCGGCCAGGTCGAAAGGTCGCCGGGCCATTCCGATCACACGATCGATGTCAGGTAGCCGCTCCAAGGCGGAGATGAAGGCTCTGCCGATCTCACCCGTGGGGCCGGTGACTGCGACGGTCAGCATGCGGCGATTCTGGCGAAATGCGACGACGGGCGGCTCGCCGGTGGCGACCGAGGCTCAGGCCCTGGCGTCGACTATCTCGATCAGATCCTCGAGGCCACGAAGATCCTTGGCGTTCAGGGTGTAGAGAGAAAAGTCGTATGCCAAGGCGGTGGCGGCGATCATCAGATCGACTGCCCTTGACCCGCGCGCCTCGCGGCCACTCGAGACGACCGCCACGTAGACCGGGCCGTAGGCGCGCGCGCAGGCAGAGTCGAACGGCACCGCTTCGACGCCCGTCTCGAAGCGCTGGAGACGGTGCTGGCGTTGCGCACGTTCCATCTCATCGGCAACCGCGTGCGGACCGGCTGTCAGCTCTGCCAGCGTCAAAGAGGAGATCGAGATCTCGGCTGGGAGCCGGGAGAAATCGACCTCGTCAATACCGATCACCACCGATGTGTCGATCAGCCCACGCCCTCGCGGGGCCTCAGCCACGGGGCGTAGGATCCTGATCGGCGTAAGCGTCGATGTCTTCCCGGAACTTCTCGTACTCGATGTGCGGGGCTCCCTCGAAGGCGGCAAGAAAGACATCCCGGGGAATGAACTGACGCGGCCTGTACGGACGCAGCTCACCGACCGGTCTCCCGTTGCGGGTGACGATGAAGTCCTCGCCGTCGTCCAGGGCCCGCATGATCTCGCCGCTGTTGTTGCGAAGTTCGCGTTGGGTCAGTTTCCTCGTCATCGGAGCCATCGTAGCACCGGTGCTCCAGTTCGATTTCGTTTTCCAAAAGTGACTTGATCAGGCGGGGAGGGAGGCCGCCGGGCGCTGCCGGGGGCAAGACGCCGAACATCGCGCGGCGGGCGGGAACCCATCCGAGCGCTTGCTTTAGGACCTTTGTGCGCAGGTTGCGTCCGGCCAGATCGCGAACCGCGAGAGCGGTGAGGGCCCGATCGTCACCGAGGTCGGCACGGAGCATCGCGCCCGTGAGCCGCAGGCCGACGTCGGCAAGCGCCGCCTGGAGGCGAGCAGGGGGCAGGTGAACGACGGCGACCGAGTCGCGAACCAAGGGCAGCGCCGCACAAACGCTCTCGAGCCCCTCTGGGTCGTCGGCGACAGCGAGATGACAGGTCTGCCCGCGCGAGGCGGCGCGCAACTGCGGCAGGTGGACGGCGAGGCGCTCCTCCAGCTCGCGCGCGCCCGTCGAGGCAACCAGGGTCGGGCGCGGCGCTCGGCCGCCAACGTCGATCAGCAGTCCCGGCCGATCCGGCTCCGAGCCGGCGCAGGCGAGTGCCGCAGCGGCTGCCCTCGAGCCACTCGCCGCGCCGACGGCGGTGACGGCGATGACCGGTTCGCTCATCGCGGTGCCTTCCTCACGAAGGCTGAGCTCGTGACGGCAAGGCGATCGGCCAGCGACGGGAAAGGCGAAGGCGGAGCAAGCCGCACGGTGACCTCTCCCCCGCGCACCGAGACTTCGCTCCTATCGTCGGCCCAGCCGGGCAGGGCGTCGCCGACCGCGCTTCTGGCCGGCTTCCCCGCGGCGAGCGCCAACGCTCCCGCCTCGGCGGCCCCATCGGCGATGGTCAAGGCATAGCCGGATGCGAGGAGCTGCAGCGCCAAGGCACCCGTGAGCAGCAGCAGGGGTATCGCGGCAACGAGCTCTACGGTCGCTTGTCCGTCCTCTCTAGCCATCGCCCAGCTCCGTCTTCGCCCCGATCATCAATTGCGGCATCCCCGGCAGCAGGCGCGGAATCACCACCCGCACGGAGATTGCGCCGGCATCGCCGACACGAGCGCCGGCGCGCAGCGACACGGGCAGCGCCTGCCTCGCGGCGGCGGCAGCGTCTCTTCCGACGAGTGCCGCACGCGCTCCCGCACGAGCGGCCACACCCGCCGACCACAGCGCCTGGCCGGCGATACCGATCTGTGCCGCCACCAGAACCGCCAGCAGCAGGAAGGGCACCACCGCGACCAACTCAACCGAAGCGGTGCCTTCCTCCCTGTGGCCTGCGCTGCTGAGGGTCGGTGGCGGCACTCGGCGACCGTCGCAGCCGCAGACGCGCGCGTGGTGCGCTCAGGCGCGCGAATCAGTCACGAGTCGAAGCAGGCGGGCGTCAGTAAGAGTTCGCGTCGATCCAGATTCGCCAGATCGCCGCGATCGAGGCGCCGAGAAGGAGGATCCATACCAAGGTGCCACCGCCGCTGGAGAAGAGCTCGTCGCTACCGGCGATCAGCAGCGCCAGCATGCCCAGGGCCGCGTAGAGAATCGCCCGTCGAGAGTCGCTCAGCGTCGCCAGAGTCAGCTGGTTCTGCCGACTGAGCGCGAAGACCATCCAGGCAATCGCCGCCAGGAAGCCCATCGTGATCGCGGTCAGAACGGCTTCGGCGAAGTTGCCTCCCGAGGGGACGAAGGCAACGAACAGGGCCAGGAGCATGATGATCGCAACATCGCGCAAGGTGCGCATCGGGAAAATTCTACGCACCGGGTCCATTTACTTGCTGGACATGACCGCGATGCCGAACGCAACCGCCACCAGGGTGAACAGCGCAGCCAGGCCGGCCAGCATCGCCGCCGCACCCGCCGCCAGAGGCCGGTCGTCGCGATTCAGATCCCCAAAACGCGCGACCCCCCAGATCGCGACCGAGAAGACAACGGTGACGCCGATTCCGGCAACCAGTGACACGACCACCGTCTCCAGCAGCTGCTTGGTCTCGACCACCACCGCCATGGCTCAGCCCGCCGGCACCGGGGCTCCCTCACGGGAGCGGCGGGCGAAGACGGCGACGATCAGCGAGAGCGACATCAAGGTGACCAGCACCGGGCCGAGGGCGCCGCTGCCGAAAATCGCGGTCAGGCCATAGGCGAGCGCGCCGATCGCCGCCGCGGCCGGCAGCGTTAGCAGCCAAGCCGTGACGATGTTGCCGGCCACCCCCCAGCGCACCGCCGAGACCCGCTTGCCGGCACCCGCTCCCATCACGCCGCCGTTGATCACGTGGGTCGTCGAAAGCGGAAAGCCGAAGTGGGTCGAGGCGAGAATCACCGTCGCTCCGGCGCCCTGGGCGGAGAACCCCTGTGCCGCGTCCATCTTGATGATCCGGGTGCCGGTTGTGCGGATGATCCGCCAGCCACCGCTATAGGTGCCGAGGGCGATCGCGGTGGCTGAGGTGACGATCACCCAGAGCGGCGGGTCGGCATTTGCGGCGAGCGTGCCGTTGGCGACCAAAGCCAGGGTGATCACCCCCATCGTCTTCTGGGCGTCATTCGTGCCGTGGGCGAGCGCCAGCAGCCCACCGGAGATGATCTGCCCGTAGCGGAAGCCGCGGGTCACGATCCCCGGTCGCTGCCGACCGACGACGCGATAGACCAGGCCGATCGCGATCCCGGCGACGACGAAGGCGAGGATAGGCGCGATAACGGCTGGGATCAGGACCTTGCCGACGAGACCGTCGGCCAAGACGGCATCGAAGCCCGCCGCCGCGACCGCGGAGCCGACCACACCGCCGATCAGCGCGTGCGAAGAGCTGGACGGCAGGCCGAAGGACCAGGTGATCAGGTTCCAGGCGATCGCCCCAATCAGCCCGGCGAAGACGATCGTCGGCGTGATCACGGCGGAGTTGACGACGTCGTTGGCGACGGTCGCGGCGACCGAGATCGAGATGAAGGCGCCGAGGAAATTGAGCAGCGAGGCGATTCCGATCGCCACCGACGGTCGCGCCGCGCCGGTCGAGATCGAGGTCGCAACCACATTGGCCGTGTCGTGAAACCCGTTGGTGAAGTCGAAGGCGAGAGCCGTACCGACGACGATGACCAGGATTACATCCGAGCTCACGGTCGACTACCCACTCCAGGCAAGGGGGCATGACGGGCCTCAGGCGTTCTCAGACGAGGACGCCTGAAGCGTGGCGTGCTCCGCACGCGAGCGACCGAGGACGCCGTATGGGGACGCCTGAGGCCCGTCACGAATTCTTGATGACGATGCCCTCGATTATCTGCGCCGCAGTCTCCGTCGCGTCGATCGCGTTCTCTAGCACGGCGAACATGTCCTTCCAGCGGATCACGACCATCGGATCGATGCCGTTGGAGAAGAGTGAGGCGACGGCGTCACGGGAGATCCGGTCGCCGTCGTTCTCCAAGCGGTGGATCTCGATCCAGTATTTGTCGAGTTCCTTGAACTCGGGCAGGTGCTCGAGCCCCTCGGCGAGCTGCTCGCAGGCCGCCACCAGGACTTTGGTCAGCGCCTGCGCCTGCGACATCGGCGCCTCGATCTTGTAGAGCCCGAGCAGGTCCGCGGCCTCCTCGGTGTAGTCGACGATGTCGTCCATCTGGGTCGCCAGCCCATAGATGTCCTCCCGGTCGATCGGCGTGACGAAGGTCGAATTGAGCCGTTTGACGATCGCGTGGGTGATCCGGTCGCCTTCGGACTCGGCCTTGAAGATTTCCTTGGCGAGGTCGTCGGCGTCGGGCCAGGACCCCATCATCTGGTCGAGCAGCCGGGAAGCCTGAAGGGTGTTCTGCCCGGCCTCGATGAAGAGGTCGAAGAAGGTCCGATCGCGAGGCAGGAGGGAGAGGCGCACGACCTGCACAATCCTATTGATAGGAGCGGCGCGGCTCTGTTCAGCCGGTGCTGGCGGCGAGCTGCTCCGCCGCCCGAACGGCGTGGCGCTCTCGCAACTCCTCCTGAACACTGCGTCGCTGTCCGTTTTCGGGCTGCAGACGCGTCCAAGCGCCATCGGCGCCGAGCCGCCAGGCGTTGGCATTCTCGGCGAAGCAGCGCTCCAGCACGTCGAGCAGCTCGGCTTTCAGGCTTGGGTCCTCGACCGGGGTCACCAGCTCGACGCGGCTGTCGAGGTTGCGCGGCATCAGGTCGGCGGAGCCGATCAGCACGCGCATGCTCTCGCCGCGCTGGAAGGTGTAGATACGGGAGTGCTCGAGGAAGCGGCCGACGATCGAGATCACGCGAATGTTCTCGGATATCCCCGGCACGCCCGGCCGCAAGCAGCAGATGCCGCGCACGTTGAGATCGATCGACACACCCGCCTGAGAGGCCGCGTAGAGCGCCTGGATGCAGCTCGCGTCGACCAGCGAGTTCATCTTCAGCGCGATCCGTGCCTCGTCGCCGGCCTGGTGCGCTGCGACCGTCGTCTCGATCTCCTCGATGATGCGGTCGCGCATCGTCGTCGGCGAGACGAGGACCTTGCGGTACTCGGCCGGCCGTCCGTAGCCGGTGAGGAAGTTGAACATCTCGGCGACGTCCGCGCCAATCTCCTCGTCGGCGGTGAAGAGGCCGAAGTCGGTGTAGAGGCGAGCGGTCTTTGGGTGGTAGTTGCCAGTGCCGATGTGGACGTACTCGCGCACCCGGTCACCCTCGCGACGGGCGACGACGATTGCCTTCACGTGTGTCTTCAGGCCGGGGATGCCGTAGACGACGTGTACCCCCGACTCCTCCAGTGACTTCGCCCAATGGATGTTCGCCTGCTCGTCGAAGCGGGCCTTCAGCTCGACCATGCAGACCGCCTGCTTGCCACGTTCGGAGGCCCGGATCAGGCCCGGCACGAGTGGCGAATCATCGCTGGTCCGGTACACCGTCTGCTTGATCGCCAGCACGTCGGGATCGGCCACCGCCTGCTCTACGAAACGCTCGACCGAGGTGGCGAAGGAGTCATAGGGATGGTGGACGAGGACGTCCTCCTGGCGAATCGCGGCGAACATATCGACCTGGTCGTCGTCCTCCCCCTGCAGGCGGGGCTGCGTCACCGGGGTCCAGGGCGGGTAGCGCAGCTCGCCATGACCGGGCACGTCGGCGACGTCGGTGAGGTCAGCCAGGTCGATCAGGCCGTCGACGTCGTAGACCTCGCGATCCTCGAGGCGCAGCGCATCGATCAATTGCTGGCGCAGCTTCGAGTTCATCCCGGCGGCGATCTCGAGCCGCACCACCTCGCCGAAGCGGCGGCGGCGGATCTCGTCCTGGACCGCCTGCAGCAGGTCGTCGGCCTCGTCGGAGACGGTGAAGTCGGCATCGCGTGTGACCCGGAAATAGCCGTGCTCGACCACTTCGGTGCCCGGGAAGAGCACGTCGAGGTTGGCCGCGATCGCCTCCTCCAGCGGCACGAATGCTCTGCCTCCCTCCCCAACCGGCAGAAAACGGCCGAGCAGCTCCTTCGGCACCTTGACCCTGGCGATGATCTCGATACCGCTCTCGGGATCGCGCAGCAGCACGCCGAGGCTGAGCGAGAGGTTCGAGATGTAGGGGAACGGCCGGCCGAGGCCGATCACCAGCGGCGTCAGCGCCGGAAAGACCTGCTCCTGGAAGCGAATGTCGATTTCGCGCCGCTCCTGCTCACTGGCGGTATCGAGCGAGACGATGCGGATCTTCTGCTCGTCCAGCGCCGGGCGCAAAGTGCCGTTGAAGCAGCTGTGCAGACGATGGTCGAGCTCCAGCACTCGGGCCTGGATCGCGTCGATCTGCTCGCCGGGACGAAGCCCGTCGGGACCACGCGCGTCGATCCCTGCGTCGAGCTGGTCGAACAACCCGGCGACCCGGACCATGAAGAACTCATCGAGGTTCGAGGCATAGATCGCGCAGAAGCGGAGCCGCTCCAACAACGGCACATCGGTGTCCTCCGCCAGTTCCAGCACCCGCTGGTTGAAGTCGAGCCAGGAGAGCTCGCGATTGAAATAGAGGGCGGGATCGTCGATCGGCCCATCGTACTGCCGCATCGGCGCCGTCCCGATGGCTAGACAGCGAGGCGAACGCCGGAGCCGTTGAGGCTGCCATTGAGCATGTCGAGGACGACGCCCTCGCGCAGACCGCCCTTGCCGATCTGCAACGGCTGGCCAAGCAGCTCAGAGACCTTCTCCAATAGCAGTACGCCGGTGGCGAGGATGCGGACCCGTTCGGGGTCGAGCTCGTAGCGACGGGCGACCTCGGCCGCCGGATCGCCGCAGAGGACGCGAACGCCGCGCTCCAAGGTCTCGTACTCGAGCACGGCGCCGACCAGGCGCCGCAGCGAGGTGGCGCTGCCGCCGACGGCGACCGCTTGAGCGGGATGCTCGATCACGACCCCGGCGAAGATGTCGTCGATACGGTCGCGGACCTTGCGGATCTCGGCCGCCGAGGGCGGGTCGGACGAAATCAGCTCGTCGGCGAGGACGCCGGAGCCGACCCGCCAGGAGACGACTTTGGATGCACCGCCCGGGACCGTGCCGAGGATCACCTCGGTCGAGCCGCCGCCGACGTCGACGACGCCGACCTTGCCATCGACCGGATGCCCAAGCGTCTTGGTCGCACCGATGAAGGAGAGCCTGCCCTCCTCCTCGTCGCTGAGGATCTCGACCGGCACCCCGGCCGCCTCGCCGATCGCTTCCGCCACCGCCTCGCCATTCGAGGCCTCGCGCACGGCGGCGGTGGCAACGGCGCGAATCTCCTCTGCCCCGGTCTCTTTCGCCAAGCGGACCTGGGTCGCGACGACCTCACATACTTGGTCGATCTTCTCGCCGACGATCGCGCCATCGGAGTCAAGCGCCTTGTTGATCCGCGTATACGCCCGCTGCTCCATCACCTTCTTGAGCTGACCGTCCACGGGCTCGGCCACGAGCACGCGCGTCGTGTTGGAGCCGATATCTATGGCAGCGCAGAGCATCCCGGACCTCTCTCGGCATGTTCCCAAACGTCGCGGATCTCAAGCTAAGCTCAGCTGCTGGGATGCGATGCGTCCTCGAACTCCCGGAAGAGCCCGGTAACCACGAACGCGACCTGCTCGCCGATATCGACCGCGTTGTCGCCGATCCGCTCGATCGCCCGCGCTCCCAGCAGCATCGTCATCGCCCATTCCCGCCGGTCAGCATCGTCGCCGATCTCCAGGGCAAGGCGGAAGCAGTCGCGGTTGAGGTTGTCGACGACGTCGTCCTGGCGGACCAGGTCATGAGCGAGTTCGATGTCGCGGTCGGCGAAGGCGCGCTTGGCCTGGCTGATCAGCAGCTTCGTCTGCCCGCCCATCGAGAGGATCAGCTTGACCATCTCCCGGTCGGCCGGCGGTTCGTTGCCGGAGAGCGGGATCATCTTGCAGATGTTCACGCACTGATCGCCCATCCGCTCGACACTCTTGAGCACGTGCAGCAGCGCCGAGATCAGGCGCAGGTCCGTCGCCACCGGGGACTGCGTCGCCAGCAGCGTGATCAGGCTCTGGTGCACCTCCAGGTAACGGCCGTCGATGCGGTCGTCGTCGACGACGACCAGCTGCGCCAGCTCGACGTCCTGGTGCTCGACTGCCTCGAGGGTCCTCTCCAGGGCGGTGCTGACGAGATCAAGCCCGTCCAGGGCGCTCGCCTCGAGCCGGTCGAGTTCCTCCTGGTACTGGGTGCGGGTTTCGGTCGCCATCAACCGAACTTCCCAGTCACGTACTGCTCGGTGCGATCGTCGTCGGGGTTGGTGAAGACCTTGTCGGTGGCGCCGACCTCGACCAGCTCGCCGCCCAGCATGAAGACGGTGGTGTCGGCGACCCGCGCGGCCTGCTGCATGTTGTGGGTGACGATGACGATCGTCACCCGCTGCCTGAGCTCGCCGATCAGCTCCTCGATCTTCAGCGTCGCCACCGGGTCCAGGGCTGAGCAGGGCTCGTCCATCAGCAGCACCTCGGGCTCGACCGCGAGCGCGCGGGCGATGCAGAGGCGCTGTTGCTGGCCGCCCGAGAGGCCGGCGCCAGGCGCCTTCAGCCGGTCCTTGACCTCATTCCAGAGGCCGGCGCCGACCAAGGCTTCGCGGCCGCGGTCCTCGATCTCGCCGCGCGGG
>Ga0136846_1236124_pt1 | contig 15182 bp, 12 predicted proteins | sample HopSoiMetagenom2_FD_96841 | JGI IMG/M metagenome (GOLD analysis project Ga0136846, IMG submission 96841) | Grasslands soil microbial communities from Hopland, California, USA - 2 Assembly 2016 (version 4) | ecosystem: Environmental > Terrestrial > Soil > Grasslands | place: USA: Hopland... | reverse complement strand
TTGAAAGTACTGGCGGCTGTGCAATCCGGAGCGAAGAATGAAATGGCCTTCGAGGAGCGCGCCGGTTGATTTGAAGAGTTCCAAGGCTTCCAGATTCGTCATATCATAAACAACTAAAGGAGAGAGCTTGCGCAGCCGATAATATAATTAACAGAAAATTAGGTGGGTTCCCCTGAAAAGAAAAAAAAGGGGAAAGGTGTTGACAACCGAGGCGTTTTTCTTTTTGATGAAAGCGGATGGTTGGTGGGCAACTCCGAGTCGAGTCAGCCAAAAGCGTTGACTTTTATTTCGGGATTAATTTAAAGTTGACCCTCGAAACAGGGATGAATTGCTGAATTGTGGAAACTATGAAAATAAAAAAACTGACGCGTCTGGCTGCCTTAATCGCTGTCATAGCGATTACAATAACGTCGGCCAAAGCCCTTACGTTTGCGCAAGTGCAGGAGATCAAGAAGGCTGTGCTGGCTGTTCCGGTTCCCGAGATGCCGGCAAAAGCTGCTGACTTAGTATCCAAAGCAGCGAAAAAGGAGAAGCAGGCCACGGCAATCACTGCTGTGAAGGCCATCATTTTAAAGCATCGCGCCGCGGCGCCTCTAGTCATTGCCGCCATCAGCAAGGTTGCTCCGGAAATCGCACCGGCTGTAGCGCAGGCTGCGACGGAAGTCGCGGGCGAGCAGGCTGCACAGATCGCTCGGGCGGCCGCAACTGCCGCGCCTGAACAGGCGCAGGAGATTAACCTGGCGGTTTCAAAGGCGGTTCCCACCACAAGCATGGTTGTGGCGAACGTGAATGCGACCGGCGGAAGCAGCGCCAGTTCCTCAGGAACACCAACGGTTTTACAGCGGGTCTCTGGCAATCAGGGTGGGGCTTCGCAAGGAACGCCCGTGATTCGGGACACTCAGATCAACGGCGGCAACTTCCCGGCGACTCCTCCAGCCCGCAGCGGCCCCGGGCAGGTCATTTACAACCAACCGCCTTCCCCTTAGGAAGTTTTTTACTGAATTTCGAGAAGCTCCCGACCGAGAGGTTTGGGAGCTTTTTCTTTGCCGATTATCCCGCGGAAGAAAGTTTACTTCAGGTCGATGTGATCCATTTCGATCCTGGCTGGATCAGAAACTCCGATATCAAGGATAGCTGAATTCGTATAGATCTGCCGGTTAATTTTTGGTTCCGGAACGCCCGCCCGCTTTCGCTGACGATCCAATTCCTGCAACGCGAGAACATCCAGCGCGACGGGATCGATTCCAAACCAAAGCTGGTTTAAAGCCGCCGCGTAATGGAGGAGCGTTGTTTCCTCGCCCTGGTACTGGCAGATCAATGCATCTATGATATTGAGCGCAACGCGGTCACGGATTTGCTGCTGATAAATTTCGGGAATTGCCGTTGCCAAACGCTCTTCATCCATTTCAAAACGGAGTGTGTTGTCGACGCTGCCAAGCGTGACGCCGTAGAGAAGGCCGTAAACGCCGGCAGCATTGTGATTCAAAAGAGGCGCGATATTTACAATTTTGGTGATTTCGCTGGTGACGAGCTTTGAGACGTAAGAGTTGCGGCCAATGCCCTCACCTTTGCGGCCAAATTCAAGATCGCCGTAAACAAGATTGCCAATTAAAGCGGTGCTATAGAATGCGCTCGGGTCGTACCCGGCTTCCTGACTTCCCGCGACTCGGACACGGTATTTTTCAGCGAGATCGAAAAAACCGGCGAGTCGTAAATCCGATATTCTGCGGTCCCAGATAATGATTTGCCGCGGTCGAAAACCGGCTTCCAGCAGCGACTCGACAACCGCCGAAACGACAGCGGGACGGGTGCCGCTGTTTCGGCCCGGGCTGGACAAGACTTTCAAGCCGACAACATCGTTCGTAGAAAGAATACTTAACCAGGCGTTCTTTATTGACGATTTACCTGTAAAGCGGAGCAGCCCTGCTTGCACCATCTCTTTGATCGGCTCCGGCTGGGGCGTGAAGGTGCGAGTGGCTTGGGAATGTTCGACGATCAGCACATGGCCGGGGGCGCGGTTGGTATCGTCAGAGCCAAAAGCCCGAGGGTTGAGAAGCAAGAGAAGCGCGCTCCAGCAGAGATAAAGATTAACTCGGATGACCATGTTCAATTTAGACCGGCTTTTCGCCCGTGAAATTCGGGCTTTCTTGACGCAACTAGTAGTGAATGTTACCACCATCGGCAATGCTGACCACTGAAAATTCGGCCTGTAAGGCACTCAGCACCCTGGCAGGACTGATCCTGCTTTTTGCGACCGGGTGCGCGCCGTCAGGTCCGAAAGCGCTGTTGCAAGGGGAAAAGTACCTTGAGAACAGGCAGTACGAGAAGGCGCTTCGGTCTTTTAATCGCGCCGCGGATTTAATGCCGAACCAGCCTCAGGTTTGGAATCATCTGGGTTTGGCCTATCATGGCTTGAACCAGCCGCAGAAAGCCGCGCAAGCGTACGAACAGGCGTTGCGCCTGGATCGGAATCTGGCCCCGGCGAGATATAACCTCGGGATGTTGCATCTGGAGCAGGGCAGGTTGCCCGAAGCGATTAATGAATTGGCCAGCTTCACGACGCTGCAACCGAACGAGCCGCTAGGATGGAAAGAGTTGGGCAAAGCCCTGGTGCGCGCCAAACGGCCCGATGAAGCGGAACGGGCTTTAACGCAGGGATTAAAACTCACCCCGAAAGATGCGGAATTGCATAATCAGATGGGATTGGTGCATATGCAACGCAAGCGGCCTCGTGAGGCGATTCAATCTTTTAACGCCGCATTGCAGAATCAGCCGGGATACGGTTCCGCTCTTTTGAACCAGGCGATTGTGGCGCAGCAGTACATGGGAAATAAACCGGCGGCCCTGGAAAGGTACAAAGCTTATCTCGGCACGAATCCAAGAACATCCGACGCGGTCGAGGTTGCGCGGATCGTTTCGCAACTGGAGGAGGAGTTAACTCCCAAGCCAGTGAAGGTTGCGGCCGCTCCGACGCCCACGCCAGTGGAGACTCCGGTCCAGCCAGCAAAGTCGAATGTAGTCGCCGAAGCGAATCCCGCGACGACGCAGCCGGCTATTCGACCCAAAGCAACGAACCCGCCGCCGATCCAGGTTGCCATGAATGTGAACACGAGCGCAGTGCACGTTGCTGCCGCTCCGAGGACAAACGCTCCGGTCGTCACGACGAAAACCAATACGCCGGTGCAGGTGATTCAGGAAAAGCCCCGGACCAATGCTCCACCCAAAGAAGTAGTTCTGGCGAAAGCACCGGATAAGAGCGAAGAGCCGCAGGAAACGCTCCCGCCGATTGAAGTGGTGCAGCTTAACAACGAGCCACAGATCAAAGCGCCGATTGATACGTCTGCTGCTGTCGCGCAACCGAGTGTAACGACGAGCACGAATTCGAGCCTGGCTCTCAAAGCCGAGGAGAAGCCGCTATTTGCGCCGCGGAAGAAGGAGGAAAAATCGAGCCTGGGCAAACTCAATCCGGCGAATTGGTTCAAGAAAGATGAGAACGCGGAGGCTCCTCCGAAAACCAAACCAGAGCCTTCTCCGAAAGCAAAAGCCGCGGAAACGCCAGCGCCGAAGCAGGAGAAAGGCGAAGCCGCGACACCGATTCGAGTTGCCAGCACTGTTACCCGTCCGGGATATGTTCCCGCCACTCCGACGGTGGCTCCCGCTCCGCCCCCTCGAGTGATCGCACGTTATCCTTATCGCAAGAATTTGACCTTCGCGAAGGGAAAGCATGATGAAGCCGGCCGGTTTTTTCAGGAGGGCGCTCAGGCGCAGGCTGAAAAAAATTTACCTGGAGCGATCGCGGCGTACAAGCGGGCCATTGCTCTTGATCCGAGCTTTTTCAATGCGTATTACAATCTCGGATTGGCCGCGCTTGAGAGCAAAGATCTCCCGTTGGCCCTCGCCACTGATGAGGAGGCCGTCGCGCTTAATCCCGATTCGGTTGACGCGCGGTATAATTTTGCGCTGGCGCTGCGCGATGCACATTACTACATCGATGCAGCCTTTGAGCTTCGGGAAATTCTGGGCCGCTCGCCTGATGATGTGCGCGTTCACCTTGCGCTCGGAAACTTGTATGCCCAGTATCTGGATGAGCCGAAATTGGCGCAGCAGCATTATGCGCGCGTCTTGGAATTAAATCCAAACCATCGGGAGGCGCAGGTAATTCGCGAGTGGCTCGCCAGCCAACGATGAGGTATGCTCTGGTTATGAAAACCAGAGCTTGCACTCTTCTCGTTCCGCTTCTTCTTGTCGCGTCGGCCATGGGCGATGTGGTCGAATGTGAAAATGGCGATCGGTACAATGGCAAAGTCCTCCTTTTGAATGAAAAAGAGCTGAAGCTTCAAAATGACATTCAGGGAAACATTATCATTCCGCGGGAAAAAATCGTGACGATCACGTTTCGCCCTGGAACGAAAACCGCGGGGGCGATCACAGCGCCTTCATCAGCGGGCAAACTGACGAACGCTCCGGCGCAGCTCGATTCATCCGCGGTGGCGAAAGTTCAGCAGGAGTTTTTGGGTGACGCGAATCCGGAAGCGAATCAACTGTTCCAGGAGATGGTGACCGGTTTGATGAGCGGGAAGCTGAATGTCGCAGATATTCAGGGCAAAGCGCTCAATACGTTGAATGAATTGAAAGCAGCGCAAAAGGAGTTGGGTCAGAACGAAGATAGTGAGATTTTCGGCAACTATGCGGCTATTCTCGAGAACTTTATCAAGGCTGCATCTCAAGCCACGAACAAGAGTGCTCTGCCGCCGGCGTTTCAAAAAGCACCGGCTCAGCCTTGAATCATTTTTCTCCCGAGCCAATCGACTCCATCCTGCATTGCCGGGCCGGAAAGCAGGATGCTGATGTGGGATTGTTTTGCGCTTATCCATTCCGTAATTCCCCACGCACGGGCGAAACGCTCGCAAGTAGCGTGTGAAACAAAACTGTCATACTCTCCTTCTTGCAGCAAAATGTTGCCTGGGGAGATGAGCGGCTGGCGAAGATCCAGATCCAGGAATGCGGTATCGAGTGTCGCCACTTTCAGTGCGGCCCGGATGGGCGCACAAAAGGCCAATTCCCTTATCGCGAGGGTCATGCTTGTGACTGGTGCGGTGAGGATTCCTGCGTCTGATGCGCCGCTCACTGTCAGGTAGAGGCCGGCCAGCCAGGCGCCCAGTGAAAATCCCCAGATGGCGACCTTCGGGCAGCCTTGTGCCCTGGCCCAGAGCAGGATCGAGTGGATATCGGCGAGAGATTGGCGGGTGGCGTGCAGCATCGTGGGCAAATCGTCTGAGATGAAATTCCGAATGCGGTGTGGCGGCTGCGGGCGGCGGTGCGAGTGGAGAGGCAGTTCGAAAGCCATCGTGCTGATACCTCCGCGACGAAGGCGGCGGGCCAGGCGCGGAAGAACGAATTGATAGTGCATTTCCGCGTTCCATCCGTGCACCAGAATCGTTAACGGTTTGCTCTTCCAATTTTTCTCCGCCTTCAGAAACCAGCCACGCACGCCGTTACTTTCCGGACAGCAAAGTTGCACGGAGGAATCGAATTCGAATTGCCAGCGGTTCGGGAATTGCAGTTCTGGCAGGTGTCGGCGCGGTTGGAGGAAATCTTTGTCGGCGAGAATGCGTTCCAGTTCGGTTTTTTGATGTGCATCCGGATCTGGAGGCGCAAGGGTGGAGTAACCTGCGTTGATGGCCCAGTGATCGAGCTTTTGTTTGAATCCCTTAAACACGAGTTCAATCAAGATAAGTTACACCTTTCGATCTGAAAACCTGGCTTTCGCAAATAGTTTGATTCGGCCCTTCTGTCCTCATAGAATTTTTACGCAATGCAATCAGCACCCGATTTATGCGCCCTTCTAAAGGATTATTTTGGGTTTATCACTTTCCGCGCGCATCAGGAGGAAATCATCCGATCTGTGCTGGTCGGACACGATACGTTCGCACTGCTTCCGACGGGCGGGGGAAAATCGCTTTGTTATCAATTACCGGCGGTGGCCCGGCCCGGACTCACACTCGTTGTGTCGCCGCTGATTGCGCTCATGAAAGACCAGGTGGATTCGCTGACCGCTTCTGGAATTCTCGCGACTTTCCTTAATTCCTCGATTTCACCAGGTGAAGCCCGCAACCGCGTCGCCAAATTATTCGAGGGTAAATACAAGCTTCTTTATGTTGCTCCAGAAAGAGTGATGCAGTCCGGTTTCGTCAATGATCTGAAGCAATGGTCGCCAACGCTGATCGCGATCGACGAAGCGCATTGCATCAGCGAGTGGGGACATGACTTTCGGCCGGAATACCGCCAACTGGTTCATTTGCGAAAAATATTTCCGCAAGTCCCGGTGCTGGCGTTGACCGCGACCGCGACTGAAAGAGTCAGAGCGGACATCATTGGCCAGCTACAGTTCAAATCGCCAAAGGTCTTCGTTGGGAGTTTCAATCGACCGAACCTGACCTACAAGATTCTTGAAAAGGCTTCTGCCTACGACCAACTGCTGGAGATCCTGAAGAGGCGGCCGAAAGAGAGTGGGATTGTTTATTGCCAGAGCCGGAAGTCATCTGACAGTCTGGCAACTAAACTCTCTGAGGACGGGATCACCGCGCTCCCGTACCACGCTGGGATGGAAGCAGAGGACCGCGGCAAAAATCAGGAGGCGTTTATTCGTGATGATGCGCGTGTGATCTGCGCGACCATTGCGTTCGGAATGGGAATCAACAAACCAAATGTGAGGTTTGTTATTCATTACGACCTGCCGAAGAACATCGAAGGTTATTATCAGGAGACGGGCCGCGCCGGGCGCGATGGTTTGCCAAGCGATTGCATCCTGCTCTTCAGCGCCGGAGATGTCGTGAAAATCAGGCGTTTTATAGACGAAAAGCCGCCGCAAGAGCGGGACATTGCTCATCAACAGCTTGAACAGGTCGTTCATTTTGCGGAGAGCGGCGAATGCCGGAGAACCGCCCTTCTTCGGTATTTTGGCGAAACCTATCCGGAAACGAATTGCAAATCCTGCGACAATTGCCTCAACCCGAAACAGTCGTACGATGGAACCGTAGCGGCGCAGAAGTATCTGTCGTGTGTGTTTCGGGTGAAAGAGAAAAGCGGGCATGCCATGGGGATGGCCCACATTGCCGAGATTCTCGTTGGGAAGAACAGCGAGAAAATCCGGCGGTTTGGCCACGATCGGCTTTCCACTTACGGCATCGGAAAGGATCTTCCGGCATCCGCCTGGAGCAGTATCGGACGCGAATTAATCCGCCTCGGCTATTTGCGGCAGGTGCCGGAAATTATGAATGCGGTGGAACTCACCGCTGAAGGCCGCGCCATTCTGAAAGAGCGAAAGCAGATTTTTCTGATGGCGCGTTCGTCGGAAAAGGCCGCGCAGAAGAAAATTGAAGATTGCGACTCAATGCTGTTCGAAGAACTTCGCGTGCTTCGAAAGCAACTGGCGGACGAGCGTTCTGTTCCGGCTTACGTGATCTTCTCGGATGTGACCTTGCGAGAAATTGCCCGAAAATATCCGGGAGATCTCGGGGCTTTTGCGCAGGTCAGCGGTGTGGGAGAGCGGAAGCTCGCAGAGTTCGGAGCAATTTTCATTAAAACGGTTTCCGCGTATCTGAAAGTTCATCCGCGCGTGCAGTTCGACGCATCCGCGGCCAGGATTCGGCGGTCGAATTCCGGCGCGTCAGCCCGAAGCGGCTGAACCGTCGGGACTGGCGAGAACAACTGCGTGCCCGTTCGGATCGCGGAGCCAAATTTCCGAGTGATTGGGGCCACCCTTCCCATCCGGAGGATTGCGATGGCGGGATTTTGTGATTTCCGCTTTCAGCTCCCCGGCGCGCGCAATGGCGGAATCAATATCTTCGACCTCGAACCAAAGCAGAACACCATTTCCGTACGGTTTCAGGCTAGGGTCGCCAATCGCACCGTGATGGTGCTGAACGTCCCAATGATGAAGTTGAAGGACGAGTCTGCCGTCGAAACCAACCGCTCATATTCCCGCCCACCGTGATCACTTTTGCAGCCGAGAAGGCGCTGATACCAGCGGCTGGTGGCTTCGACGTCATTCACACAGATGAGTGGCTGCGGGCGCATAGAGAATCTGAGTCAGGATGCGCTCAAGAAAAGCTGCTCCGCAAGCAGAAGAGTTGGGTTCGCTCTCGCAAGTTCTGTCTGGTCTTCTTAAACTGAGTGGACGTGAGAAAAGCCACGAAGGTATTCGTCACCGTTTTAATTTTGCTCCTGTTAATCGCGGCAGGGCTTTCGTGGTTATTTCGGCCGAATGTCCCACCCGTTTTTGCCGTCGGTCCCGCGCTTAAGAATGTGAGCACGAAACCATCGCTGGCGGTCGGTATGTACTTTGCCGCAATGGTTGCGCCCGATGGGTCGCTGTGGGCGTGGGGTGATCCGAGTCAGATTGCCGTCCCGCGCGGTGAGTTTCCGCAACGAATCGGAAAAGAGAACGACTGGAAGCAAGTGACGGCCGGCTTTTACGGGCTCCTGGCCCTCAAGAAGGATGGCTCTCTTTGGGTGCTCGGTCAGAATGGCGAAGGAGTTTTAGGCGTAAAAACCAACTCAGTGACGAAGCTCATTCGGATGGACAATGCTAATGATTGGGTGCACGTGCAGGCGGGAGTGGCCCATTGTATGGGATTAAAAAAGGATGGCGCTCTTTGGGTCTGGGGCCGCAATGGCTACGGCGAGCTGGGCCTCGGAACAAACTCCACGTCCGAACTCCCGATTCAGTTTGAAAGCGAAAAGGACTGGCAGATGATCAGCCCGGGAGATTTTCACTGCTATGCTTTAAAGACGAATGGCACGATTTGGGGATGGGGCCTGGATTTTGGCGCAACGCGGACTCTTCTTCCCACTCAATTGAGTCCCGATACAAACTGGATTGCGATTTCTTCTGGTGCGTACCACCTCGCCGGGTTGAAATCAGACGGAACAATCTGGGCGATCGGCAACAATGTTTCTTCACTTGTATCGAGCCGAGGCAATGCGGGAACAAATTGGATCCAGCTTGGCACCGGCCGGGAATGGAGAGAAGTGCGGTCTGGACAAAACAATCTCTTCGCCCGAAAGGCGGATGGCTCCTGGTGGGCAATTGGGGATGCTGAGGTGAAAGGGTGGTCCTCCGGGCAGGATTCGGCTGGATTTATGAAATTACCGATGACTCAGGAACCATTAGCCATGCAGAGCCAGCGGGGGACCACGTTGATTATGATGCCCGACGGCCGCCTTTGGACGTTGGGGCAGCGGATCGGCCGCACGCGTCCCGACGATCTTCTTTCGAGGGCGCGACTATTATTGAACCGAATCGTGAGAATCCTTGTGCGGGGGTCCGGAAACACAAGCACCTCTCTTCCGCAGGATCGGACACCGTATTTTCTCTGGGCACCAGAAAAAGGCGTCTAGACTAATTCCGACTCTTCGATTTCGGTGGGAGTTTCGACCAACGGCGTACCATCGTCTGCCTCGGGGTATTCGAAGGCTTTACCCTCAAAATTGCGGATCAGGATGCGTTGCGCATTTTTTTGCAGGACGTAGTCCGGCGTGATCGGCACTTTGCCGCCGCCGCCCGGAGCATCGATGACGTACTGAGGCACGGCGTAGCCGGTCGTGTGCCCGCGGAGGCTTTCCATGATTTGCAGTCCGCGATGGACGCTGGAGCGAAGGTGCGCGGAGCCGGCGATGAGGTCGCACTGGTAGATGTAGTAGGGCCGAACACGGCACATGAGAAGCTTTTGAACGAGCGCTTTCATGATCATCGGATCGTCGTTCACATCGCGGAGCAGGACGGATTGATTGCCGAGCGGGATGCCGGCATCAGCAAGACGGCCGAGGGCGGCGCCGACTTCGATGGTGAGTTCACGAGGGTGATTGGAATGCACGCTCATGAAGAGCGGATGATATTTCCTCAGCATCGCGCAGAGTTCCGGGGTGATGCGTTGCGGGAGAAAGATCGGAATCCGCGTGCCGATCCGAATGAATTCGACGTGTGGAATCGCGCGCAATTGACCCAGGAGGTAATTCAGTTTGTCGTCACTGAGCAGGAGCGGGTCGCCGCCGCTGAGGAGGACGTCGCGAATCGACGGGGTGCGGCGGATGTACTCGATCTGCTTATCAAATTCGGGATGGAAATCGTAGCCGCTGGCATTACTGACGAGCCGCGAGCGAGTGCAGTACCGGCAATACGCGGCGCAGCGGTCGGTGACCAGGAACAGGACGCGGTCGGGATAGCGATGGACCAGGCCCGGCACGGGTGAGTGCGAATCTTCGCCGCAGGGGTCTTTCATTTCCCAGCGCGCAATGTTGGTCTCCTCAATGCGCGGGATGACCTGTCGCCGGATGGGACAGTTTTCGTCCGTCGGATCGATTAAATTGAAGAAATAAGGGGTAATCGCCAGGGCCAGCTTTGAGTTGGCCAGGATGGTGCCCGCCCTTTCCTCAGGGGTTAAAGTGGGGAGAAATTTTTCGAGCTGCTCAACAGTGGTAATGCGGTTCTTGAGCTGCCACTTCCAATCGCCCCAGTTTTCGTCGGAAGCGTGCCCCCAAAAGCCTCTTCCAGTGGATTGGAATTCCTTGAGCGCCAGGAGTTTAGAATCAGACGGGGGTTCCTCCTTAGACCCTTCTGAAGACCTCTTCATTTTGCGGGAACTATATGGGGTGAACACCTTGTGTCAAGTGAGCGGCCGGGATTCAAGTGGGCTTACGGTCGGAGGATTGCTGACGGAGGTGAGGGGGACAAGGCCCGGGATTTGGAATATCGACTTGAGGACCGGAAGGTTTGAGCCGACCGGGCTTATTGGCAAGCGACATGCCTTCGCTACCAGCAGCGGAAAGAATCATTTTACAACGAGGGCTGGATGCTTTTAAGTCTCGCGGTCTTTATGCCGAAACGGACAGACATTCACACCATCCTGATCATCGGCGCCGGTCCGATTATCATCGGACAGGCGTGTGAGTTTGATTATTCAGGAACGCAGGCGTGCAAAGCGTTGCGCGAGGAGAATTACCGGGTGGTGTTGGTGAATTCGAATCCGGCGACCATCATGACGGACCCGGAGTTCGCGGATCGCACCTATATTGAGCCGATCACGCCGGAGTGCGTGGAGAAGATTATTGCGCGCGAAGTTGAAGAGATGAAACGGATCGGCGCGAAAGGCAAACTTGCGCTGCTGCCGACTCTTGGCGGGCAGACGGCGTTGAACACCGCGATGGCACTGTTCCGAATGGGCACGCTGGAGAAATACGACGTGGAGATGATCGGGGCAAATGCGGCGGCAATCGAGCGCGGGGAGGACCGGCAGATCTTCAAAGATCTGATGTTGAAAATTGGGTTGGACGTGCCGGTGAGCGGTGTCGCGCACAATATTGAAGAAGCGCGCGCAGTAGCGGAACGGATTGGGAAATTACCATTGATTATCCGGCCGGCGTTTACGTTGGGCGGGACGGGCGGGGGCATCGCGTACAACCGGGATGAATTTGAAGTGATCGCGAAGCGCGGATGCGAGCTTTCGCCCGTTTCCGAAGTCCTGATCGAGGAATCGCTGCTCGGCTGGAAGGAATATGAAATGGAAGTGATGCGCGATCGCAAAGACAATTGCGTGATCATCTGTTCCATTGAAAATTTTGATCCGATGGGCGTTCATACCGGCGATTCAATTACGGTGGCGCCGATCCAGACGTTGACCGACAAGGAATATCAGATCATGCGAGATGCGTCTTTTGCGGTCATTCGCGAGATCGGCGTGGAGACGGGCGGGTCGAACATTCAATTTGCGGTGAATCCGGATAACGGGCGGATGGTGATCATTGAGATGAACCCGCGCGTATCGCGATCTTCAGCGCTGGCGTCGAAGGCGACGGGATTCCCGATCGCGAAGATCGCCGCGAAATTGGCGGTCGGTTACCTGCTCGACGAGATCAAGAATGACATTACGCGCGAGACACCAGCCAGTTTTGAGCCGACGATTGATTACGTCGTGGTGAAAGTGCCGCGATTCGCTTTCGAAAAATTCCCGCAGGCGGACCCCACATTGAATACGCAGATGAAGTCAGTGGGCGAAGCGATGTCGATCGGCCGGACGTTCAAGGAATCCCTGCAGAAATGTCTCCGTTCGCTGGAGATTGGGCGCTACGGTTTAGGCGGTGATGGCAAGCCGTGGCGATTCGGAACGGATGTTTACGGAGACCGCGATATTCTGCCGCACGACTTGATCACGCGGAAGCTGACGGTGCCAAACGCCGAAAGGATCTTTTTTATTCGGCATGCATTAAGAGCGGGATTTTCGGTGGAAGAGATTTTCAAACTGACGAAGATCGATCCCTGGTTCCTCACTCAGATCAAAGAGATCGTTGATTGCGAAGAGGAATTAGCGGCTGCGGCGGCGAATTAGCTATTGGGTGGGAGCCTGGGCGAGGGCATTCCGTGCGGTGATATATCCATTCAGCGAAGCGCGTTCTAAAGTCTGACGCGCCAACTCTCTGATATTCGCGTCGTTCGCCTGCAAAAGAGTCGCGAGGCTTTCCATGGCGAGTTCATTTCCGCTCTCGGCGGCGCGTTGCAGGCCGGAAGCGGCAAGATACCAGAGAGCGCTTTTGCTTTCGTCCTGAGTGACGGCCGCCAGAGCTTCAATGGCCAATTCGTTTCCCGCTTCCGCCACTTCGATCAAGGCGCCGACCGCGGAGGAAAGGAGAATTCCATATTGCTCCGGGCTGAGGAGGAGCTCGAGGGCCAGATCGTTCCCGAGGGCGGCGGCATGGCCGATCGCGTCGGTCGCGAGGCCAGCGAGATAAGATTTGCGCGTGGCGCGCCAGAGAATTCCAAGGGCGTCGGAATTTCCGTTTCCCGCCTCTTCGCTCATGACGCTAAAAGCCGCACGGAGTTGGTTGAGGACTGCTTCACCTTCCGTGCTGCTGGTGGCTTCGGAGGCGGCGCCCGAGGCGAACTGATCGAGCCGATCCAGCGCGGTCGTATCGCCACTCAAAGCAGCGGCCAACATTTCCTGGGCGGTTTCGACTTTATTCGCGCTGTTTCGGCGCGGAAGAATCGGAGCACTTCGCAGCCGGCTCAGATTTTGGGTCTTGGTTTGACTTTGCCTGGTTCGAAGATCGCCGGGAGAGTACTGCTCGAAAAATAAGGACCGGCGCGAAGGCGCTTTGACTTCCATGTTTTGCATGGAAACGCGCAGCAATGAAACATCGCGTTCGAGGCTTGCGATGCGGCGCTGCTGGTGAATAACCGAGCCTGCCACAAAAAACAGGAGAACCAGGGAAACAATGAGCTTCCAGTTCACCTCACCTCTGGAACGGTGGCGCGACATGCCGATATAGGACTCTAAAATTGAGCTTTTGTAAATCGCCTTCCGCGCGCCGACAGCGAACCGGCGACAAAGAAATTCATATCAAATTGCGCGGATTGTGCCTTGCAAATTGGAATATCTGTGGAATTAAGTATGCTCATTAACGCACCCCACGCTGCTGTGTGGTCTTTTGTAATGGTCAAAAGGCAAAATCCTTTAGGGCGACGCTCGCCACGCCGATAGCAATTTAAAAACCTGGTCATGACACTGATCTTTGCTCAACAACAAGCGCAACCGCCGGTTGCCACCTTTCGTCTCATAAAGCCTGAACATGAGGCTGATTCCTGGGAAAAACTCGCCTTCAAGGCGCAGTTTAAAGCGCAGAACCTCGCGCATCTTTGTAACGTCTCTCTCCGCACATTACAGCGTTATTTCGCAAAGAATTATAACTGCACGGTCACGGACTGGCTCCGATCGATTCGGTTGGACGCCGCCTATCGCCGTCTCAAATCGGGCGATCGAGTCAAAGAAGTCGCCATCGACCTTCACTATAAGCAGCTCTCGCATTTTTCACGCGAGTTCAAACGGCAACACGGCATCGCGCCGAGTTATTTAAACGCCGGCATAACAAGCGTGGAGCGAACGCTCTTTCAGCTACAGAATTAGGCTGAATCGAGAACTGTCCGGGACAATTGCGGAGCAGCGGGGATGTTCGGGACGTTTGAGAAACCTTGCCGGATACCGTCATTCTTTGCCATCTTGGGGGCCATTCGGGAGTAACAAGTTTTAATGCCCTCGCGCACTTCTCAAATTACGCAGGTTGGCCGGAGGAAAATCGAGCTTTCAAACCTGAATAAGGTCCTTTACCCGGAGGACCAGATCGTGAAAGCGCAATTGATTGAGTATTATTTCAAAGTTGCGCCTACCATCCTGGCACATCTCAAAGGCCGTCCGTTATCCCTGGTTCGTTATCCGGACGGGATCACCGGCGAATCGTTTTTCCAAAAAAACAAACCGGATTGGGCGCCCGACTGGCTCGAGCACATTACGCTCGGCGGTCATGAAAATGATTACGTCATCGCCACCGAAGAAGCGTCGTTGGTCTGGCTGGCGAATCTCGCGGTGATTGAACTGCACCAGATGCACTGCCGCGCGCCCCATTTCGAGAAACCTGATTACATCGCCTACGATTTCGATCCGCCAGAAAAATTCAATTTCCGGGGAGTCGCCGAAGTAGCGCTTGAATTCAAGGAACACCTCGAATCATTCGGCTATCATCCATTTGTCAAAACGACTGGGCGCAAAGGTCTGCATGTGCTGACGCCGATCGAGCCGAAGTGGTCGTTCGAGAAAGCGTTCGATGTCGCGAAAGCCGTTGCCCAACCTTTTGTGGAAGCGCACCCCTCCACCCTCACGCTGCAGATCAAAAAAGAATATCGGAAAGGAAAAGTTCTCCTGGATATTTATCGCAACCGCACCTCTCAGACCATTGTCGCTGCTTATAGCGTGCGGGGACTTCCCGGAGCGCCGGTCTCCACACCGCTGCAATGGGAGGAGTTGGAGTCGATCGAAAGTCCAAAGCAGTTCGACCTCCACAATGTCGGACGGCGAATCGCTGAGAATGGAGATCCATGGGAAGGGATCGCGGCTTATGCCACACCGATCCACACCGAAAACAAAGGTGCAGCCAAAAAGAAATCCCTACAGCCGGCTCGAACTTATAAAACACCGGAGCAGCTTGAGAGCTATTCCGCCAAACACAGTTTCGAAAAAAGTTCGGAACCGCGGCCGGCTGCGGCGGTTGGCGCCGGAAACGCCTTCGTGATTCACCGGCATCATGCGACCCGGTTGCATTATGATTTGCGTTTGGAACAGAATGGAATTCTGAAG
>Ga0136846_1237124_pt1 | contig 15185 bp, 11 predicted proteins | sample HopSoiMetagenom2_FD_96841 | JGI IMG/M metagenome (GOLD analysis project Ga0136846, IMG submission 96841) | Grasslands soil microbial communities from Hopland, California, USA - 2 Assembly 2016 (version 4) | ecosystem: Environmental > Terrestrial > Soil > Grasslands | place: USA: Hopland... | reverse complement strand
TTGTAATGAAAGCGACATTTACCGGATGTCAGGACTGATAACCCTGCTTGACAGGCCCTGATGTTGCCAGCAACCTGAGTAAGCCGCAAGTCGAGACTCTGCCGGCACCCGCGGGGGCGAGTTGTGGTCCCCGTTTTTGCGTCTGCTTGTTGGGTGACATGGGCGCAAAAGATGGGGGACTGGCATGAAGCTATGGTCGTGCGTGCTGATCGTGGGGCTTTCGGCATCGGCAGGCGCACAGACGGCGGCTCCGCCTCCCACACTCCCGATCCCGGCTGATCAGATGCTCACCGCCGCGAACGGCGTTTCCGCCCGCTGCATGGCGCGCGCCACCACCAAGCATGATGGCCATGACTGGAGCTTCGTGGTGCCGGTACCGTCGGCAAGCCAAGCTGACTTCACCGCCAAGGGCTTTCAGCCCGCCGCGTGCGGCCCGATGACCAGCCGGCTCGCCGATCATAAGCGGTTCGTATGCGAGATCGCGCAAGGCAATGACGCCGTCCAGCAGCAGACCGAGGTCCAGCTCGGCATCGATGCGCGCAAGCTCTGTGCCGCCGCCAAAACCCTGCTGCCGGATAGTGCCGACAAGCAGGTCGCCGGCTAGCCACCGCGCCTCAACGCACCTCTGACATCACAAATTTTTAAGGGGCCGGTCCGTGATCGCTCGCAACATAATTGCTGCCGCACTGCTCGTGATTTTGACGATCGGAGGCTGGAGCCAGCCGGCGCTCTCGCAGACCAATCAAGTCGCGCTGCCTCCAACCAGATCAATGGTTGATGAACGCGGAATCGATCTGCTCTCCTTACAGCCTGTTTATAGTCACACCGATGTCTCGATAGGTCAGTCCGGCAACGGGCTTGCGCACACGCGTGTCTGGGTTGGGAGTCCAGATCATCCGGGTTTCCGGCACGGCTTTGTCATTTCGATCAATGCCAGCGGCGGGCTCAACGCATTCGATGGATCGGGCACGGTCAACTACCCATCTGTTACGGGGTCCGGCACAACCACGCTTACTTGGTCACCGAAAGTTCCAGATGGCAGCAAGATCGTTGAGCATCGGGATGCAATATGCACAAACTCCCCCACGAGCTTGACCTGGTATCGGCGCGATGGATCGGTCTATAGCTTTGCATCCGCAATAGGCTTTAACCCTACCAGCTGTATGCCATATTATTATTCATATTATGGCGCTGCCTATGCGTATGCGACGCAGATCGACAAACCGAATGGCGAAAGAATTTCTCTCGCATATAAGCAGGCATCTTATAATGTCTACAATTGCCCTGGCGGCGGCATGTCATGCTCTACCTATGCCACCTACTATATGCTGCGCCTACAGTCTGTAACGTCGAATTTTGGCTACCAACTCCATTATTCTTACGCCTCCAACACAGCGGCGAATGGGACGGTCGCCAACGACAGCTGGCAAAAGATCGTCAAGGTTGCCGCGATAAATCTGGCGCAGAATTACTGTGGTCCGGCCGCGGACACCTGTGCAACGGACAATGGATCGGCGACCTATGCTTATGATCCGCCGGCGCCGAACACAGGGACCTTTAACTTCCCGGTCTATGCCGACACTTTTCAATATGCCACTTTGCCAAGCGGCGATACCATTCGGTATCGCATTTCCAACAACCTATATTTAGCCGGAGTGAAAAACCCCCAGGATTCAGGCGAAAATTTCCGCATCGGCTATCAGTACAACGGAAATGGACAAGTTGGAAGTTATCAAGGCAACACGCAATACCCTTATGCATACGGTCAGAGTAGCAACGCGCATTATGATAATGGTGGAAATTTTCTTTATACATCGATAGAGTCGATCGTATTTTACGCAAACTCTACGAGTAACTGGAAGCCATATACCAGGAAAATTAGTCAAGAGATTCAGTCAGATAATACATGGCCTAGCTATATATATGATTCTACCGTCATGATGGATCCCGTATCCGGGCAGACAATTTACCCAGTGATAAACTCCTATTATTATTTTAATGACGGTACCGGCCTTCCTCGGGGTTATACCTACGGCGCCAGTGGCTTGACGTATGCTTACGATGCCCGTGGCAACGTTACGCAGACGACGCTCTCAGATTTAAGCGGCACTGTTTTGGCGAGTCAAAGCGCGTCCTTCGACACGACGTGCACCAACCCGGTCACGTGCAACCAGCCGAATACGACGACGGACCCTTTCGGCAAGGTTACGACCTACACCTATGACCCGGTGCATGGTGGGGTGTTGACGATCACGCCTCCCGCAGCGGCGAATGGCGGCGTGCAACCGCAGGTTCGCAACAGTTTCGCGCAATTCGCGGCCTACTACAAGGATTCGACCGGCTCGCTCACCGCGGGCCCGCTCATCTATCTGCCTACCGGCACCTCGACCTGCATCACGACCGCATCGTGCGCAGGCACGGCCGATGAAGTGAAAACGAGCATCACCTACGGCGCGACAGGCGTCGCCAACAATCTGCTGCCGACCTCCACCACGACTTCGGCAGGCGACGGCTCGATCAGCACCACGAGCAGTGCCACCTATGATGTGGTCGGGAACAAGATATCAGAAGATGGTCCGCTGCCTGGGACGGCAGACACCACGATCTGGAAATATGACGTCAATCGACGCGTGACCCAAGTGGTCAGCCCCGATCCGGACGGCGCGGGACCGCTCCGCAATCGCTCGGTCAAAACCACCTATAACGGCAACGGGCAGGTAATCTCGGTTGCATCGGGCTATTCCAATGCGGATGGATGGGGCTTCGTCGAGCTGACCCGAACCGACACGACCTATGATGTACGTTCGCGTAAGGCCAAGGTGGTGCTGGTCGCTGGCGGCAGCATCCAGTCCAGAACCGATTTTAGCTACGATGCCTTTGATCGGCCCGACTGCACCGCAGTCCGCATGAACCCAGCGATTTTTGCTACCGACACGACCGCAGCCTGCTCCCTCGCGGCGGCAGGGTCCTTCGGCCCGGATCGGATCACGCGCCGCACCTACGACATGCTCAACAATGTCCTCACCGTTACAAATGCCTATGGGCTGCCCTATCAGCGCATCGAAACGACCAACTGGTATGACGATCGGGGCCATGTCATCTCGACGAAGGATGCCAAGGGCAATCTGACCAATTTCGCTTTTGACAGTTCAGGCCGCCTTTCCAAGACGAGCTATCCCTCGCCGACGACGGCTGGCCAGGTATCGACGACCGATTACGAGCAACTGACCTATGACGCGGCGAGCCATGTAACGAACCGCCGTCTGCGCGATGGCAAGCAGATCAGCTACAGCTACGACAATCTGGGCCGTCAGACGCTGGCGCATATGGTGAACCCGGTGGATGCGAACGATCGCGACATCGCGACCAGCTATGACCTGCTCGGCCGTCCGACCGCGGTCGACGACGGCAACGGCAAGAAGGTCAGCTTCGCGTATGATGCGCTGGGACGGAAGCTGTCGGAATCGCCGCAGCTGACGGGCGGCTCGACCAGCTATCAATATGACGCCGCCGGGCGCCGCACGCGGCTGACCTGGTCCGATGGCTTCTACGTGACGTACGATTACGACACGCTCGGCGAATTGCTCGCGATCCGCGAGAATGGCGCGGCCTCAGGTCCGGGCGTGCTGGCGAGCTTCGCCTATGACGAGCAGGGCAAGCCGACCGGTATGACCCGCGGCAATGGCATCAATGACAGCTTCAGTTATGACGCCGCCTCGCGTCTCGCCGGGCTGACGATCAATCACCCCACTGCGGGCAATACGTACAGCTACGCCTATAATCCGGCCTCGCAACTGGTCAGCCGCGGCATGACCAACGATGCCTATGCGTTCACCCAGGCGGTGGCGGTCAATCATAATTACACCACCAACGGCCTCAACCAGTACACGCTCAACGGCGCAGTGGTGCCGACCTATGACGGCCGCGGCAACACGACCAGCTCGGGCAGCGTCACCTATGCCTATGACAGCAAGAACCAGCTCACGACGTTCGGCACCAACAGCTTGGGCTATGATGCGACGGGACGCCTCGCCACCCAGGCCACGCCGGCGACGCGGTTCGTCTATGATGGATCGGACCTGATCGCCGAGACCGATGCGTCGAACGCGATCCTGCGGCGCTATGTCCACATCCCCGGCAGCGACAATGTGCTGGTCTGGTATGAAGGCGCCGGCACGTCCAACCGCCGCTGGCTCGCGCATGACGAGCGGACGTCGACCACGCTCGTCACCGATGCCTCAGGCGCGAGCCTCGGCATCAACGCCTATGACGACTATGGCATCCCGCAATCGACGAATATCGGGCGGTTCCAGTACACCGGCCAGACCTGGCTGCCCGAGCTCGGCATGTACAATTACAAGGCCCGGATCTACTCGCCCAGCTTCGGACGGTTCATGCAAACCGACCCCATCGGATATGGCGACGGACCCAATTGGTACAACTACACCCATGGCGACCCGGTGAATGGGAGAGATCCGAGCGGGAAAAATTTCGAAGACTATCAAGATTCTAACTTCGCAGCATTCCATTACCTGGGTGATATGGCCTCAGATAATTCGATCTATAACAATTTCATGAGTGAGCTGCAGAATACTATCACTATAACGGCAAATCCGCTTCCCAACTTGGATTGGCTCAATCAACCATATCAGGCTGCGGGCTCGAGTATCAGTGACTCCGCTCACGGAGGTGCTTACGGAGGCGGGGGAACTTCGACGCAAAATGAAATCGTGGTTACTGGGCGCAGGCCGAGCTTAACTCGGCAGATCTACCGGTGGTTCGTGTCCGATCCTTGCAGCGGCAAGGGAACCAACGAAGGTGCGGGAGCGTCCGCGAGATATGACCCGTATAACGTGAATGAGAAAGGCTCATTGGCGGCGCTTTATGGTCATGTCCTTCCGGATCATGATTTCGGCTCTTCGGCCTCCGTGCTTCCTATGATCATGTCTGCAATACAGACTCAACCCGCCAGAGGATCTCGTGGAAGCCTGGTATATACGGTGAACACGGGTCAATACGTTGGATATGATGCCAGGCATGAAGCTGGTTCTGACTACATCACCGTAGTCATGGGGCCGAGTGTCAACGGGACTAGAACACTAGCAACTGCTTATCCTGGATGTCGATAAATGAAGGGTGACATGGTTTTCCGCGCGGCTCTATCCGACGTTGATTATAAAGGTGGCGTGTGTCGCGTCGTTATATCTGTGGGTGACATATTCGTCCGATCATATCCTCAGAGCTATCGCAATACACTAGGAGATCTACAGTTAAACCGGCAGTTTCTTGAGAAGCGGACTCTGACGTCCTTCTTTTTTGGAGATGAAGCTCTTTTGAATATTGAATACGATAACGATAATGTGGCGACGGCATACATAGGTCGAAAAACTCAGAGCGGAAGCGAAAGACTCTCAGGTAGTTTTTTTGTCGAAGACGGCTTGGCTGGCCTTGACAAAGTTATTGGTGATCTGATTGTTGAGTTTAATATTGATGATAATGATATTCAACTAGTCACTCAGCAGATCGAGTGTGATCGTAGTTTGGGTGTCTACGATATGTATACGAAGTCCTGATTCAGGAATTGTCTCTAACCGATCGCCACTCCCATCGCCTTAATGGGCGCGGGGGGGGGTGAGGGTGGTGGGGCTGCATATTATAAGGCTTTCGACGAAAATTATTAGTTTCTGCGGTCACAGTGACACGTGTGGACTGCCTCTTTTATCAAGAGCCATTGTGCGCTACAAATAGACCACGCCTCACCGCTTCGCATCTATAGATAAGTGACCTACCGCTCGGGTCTGTCAACTGCTTGTTATTCGCTCGACCATGACGGAGTACCAGATTGCGCCGTTAGCAAGACCTTGGGATCTTCGCTATTCTGTGGATCGCGACCGACATTCACCTGGAAACTGCCGACCGATCAATTCTCATTATGCGTCAATTTCAGTTCTTGCTCGCCATGCAAATTTTCGATGGTAACGGCTCTCGGCGAGATAGTCCGAACCGTCCAGCCTTCCAGAAGATCACCAATATGGGCTGGAACGATCTGACCATTCGCTCCCTTTAGCAGCGCGACCACTGTGCCTCGTCCGCTAGCAATCCCGACCAAACTCGGCAACTTTGCGGATTCACCGACAGAATCGGCATCACTTGATGCTGTCTCGGGCGCGGAGAATATCGGTCGCTCGGTATTTGAGCTCGCCTCCAAGTTTTTCGAGGGCGGTATCACGACAGGCGCCGGCGGCGGACTTGCCGATCGGATATGCGCAGGCGTGAGCGTGGACGCGTAAGCGATCACGGACATGACCAGGATGCTGCCGCACACAGGCCACCATCGCGCGACCCGGCTCATCCCGTGCGCTCCCACGCTGCCGCAACCCTGCCACTCAGCGTAAGCGGCTGGTCGGTCGCGCTTCCGGACTGGATCCGCCAACTCTCCCACCGCATCAACGGATCGCCATGCTCAAGCAGGCCAATAAATTGCGTCAGCGCCTCTTCAGAGCCTGTGGCATTAACGTCCAGATATAGCCGCTGCGTCGAGCCGCCAGCCGATGACGCCGCCACGCCGTTGAGGGCAACACCGCTTGCGGTTGCGGCCTGGCTGATCGCCGCACGCAGCCGTTCGAGCGCCGGTCCTGCCGCCATCGCCTTGATCGCCGCATGCGCGGGCAGCGCGGACATTGCGGGCAAAGGACGGTCGCTGATGTCCTGCAGATGCGCAGCCCGGTCGCGCAGGACCGCCAGCTCTTCGCGCTGGTCGGAAATCCGGTTTGCCACCGGCAACAGGATCCCCTGCAATCCGATAAGCAGGACGAGGATCAGCAGCCCAACGGCGACGATCCTGCGCGTCAGCGGCGAGAATTGGTCGATCATCGCAGCTTGCCCTGATAATGGATCAGGAAGGTGCCGTTGCTGGTTGCGCTCTGGTCGGTATTGCGAAGGCCCGCGAGCCGAGGCGCTGTGCCAAGAGCCTGACGGAGCGCATCCGGATCGGCCGCTTCGACGGTCATCGCGATATTGCCGTCGGGGGACATTGAAAGCTCGTGCACCGACGCCGACTCGGGCAGATGCCCGGCCAGATCCCCGATCAGATCCGAGATGGTTGGCCGATTCAGGATATCCTTCAATGCGCGGGCAGTTTCGTAGTGATCGCGCAGGCTGCGCTCGATCGCCATCTTGGGCGCGACCTGCTGCTCCAGTTCGGTCACGTCGGACCGCTTGAGGCCGACCAGCAGGGTCAGTGTGAGAAAGACCCAGAGCGGTGTCGATGCCAGGACCGCTGCCGCGCTTATCCATGGCGCGCCAGGCGCGATGCCGGCGCCACGCCTCGGCCGAAGCAGGATGGCACCGTCCCCGATCTCGGCGAAGATCGGCGGCACCCGCTCGTCATACGCCGCGAGGCTGTCCGTAATTCGCGTAATCAGCCCGTCTCGAACGATCACGACCCGAACGTCGATCCTGTCCGCGCGTGGGGCGACATCAACGATACGCCATGTCAGCAGATCAGGGTTGACCGGCGCCACGTCGCGCAGTTGAAGTGGGATCGCGGTCTTCAGCCGCGCGCGCGCAGGCTTGGGCAGGTTCAGCGTGAGGACATGGACCAGCGGAGGCGCGAGCAGGATCCGCGCGTCATAGCCGCGCATCAGTTCGGCGAGTTCGCTCCAATTCTCCCCGTCCAGATCGTCGATCGGCGTGTGCTCGACGAGGCGTTCGGCCGCATTATTGGTCGAACGGATCATCTCGATACGGTCACGGTAAGGCCGGATATCGGTGAACAACTTGCCGCGGCCAAGCCGCGGCACGCGCGCGGCCGGCACCAATTGGGCGAGTTCACTCATCCACCAGCGCCAGAAGCCGCTGACGGCGCCGCGCGCCTGGCCAAAGGCGATCGTACTCAGGGCCGGCATGTGAGCGAGATCGGATCGAAGACGCAGGCCGCGCCCATGTTCAGGCGCGGCGCGAAAGCGAGCGGGAGCAGCTTGCCCTCTTTGGTCTTGAACAGGATCGAGATCAGGCGCGGCAGCCGATCGCGACGGTCGGACGAACGCCGGAGATAGTCGAAGCGGATCGCCGCGAAGCCCCGCGCTATCAACCTTGTCGCCATGGCGCCAGGCGGGAGCGTCTGGCCGGCACGATCGGGCGCGATGCGGGCCGCGAGCGCCGCCGCGCCGTCCTCCTGCTGCACGCTGAGAACCAGCCGGACCGGCCCGATCGGCCCGAGCGATTGCGGCGGCGGTATCGTCAGCTCGAGCGTGGAGGGGGTTCCGGCCAGAACCGCACCCTGGGCGAGCGGGGTCGCATGCGTGATCGCATTGGCCAGGAAAGGCTGGATCGCGATCACCTGGTCGGCCGCGGACGCCGTGCTGCTGCGCTTGAGCTGCGCCTCCAGTCCGCGCAAAGCCCAGGCGAGACCGATGAGCAGCAGGCTCGAGGCCGCCAGCGCGAACAGCAATTCGACCAGGGTAAACCCGGCTTCCGAGGCGGGCGCGTTCATCGCTTCATGGCCTTGAGCCGCTCGACCGAGCGATCGAACAGGATTGCCCCATCCGCCCCGGCAAGAGCGACATGGATGCGCGCCAGCACGAACAGGCCGCGCGGATCGGTGGCGAGCGCTTGCTCCTCGTAGGTCCAACGGAGCCCGTCGGTGGTGCCGCTGCGTGTCGCGCTGCTGAAATCCTCAACGCCCGCGCGCGTCAGGAGATAGCTCCCGTCGAGCAGAGCGAGCCTTCGCTGCTCCGCCACGCGCAGCCGCGCCATGGCGAGACCCGACGCCTGAAAGATGGCGCCCAAAAGCAGCCCGCTCACGACCAGCGCGACCAGTACTTCGATCAGCGTGAAGCCGGATTCGCTATGGGGCCGCATCGCCGACCTGTCCTGTGGCCCAATCCAGCCGCGCGATCGCCTTCCCGCGCAATGCAAAGCGTCCGCCGCTGCTCGATCCGTCGGGATAGATAGTGGGGGCGGCATCCGGGAAACCCGCCGCAGGCTGAAAAGAGAGCCCCGCCAATACTTCCCGGTGCAGGTCGAGCACGACCGGTGCGCCGCGCGCCTGCGCCTCGAAACGCGCCGAAGCCGCCGCCGCTGCCAGGGCGGCGCGGGTCTTTCCGGCGTCGAGCAGCGCCGAGCGCGGCAGGTTCGCGGTCGCAACCGCGGCGAGGATGCCAATGATGGTCAGCACCACCAGCATTTCGATCAACGTAAAGCCGCGCTCGGAACCTGTATGTTGGCCGAGAGCCAGAGACGTCGATCCAGTCATGCCGCGACAGCCTGCGGACATGTCCCGTCATACCAATCGAGCACGCTATAGGGATCGTCGCGCATGCCCTGGAGCCGAATCACCGCGATCCTGGTCTGTGCGCCTTGCCCGATCGTCACACGCAGCGTGTCGCCGACCCGGACCGGGACAGTATCTCCAATCGTGCTGGGGCCGATCTGCAGGCCGCCGAAGGGCGACAGAACCACATTCAAACAGGCGGCGCGATCGGGAGGAAGGATGCCGCTGCCGGCCGACTGAACATCCGCGAAGGTACCGATCAAGCGATGCGCGGCGCGTGCTGTCGCCAGCCGCGCTGCGATCTGGTTGCGCGCGTCAGCTGAGAATCCCTTGTCCTGAAGCGCCCGGTCGATGTCGCCGAGCGCGGCCTTGTTCACATCGAGCCTTTTGTCCTCGCGCTCGATCGCGACATCCGCATGGCCCTGATCGAGGTCCAAAACCCCTTTCGCCGGTATATGCCCCCAGCTGCCCGCCGGCCCTTGAAAGAGCATCGATGCCACCAGCCGCGCCAACGCGTCGTCGAGGTCCAGCCGCATGCTCGCAGCATCCTTTGCTGCGGCAACGTCACGCGCCTGGCGCAGCGAATGCAGCGTCAGCATCGCGGCGATCGCCGCCGCCAGCGTCAGCAGCCACACCGCCGAGATCAGCGCGAAGCCCTGCTCACCGGCGCGGCGCACTTGCGGCTCCGCCGGTTTCCTGCGGGAACGCCCCCCGCAGAAGATCCATTCGCTTGAGCAACTCGTCCACGCCCTGCGACGCTTCGGCGGGCGAGCGCATAACGACGGGGGTGAGCAATATGATCAGCTCAGTCCGGTCGCTCTTGGTCGTGTGCCGACCGAACGCGGCGCCGAGGACCGGAATCTGGCTGAGCAGCGGGATTCCCTGGCGGCCGCGCGTCGCAGCCTCACGGATCAGCCCGCCCAGCGCGACCATCTGGCCCGAGCGGGTCGCAATCGTGCTGGTGAGGCGGCGCTGCGCGATCGTGGGCGAGTTGATGCCTGACGTGGTGGTCGGCTGCACGTCGCTCACCTCCTGCGCAATGTCGAGCGTGACCGTGCCGCTGTCATTCACGCGGGGCGTCACTTTGAGGATCACGCCGGTGTCGTGCAATTCCACCGTATTGACGATCGGCGCACCGGCGGCGGCGACGCTTTGCGATTGTTGGATCACGATCGGCACCTGATCGCCGACCTGTAAGGTGGCGGTCTGATTGTTGAGCACCATCAGCTTGGGCGCGGACAGCACGCGCACATTGGTCTTCGACTGAAGCGTGTTGAGCACCGCCTGCACGCTCTTGCCGATGTAGGAATAAGAGAAACCGGGGAATGATGATGTCGGCAGGCGGCTGGACGTATTCGACTGGGTGAAGGTCGAATTGCCGCTGAGGATCTGCCAATCGACGCCATAGGCCAGATCGCTGGTCAGCGTGACTTCGGCAAGCGTCGCCTCGATCATCACCTGCGACACCGGCCGATCGAGCTGGTCGAGCGCGTCGCGGATGAAGCTATATTCCTCGCCGTCGGCATAGATGAGCAGCGAGTTGTTGGCATCGACCGGCACGATTCGTGGGCCGGAGCCGTCCTGGGATCCCAGCTGCGTGCTGAGCATGTTCGTGCTCGACCCCGGCAAGGGCGTCTCCGCGCCGATAACTTGCGCGGGCTCGAGTTGGCTCGGAGAGGCCGGCCCGGAAGGTCCACCGGTCGAACCGCCGAATCCCGTCGGCGTACCCTGCCGCGCCCCACCCGATTGAGATGGGTCGGCCGAGCTGTCCAGCTGGCTGGAACCGCGCCCCAACACCATTTGCAGCGAGGCCGCGAGATCGCGCGCGCGTCCGTTCTGGACGCTATAATTGAACAGACGGCGCTTGGTGCTGGCAGCGCCTTCGTCGAGCCGCCGGATCCACGGTTCGACGCGCGCCAGATCGGACTGGGCGGCGGCGATGACCAGCACCGAGCGCATCCGCGGCAACGGCACCAGCCGGACACGACCGCCGAGTGAAAAGGGCGGCTGAAAGACCTTGGCCAATTCGGCATCGAGCGCGTCGGCATCGACATTCTGCAGCCGGTAGAGCTGGAAGCTGGAGCCGGCCATCGTATCGACATCGAAACGCTTGATCACGGACAGTGCCGCCTCGCGCTCTCCGCTCGATCCCGCGAGCATGATCTGATTGGTTCCGGGCGTAATGCCGGCGACGACGCCTTTCCCGACGAACTGCGACAAGAGCCGCGCCATCTCGCTGGGGCTCGCATATTTGAGCGTGACGACCTGGCCGCCATAACCTTGGCTGCCGCTTCCCGCGCTGTCCGCAAAGGCGGTCACGCGCGCATTCTCGACCGGTACGACGCGGTAGGAGGAGCCGTCGACCACGATCGCGGCGCCGATCGGCTCGAGCGCCTTTTCCAGCAGCGCGATCACGCCATTGCGATCGACCGGTGTGGAGGTCTTGAGCGTGATCGTGCCGGAAACCTTGGGATCGACCGTATAATTGGCGTGCATGATGTCGCCCAATACGGCGTCGAGCACATGCACCGCGTCGGCATCGACGAAGGCGAGGTTATAGCCGTTTTGGGTGTTGCGGGCGGGGTGCGCCGGACGGGCATTGGAAGGGGCCCCCGCAAGCATCATGGCGAGCGCGGCAAGCGCGATTTGAGCGGCGGGACTATTCCGCCTCGAACGACACCTCATCGACCCTGATTGCCCCCGCTCATCCCTTGGCGGCAACGCTATAGTGCGGATAAGGGAAGGACAACCAATTCAGCGGGATGCGCTCGAATAATCGGGCAGATTACAACCAAAATGGAAGAAATCGTGGTTGAGTGGTCGCGGCGTTCATGCCCGCATGGTGAATACGGCCAGACAGACTCGGTTGAGGCGGCATATTTCCCACCAAACGAGCGGTTTGCGCGGATCATTTTCGGGGTAAGGTGGCGGGGTGACGAACGGATTTGAAGACGCGCTGCTCACCGCGGGCATTCTCTCGCAGGAGGCACTGGATTATGGGCGCCAGGCCGCCGCGCGCAGCGGTTTGCGGCTGCCCGCCGCGCTCGTCCGGTTGGGGCTGGCGGATGAGGAGGCCGTGGCGCAGACATTGGCTGACTGTCATGGCCTGCCGCGCTTTGGGTCGGACGGCATGGAAGACGCGGCGCCGATCGATGGCGACCTCAATCCGCGATTCCTGCGCCAGCGCTCAGTGGCAGTCCTGCGTGCTAACGACCGAACCCGCATAATCCTGGCCGACGCCGGTGATGAAGAGGCGCTCGCAGCGCTGGATTTCGCGCTCCCAAGCCCATCCGAGAAGATCGTCGCTACATTCTCCGAAGTGGATGCGCTCAACGGCATGGGTGACCCTGACGAGGGGATGCTCGCGACCAATGGTGGCGGGGGCCAGGAGCTCGAGCGGCTGGCGGAAGCGGGTTCCGAAGCACCGATCATCCGGCTCGTCCAGACGATGCTCGCCAATGCGGTGGTGCGCCGTGCGTCCGACGTGCATTTCGAGCCGATGGCGCGCCATATCGTGGTCCGCTATCGCATCGATGGCCGGCTGATCGAAGTCGACAAGCTCACCCCCGGTCTGGCCGCGCCGATCGCGTCGCGCATCAAGGTCATGTCCGCGATCGATATCGCCGAAACCCGCCTGCCGCAGGACGGACGGTTGAAGGTGACGGTGCGCGGGCGCGACGTGGACGTCCGGGTCTCGACCTCGCCCACCGCTTTCGGCGAGAGCATCGTGCTGCGCCTGCTCGGCCGGTCCGAAGTCCCGCTCGATCTGGAGCAATTGGGGCTTCCGCAAGCCGGGCTGGACAAGCTGCTGCGCGCGCTCGAACGCCCGCACGGCATCGTCCTGCTCACCGGCCCCACCGGCAGCGGCAAGAGCACCACACTCTATGCCGCCCTCGCCCGGCTGCGCAGCCCCGAGGTCAAGATCTTGACGGTCGAGGATCCGGTCGAGGTGCTGCTCGAGGGCGTGAACCAGGTCCAGGTCCGTCCCGAAATCGGGCTCGATTATGCCGACACGTTGCGCGCCTTCCTGCGCCAGGATCCCGACATCCTGATGATCGGCGAAATCCGCGACCGTGAGACCGCCGACATCGCGCTTCGCGCCGCATTGACCGGGCATCTCGTGCTGTCGACCCTGCACACCAACAGCACGATCGGCGCCTTCACCCGCCTGACCGATATCGGCATCGAACCCTATCTTGCCGCATCGACCGTGATCGCGGTCATCGCGCAGCGGCTGATCCGCACCTTGTGCCCTCAATGTAGCCTCGCGATGCCGACCATGCCGGACCAGGCGGCCTTGTTCGAACGCGTCGGGATCATGCCGCCCAAGACTTTGGCCGAACCCCAGGGCTGTCCCGCCTGTCAGGGCACCGGTTATCGCGGTCGAACGCCGTTGATCGAAGTGCTCGAGGTGGATTCGGCGGTCCGCGATCTCGTCCGTCTGAACGACGTCGAGGCCGGCGACGGTCTGGTCAGACCCGACGAGACTTTGCTCGGGCATGGGCTGATGCTGGCGGCCTCCGGCCGCACATCGATGGCCGAAGTCCATCGCGCCGTGCAGGCCGAATGAGCGCCTGGCGCTGCCTTGTCGTCGCCGCCGACGGCACCACCAACTGGCGCGACGTCGAGGCGGTCGACGAGAGCGCCTTGCTCGCCCGGCTCAAATCCGAAGGCGTCACGCCGCTCGAGGTCAGCCAGAGCGGCGGCTCATTGCTCGCCAGGCTCAACCAGCCGATCCTGCTCGGACGAAGATTGTCGGTCGGCGACCAAGCGCTGATCCTGTCGCGGCTGGCAACCTTGGTGGGCTCCGGCCTGCCGGTCGACCGCTCGCTCGATCTGTTGCGTGAGCAAGCCGAGCGATCCTCGCAACGGGCCACGCTGGGCCGGATGCTCGCAACCGTGCGCGAGGGCGGCGGTCTCGGCCGCGCGTTCGAGGAGCAAAGGCTGTTTCCGGCTTATGTCGTGGGTGTGGTGCACGCCGCCGAGCGCGGCGGCGGGCTTGCCGCGGCGCTGCAATCGCTGGCGGATCGGCTGGCCTTGGCCGCATCGACGCGGCGCCAGATGCTGACCGCACTGACCTATCCTGCCGCGATCCTCACCGCGACCGTGCTGGCGCTTGGGATCGTGCTCACCTTCGTGATCCCGCAATTCGACATGATGTTCGCCGGGCAGGAAGCCAATCTGCCCCTCCCGACGCGGATCGTGCTGGTGCTGTCGCGCGCCGCGAACGCGCATCCCTTGATGCTGCTCGCCACACTCGTGCTGCCGCCATTCGCGCTGGCGGCGTTCCTGCGCTCGGCGGCGGGGCGCTTGCTGATCGACCAGCACGGTCGCCGGCTGCCGTTCTTCGCGCTGCGCGACCAATATCTCGCGGCCCAGTTTGTGGGCATATTGGCGACCCTGCTGAACAATGGGGTCAAGGTGATCGACGCGCTGCCCTTGGCGCGCGACGCGATCGGGAGCGAACGCTGGCGCCACTATGCGGTGCAGACCGAACGATTGATCCGCGAGGGCAGCGCGCTTTCGGCAGCGCTGTCGCACAAGGCTTTGTTGCCCATCACGGCAATCCGCCTGATCGAGGTCGGTGAGCGCAGCGGCCGGCTCGCCGCCACCTGCGCGCAAGCTAGCAATATCATCGGCGAAACCGCGCGCGCCAAGATCGAGCGGATCGTGGCGCTCGCCAATCCGATCGCTATCATCCTGCTCGGGGGGCTTGTCGCCGGATTGGTCGGGAGCGTCATGCTCGGGATATTCGCTTTGGGGGACTTTGCGGGATGAGGCGTAAGCGGCGCGAGGGTGAGGGAGGCTTCACCTTGATGGAGATGCTGGTCGTGCTGGTGGTGATCGGCCTGATCGCCGCCGTCGCCATTCCCCAGGTGATGAAGCTGCTCGGCAATGCCAAGGGCAAGGC
>Ga0136846_1229278_pt1 | contig 15186 bp, 19 predicted proteins | sample HopSoiMetagenom2_FD_96841 | JGI IMG/M metagenome (GOLD analysis project Ga0136846, IMG submission 96841) | Grasslands soil microbial communities from Hopland, California, USA - 2 Assembly 2016 (version 4) | ecosystem: Environmental > Terrestrial > Soil > Grasslands | place: USA: Hopland... | reverse complement strand
GTGGCTCGTTCATCTACTTCCCGCCCGGCGTGCGGATCGAGATGCCGCTGCAGGCCTACTTCCGCATCAACGCCGAGAACATGGGCCAGTTCGAGCGGACGCTCATCATCGCCGACGAGGGTTCGAAGGTGCACTACATCGAGGGCTGCTCGGCCCCCGTCTACACCACCGACTCGCTCCACTCGGCCGTGGTCGAGATCGTGGTGCGGCCGTCGGCGCGCGTGACCTACACGACCATCCAGAACTGGTCGAACAACGTCTTCAACCTGGTCACCAAGCGGGCCCGGGTCGAGGCCGAGGGCCACATGGAGTGGATCGACGGCAACATCGGCAGCCGCCTCACCATGAAGTATCCGGCCGTGGTGATGGTGGGGCCCAAGGCGTCGGGCCAGGTGCTCTCGGTGGCCTACGCCGGGGCCGGCCAGCACCAGGATGCCGGGGCCAAGATGACCCACGCCGCGCCCGAGACCACCAGCCGCATCATCTCCAAGTCGATCTCCAAGGACGGCGGCCGCACGTCGTACCGGGGCCTGGTGCGGGTCGAGGATGGTGCCCACGGCTGCAAGAGCCACGTGCAGTGCGACGCCCTCATCCTCGACGACCACAGCATCAGCGACACCTATCCCTACATGGAGATCGGCGAGCGCGACGCTGTCGTCGGCCACGAGGCCACGGTGTCGAAGGTCGGTGAGGAGCAGCTCTTCTACCTGATGAGCCGGGGCCTCTCCGCCGAGCAGGCCATGGGCATGATCGTGAACGGCTTCATCGAGCCGGTGACCCGCACCCTGCCGATGGAGTACGCGGTGGAGTGGAGCCGGCTCATCGAGCTCCAGATGGAGGGATCCGTCGGCTGATGCCGGACTGGTCCCACTGATGCCCATGCGGGAGGACTGCCTCCACTTCGAGAGCCGCACCTACGCCGGTGGCGAGGCCGTGCGCAAGTGCGTGCTCGACCTGGCGCCCGAGGCGCCGTGGCGGTGCCCGGCCGACTGTGCGCGCTACGAGCATCGGCTCTACGACGCCGATCTCGACCACGGCACCTTGGTGCGGGGGCGCGTCGAGGACGAACCGCAGGGGGATGGCATTGCCGAGCTGCTCGATGAGGCCGAAGACATCGTGAACACCGCTGGCCCGTCCATCCTCGCCGAGATCAGGGCCGACGACGAGCGCCGCGAGGGCGGCCGCCTTCGCCGCATCTTCCGGTTCGGCAGGCGCTGACATGACCTCGCTCGCCGACGAGGTGCGCCGCGTCGCGTCCCTGCCGCTCCCCACGACCGAGCTCGAGCACTGGCGCTACAGCCGCATCAACGCCATCGACCTCGACGCCTACGACGTCGACCTCGGCAGCTCGCTCGAGGTGATCGCCCCCAAGGCCGGGGTGACGGTGACCGACGCCTTCGACGGCCACTCGGTCGGGCATCCCCCGACCGACGCCATCGACCAGCTGCACGACGAGCGGGCCCTGACCACCGTGATCGAGATCGCGCCCGGCGCGATCGTCACCGATCCGATCGTCGTCATCGAGCGCGTCCCCGACGACGGCTCCGCGGTGTTCTCCCGGCTGGTCATCCGGGCCGGCGCCGACAGCGAGGCGACCGTCCACGTCGTCCGGTCGTCGGCCGACATCTCCGCCCTGATCGTCCCGGTCGTCGAGATCGACGTGGCCGACGCCGCCCGGTTCCGATTCCTCGACGAGCAACGTCTCGGCCGGCGGGTCTGGCAGCTGGGCAAGCAGACCTCCCGCGTCGGTCGCGACGCCACCTTCCTGTCGGGGATGGTTGCCCTCGGCGGTGACTTCGCCCGGCTCGCCATCGAGTCCCGGCTCGAGGGGCGGGGGGCCAGCGGCGAGCTGCTCGCCGTCTCCTTCGGCGAGGCCGACCAGATGCACGACTTCCGCACGATCGAGGACCACGTCGCCGGTCACACGACCTCGAACATGCTGTTCAAGGGGGCGGTCGAGGGTCGCGCCAGCTCGGTCTACACCGGTCTGATCCACATCGGGAAGGAGGCAGCCGGGAGCCAGGCCTTCCAGACCAACCGCAACATCAAGCTGTCGCAGGGCGCATGGGCGGAGTCGGTGCCGAACCTCGAGATCGAGAACAACGACGTGCGCTGCAGCCACGCCTCGGCGGTCGGCCCGGTCGACGAGGAGCAGCGCTTCTACCTCGAGAGCCGGGGCGTGCCGCCGCACATCGCCGAGCGGCTCATCGTGCTCGGCTTCTTCGAGGACGTGCTGGAGCGCCTCCCCGTTCCGGCTGCCATGCCCGGCGTGCGGGCCGAGCTGGCCGCCAAGTTCGATCGCCGCGAGGTGGCGCAATGAAGGAACGGATCGGGTCGATCGACGACGTCAAGCCCGAGGACCCGATGCGAGTTGTGGTCGGGCCGCACAAGATCTGCGTGGTTCGGATCGGCGACGACCTCTATGCCATCGGCGACACCTGCACCCATGCCGACGTCTCGCTGTCGGAGGGCGAGCTCGATGTGGAGACCAAGCACATCGAGTGCTGGAAGCACGGCAGCTGCTTCTCGCTCGAGACCGGCGAGCCCGACGTCCTGCCAGCCGTGATCCCCGAGCCCGTGTACCGGATCTGGGTCGAGGGCGACGACGTGTTCGTCGAGGTGCCCGAGTCATGACCGAGCTGGTGATCAGCGGGCTCCGCGCCGCCGCCGGAGGCAGGGAGATCCTGCGGGGCATCGACCTCACCGTGCGGGGCGGCGAGGTGCATGCCGTCATGGGTCCCAACGGCTCGGGCAAGTCGACGCTGTCGCACGTGCTCATGGGCCGACCCGGGTACGAGGTGCTCGGAGGGTCGATCACCCTCGATGGGGTCGATCTGCTCGCTCTGCCGGCGTGGAAGCGGGCCGCCGCTGGGCTGTTCCTGGCGATGCAGTACCCGACCGAGGTGCCGGGCGTGGCCGTGCAGACGCTGCTCGAGGAGGCGTTGGTGGCCACGGGCAAGGCGAGCGGCGACGTTCGCCGGCTCATGGTCGAGGAGGCTGAGCTGATCGGCTTCGACGAGCGGTTCCTCGTGCGGCCGCTCAACGTCGACCTGTCGGGTGGCGAGAAGAAGCGCAACGAGACGCTTCAGCTCGCGGTGCTCCAGCCCAAGGTCGCCATCCTCGACGAGATCGACTCCGGCCTCGACGTCGATGCCCTTCGTGCGGTGAGCCGGCGGGTCGAGGGCCTGACCAACGAGCGTGGTCTCGGCGTGCTCGCCATCACCCACTACTCGCGACTGCTCACGGAGCTGCACGCCGACCGGATCCACGTCCTCGTCGCCGGCCGGATCGTCGCCAGCGGCGGGCCCGAAGTGGTCGACGAGCTCGAGCGCTCGGGCTACGCCGCCTACCGCGAGCTCGACGACACGCCGGCCGCGGTCGCGGCGCCCACCGGCGCACTGGCCGACCCGTTTGCCGATCCGTTCGGCGATCCCCTGGCATGAGCGAGCCGATCGAGGCGCCGGCGGGCTGGGAGGTCGTCGACGGCAAGCTCCATCGCGACGTCGAGTTCGGGAGCTTCGTGGAGGCGTTCGCCTTCATGACCCGCGTGGCGATGGCGGCCGAGAAGCTCGACCACCATCCCGACTGGTCGAACTCCTACAACAAGGTCAGCATCGATCTGGTGTCCCACGACAAGGGCGGGATCACCGAGCGCGACCGACGCCTGGCCGCCGTGATCAACGAGGCCTTGGCGCCCCTCGCGTAACCTGCGCCGCGTGAGTGCTCCCGCCCACCTGGCTGAGCCCTCGCTGGTCCAGCGGCTGAGCCGGCTGGCCTTCTGGGTCCTGGGCGTGGCCATCGCCGGGATGTTCGCCACTGGCATCTGGCTGGCGTTCGAGTACAAGCCGGGCGGCGGCGCGGTGCGCGGGCTGCATGCCGCCCTCGGGGTGGTGGCCGTGGTCAGCGCGCTGGTCGGCGCCGTCTGCACGGTGGCCGACAACGAGCGGTCGACGGCGGGCATCCTGCCGTCGATCTTCGTCCTGCTGGTGGTCGGCGGGCTCTACCTCACCGGCCCGACGCTGGCCTGGGACGAGATCACCGCCAACGGTCCCATCGCTCCCAAGGGCGTCACCGTCGGCTTCGACGACAACGTCGGGGTGCTCACCCAGGGCGATCGGGCGATCAAGGCCGACGACTACAGGCGAGTTGCCTTCCTCCACACCATCGGGATGCCCTTCTTGGTGCTGGTGATGGGCGGCGCCGGGCTGTGGGCGGTTCGCCGCACCTTCCGCGACGACTAGCGGCGCGAGCTGAGGGTGGCCACGCCGTCGCCCGAGAGCTCGGCGATGGCCGAGGTTCGGCCCGTCATCGCCAGCACCAGCGACAGGGCTGGTCCCGAGACCTCTGGTCCGGAGCCGATCGTCCAGTCGGCATCGGTCGCCCGCAGGGTCAGGCCAGCGATCCGGTTCTTCGCCCCGATCAGCAGGTTCGACGTCGAATAGAAGTCGCCGATCCGGGTCACGGCGTCGGCCGGGTAGGTGTGTGCGATCCCGAGCGGGCGGCGGATGTCCTCGGCGTGCACGATGGTCTCGCCCAGCCAGCTGTCGACCGGGCCTGGCGGTGCGGTCGTGTCGGCGATGTGGGCCTTGAACCCGGCCAGGGTGTCGGCCGGCAAGCTGCCCAGGTTGTCGGCCACCTGCTTGTTCGCCATCTTGGTGAACCGGAAGCCCGAGCCGGCCAGCCCGGCGAAGAAGCGGAGCGGGCTCTGGCGCTCGAGGGCGGTCAGGTGGGCCAAGGTCTCGCGCACCGTCCAGCCCTCGCATTGCGAGGGTGTCGACCAGCGCTCAGGGGCCACGGCCTCCAGGTCAGCGGCCAGCGCGGCCCGCTCGGCGAGGATCGTCGGCCATGGGCTGTCCTTTGCCATCGCTGAGGTCTAACCGCTGTTCGGGCCGGCGTCGAGGGGTTGGCGCCACGTCTGTGATGGCCATCACGTTGCATCCGTGCGCCAGGCCATGGTCCGTCCCGGCGGGGAAGCGCATCCTGACCTCGGACAGAAAGCAAGGAGCACATGATGAAGTCACGGCACGACTACTACGACCAATTGGGAGATGTCGCCCTGTTCTCAGGATTGGGACGGGCTGCGTTGCGCGTCGTCGGCTCGCTGACGACCGGCGTCGACGGTGCTGCCGGCACCGTCTGGACCACCGAGGGCAAGCCTGGCCTGGAGGCGTTCGTCGTCGTCGATGGCGAAGCGAGCGTCTCGGTCGACGGCCGGGAGGTCGCCGTACTCGGTCCGGGCGCCGTGTTCGGTGAGATGGCGGTGCTCGACCGCATGCCCCGTACGGCAACCGTGACCGCCCTCACCCCGATGCGGGTCCTGGTCATGGGCACGTCGGAGTTCCGGTCGCTGCTCGACCGGGTGCCGGAGGTCGAGGATCGGGTGCGGTCGGCGATGGCCTACCGGGCCGAGCAAGCCGCCGAGACCACTTCTCCCTAACCTGGGCCGGTGCCCGGCGCCGACCTCGATCGGTTGCTGTCGGCGGCCGGCCGGCGTCGGCGCTATGCCCGCCGCGAGGTCCTGTTCCACGAGGGCGACCCGGCCGACTCCCTCCACCTGATCCTGAAGGGACGGGTGACGGTACGGGTGGCCACCGCCCTCGGGGCGTCGGTCACCCTCGACGTCCTCGGTCCCGGCGACCTGGTTGGTGAGCTGGCCATCCTCGAGCCCACCGGTCCGCGGGGCGGTACGGCTGTCGCCCTGGAGCCGACGGAGTCAGTGGTGGTGGCCGCGTCGGTCGTCACCGACCTCCGCCGCCAGCACCCCGAGTTGACCGACGCGCTGCTCGAGATCCTGACCCGCCGCAACCGTCAGCTCATGTCGAGGCTGGCGGAGATGGCGTCGGTCCCCGCCGACACGCGGGTGCTGCGCCGGCTTCGTGAGGTCGCCGACCTCACCGAGCCCGGCGGCGACGGAGCCGTCGTCGTGCACCTGACCCAGGACGATCTGGCCGGCTTGGCCGGCACCACCAGGGAGACCGTCAACCGCGCCCTTCGTCGCGAGGCCGAGCGGGGTGCCGTCGAGCTCAGCCGAGGCTCGATCAAGCTCCTGGCGTGATCTGTTCTTTGGCGACTCGTGGGGCCTTGCGGCCCACGAGTCGCCGAAGAACGGGAAGGGAGGAGCGCCGGTCAGGCCGTGGCGTCGGCGGCGGCCTCGTCGAGGCCTTGGCTGAGGGTGTTCCACGAGAGGGTGGCGCACTTGATGCGCACCGGGAACTTCACCACGCCCTGGAGCGCCTCGAGGTCGCCGAGCTTCACCTCGGGATCGGGCGTGGGCGTGTCGGTGCCGGAGCCGTCGCCCCCGCCGTCGAGCCGCGACTCGTGGATGGTCATCAGGGCCTTGAACGCCCGCGTCAGCTCACGGGCCTCCGCCACCGTCTTGCCCTTCACCGCTGCCGACATCATCGACGCCGACGACTGGCTGATCGAGCAGCCCTGGCCGCCGATCTTGATGTCCGCGATGCGGCCGTCGTCGCCCACCTCGAGGTAGACGACGATCTCGTCACCACACAGGGGGTTGAACCCCTCGACCCGGTGGGCGGGAGGTGCCTCGAGCTCGCCCCGGTTCCGGGGGTTGCGGTAGTGGTCGAGAATGATCTCCCGGTAGAGGTCTTCCAGGCCAGCCATCAGGTCACTTCCTATCCGAAGAACTCGGCGCAGCGTTGCAGGGCATCGGCGAGGGCATCGACATCGGCCTCGTCGTTGTAGATGTAGAACGAGGCGCGGACCACTGCGCCCACCTCGAGGCAGCGCATCAGCGGCTTGGCGCAGTGGTGGCCGGCCCGCACGCACACGCCGTGCTCGTCGAGCACCTGGGTGACGTCGTGGGGATGGAGGTCCTTGAAGGTGAACGACAGGACGCCGCCCCGCGAGGCGGGGTCGGCGGGCCCGTGCACGACCACGTCGCCGGCGAAGCGCTCGCGCAACGTGTCGAGCGCATACCCGGTGACCGCGACCTCGTGCGCACGCACCTCGCCCATGTCGTAGCGGTCGAGCTCGTCGCAGGCCACGGCGAGGCCGACGGCCTCGGCGATCGGGGGTGTTCCCGCCTCGAACTTGTGGGGCAGCTCGTCGGGGAGGAAGCCGTCCTTGCGGACATCCCTGATCATCCCGCCGCCACCGAGGAAGGGCGGCATGGACTCGAGCAGGGCCTCGTTGCCCCACAGCACGCCGATGCCGGTGGGGCCCAGCATCTTGTGGCCGGTGAAGGCGAACAGGTCGGCGCCGAGCGCCTGCACGTCGGTGGCGACGTGCGGCGTGTACTGCGCACCGTCGACCACGGCGAGGGCGCCGGCCGCGTGGGCTGCGTCGGTGAGCTGGCGCACCGGGTTGATCGTGCCGAGCACGTTGGACACGCCGGTGAAGGAGAGCAGCTTGGCGCCATCGAGCAGCCGATCGAGATCGGACAGGTCGAGCTTCCCGTCGGGGGTCACCGGGATCCAACGGATCTCGAACCCGATCTGCGCTTGGAGGATCTGCCACGGGACGATGTTGGCGTGGTGCTCCATCTCGGTGAGCACGATGGCGTCGCCGGGGCCGAGGTGGGCGCGGCCCCAGCTCTGGGCCACCAGGTTCAGGGACTCGGTGACGTTCTTGGAGAAGAGGATCTCCTTGGCTTGCGGCGCGTTGACGAACCGGGCCACGCGGGCACGAGCGCCTTCGTAGAGCGCCGTCGCTTCCTCGGCGAGGCCGTACACGCCCCGATGGACGTTGGCATGGCTCGTCTCGTAGTACGCCGTCATGGCGTCGATGACGGCGCGGGGCTTCTGGGACGACGCTGCCGAGTCGAGGAAGACGAAGGGCTTGCGCGCCTCGTAGATCGGGAAGTCCTTGCGAACGGTCGCGACGTCTAGAGCCATCTCGCGAACCCTTCCCGCTCGAGGGTCGAGGACAGCTCGGGGCCGCCGGTCTCGATCACCCTGCCGTCGACCATCACGTGGACGACGTCGGGGACCAGGTAGTCGAGGATCCGCTGGTAGTGCGTGATCAGCAGCACGCCGAGCTCCGGCCGGTCCTTGCGGACCTCCTGCACGCCGTGGGCGACCACGCGGAGGGCATCGATGTCGAGGCCCGAGTCGGTCTCGTCGAGCACCGCGAGCTCCGGCTCGAGGATGGCCATCTGCAGAATCTCGTTGCGCTTCTTCTCGCCGCCCGAGAAGCCTTCGTTGAGGTAGCGGTCGGCGAACGACGGGTCCATGTCGAGCCGCTTCATCCACTCCATGATCGCCAGCCGGGTCTCGAGGGCGGAGAGGTCCTCGATGCCCTTGCGGGCGGCCAGCGCCTGCTGGAGGAACGACCGCACCGGCACGCCGGCGATCTCCTGGGGGTACTGGAAGGCGAGGAACATGCCGGCCTTGGCCCGGACGTCGGTGCCCCAGGTCGTGATGTCCTCGCCCTTGTAGCGGATGGCGCCGGAGACGACCCGGTACTCGGGGTTCCCGAGGAGGGTGTTGGCCAAGGTCGACTTGCCCGATCCGTTGGGACCCATGAGGGCGTGGACCTCGCCGACGCCCACCGACAAGGTCAGCCCGCGGAGGATCTCGGCCGGCCCGGCGACCTCGTCGTCGACGACGACATGGAGGTCGTCGATCTCCAGCAGCGGCGCGCTCACGACGCCGAGTCTAGGTGCGAGGGGCATTTCCTCCTATGGCCGTAGTGCAAATTCGCGGGGCCGGGGCAGCCCGCCGGGACAGGCCGGCAGCGTGGCTAGGGTCGCCGCGATGCGCCGCCTGCTTGCAGTCGGCCTGCTGGCGGTTCTGCTCGTCGCGTGCAGCGACGACGGCAGCCCGACGGTGGGCCCCGCGTCGACCACGACGGAGCGGCCCACCACCACGCTGGAGCCGGGTACCGAGCCGTCGACGACCACCGAGCAGCCCGCCGCCGGATCGACCGTGGTGCTCACGCCGGCCGCGGTGGTCGGTGGGGGCGATCGGGACGGCTCGGGCTCGGCCGTGATCCGCCTGGTGCCGGAGCGGGCCGAGGTCTGTTACACGCTCACCGTCCGCAACGTCGACGTCGTCACCCAGGCCCACATCCACCGCGGGGAGGCCGGTCAGGACGGCGACGCCGTGCTGGCCCTGACGCCGCCCGACAGGAGCGGCACGATCACCAGCTGCGCTGCCGGCGACGGCATCCTGCTCGAGGAGCTGCAGTCGTCGCCGTCGAGCTTCTACCTCGACGTCCACAGCGCGACGTTCCCCAAGGGCGCCCTCCGCGGGCAGCTGGGCGAGGGAGGAGCAACCCGATGACCGACACCCTGGATGCCGCCGAGGTCGTCTGGGATCTGTCCGACCTGCTCGACGGGCAGGACGGGGAGATGGCCGTGCTCGCCCTCATGGACGACGCCGACCGGCAAGCCGAGGCCCTGGCCGCCGAGCGGGGCCGCATCGCCGGTTACGACTCGGGCCGATTGGCTCGGTTCATGCGGGGCCAGGCCGAGCTGGCCGAGGTCGTCGGGCGGGCGGCGTCGTGGGCCTCGTTGCGGTTCGCGGCCGACATGACCGACCCCGCCCGGGGGGCGCTCATGCAGAAGGTCGAGGAGCGCGCCACTGCCATCCAGACCCGCCTGCTGTGGTTCGACCTCGAGTGGGCCGCCCTCGACGACGCCAAGGTCGACGAGCTGCTCGCTGGCGACGAGCTGGCCTTCGCCGCCCACCACCTCCGGTCGGAGCGCCGCTACCGCGACCACCTGCTCACCGAGCCCGAGGAGCGCATCCTCACCGAGAAGTCGGTCACCGGCCGGTCGGCGTGGAGCCGCCTGTTCAGCGAGCTGACGTCGTCCATCGAGGTGACCCTCGACGGTCGGGCGACGAGCCTCGAAGAGGGGCTCAGCCGCCTCCAGTCGAACGATCCGGCAGTGCGCGAGGCGTCGGCCGAGGCAGTCACCGCCGCCCTCGCGCCGGGGCTTCGCACCCGGGCCTACGTGTTCAACACCCTGCTCAACGACAAGGCCGTCGACGACCGCCTCCGCGGCTACCCGACCTGGATCTCCAGCAGGAACCTGGCCAACGAGGCCAGCGACGACTCGGTCGGCGCGCTCGTGTCCGCCGTGCAGTCGCGCTACGACCTGCCCCAGCGCTGGTACCGGCTGAAGGCGAGGGTGCTCGGCGTCGAGCGGGTCAAGGACTACGACCGCATGGCCAGCCTGGCCACCGAGGACAGTCGCATCGGCTTCGACGAGGCGCGCGAGCTCGTGCTCGACAGCTACGCCTCGTTCTCGCCCGACCTGGCCGACGTCGCCCGCCGGTTCTTCGACGACCGCTGGATCGACGCCCCCGCCCGGCCCGGCAAGCGACCGGGCGCCTTCTGCGCCTACACGGTGCCGTCGGTGCACCCCTATGTCTTCCTCAACTGGACGTCGCGCCGGCGTGACGTGCTGACCCTGGCCCATGAGCTGGGCCACGGCCTGCACGCCTACCTCGCCCGTCCCCAAGGCGTGTTCCACCAGGGCACGCCACTGACCCTGGCCGAGACGGCGTCGGTGTTCGGCGAGACGGTCACCTTCGGCCGCCTCCTCGAGGCCACCACCGATCCGGTGGCGAGGCTCGCCCTGCTGGCCGAGAACGTCGAGGGCGCCATCGCCACCGTGTTCCGCCAGACGGCCATGAACCGGTTCGAGGACGCCGTCCACACCGCCCGCCGCGACGAGGGCGAGCTGTCGGTCGAGCGCTTCGGCGACCTCTGGATCGCGACGCAGGCCGACATGCTCGGCGACGCCGTGGAGCTCACCGAGGGTTACCGCGGCTGGTGGTCGTACATCCCGCACTTCATCGGGACGCCCGGCTACGTCTACGCCTACGCCTACGGGCAGCTGCTGGCCCTGTCGGTCTACCGGCAGTACGAGGAGCAGGGCCCCGACTTCGTGCCCCGGTACCTCCACCTCCTGTCGGCCGGCGGGTCGTTGCCGCCGGAGGAGCTGGGCAAGATCGTCGGCTGCGACCTCGCCGACCCCGGCTTCTGGGACGGCGGTCTCGCCATTGTCGAGGCCCAGCTGGAAGCGGCCGAGACCGCGGCCGCGGAGGCCGGCAAGATTTGACGCTGACCGCGGTGGTCGTCCACCGCGAGCGGCCGGACGCCTGTGTCGCGACCGGCCGGGCCCTCCTGGCGCAGGGGGTCGACCACCTGGTGGTCGTCGACAACGGCTCGTCGGCCGAGGCCGTGGCCGTCGTGCGCGGCGGGCTACCAGGGGCCGAGCTGTTGGAGCTGGCGCACAACACTGGGTTCGGGCCGGGCGCCAACGCCGGGTTGCGCCAGTGGTTGGCGGGCGGCCAGGGGGAGTGGGTGCTGCTGGCGCCGCACGATGCCGAGCCCGACGCCGGATGCGTGGCGACGCTGGTGGCGGCGGCCGCCGACCGGGCCCACGCCGGGCTGGCCTGCGCCGAGTACGGCACCGACGACATCCTCAACAACCGGCCGACGGTGAACCCCCTGTTCGGCGGCGTGCTCGCCCCTTCGGAGCGGCGGCCCGGCTGGGAGGCCTGCGACTACCCGCACGGCACCTTGCTGCTGGCCCGGCGCCAGTGCCTGGACGACATCGGCCTCTTCGACGAGCGGTACTTCGCCTACTGCGAGGAGACCGACCTCGGCATCCGGGCCCGGGCCGCCGGCTGGGAGGTCGGCGTGGTGTGGGGTGCAGTCGTGCGCAATCCCGGCATGACGTCGACCTCGGGCGTGCCCGAGTACCTGATGCTGCGCAACAGCCTCCACCTGGTGCGCTGGCACTTCGGCCGCGGGCATGCCGCCGTCCACTTCGCCGTGGCCACCTGGATCACCGTCCGGGCCAGCCTCGGCGGCCGCCGGCCCATCTTCTGGCACCGCCGCGGCCGCTTCCTCGCCCTGCGCGACTTCGCCCTGGGCCGCACTGGCCCCCCTCCCGAGTCACTTTCGTCGTTCTCGGTGCACCAGCGCCGGCGGTAGCGGCGCTGGTGCACCGGGAATGGGGAGCAGTACCGCTACCAGCGGCGCTCGATCCACTCGTCGAGGTGGGGGCGCTCGGTGGCGATGGTGGTGTCGGCGCCGTGGCCGGGCAGCACGATGGTGTCGGGCGGCAGGGTGAAGAGCCGGCGGTCGATCTGCTCGATGATCTGGTCGAAGGCGGCGGCGTTGCCGGCGGTGTTGCCCGGCCCACCGGGGAACAGGGTGTCGCCGCTGAACAGGATGGGGCTGCCCTCGACCTGGAAGCACATGGAGCCGGGCGTGTGGCCAGGGGTGTGGATGGTGTGCAGCCGGAGCCGCCCGACCTCGATCACCGAGTCGTCCTCGAGGATGTCGTCGTAGGACGGCAGCATGCCGGCATCGTCGGCGGTGACCGCCACCCGGTAGCCGGCCTCCCGGACGGCCGGTACCGCCTGGATGTGGTCCCAGTGGCCGTGGGTCTCCAGCACCCGGCCCACGCCGAGGGTCCGGCACAGGTCGAGCAGGCGCTCGTGCTCGTTGGCGGCATCGAGCAGGACGGCGTCGCCGGTCTGGGTGCACCGCAGCACGAAGACGTTGTTCTCGTAGGGCCCGACGACCACTTTGTGGATCTCGGCCTGTTCATCCCGCCAATGCAGTGTGGGCACGTCTCTAGTAAACAACCGGCGTGAACTTCGCCTTCTCCGAAGAGCAGGAAGAGCTGCGCCGGACGGTCCGCTCGTTCCTGGATCAGAAGTCCCCCGAGACCGAGGTCCGCCGTTTGATGGAGACCGACGACGGCTACGACCCGGCGGTCTGGAAGCAGATGGGCGAGCAGCTCGGCCTCCAGGGCCTTCACATCCCGGAGGAGTTCGGGGGCTCGGGCTACACCTACGTCGAGCTGTGCATCGTGCTCGAGGAGATGGGCTCGCACCTGCTGTGTGCGCCGTACTTCTCGTCGGTGGTGCTCGCTGCCAACACGCTGCTCGAGTCGGGTGACGACGCTGCCAAGAAGGAGCTGTTGCCGGGGATCGCCACTGGCGAGACCATCGCCACCCTGGCGCTGACCGAGGAGAACGGTCGCTGGGACGAGGCCGGGGTCACCATGACGGCCACCAAGTCGGGCGACGGCTACAAGCTGAGCGGCACCAAGAGCTTCGTGATCGACGGTGCCACCGCCGACCTGATCCTGGTCGCGGCCCGCACCGGCACCGGCGTCTCGCTGTTCGCCGTGGCTGGCGACGCCGCCGGTGTCACCAAGACCCGCCTGTCGACCATGGACCTCACCCGCAAGCAGGCCAAGCTCGAGTTCAACGACACCCCGGCCCGACTCATCGGCACCGAGGGCGGCGGCTGGCCGGTGCTCGAACGGGTGCTCGACCTGGCCGTGATCGCGTTGTCGAACGAGAGCGTCGGCGGCGCCCAGTTCGTGCTGGACATGGCCGTGCAGTACGCCAAGGACCGGGTGCAGTTCGGCCGGCCCATCGGCTCGTTCCAGGCCATCAAGCACAAGTGCGCGGACATGCTGCTCGAGGTCGAGTCCTCGAAGTCGGCGGCCTACTACGGCGCCGGCATGGTGGCCGAGGGCAGCGACGAGGTCCCGTCGGTCGCGTCGCTCGCCAAGGCGTATGTCGGTGAGGCCTACTTCCACGTGGCCGCCGAGAACATCCAGGTGCACGGCGGCATCGGCTTCACGTGGGAGCACCCCGCCCACCTCTACTTCAAGCGGGCCAAGAGCTCCGAGCTCCTGTTCGGTGACCCCACGTACCACCGCGAGCTGCTCGCCCAGCGCATCGGGCTCTAGGGCTTTCGCCTCGCAAGCAGAGCTTGCTCGGCGAGTTTCGATCCGTCGGCTTCGCCGCCGGGAAGGGGCATCGCCCGGCAAAGCCGGATCGATGCATGAGGGAGTGACGTGCTCGCGCTGGTTCTGATCCTCTTCGCGGGGGTGAGCGTTTTCGTCCTGGCGGCAGTGGTGATCGGGCGTGAGGCGCGGCGGCTCGACGAAGAGTCGCCCCGCCCCGTCTTCGACCTCGACGAGGCCGTGGCGTGGGTGGGCGAGCGGCTGCCCTTCGAGGTGGCGGCCCGCCTGACCCACGACGAGGTGCGCACCATCCTGGAGCGGTCGCTGGAGCACCTGCCGATCGGTGGGCAGGACGGCATGGTCGCCGACGACGAGACGGTCGCCCACATCCAGGCCCGTGGGGGCGACTGGACCGATGCCGACGTGTGGACGGTGGTGGATCTGGAAGTGCTCTACCTCGAGGCAATTGGGGCGATAGGCTTTCCGCCACCAGAGAGAGGAGGTGGTCCAACTGCAGAGTCACTGTAGGACCCTGGAGGTGGTTGGCCGCTAGTTGCGGCTGACGGACCACCTGGCGAGTCCTTGCCAACCACCCCCGAGTCGCCGGCCGGCAATGGTCCTCCCGGTACCAACGGCTCTCGGGACAACATCCGTTTCTATGCGATGAGGGAGCGCTCCGGCGCTCCCTCATCCGCGTCCCGGGCGCAGTACGTTCTCGGCCCATGTCGAGGCCGAGGCAGTTCGAGCACTTCCGCTACATGGGCGACAAGCGCACCCAGGTCGTGCACGACCTCGACAACGCCACCGACGCCTGTGCCATCGACGACATCGTGGCGGCCGAGACCTATCTGGCCTTCGGCCCCGACGACCTGGTCGAGGCCCGCAACCGCTCCTATCGCCCCTGCCGCCACTGCACCACGGCGACCGCCGGCGAGGACGCCGCCTGACCGTTTCTTGACCGAACCGGGTGCACAGACGGGCCCGGAGGGCCCGTCTGTGCACCGAGTTGGGAGCAGCAGTTACGCCTTGACCAGCTCGCGGAGGCGGTCGGCCAGGGCCTGATCGCCGAAGAGCTCGAGGCCGTCGATCGGACCGCGGCCCCAGAGCCACAGCTCGAGATCGGCGGCGGGGCCCCGGACTGCCAGGTCGCCCTTGGCGTGGCCGTGCTCGACGGCGACGCCGTCGGCGCCCAGGGTCAGCAGCCACTCGCCGTCGGCATCAGTGGCGTGGAGGTGCACGGTCTCGCCGGTGCCGGCGGCAGTGGCCGCCGTGCGCGGCACGGTGAAGGTCGACAGCAGCTCGTCGATGCCGTCGACGGCTTCCTCCGGGGCAATGGGGGTGACCTCGCCCCCGACGGCCTGCTCCACGTCGACGCGGTGGATCATCGTCTCGTGCGCCATCCGACGGGGCCAGAACGATGCCCGGCCGACGGTCGGGTCGAGCGTCCAGGTCGGTCGGTCGGCGGCACCGGTGCCGAGCGCCCTCAGCAACGCCGT
>Ga0136846_1222720_pt1 | contig 15186 bp, 8 predicted proteins | sample HopSoiMetagenom2_FD_96841 | JGI IMG/M metagenome (GOLD analysis project Ga0136846, IMG submission 96841) | Grasslands soil microbial communities from Hopland, California, USA - 2 Assembly 2016 (version 4) | ecosystem: Environmental > Terrestrial > Soil > Grasslands | place: USA: Hopland... | reverse complement strand
GTTGCCGAAGCCGGCGAGCCGTCGGCGGGCGAGCGCCGCCATGTCCGCGCCCGGCTCGACGGCCGACACTGCGCAGCCGAGCGCCGCCAGCGAGCGGGTCGCCTGGCCGGTTCCGCAGCCCACCTCGAGCACCGGCGACCCCTCGGTCACGCCGGTGATGCTGACGAGGTCCGCGAACAGCTCATCGGGGTATCCCGGCCGGACCCGGTCGTAGAGCTCCGGCACCTCGTTGAACACCCGGCCGAGGTCGTGTGGATTCGGGCGCATCTTCGGAGCATCAGTCACGAGTGCACAAGCTATGAGGTTCGTCGGCGGGGACGCCACTGGTTTAACGGCAGCTCCTCCACAGCAGCCGTGCCGGTCTCTCCTGTCTGCTCCGCCAGCAGCGTTCGGTCGGGCATCCCTTTGCGGGCAGCCGTCAAGAGCGCCCGCTCTCCCTTCCGACCGCATCTCGGTGGACTCCCGTCTGGTCGTCGAGCAGGTTCTGTGCGATGGCCGCGTAGCAGCTCGCGGTGGTGTGGGACAGGTTGAAGACCAGGGCGAGATGCAGTGGGTCGGCGCCGACGGTCAGTGCCTCGTGAAGTACCCGGTCGCCGCGGATGCGTTCGAGGTAAACGCCCTGGTGCAGCAGGTGCCGTTTAAGGTATTCGGGGCTGACGGGCCCGGTTCCCAGGGCTGTCTTCGCGTTGATCAGGACGTGCCGGTTAGGGGTCTTTGGCCAGGTGGTCCGGCGCTGGTCGAGCAAGGCCAGCAGGGTCTGGTGGGTCAGTTCGCCGAGCCGTTGGCCGTGTCCGGCGATGGTGATCCGGCGGTTGGGCAGGTCTAGGTCGTCCAAGGTGAGGCGTCGGATGGCCGTAGCGCGGGCGGCGTGGACGGCGGCCAGGGCGACGATCAGCCGTTGCGCCGGGGTGACGGCGACCCGCTGGACGGCGAGGACCTCGGCGTTGGTCATCGGCAGCAAGTTGCGCTGGATGTCTTCGGTTTTCAGGCGGGCGGTGGGGTTGGCGAAGATCAGGCCGCGCTTCTTGCCGAAGCGGAACAGTGAGCGCAGTGCGGCGATGGCGTTGCGCCGCTGCCATCCGCGCAGGGGTGACAGCGCGGCCGTGACGTCGGTGACGGTGACCTCGCGCAGGTGCCCACGGGTCGTCTCCCAGTTCTCCAGCAGGGGGCGGACGCCGCCGAAGTAGACGTAGACGCAGGTGTGGGGCCGGGGCTTGGCACGGCTGTCGCCGTCGAGCAGGACCAGCAGCCAGGCGCGGACGTCGCTGGCGAAGCCGGCGGGCAGCTCGGCAGTGCGGTTCTCGATCCAGGAACGGACCGCCAACACGCTGTCGTCTTCCAACAGCTCCAGGTCGGTGAGGACCTCGGCGACCCGAAGGCTGGAAGCGTGTCGCAGTATTCGCGCACGGACTTCGGTGAGCTTCACGGGCTTGCCGGGCGGGCATTCGCCCAGCACCACCGTCAGGCCGTCCATCGCGCACCGCACGAGTGATGGCGACCATCCGTTGGTCTCGCCGAGCTGCTTGGCGTGGGCCGCGGCCGACCGCAGCGCGGGGTTGTCCGAGGTCAAGGCGGGATGCTGCCAGCGCGGCGGGGGTGGGACGCCCGCCTTGCGCCGGTAATAGGAGCCCAGGCCCGGCACTTGTTGTCCCAGGACGCCTGGTCGCGCCGAGACCCTTCGGGCAGCGGCTTGCCACAGTGCACGCAGGTCATCGGGGTGGCAGAGACCTGCCGGTGCGAGGACGCGGGGCGACGGCGCGCGGCTGGCCCACCACGGTGGCTTGCGAGTCCGCCGCTGGCTCCGGGGCCGGCACTCGCTCCGGCTCGGGCAGCAGCAGTTCCTCGACTCCGCATCCGAGCACGGCGCAGATGACGTCCAGCTCGTCGAGCTTGACGGTGTTCGGCTGGCCGGACCACAGGCCCGACATCTTCCCCGCGCTGATCACCACGCCGCGTTCGGCGAGCTTCCGCTGGAGTTCGCTGGCCTTCCAGATGCCGCGGTTGGCGGCCGCCAGGCGAAGGTTCCACTTCACTGGGCCAGTCCTTTCCATCGGTCGGTGGCGCGCTGCTGTCCGGCGACCCAGGCGTCTTCGACATGGGCGCCGTGGACGTGGATATACCGGGCCGTGGTTCCGGTCCAGGTATGTCCGAGTAGTTCCTGGATCGCGAACAGGGTCATGCCGGCGAGGTAGAGCTGGGAGGCGCAGAAGTGCCGCAGCACGTGCGGGGTGAGCTTCCCGGCCCAGGTGGGCAGGTGCTGGGCGGCGGCATCGGCCAACGACCGGCGGAAGATGTCGGCGGTCGCCCGCGAGCAGGAGCCGTCCCGGTTCTTGCGCTCAGAGGGGAACAGCGGCGCACCGGGCCGGGTGTGGTCGGCGTCGAAGTGGCGCCACACGTCCTCGATGAACCACCGGAGGTTGCGGTCGGCGCCGTTGATCAGCGGCACCAGCCGCGGCTTCGGCCCACGCCTCCGGGAGCCCTTGCCGTGCCGGACGTTGAGCTTGCCAAACCGGCCCAGCTCCCACCGGACGTCGTCCAGGTCGAGCATCCGTGCCTCGTTGATCCGCAGTCCCACGTCCGCCGCCAGCCGGGCCACCGCGTAGTTGCGGGCGGCCGGACCGAACTTGCGGCAGGTCACCAGTTCCTCGCGCCATCCGGCGAACAGCTCCTCGATCTCTGCTTCGCTGGGCGGGATACGCAGCTGCGGTTCCACCGAGGCCCGCGGCCGGTTCATCTCGTCCAGCGGGCACTCGACCACACGGCCGGTGAGGTTGTGCAGCTCGACCTTGTGCCGCAGCTCAAGGAATTGGAAGAACACCACCAGCCCGCCCGCCCGGCCGATCCGGGTCGAGGGCTTGGCGTCGCGGAGCACCTTGCCGAAGTAGACGTCGGCGTCGGCCGGCTCCATCTCCCACAGCGGACGGCCGAACCAGTCCCGGATCAGCTCCAGATGGTTGGTGTCGTTGCGGATCTGTCGACCAGACCGGCCGAGGCTCGCGCGAGTACGAACCCCGCCAGCACATCGGTCTCGAACTCGGCGAGCTCCTCCTCGCTCACCGGCGCCCGGTACTCGCGCAGATCGCGCACTACGGCCAGAGCCAACCCACGCCTCCACGACTTCACCCAGACTGAAGGAATCCCGACAGGGATGAGGTTTGCGCACCACGGACGAAGTTGGGTCAGAACGGCCAGCAGTCACCCGAATGAGGTATCAGGCCCAGGTCCAGGCACTCTCAGTCGTGCCAGGGAGCCGTGGACGAACACGGAACTCGGGGACTATTGCTCACCCAAAAAAGAGCCGGTACGGCAAGGCGGTACCGGCTCTGGTGGTCTCGAGCTGCAACACGAGGCCGTGGGGTCCCTGTTCGGCTTTTGGTTGGAGTCAGCAGCAATCAGGGCAGGGCCCGCCCCTCTCGGTGCAAGCCCAGATGGCGGATCGTCGCAGCGACTCTGAGTATCACGCAACCGCGATTGGCGCATGGCTGCATCAACTCGTTCACTACCACGGGTGACTGGCACTCTTGCCTATCCGGATTTACGCGACAGAACTGCAGGTCACCGTTACGTACGCAGCAAGGCGCTGACTCTGCGTCGCATTCTTTTGCTACACGCATCTATGGATGCGTTAGGGCGCGGACGCATCAACAACCGCCGAAAGGCCCTGGGGAGGGGCTTACAGCCTCTAGCGGCTGCCACCATCTTGTCCACGGCGCACCACGCCGAGGGGGGCTGCAACCGCCCTCGTGGTTCTCCGAGTTGGAGTCAGCAGCTGGTGTCCGGCGGCCCGTGGGCCGCCGGACCCGACATTCGGGGAGGCCCCGTGCCGAAGCCCCAGTCCGTCTCCTGCGTGGAGAACGGATCCGCGTCCCGCAGTCGCTTGAACGGCGCCGAGGCCATCGTCATCATCGTGATCGTCGCCGTGGCGGCGGTCCTGGCCGCCGTCGCGGGCATGACCGTGCCGGTCGTCCTGCAGGTACTCGCTGGCAGCGGACTGACCGCCGTACTGGTGGTCGGGCTGATCACCGGTACGCCGGTCCGAGGGCTGCGCGCGGCGCTGCATGCCCTGCTGAGTCCGGTTGCGTGAGGTGAGGGTCGGGCGTCGTCCAGAGAAGCCGATCACCACCAGCAACAGCGCGCTGCGCGAGCTCCAGGAGTGGCTGCGCGACCAGCGGGACCGCACTGGGCAGGCTTACCGGGCCCTGTCGGTGCGGGCCGGTTGTCACGCCACCACGCTGCAGCGGGCCGCCTCCGCCGAGACCGTGCCCAAGCTGCAGACGGTGCTCAACTACGCCCGGGCGTGTGATGCCTCCCCCGACGAAGCGCGACACCTGTGGAAGCGGGCCCGGTATGAAGAGTGCCGCCTGGCACGGGGCGGCCGCAGCCAGATAATTCCCCGCCCTCGGGTCGGTCGGGTCAGCTGAAGGGCTTCGCTCCCTGTCCGCTGATGACCTGGCTGAGCCGGTAGCTGTCACCCTGGGTGACGACGAGATGCCGCGGAGCCGCTCGCCCTGATCGCCGGCCTCCGCCAGGTTCACCCAGCGTCGTACGCCGGGCGGCCGGCTCCCGGTTCCGTGCGAACCCCCTGGCCCAAGTACATGCTGCATCGACTGGCGTCACGAGCACGGCCGGACGCAGGAATCACGGTTCAATGTGACGAGAGGTGGTCTGGATCGAGCCGGACTCCTCTCCCTGTGACGCCGCGTTGCTCAGGCTCGCCCCGACCGGTGAGGACAGGGAACCCTGCCGCCGCAGATCGAGTTGGCCAAGGACAAGGACGGGCGTGACACGTCCTGGTGTCGTCGCAGTGCCGGAATGAGAGGGGCGGACGATCGCCACAGAACTCGCCGCGGGGTTGTCCTCGTTGCTCCTGACAGTGACGGCCACCGAAACCGTCGTGTCGGTCGACGGAGTCCGCCGGGCCGAGCATGCGCACCGTGGGGCGACCTCCGCGATACAGGAACAGGTGTGGCGGCTCGAACGGGCCCGCCCCGGTCGCCGTACCTTCTCGCGGGTCGATCCGGACACCGGGCGGACCGTGTCGCCCGCCGACGCCGCGCGGCACGCCGTCATCGCACTGGGGTCCGCGCTGGGCGAGGAATTCCTCGGTGGCCCGGTGGGGGACGTCGTGATCGGGGCTCTGCGGAATGCCAGTCCCGGGCGTCCGCTGCGGCTCGGCGTGCAGGTAACGGCTGCGGATCTGGCCGCGCTCCCGTGGGAGGCGGCCCTGCCACCGGGGCATGCGGAGTCTCTGGCCTTGTCTCCCGCCGCCCAGGTGTACCGGTCGGTGCCGCGGCACACCGTCACGGCTGAGGTCCCCCCGGAACCTCCCGGGCGGCTGCGATTCCTGGGCGCCTTCGCAGACCCGGTGCGCGGGCCGTTCACCGACGGCCCCGTACTGGACCTGGAAGCCGATCTGCACCGGATCCTCGGCGCGGTCGAACCGGGGCTGCGTGCGGGCACCGTCGAGTTCGACGTCCTGGACGGGGTCGGCACTCTCGCCTCGATCACCCGCATGCTGAGGCGGCAGACGTACGACGTCCTGCATCTGTCGTGTCACGCACGGGCCGGCCGGCTGCTCCTGGAGGACGGGACGGGACACGCGGACCCGGTCACCGCCGACCGGCTGATCTCGGCGTTCTCCCCGGGCCGGGTGCCGTCGCTGGTCGTGCTGGCCGGATGTTCCACCGGCGCCGACCCGGACCGCGGCGGTGATCCGGGCTCTTCCGCTCCCGACGAGCGGCTCGCGGGACTCGCGGCCGAGCTCGTGGCCGCCGGTGTGCCGGCCGTCCTCGCGATGACCGCGCCGGTCAGCGACGCCTACGCCGGCTCGTTCTGCGCGGAGGTCTACGAGGGGTTGGGACGGCGCGACGGTGACATGGCCGAACGGCCGGACGTACCGGACTTCCTGTATGCGGTCAGCGAGGCGCGCCGAAGCCTGGAGCATCTGACCCGAGCGGAGCCGGGCGGCCTTCCCGATCTGTCCGAGTGGTCGACGCCCGCCCTCTTCGTCGGGGCCGGCCGACTCCCCATACGCTCTCGGCCGGCACCCCGCTTGCGGACCTCGGTCCCGCCGCCCCGGCCGGCGGCCGTCGACGTGCGCTCCGTGGCGCGCCGGGGCATACTCCGCGAGCTCCACCGGCTGTGGGAGTCACCGGACCGGCCCGGACTTCTCGTGTACGGGGCCGCCGGCGTCGGGAAGACGACCCTGGTCCGGGAGTTCGTTTCCCGGCTCGGGCTGCGGAACGACATGCTGGTATGGATCGACGGTTCGGACGACGACGCCCTGGAGGAAATGTTCCGGATGCCGGCGACGACCGGGCCGGACGGAACACCGGTCCCGGTCGTGGTGGACGCGCTTCCCACGCGGCCCGTCCCGGGGCGTACCAGGGCCCGGCCCACGTCGGCTCGGGCCGCCCGGCTGCTGGCCGACTGGACCGGGCGCGCGGAGGCAGCCAGGCTCATCGTCATCGGCCGGCACGCGTTCTCGCTGCCGGAAGACGCCCAGCGCGCTCTCGCCCCTGTTCACCTGGGGGGCCTCACGACAGGCGAGACACGGCTGCTCGCCGGCCGGCTCCCGGGGCTGCGCCGTCTGCCCGTCGCCGGGATCGCGCGGATCCTCGACGAGGTCGGCGGGCACCCGGCCGCCCTCGGCTGGCTCGACGCTCTGCTTCGGGGCGAACCCCCGGTCCTGCCCGACCTGCGGCAGCGGCTGGCCGAGCGACTGGCCGCCGAGGACCTGACCGCGGCCGAGGCCCGGGCGCGAGGGCTCGGGTCGGCCCTCCGTACGACGCGCGCCCTCCTCGCCGAGACCACCGGCCTGGAGGAGCTGCTCGGCGGCCTGACCGCCCGGCAACGCGACGTCCTCACCAGACTGTCCGTTCACCGCCGTCCAGTGGGTGGCGAGGTCCTCGGCCAGGTGACTGCCGAAGTCCTCGACGCCATCGCAGCCCTGGACGCCCGCGGACTGCTGCGACCCGCCCCGGCGCAGGCCGGTCCTGGGACCGCGTACCTGGTGGAGCGCTGGCTGGCCGTCCAGTTGTCGCAGGCCGACCCAGTCACCTGCGTCGACGCGCACGCCGCGGCGGGACGCTACTGGGCGCGGCTGCCCCGGGGGTCGGAGGAGACGGAAGCCGCGTCGGCGGATCTGGCCGAGGCCCGTCACCACTTTCTGCGGGCCGGCCGCACCGAGGAGGCGCTGGTCACCACGGCGGCGCTGTGCGACCGTTTGATGACCGCGGGGGCCTTCTCCGAAGTGGAGCGGATCGCTCGCGACACCCTGGCTCGCGGCCTTCCAGGCGATCACGAGTCGGCGTTGCTGCACCACGCATGGGGCTGCGCGGCCCAGGAAACGGGACGCACGGAGGAAGCCAGGAGCCGGCAGGAGCGAGCCCTGGAGCTGTTCCGTGCCGCCGGTGCCCCGGTCAACGCGGCCTCCGTGGAACTCCAGTTGGGCATGCTCGACGAAGCCGTCGGGAACTATATGGCCGCACGGGAGCGCTACACGTCCGCTCTTACCGTGTTCACCGAACTCGGAGACCACGCCGAGATCAGCCGTGCCCGGCACTGTCTCGGCGGTCTGGCGGTCCTGCTGCGCGACACCAAGGCAGCACGTGCGCACTACGACGCCGCACTGGCCTCCGACCGGGAGCGCAGCGACGACGAAGGCATCGCCGCCACCATCCACCAGCTCGGGATCGTGGACCAGTTGAGCGGTGACCCGCGCGCTGCCCGGAAGCGCTACCGGCGTGCACTGACGCTGCACAGGAAGCTCGGCGACCGGGCCGCGATCTCCTCCGGTTACCACCAGCTGGCCATGCTCGCCTACGAACAAGACGAATTACGGCGTGCCTCGTCGCTGTGCAGGCGTTCGCTGAGGATCGATGACGAGAGCGCCCATCTTCCGGGGGTCGCCCGCAGCGAGCATCTGCTGGGCATGATCGCGCACGACCGGGAGGAACGGGACCAGGCGCGGCTCCACTACGAGCGAGCCCTGGCCCTGCTCACCGCCGCCGGTGACCGGGCCTCCGCCGGCGCCGTTCTGCATCAACTCGGCCTGCTCGCCCAGGATCAGGGCGACTCCGACCGCGCTCACGATCTCTACCGCCGGACCCTGGCGGTGGCCGGGGAATCCGGCAACCGGGACGGAGTCGCCCGCGCCCACCACCAACTCGCCATGCTGGCTACGCAGAAGGGGGACTACGAGGACGCGGAGCGTCGCCTGCATCTGGCCCTGGAGATGTTCGAGGATCTCGGGGACCCGGACGGATCAGCGCGCGCCCTGGGCCAGTTGGGCCGATTGCGCCGGCTGACGGGCCGCCCCGAAGAAGCGGTGGAGCCGGTCCTGCGGAGCTTCGCCCTCGGATTGGAGACCGACGATCCGGTCGCCACCACGGCACTGTTCGAACTGGCGCTCCTGGACGCGGCATTGGGGGGTGCGCGGCTGCGGGAGCTGATCGCCGGCCTGGTCGAGCCGTCGGCTGTGGATCCGGTAATGGAAGCCGTGCGGGTGGCGCGCGAGCAGGCCGGTGGGTGAGCGGCGAACAGGACCCGTCGGCGTGTCGCTCCCGCGGTCGGCGCAGTGTCAGGTCACGCTCCGGGTTTCCAGGCAGGGGAGCCGTGGAAGGCCGTGGCCTGGTGGGTGCGGGCGCCTCAGTGCAACCGCAGCGGGAGCAGGCGGGCCACTTCCCGTTCCAGCACGAGGGCCCGCTTGGAATCTCCGGATTCACGCAGGAGCGCGGCCTGAGCGGCGGCGGTGCGCAGAGTGTCGAGGTGTGTGTCGCCCAGGACCCGCCGACGACGACGGTGGACGTCCGCGATCAGCGGTTCGGCCCGGTCCGCCCGTCCCGTCTCGCGCAGGACGACGGCCAGCCAGTGCCCGAAGCGGAGCGTATCGGGATGGTCCTCCCCCAGCACGTTGCGGCCGCGCTCGTACGCGTCCTCCAGCAGCGCCCGTGCACTGTCCCGGTCACCGCAGGCGCGCAGGTCGTAGGCGTGGCTGTAGGCCGACCTCAGCACGTCGGGGTGGTCCGGGCCGAGCACGTGCAGCCTGTGGCGGTGGGTGCCCGCGTTGAGGTCGCGGGCGGCTTCGGCCTCGCCCGAGTCGCGGAGCGCGAGCGCGTAGCCGTGGGCCGCGCTCAGGGTGTCCGGGTGGTCGGTGCCGAGAACCTCCACGAGCCCTTCGTACACGTTCCGGTGCAGGGGCAAGGCCTCGGAGAGCTCGCGTCTGCTGCGCAGCAGGAGCGCCAGGTTGTACTGCGCCAGCAGGGTGTCCTTGTGTCCGTGCCCCAGCTGACGGATGCGGACGGCGACGATCCAACGTTGCAGGCGCAGGGCGCGCCGGGCCGCTCGCGCGGACGGGCCCGCGGTGTTCGCGGCGAGAGCCATGAGGTCGGAGGCCAGGTTGAGCTTCGCCGTCACGGTGTCCGGATGTTCGTGCCCCAGCCGCGACCGCCGGGCGATGACATGCTCGTCGAGCTCCACCGCGGCCCGGTAGTTGCCGAGTTGCACCTCGGCGCGTGCCAAGTGCTCCATGGCCGACACGGTTACGTCGGCGTCCTGCCCGTACGCGGCGCGCCAGCGTGTCAGTGCGTCCTGCGCGAGGTCCCGGGCGGTCCGCGTGTCGCCACGGACCGTCAGGAAGTACACCAGGTGGAGGTAGGTGCGATGACAGGCCGGGTCGGTGCTCGCGGGGAGATCGAGTTCCAGGACGTGCGGGAGCAGGGCCCGGTACGTCTCCCAGGTCTGTGGGGCGCGTGGTCCACCCGGATCGGCGTCTGCCACGACGCTGCGCGCGCAGTCTCTGGCCTGGGTCAGGACGTCCGTGGGAGCGTCGCGGAGGTAGCGTGCGAAGAGTTGGTGCATGGAAAGGCCGTGGCGGCCCTGGACCCTGAGCAGGCCTACCGCGCTCGCGGCCTTGACCACGTCGGAGAGCCGGTCGGGGGCCTCGCCGACCAGTGCTGCCAGACCCGGCGGGAGACGGGAGCCCGCGTTCTCCAGTACCTCGTAGGGAAGCGGTTCGGCGGCGAAGCAGGCGCACAGCCGGAGCAGTTCCACCGCTTCCGGGACCGTGGTCCGCAACCGGTCCAGCGCGACGTCCAGCGCGGCAGCGAGCGAGGTCGGATAGACGTCGGAGTCAATGCCCCGGTCCAGCATTGCCCGGGTCCGCCGCTCCACGTGCCGCACATATTGCTCGGCCCCGACAGGTGAGCCTTCCAGGTACTGCGCCGCCTGGTCGAGGGCGAGCGGAAGGTCACCGAGCACCTCGGCGATCCGGTCGGCGTCGGAGGCCGACAGCCCGTCGACTCGGCGGGTGAGGAGCAACGTGGAACGGTGCCGGTCGAAGCCCGTCAGTTCGTACCGCTCCCCGAGTTGCGACCAGTGCGGGGTGCGGGAGGTCACGAGCAGGGTCCAGCGTGGGTCCGCGTCACGCAGGAAGCGCCGTACCGTCGCGGGCGAGTCGGCGTCGTCGAATACGAACAACCAGCGGCCCGACCTGCTCAGGCATTCCAGCAGAGCGTCGAGGCGGGTGGTCACGTCCATCGCCAGCCCGCAGCGCCGTGCGAGGTCGGAGAAGCTCTGGACGAGCAGCTCCGCCCGCTGGGCCGACATCCAGGCGACATGGTCGTAGGCCGAGCCGTGGCTGCGGCAGTATTCCAGGGCGAGTTGCGTCTTGCCGGTGCCGGGAGGTCCGCTGATGACCACCGGCCGTCCCTTGTCACCCAGCAGCTCGTGGATCCGCTGCAGTTCCTGCTCGCGTGGTATCTGATAGACGACGCGCACCGGCCTGGGCGTCCGCCAGTTGACGGGGGCGTCTGCGGGCACCGGGACGACTCCGCCCCGGCTCCCCTGTGGTGCGCCGCCGTTCGCGGCCGTCTCGGCGAACTCGCGGGTGAGGGACCGCCGTTCCCGGACGAGCCGCAGGTAGGCATCCGAGGCGCGGGCCGCCAGGTGGAAGAACCACAGCCGGTCGTCCCGGTCGAGGGCCGAGCGACCGGTGAAGATCAGCGCACAGCCGGCCAGGGCGAGCAGCCGGTGTTCGTGCCATTCCCTGAGCAGGCCGCGGCGGGAGCCCTCGACCCAGTCCCGTTCCGCCCCGTGGACCCGGTCGATGATGTCGCGCAGACCGACCCGGACAGCGGTCGGACGGTGCCCCGAGGGGTCGACCAGGTACCGGGCGAGGTCGATCCGTACCTCAGGAGCGGTCTCCGCAGCCAGGTGCCGGGCGATCACGGACAGCAGGAAGTGAGCGGGGTCGCAGACCAAGGGCACATCGGTGCCGAACCGCGACAGGTCGATGAAACGCACGTCGGCCGGTGCCTCGCGGTACTCCTTGCGGCAGACCACGTTGCCTGGGTGGAGGTCTCCGTGGGCCAGGCCCCTGAGCATCGCCAGGTTTCCGTCGTCCGCCAGCCGTGGGCCGGTCACCAGGGCGAACGGATTGGGCAGGTCCCGGCTCTCGCCGTCCACGACCACGGTCGGACAGGGTACGGCCAGCAGTCCCGAGTCGTGCGCCGCCCAGGTGTGCAGGGTGCCGCCCTTCTCGATGCGGAAGCCGAGCATGTCCGTGAGGATGCGCGAGGCGGGGGCGTCGGTGAAGCCCACACTGTCGGAACTGTTCCAGGTGCTGAGGACGGATTCGACGACCTTGCCGCACAGTTCGGCGATGCCCGGTGCGCCGGATCCGTGCGCCTCCATGAGGGTGGCGAGCGAGCGGTACTCCTCCAGGCTGCCGCCGGCGATCTCCTGGAACATGATCCAGCCGTTGCCGCCCAGGCGCAGGGCCGGGTATTCGGGCAGCTGGCGGGTGAGGTGGTGGGCGACGAAGTCCGGTGGGGAGATGTTCTGGGCGGTGACGTGGAGGTCGGGTTCACGGCGCACGGTTCCGCGGGGCGGCAGCACCTTGATGATCATCTTCCGTGCGTCCCCGGTGCCGGCCCTGCCGTCGGCGCGTCTTTCCGCGTACGCGGCGAACACCTGGGCGCCCGAGTTCCCCTGTTCCTGCCAGCCCGCGTACCTCAGTGATGTTCCCGTCTCGGACATCCACTCTGCCAGGACCCTGCGGGGCTCGTCGGCGCGGATCAGTTCGAGTACGCCGGTCGGCGCGTCGTCGGCGGCCGGGTCGGCACGGGTTTCACTCGTCGTCATCCGGAATGGCCTGAACGGCGTCGGGATCGTCGCGCATCAGTGTGCCGGTGTCGTCGCTCGGCAGTTCCCGGTAGGGCTGCCAAGCGGTCCCGTCGAAGAATTCGATGTCGCCCGACGGGCCGAACCTCATGTCGCCGGGCTCCTGTTCGGCGGACTCCGCCGTGGTGTCACCGTCCTGCATCATCATCCTCGCCGTGTGCCGGGCGCGGGTATTCCGTGTGAGCGCCGCGGCCCCCAGCTTAGAGGGCGCACGGCCGGGATGGGCCCTCGTCACGTGACGGCGCTTCAGCGTCCGACGTAGGTGATGGGCGCCCAGTACAGCGGCGAGGCGAAGGGCGGCGTGTGGCGGGGACGCCCGGACAGCCACGTCAGAAGGTCCGTCAGGGCGGCGTCAGGCTCGCCGAGTTCGTGGGCGAGGGCGGTGAGGAAGGCGACGATCTCGTCGGCGGGAGTGTCGGCCACCCAGCCGACGGCCTGGTGCCAGGCATGGACGGGGGCCGCGCCCGCGCACCACACCTTCAGGAAGCGAGCGGTGAAGACGAACATGCTGCGGTCGGGGACGCGCATCGTCGTGCCGATGACCGCGCGCGCCCTCAGATGCAGAGCGATACTGGCCAGTCCGACATGTTCACCGGGCACCCGGGCGTCGCGGTGCACCGTACGGCACGCCGTCAGCAGGACGACGGGCGGCAGACCGGCGGCGAGGCGGGTGAGCGGCCCCGCCAGATCACGAAAGGAGATGCGTTCACCTCCCGGAACCGTGATGCGCCCGCCGTCGACGACCGAACCGTCGACGGCGGCGTGGCCGGTGATGTGCAGCAGCTCGGCCGCACGCGGCAGACTCCAGCGGTCGGGCTCGTCCAAGGGCAGTTCCGTCAGCCGGGTGCAGGCCGCGAGGAGCCGGGCCTCCGTGCTGATGAGCTGGTCGCCCGGGTGAGCCCCCGTGCCCACCACGGTGGCCGCGACCGGAGGCCCCGGGATGCGGGGGGCCGTGTCCGGGCGGTAACCGGTATCGGCCCCGGGCAGGGTGCGGACCCTGACTGCTTCGTGCAGTGCCACCGGACGGCGCCGGTCCGGGTCCAGCCACCAGGCCGCCGCCAGCGGTAGACCGCCCAGCCGGCCGAGATCGATCGCCGCGAACGCCTCGGTGTCCAGCTCTTCCAGCAGCGGCTGCATCACGTTGCGGCCCAGCCAGAGCCCGAGATCGAGGAGGAAGCGGTGGGTCTGCGCGTCATCGCGCAGGCCGGCCGCGGAGTCGGCGACCTCGGCGTGCCGGTCGGCCCAGGCTCCCGCGTCCTCGACGGTGAGTCCGGGCAACCGCACCGAGCGCACCTTCAACTCCCCGTCGACGACGAGGGCATGTCCCGACCAACGCCCCGGCGCGAGCAGGACCACGGGCTCCCCCGTGGCCGCGGCCCGCATGTCCTGCCACCAGGTGGTGCCGGGACCGGCCGTCCGGCTGCCGGTGGTCAGCCTGAGCACCATCCCGTGCGCCCGGTGGGCCAGTTCGACGGCCACCAGCGGAGCGTCCGTGCCCATCGCGGACTCCACTGCGAGGCTGGACAGGTCAGTCGCGAAGCGGATCCACTCATGGCGTTCGCTGGTGGTGTGCTGCACAAGGACGAGCTCTTCGAGTCCGGCCACCGCGACCTCCGCCGCGGTCGTGCCGAGCGGCCAGTCCCGTTCGTCGGCGGCATGGCGCAGACACTGCACGGCCGTGTCGAACGCCAGCCGCGGGCCCGCCAACTGTGCCGCCTCCACCGCCTCCAGCCACGCCCTGCGGTGTACGGCGGAGTTGGCCGGGGTGCCCGAGAGATGGTGGGCCTGGGTTGCCGCTCTGGCCAGACCCACACGGGCCTGCACGTTCAGCGGGCTACCCGTCGCTGCCGAGGCGATGACCGCGCGGCAGTGCTCCATCGCCTCGTGGGCGTCCTCGCGGGCACCGGTGAGCCGACTGCGGTTGGTGAGGAGGGATGCGTAACCGTACGTCAGGTCGGACCGCCACCGGTGTTCGCCGGGCAGTGCGTCGAGGAGCGCCCGGTGCCGCCGTACGGCATCGTCCATGAGTCCGCGATCGGCACGCCGCAGCGCCAGATCGCTGAGGTGCATGCACAGGTTGCTGAGCCGCGCCGGGTAGGCGGCGGACTCCGGTGAGGTCGCCGCCACCGCGGCCCGGGACGCCTCGATGTACTCGTCCTCCAAGACCTGGTCGCCCGTGGTGATGGAGAGGGTTCGCAGTGCCGTGGCCAGGGTGGCGAGCGCGAGCGGCTGCGATTCGGAGCCTTCGGGGGCCAGCCGGTGGGCCGCACGCAGTTCGTCGACGGCGGAGCGCAGCAGTTCCAGCCGGCCGGTGCTCCGGAAGCCCTGCACCAGGTATCCGCCGAGGGTGCGGCGGTAGCGGGTCTCGTCCTCTCCGCCTTCACCGACACGTACCGCGAGGCGGGCGCGGTCGATCGCCGCCTCGAGATCCCGCGTGTCACCGAGCAGTTCGTAGCGTTCGCACAACCCGTTGGCGAGGTTGTTGGCGAGCATGGCCCGGTCCGGGTCGCCCGGCGCGAGGAGGTCGACCGTCGCCTCCAGCAACTCCACGCTGCGCAGCAGTGATTCGTCGTGCCCCGTGTACGAGAAGTGCTCCCCCAGTACGGCGGCCAGCGAATTGGCGATGCCGGCGGCGTGCCGTGGATCGGTGTTGTCCCGGTGGGCCTCCTCGATGAGGGCGATCGACTCCTCCAGGTCGCCGACGGATGCCGAGGCCCTGAAACGGAACCGCAGCAGCGAGCCCAGATGCTGCTGGATCATCACCTTTCGCTGGTCGACGCCTGGTTGCCGCTCCGCCAGCGCGTTTCGCGCCAGCTCGATCCCCGCGTCCAGGTGGCGGACCTCCCCGGTGCGCTCGTAGCGCTGACGGGCCAGCACCAGCAGGTTGGAGAGGATCAGCAGGCGTTCCTCGGCGTCCGGTGCGAAGAGGACGTACGCCTGCCGGTAGCGCCGTTCCACAACGGACAGCCATGCGCCGCGGCCGGTGAGATGCAGCAGCCACTG
>Ga0136846_1220166_pt1 | contig 15188 bp, 11 predicted proteins | sample HopSoiMetagenom2_FD_96841 | JGI IMG/M metagenome (GOLD analysis project Ga0136846, IMG submission 96841) | Grasslands soil microbial communities from Hopland, California, USA - 2 Assembly 2016 (version 4) | ecosystem: Environmental > Terrestrial > Soil > Grasslands | place: USA: Hopland... | reverse complement strand
GGGCCGGGTTGTTGAACAGCATCCAGCCGGTCGATCCCTCCCGGCGCAGGATCATCCTGTCCGTTCCGCCCACCGATCCGTCCATCCGCGTCCTCCCGGCCATCGCCAGCCTTAAGGGTTGTAGCCGATGCCGGTGAGGAGGAGATAGCCGCGCAGCGCGGGGCGCTCGCGCCGGATCAATAGGCGTTCCGATAGGCCCGGCGGGACAGGACGGTGCGGCCCATGATCTGCAGGTCGAGGGCAAGCGACCAGTTGTCGATATAGTAGAGGTCGTACTCGACGCGGCGCCGCATCGCGTCCTCGGTGTCGGTCGCGCCGCGCAGCCCGTTGACCTGCGCCCAGCCGGTGATGCCCGGCTTGACGTTGTGGCGGCGGGCATAGAGCCCGATGCGCCGCTCGAAGGCCTGGTTGTGCGGCACCGCGTGCGGCCGCGGGCCGACGAGCGACATGTCGCCGATGAGCACGTTCAGCAGCTGCGGCAGCTCGTCGATGTTCCAGCGCCGCAGCAGGCCGCCGATCAGCGTCACGCGCTCGTCGCCGCGGGTCGCCTGGCGGACCTGGTGGTCGTCGTGGACCCGCATGGTGCGGAATTTGTAGATCCGGAACGGCTTCTGGTTGAAGCCGTAGCGCTGCTGGCGGAACACCGCCGGCCCGGGGCTGTCGAGGCGGATCAGGGCCGCGATGAGGAGAAAGAATGGCAGCAGCAGCACGAGGCCGAGCGCCGCGCCGACGATGTCGAACAGGCGCTTCGCGACGACCTCGAGGAACGTGAGCGGCGGGCGCGCGAGGCACAGCGTCGCCATGTCCGAGACCTTGATGATCTGCACCTTGGCGAAACGGTCGAGGATGCGCTCGGGGCCGAGATGGATCGAGACCGGCAGGGTCATGAGCCTGTCGACGACGCGCTCGATCGTCTCGGTGTCGGACCAGGGCAGGATCACGAAGACGTCGTCGGGATGGAGCGCGCGGCCGATGAGCGCGGCGCGATCGAGGTCGGGCTCGAGGCTGCCGTTCGATTGCAGCACCGCCTGGCCGACGATCTCGAAGCCGAGATTCCAAGGCTGGTAGCGGCGCGCAAAAGCCTCGATCGCGGCGCGCTCGCCGACGAGCAGCACGCGGCGCGCGGCGACCTGGCCGGTCTTGCTCGCCCGCACGACGAGCCGGATCACGAGCCAGCGCCAGAGCATGATGGCGCCGATGCCGGCGAAGTAGAGCAGGATGACGTTGCCGCGCGACAGCTCGGCCCCCGACTTCGCCATCACGCTGATGGCGAGCGTGTAGAGGAAGGCGATGTTCCAGCTTGCAAGCGGACGTCGGATCCGGCTCGTCGGCGCGATGTAGAGCGGCAGCGCGTAGTCGCCGATGAAGGCGTTCGCCGAAAGGAAGATCAGCGCCACGACGCCGCCGAGCGCGATGAAGTTCACGAGCTCGCCGTAGCTGTCGTGGACGATAAGGTGATAGCCGATGCCGCAGGCGACCGAGGTCGCGCCGATGATCAGGATCTCGGCGAGCGCCGTACCGAGCCCGAACGCCCGCCACGCCGAGCTCGCGGTGCGCAGCCGCGTCAGGCGCCGTCCTTCTTGAAGCTGCGTCAACTGCGTCATGCGGCGATGCGGACTGCGATGTCCGTGCCAGCGCGATCGTGCCGAAACGGGACAGGCGACGGCGGCATGTGCCTTGCTCGACGACGCCGGAGTCAGTCGAAGCGAAGGCCCGCGCGTGCGCATCCTCGTCGTTCATAACCGATACCAGGTCCGCGGCGGCGAGGACGTCGCGGTCGACGATGAGATCGAGGCCCTGCGCCGGGCCGGGGTCGAGGTGATCGCGCGCATCGTCGAGAACGACGGCATCGGCGGCTGGCCGGCGAAGCTGCGCGCGGCGCTCGGCACCGCGCATTCCGCGTCCGGCGTGCGGCTGGTCCGGGAGGCGATCCGCGACACGCGCCCGGACGTCCTGCACGCGCACAATTTCTTCCCGCTGCTCTCCCCGGCGATCCACGCCGCGGCCCAGGCCGAGGGCGTCGCGACCGTCCAGACGCTGCACAATTTCCGCACCGTCTGCGCCGGCGGCCTTTTGATGCGCGACAGCCGCCCGTGCGAGACCTGCATCGGCGCGTCGCCCTATTGGGGCGCCTGGCACGCCTGCTACCGCGGCTCGCGCGCCGGCTCGCTCGCCGCCGCCCATATGATCGACGCCCACCGCCGCGGCGGCACCTGGCAGAACCACGTCGACCGCTTCGTCGTCCTCTCCGCCTTCGCCCTTGAGCGCTTCGAGCGGGCGGGCTTCCCGCCGGAGAAGATGATCGTCAGACCGAGCAGCGTCGACGATCCGGGCCAGCCCGAAGAGGGCGAGCGCGCCGGCATCGTCTATGCCGGGCGGCTCAGCGACGAGAAGGGCGTGAGGGTCCTGATCGAGGCCGCGCGCCGCGCAACCTTCCCCCTCGAGATCATCGGCGAGGGGCCGCTTGCGGCCGAGCTCGCCGCCGCAGCGCCCGACCATGTACGGTTTCGGGGTCCGCTCCCGCGCGAGGAGGTGAGACGGCGGATCGCATCGGCCGAAGCCGTGGTGGTTCCCTCGCTCTGCTACGAGGGCTCGCCGCTGGTGATCGCCGAGGCCTTCGCGGCAGCGACCCCGGTCGTCGCGGCGCGGATCGGGGCGCTGCCGGACCTCGTGCAGGAAGGCCGGACAGGCCTGCTGGCACCGCCCGGCGATGCCGACGGCCTCGCGGCCGAGCTGATGCGGATCGGCGCCGATCGGCTGCGGCCCGGCTGATGGGCAGGCAAGCGCGGGCTCACTACGAGACCGCGTGGAGCCCGCCGGCGAGTCTCGCGGCGCTCATGCGCGTCTATGCGGAAGCCATCGCCCTTTCCCGCGGCAGAGCCCATGGGCGCCATCGCGCCCCCTCCGCCATGGTTCCGGCGCTTGGAGGCGACCATGGGGCATGATCGCGAGACGCCCCGCTTCGAGCTTTGCGGCGTTCCGGTCTCGGTCATCGACATGGACGGTCTCGTCGCCGCCGTCGAGCGCCGGCTGCGCGACGGCGGCCCGGAAGAGCCGGGAAGCTTCATCTGTTTTCGCGACGCGCATGGCATCGTGCGGTCGCAGGACGATGCGCGGCTGCACGACGCCCATCGCGACGCCTTCCTGATCGCGCCCGACGGCAAGCCGCTCTCGATCGTCGGCCGCCTGCGCGGCTTTCGCGGCATCGGCCAGGTGCCCGGGATCGAGGCGATCGAGGTTCTGTGCCGGGCGGGAATAGCGCCGGGGTGGCGCCACTACTTCCTCGGCGGCGCGCCCGGCGTCGCCGCCGAGCTCGCCGAGGCCATGTCGCGGCGGGTCCCCGGCCTCAAGGTGGTCGGAACCGAGGCGCCGCCGTTCCGGGACGAGACGCCGGACGAGCTCGCGGCGATGCGCCGACGCATCCGGCGATCGCGCGCCGACATCATCTGGATCGGCCTCGGATCGCCCAAGCAGGAGCTCTGGATGGCGGCGAACGCCCCGCATCTCCCCGGCACGATCGCCATGGGCGTCGGCGCCGCCTTCGACGTCCATACCGGACGCGTCGCCCGCGCCCCCCGGCTGGTGCGCGCGGCCGGCCTCGAATGGGCCTACCGGATCGCGGGCGAGCCCGCCCGGCTGTGGCGGCGCTACGCCGAGGTGGTGCCGCGCTTCCTGTGGCTCGTCGCCCGCGAGGAGATCAAAGGCAGGCTTCCGGGCGCGCGCCCATCCATCGGCTCAGCGCAGCCGCCTCAGGCGCGACGCGATTGACCATGTGGCGAGATTCCGGCGGCAGCGCCTTCGCCGCCGCTGCTTTGCAAAGCGTTAGGCTGCCGGCGCTACCCTCGCCACGGTACGAAGGCGAAGCGATCGTGGATTTCATCGTGCATGCGAGCCACCGGGCGTCCCGGACGGCGGTTCTGCCGCGATCCGTCGCGCGCGGCGTGCTCCTGCCGCGCGCCGGCGGCGGCATCGCCGTGGAGATCGTCGACGCCGATGCCTTCGCCGGCCTCGCGCTCCCCTGGCGCGCCCTCGTCGCTGAGGCCGCCGAGCCGAACGTCTTCATGGAGCCAGCCCTGGTCCTGGCCGCCCAGCTTGCCGACCGGAGCACCCCGATCAAGGTCCTCCTCGGCTGGCGCTCCGGCCCGGACGGCCGGCAGCTCGCCGGGGCCTGGGCGTTCGCGGTCAGGAAGGGCGTCCTGCCGCGGCTGCAGGCCCCGGCCGCTCCGCTCGCGGCGCTCGCAAGCCCGGTGATCCGTTCGGACTGCGTCGAGGACGTGCTCGAGAGCTGGTTCCAGGCGCTCGCCGACAGCCGCGCCCTGCCGAAGATCCTCGAGCTGCGGGCAATGCCCGACGAAGGCCCGATCAGGGATGCCCTCGACCGGGTGGTGAGGCGCCACCGCTCGAACTGTCTCGCGATCGAACGCCGCGAGCGCGCGGTGCTGCGGTCATCGCTACCCGGCGCGGCGTATCTCGAACGCTCGGTTTCGGGCAGCCGCCGGCGCAAGCTCCGCCAGCTGCGATCCCGTCTCGCCCGCAAGGGCGCCGTCGCCTATCACCACCACACCGGTCCGGAGGCGGTCGCTCTCGCGACCGAGGCGTTCCTCGCCCTCGAGGCGCGGGGGTGGAAGGGCCGCCGCGGCAGCGCGGTCGGATGCGACGAGCGTCTCGCCGCGTTCACCCGCGCCGCGATGGCGGGACTCTCCGCCGAAGGCCTCGCCGCGGTCACGTCGCTCACCCTTGACGGGGAGCCGGTCAGCATGGGGGTGGTCCTGCGCTCCGGCGGCACCGCCTATACCTGGAAGATCGCCTATGAGGAGGCCGCGGCGGCGTTCTCGCCGGGCTACCTCCTGGCGCTCGAGGACACCGCCGCGTTCCTCGCCGACGATACGGTCGCTGAGGTCGATTCCTGCGCCAGCGCCGATTTCGGCATCATGGCCGAGGTCTGGAGCGAGCGGAAAAGCGTCGCCGATTTCTACATCGACGTCCGCAGCGGCGCCTCGCTGCGCTTTCGCGCGATGATGCTGCTCGTTGCAGCGATGGAATCGCTGCCGCGGCTGCGGCGCAAGCTGCGCGGCCGCGAGCAGCTGCGGCGGCTCTACTCTGAGAAAGCTCCTGCCGCCGGCGTGAGGCGGGCCACCGCCTCACGGTTGCGTTTCGTTATGGGACAGAAACCCTGGCCTTGAACCTGCACGCGCGATCCTGTCCGGACCGTTTCTCCGCGATCTCGTGAACGGATCAGCCGATGGCACGCGCCCACGCCGATACCCTCGATTTCCCGACCAGCCGAGGCTCGCTGCACCCCGGCGGCGAGGCGGTGACGATCGACCTGCGCCGGCTCCTCGCCACCCTTCGGCGGCGCGCCTGGCTGATCCTCCTCGTCACCGCGCTCTTCGTCGCCGCGGCGATCGCCTTCCTGGCGCTGACGCCGCCGCGTTTCGTCGCGACGGCGCAGATCATCGTCGACCCGCGCGGGCTGCAGGTGCTCGACAAGGACATCAACCCGCGCGCCCAGAACCCCGACGCCCACGTGCCGCTCATCGAGAGCGAGATGCGGGTGCTCAAGTCGACGAAGGTGCTCGACCTTTTGATCGACCGCGAAGGCCTCGAGCGCGATCCCGAATTCACCAAGGGGCGCTGGTCGCCGGTCGCCGCCTTGAAGTCGCTCGCCGCCGACCTCTTCGGCCGCGAGCGGCGCGCGCCGGACCTGCGCGTCGCCGTGCTGAACGAGCTCGACGAGCGCGTCGCCGTTCGCCGCGCCGAGCGCAGCTTCGTCATCGACATCACGGTCATGACCCGGGACGCGGAGAAATCGGCCCGCTTGGCCAACGCGCTCGTGCACGCCTACATGGAGGAAAGCGCCGCAGCGCAGGCCGAATCCGCCCGCCGCTCCGGCGAGGCGCTCTCCTCGCGCCTCGAGGAGCTGCGCGGCCGCGTGCGCGAGGCCGAGGACCGGGTCGAGCAGTTCAGGGCCCAGAACAACATCGTCAGCACCAGCGGACGGCTCGTCGGCGAGCAGCAGCTGACGGAGTTGAACAACCAGCTCGGCGTGGCGCGGACGCGCACCGCCGAGGCGCGCGCCAAGGTCGAGCAGATCGAACGCCTGCACCGCGGCGACGCCGGTGCGTTCACCGAGGCCGTGCAGTCGCAGACCGTCATGACGCTGCGGGCGCAATTTGCCGAGATCAAGCGGCGGCACGCCGATCTCGCGACGAAGCTCGGCGAGCGCCATCCCGACATGGCCGCGATCGAGCGCGAGCTGCGCGACGCGCAGGCTGCGATCTCGTCCGAGGTGGCGCGGATCGCCCGGGCGGCGCGCGCGGATTTCGAGCGCGCCAAGGCCAGCGAAAGCGCCCTGCAGGCGAGCCTCGACAATCTCAGCCGCAACGCGGTCTCGACGAGCCAGGCTTTCGTGAAGCTGCGCGAGCTCGAGCGCGAGGTCGAGGCGAGCCGGGCCGTCTATCAGAGCGCGCTCGTGCGCACGCGGGAGCTGAAGGAGCAGACCCTCGTCGACACGACGAATGTGCGCCACATCACGGTCGCGACGCCGCCGCTTCGCGCCTCGAATCCCCCGGCCGCGCTGGTGCTGCCGCTGGCGCTCGCGGCCGGCCTGTTCGCCGGCGGGGCGGCGGTGTTTGCCGGCCGCGCCTTCGACCGCAAGGTGCGCTCCCGCGACGACCTCGAGCGGGCGATCGGAATGCCGGTGCTCGGCCGCGTGCCGCGCCCCTCGGCCGATTCGCCGCTCGCGAGCTTCGAGCCCGCGACGCCCGAAGCCAAGGCGTTCCGGCAGCTCCTCGACGAGATCGGCGCCGCCTCCGGGCGAACGCTGCCGCGCTCGATCGGCGTCGTCTCGGTCGAGCCGGATAGCGGCTCGGCGAACGTCGCCTTCAACCTCGCGCGCGCCGCCGCGGCGCTCGGCGACCGCGTTCTCCTCATCGACGCGAGCGTCGAGCAGCGCCATCTCACCGTCCTTCTCGAATGCGACCGGCAGCCCGGGCTGGGGCTGTGCGCGGCGCAGGAAGCGCTCGACCTTCGCGCCTTCATCGTCTCGCTTCAGGGCGCGGGCGTCGATTTCCTGCCTTCGGACGAAAGGGCGGCGGCGGAGATCCGCCGCTTCGGCAGCGCCGGCCTGACGCGCCTCCTGCGCGAGGCGCTGGCGCGCTACACGCTCGTCGTGATCGATCTCGGCTGCCCGTCGCGGGAGCCGGTGGCGCGGACCGGCGGCATGGCGGAAGCCGCCGTGGTCCTGGTCGAGCTCGATCGCAGCGCGTTCGAGACCATCAAGGCCGCGGTCGCGGCCCTGCGTTCGGCGCAGATCCGCGTCGCCGGGCTGGCGCTCTCCGGCCGCGCCCTGCGCGCGGCCTGAAGATGAGCGCGACTGCGTCATGAGCAGGCAAGCCGACGCCGCGGCGGCCCTGGGCTGGTCGCCCGCCACCATCGCGATCCCGGCCGCGGCGCTGCGGCGGGCGTTCGCGGTCGCCGCGATCCTGATGGCCGCGAACGCCTTCTATGGCTTCTTCACCGGCGCACCGCCAGAGGTCGGGCCCGGCGAGATCGTCGAGGTCTCGGCGCGCGGCAGCCGCGCCTATGTGGCCTTGTGGCTCCTCCTCTATGGGGTCTGCGGCCTCCTCGTGCTGCGCGAGGCGTGGCGGCGCGGCCTCGAGATCCGCCTCGTCGCCCTGATCCCTTTTGCCCTGTTCGTGATCGCCTCGGCGACGTGGTCGTACAATCCATGGTCGAGCGTCGTGTTCTGCGTGATGCTGACCCTCAACATCGTGGTCGCGGCGGCGCTCGCGGCGCAGGTGCACCCGCGCGAGCTCATGGCGCTCCTCGCCTGGACGGTGACGGTCCTCGTCGCGATGTCGCTCGTGCTCCTCGTCGTCGATCCGGCCTCCGCCGTCTCGACGCCGGACCGTCCCGGCATCTTTATCCCCGGCGAGCTCTACGGCGTCTTCAGCCACAAGGTTTCGCTCGGAACCTATGCGGCGATCGCGCTGCTCGTCCTGTTGTTCTCGCCCGAGGACTTTCCCGGCCCGCTGACGCGGTGGGGCTCGATCCTCATCTGCACCGTCGGCTTGTTGTTCTCGAACTCCGCCTCCTCCATCGTCGCGCTCGCGGTCGCGTCCGCGCTTCTTGCCGCGACGCGACGTTTCCCGGGCGGGCGGGCGGCGCTGTTCGGCGCGACCGTCCTCGTCGTCGTCGCGGTTTCGATTGCGCTTCCCTTCGTCGACGCGAGCTCGGTCGCACAGGTTTTCGGGCGCCCGCCGACGCTCACCGGGCGGACCTCGTTCTGGTCGCTCGCCCCGGACTACATCATGGAGCGCCCCTTCTTCGGCTACGGCTATGCCGGCTTCTTCGAGCCCGATCCGTACTCGCGGGTCTGGGACCTCTGGGCCGCGGCCGAATGGTTCTTCACGCCGAACTTCCACAACAGCGCCCTCGACGTGACGATCGCGCTCGGCTTCGTCGGCCTTGGCGCTTATCTCGCCCTGCTCCTGACCGCGAGCCGGGTCCACGGCAACCGCAGCCTCGGGCGCAGCGCCGGGCTTCTCGCCGCCGTCATCGTCCTCGTCGCGGTCGGCTCGGCGACCGACTTCCAGCTCATGCGCCACAACGCGCTGCCGACCGTCCTGCTCTTCTATGCCTTCCTGGTCGGCGGGCGGCGCTATGCCATGACCGGTTCGGCGGCAGACCAACGATGAGCGCGACGCAGCCCGCCTTCGCCCGCTCCGGCGAGGAGATGACGCCGCCGGCGACGCTCGCCGACCGCGCCAAGCGCACGGTGCTGCGCAAGGTCGTCGACCGGCTGCGCCCGCTGGCCTACCGGCGCGGCGCGGGCGGCATCCGCTGCCTCACCTTCCACTACCTGTTCGACGACGAGCGCGAGCGTGCCGACCGCCTCTTCCGGGCGCTGAAGCGCGAAGGCGACTTCGTCACCACGGCCGAGCTCCTCGCCGCCCTCGAAGGCGCGCCGGCCCGCTCCGAGCGCTTGCTCCACCTCTCGATCGACGACGGCTTCGAGAACATTGCCGCCGTCGCCCACCCGATCCTCAAAGGGCTCGGGATTCCCTACAGCCTCATGGTCTGCCCGGGCTTCGTCGGCGGCGGCGCCGAGGCGCTCGACCGCTTCCGCCGCAACGCCCGCTACGCGCGGCCGCTGCCGCTCGCCGACTGGGATGCGCTCGCCCGCCTCGTGGCCGACGGCGTCGAGATCGGCGCCCATACCCTGACCCATCGCGAGCTGTCGCGGCTCTCCGGTGACGAGCTGCGCGAGGAGATCGCCGCCCCGAAGGCGATCATCGAGCGCCGCCTCGGGCGGTCCTGCGCCTCCTTCGCCTGGCCCTTCGGCCGCAGCACCGCGATGTCCGAGGAGGCGCTGGCAATCGCCCACGACGCCGGCTATCGCGCCGTTTTCTCGAGCCTGCGCGGTACGCTCGAGCCCGGCCGCGGCGTCCCGGCCTACCTGCCGCGCCACCACTTCGAGCCGTCCTGGCCGCTCGACACCGTGGTCTATTACGCGACCCGCGCCGAGCCCGCCTTCGCGCCGCAGCCGCTTGCCGGCCATGGCCGCTGAACGCTTCCTCGCCGCCATTCTCGCCCTCGCGGCGACTGGGCTGGTCATTCCGGCTGCAGGCGCTGCGCGGGCCGAGGGGCAGCCCGTCGTCATCCGCGTCGACCCGGCCCGGAAGGGACCGGCGACCGACGCCGTGGTCAGGACCGTGCCGGAGGCGCTGGCGCGCGCAGCGGCGCTCCGCAGCCGACCGCAGGCGACCGCGGCCATCGTCATCGAGCTCGCGGCCGGCATCCACCGCATCGACCGCGCGATCAGGATCGGGGCGGATGCCGGCGGACGGCCGGGCGCACCGCTGATCCTGCGCGGCGCAAAGGACGGCATCGCGCGCCTCAGCGGCAGCATCCCGCTGGCGCTGGTCAAGCACCCGCCGCCCGCGGCTGCGGCACCGGAAATCCGCGACCGCATCCTCGCCTATCGCCTGCCGGGCGCCGCTGCGGCGGTCCGCAGCATCGAGGTGCAGCGGATCCACTCGAAGCCGGCGCCTCCGGTCGGGCTCGAGCTTTTCGACGACGTCGGAGCCCTCGTCCCGGCCCGCTGGCCGAACGAAGGCTGGGCGAAAGTCGAGCGCCGCGGCGGCTCCCCGACGAGGCCTGGAATTGCCATCGAGCCCGGACGCGCCGAGCACTGGCGCAGTGAGCGCGATCTCTGGATCGCGGGCTATTTCGGCGAGGATTGGTCGTTCGAGACCCTGCCGGCAGCAATCGTGCACGGAGCCGGCACCCTCGCCCTTGCGGCGGACCCGCTCTACCGGTTGCGCGACGGCGCGCGCTTCTACGTTTCGCACGCGGCGGCCGAGCTCGACGCACCGGGCGAGTGGTGGCGGGACCGCGAGGCCGGGGTCGTCCACGTCATTTTGCGCGGCTCGCGCGACATCGAGGCCTCGCTGGCGAGGCACCTCCTCGAGATCGACGGCGCGAGCGACGTCCGTGTCGAGAACCTGACCTTCGAACGCTCGCGCGGCGACGCCATCCGGGTGAGCGGCGGGACGGACGTCGTCGTCGAAGGCTGCACGGTGCGATGGGTCGGCGGGCGCGGGGTCGTCTTCGAGCGCTCGCTGCGCTCGGGCGTGCGCCGCTCGATCATCAGCGACACCGGCGAGGGCGGAATCACGCTCGCCGGCGGCGACCGCGAGACGCTCGCTCCGTCGGGCCTGTTCGCCGAGGACACGATCATCCGGCGCTTCTCGCGGCTCGGACGGACCTACAAGTTCGCGGTCGAGGTCGAGGGCGTCGGGGCCCGCGTCGCCGGCAATTTCATCGCCGATGCGCCCCATACCGCGATCCGCTTCCAGGGCAACGACCACGAGATCGTTCTGAACGAGATCGCCAACGTCGCGACCGAGACCTCGGACGCCGGCGCGATCTACACCGGACGCGACATCGCGGCGCAAGGCACGGTCGTGCGGCACAACTTCATCCACGACATCGCGCCGGCGTCCGGCTTCGAGGTCAAGGGCATCTATCTCGACGATATGGCGAGCGGCACCACGATCGAGGGCAACCTCTTCCTGCGCGTGCAGCAGCCGGTGTTCATCGGCGGCGGTCGCGACAACATCGTGCGCGGCAACCTCTTCGCACTGTCGTCGCCGGCGGTCCATATCGACGGCCGCGGCACCTCGTGGCCCGGACCGCGGATCGACGACCCTTCGAACGAGGTGCAGATCGCGCTCCGCCACGTGCCGACGGCATCGCCGATCTGGCGCGCCCGCTACCCGCGCCTTGCCGCGCTGATGGAGGACGACCCCGCCGCCGCAAAGCGCAACACCGTCGCCGATAACGCGCTTATCGCCTCCACCCTGCTGCGGATCGAGCCCGACGCCGACCTGCGCCGGCAGGCGATCGGCGACAACCGGACGCTCGACGACTTCGCGCTCGGCGCCATGCCGGTCGAAGCGGCGGCACGCGAGGCGCGGCGGGCGAGCGCCTTCGCGCCGCTTCAGCGCAGGCTCGAAAGCGCCACGCTTCGTGCCATGCCGCTCGATCGCATGGACCGCGCCGCGATCCTCGCCGAGATGCTCGGCATCGAGGACCATCGCGGCCCCGAAGCCGCGTTCCAGGCACGCCGCCCCGTCGGAGAGAAGCCTTGAAAGCGGCGATCGTCACCGGGATCGTGACGCCCTACACCCACCGTGGGTTCGAGGCGCTCGGCCGCCGGCTCGACGGCGCGCTGCATGTCTTTGCCTGCAGCGACCACGAGCCCGGCCGGCACTGGCAGCTCGCGCCGGCGGCCGCCTATCGCCGGCGGACGCTCGCCGGGCTTCGCCTGCATCGCAGCTATGTCAGCCACCTCTATCTGAACCCCGGGATCGTCCCGGCGCTCATCGGCTCCGGCTTCGACGTCATCGCCATCTGCGATTTCTCGCCGACCATGATGATGGCGGCGGCGATCGGTTTTGCCGCCGGCATCCCGGTCGTCATCCAGACCGACGCGCAGCCCGAGACCGACCCCGGGCAATGGTCGCGCCCGCACCGGCTGGCGCGCCGCATGATCGTGCCGCGCTGCGCCTTCGGCATCGGCGCGAGCCGCGGCAGCCTCGAGGTGCTCGAGCGCTACGGGCTTAGCCCCGGCCGCGGCGTCCTCGCGCCGCTGGCGCCCGGGTGGGATTTCGCCGGCGCGCCGCCGCCCTTCGAGGCGCGGCCCTTCGACCTCATGTTCTGCGGCCACCTCGACGAGGACCGCAAAGGCGCGCTGTTCTTCGTCGACGTGGTGCGCGGCTGCATCGCGCGCGGCTTCACGCCCAGCGTTCGGGTCACCGGCGACGGCCCGCTTCGCGGCGAGGTCGAGGCACGCCTTCGCGCCGCCGGCGTCGAGGCGCGGTTCGACGGCTATCTGCCGCAGGACGGGCTTAGCGCCGCCTATGCCTCGGCGAAGCTGTTCCTGTTCCCGTCCCGCGGCGATCCGTGGGGGCTCGTCGCGAACGAGGCCCTGCAGTGCGGCACGCCGGTGATCGTCTCGCCCCATGCCCGCGCCGGCATCGAGCTCGTGGCGCCGTTCGAGGCCGGCAGCGTCGTCGAGCTTTCCGTCCCGCCATGGGTCGATACGGTCCTTTCCTACCTCGCCGACCGCCCGCGCTGGCAGGCGGCGCAGCGCCGGGCCGCGGCCGCCAGCCGCTCCTTCTCGGTCGAGGCAATGGTGGCGGGCGTCCACGACGCGTTCCTGCGTGCGAGGGAACCGCGCGCCCGCCTCGTGCAGGAGCGCGGATGAGCGCGCCGCGCGCCATCGCTTCGGCGCCGCTGGCCGGGCGCGCGCGCGCCGCCGTACTGCCGGTGCTCGCGCGCCGGGCCCGGCGCCTCCTCGACCACGAGGGCGCCTGGTCGGCGGCGGCGCAGGCGCTCGCCAGCGGGATGAGCTTCGTTGTCTCGATCTTGGCGGCGCGGCTCCTCGGCGTCGCCGAGTTCGGCCAGTTCGTGCTCATCCTGGCCGGCGTCTTCATCGTCGGGACGCTGCAATACCAGGTCGTCTCCGGGCCGATGATGACGGTCGCCGGCCTGCGCCGGCGCTCGGACGCCTATTACGGCGCCGTCACGCGCTGGCTCATCCTCGTCTCGCTCCTCTCAGGGCTCGCGATCGCCGCCTATGTCCTCGCCTTGACGGGCTGGCAGACCGGACGGGCGCGGCTCGACCTCGCGCTCGCGGGCTTCACCGTCGGCATCGGCATCGTCCTGCATGACGGGCTGAAGCGCATCCTGTTCGCCCATCACCGGCCGCGCGCCGCCTTCGCCTTCGAGGCGCTGCGCTACGGCTTGTTCGCGCTTGCCGCCGGGCTCGGCTGGCTCCTGTTCGGGGTGAGCGCCGCCGGCCTCCTGTTCTGCGTCGGGCTGGCGCCGATCGTCGTCGCGCTGCCGATGCTCGCGCCGCGGTTGCGGGCGGTCCCGCGCCATCGCCTGAAGCGCATCGTGCTCGGCCGGCATTGGCGCATCGGACGCTGGATGGCCCTGATGGTGCTGGTGTCGCTCGCCCACGAGCACGTCGTGACGATCGCCGCCGGGATGATGCTCGGCGACTGGGCGGCGGCGGGCTTGCGCGCCGGACAGATCCTGTTCGGGCCGATCTTGATGCTCCTGATGAGCCTCGAGAATTTCGTGCCGCGGCAGGCGGCGGAGCGGCTGCGCGCCGGCGGCCGGCCGGCGCTCGCGGCGTATCTGCGGCGCGTGTTCCTCCTCGGCGGCCTGCCGGTCGCGGGCTTCTGCCTGACGGTTGCGATCTTCGAGGACCCGCTGCTGCATCTCCTCCTCGGCCCGGCCTTCACTGCCTTCGACGAGGTCGTGACCGTGATGGCCGTCGCGCCGACGCTGATCCTCGCCCGCGAGCTCGGGATGATCTACCTGCGCACGGTCGGCGAGACGCGCGGCGTGTTCATGGCCTTCGCGGCGAGCTCGGTGATCAGCATCGTCCTGCTCGTGCCGCTGATCCGCGGCTGGGGCGTCGTCGGCGCGGCGGCCGCCTTCGCGCTCGGCCACGCGCTCTCGACGACCCTCGTCATCGCCCGCGCCTGGCGCGGCGCGCGCGGCACCGCCGCCGTCGCCGGCGAACCGGTTCCGTAACGCCGCCTTCGCCGCTATGCTGCGGCCGAGCGGTCGCGAGCGGGGTGATCGGAATGAGGCGGCGCCGGTTCATCGGCCTTCTCGGCGGCGCGGCGGCATGGCCGTTCGCGGCGGGCGCGCAGCCGGCGGCGAGCGCGAAGCTCGGCATCCTCCTCTACAGCAGCCCCACCGCCGACCCGCAAACGCCGGTGGTGCTTCGCGCGCTTGCCGAGCTCGGCCATCGCGAGGGGCGCACCCTCGCCCTCGCCTATCGCTACGCGGAAGGAAGGCCCGAAAGGCTGCCCGATCTCGCCGCCGATCTGATCGAGACGAGACCGGACGTGATCCTGGCGATCGGCGGCGACGTCGCGCCGATCGCGAAAAAGACGACGCAGACGATCCCGATCGTGTTCATCACCAGCGCCGATCCCGAGAAGCAGGGGCTCGTCGCGAGCCTCGCGCGACCGGCCGGCAACGCGACCGGCGTGACCTTCCTGCAGGACGAGCTCGCATCGAAGCGCCTCGAGCTGCTGAAGGAAGCGGCCGGGAGGACATCCGAAGTCGGGTTCCTGTGGAACCCGGATCACGCGGACAACGAGGAGCGCGACGCCGAACGCGCAGCGCAGGCGCTCGGGGTTCGGCTTCATCGCCTCGGCGTCCGCGGGGCAGGCGATTTCGACGCGGCCTTCGAGGCGGCCCGCCAGGCGCGCGCCGACGCGCTCTACGTGGTGTCGTCGCGCCAGACGGTCCTGAACATCGACAGGATCGTCGGCTTCGCGAAGCAGGCTCGGCTGCCTCTGGCCGGCGGCTGGGGCGCCTGGGCCAAGGCCGGCGGGCTCCTGTCCTACGGACCCGACACCGCCGACATGGCCCGGCGCGCCGCCGCCCATATCGACCGGATCCTGCGCGGCGCGAAGCCCGCCGACCTGCCGGTCGAGCAGCCGACGAAGTTCCAGCTGGTGATCAACCTCGCCACCGCGCGAGCCCTCGGCCTCGATGTGTCGTCGAGCCTTCTCACCCGTGCCGACGAGGTGATCGAATGAGACGGCGGACGTTCCTTGCCGGGCTCGGCGCGGCGGCCGCGCCGCTGCCGC
>Ga0136846_1215822_pt1 | contig 15188 bp, 13 predicted proteins | sample HopSoiMetagenom2_FD_96841 | JGI IMG/M metagenome (GOLD analysis project Ga0136846, IMG submission 96841) | Grasslands soil microbial communities from Hopland, California, USA - 2 Assembly 2016 (version 4) | ecosystem: Environmental > Terrestrial > Soil > Grasslands | place: USA: Hopland... | reverse complement strand
GCGACGACGATCTTGTCGTCCGTCTGGGTCGCGACCGCGTGCGCGTTCGCGTCGAGGCCGAGTCGCGTGGCGACGACCCCGTTCGCGCCGAAACCGCGATCACGCGACCCGTGCTCCCGGACGCGCAGCACGAAGATACTGCGGTTCGCGAGGTCCCCCACGACCACCGCTCGACCGCGGTCGTCGACCGCGACACCGAAAGCGCAGTCGTTGCGGGAGATCAGGTCGTACGTCTTGATGCCGTCCGCGCCGAACGAGACGTCAAGATCGCCCGACGGCGTGTACCGGGTTATGAACGGGTCGGCGCTGTGGGGGCGTGCCACGCAGCCGACGGCGTACGCCCTGCCCAGATCGTCGACGGTGCCACCGCCGGCCATCCACACGCGGTGGATCGGCGGCAGGACGACGCCGTCTCCGCCTCCGAACGAGGGGTCGGGGTCGCCGGCGGCCGCGAACGCAGCGGTGGCCATCGACATGGCGACCAGAAACGATGCGGCGACGATCGCGGAGCGGCGGACGGCGTCCTCCCGGATGGCGAGACCGCGATGCTAGCCGGGGCGGTCAGGCGACGCCAGCTTCACGCAGCTGGCGCAGCTCCTTGCGTAGCTCGTGGACCTCGTCGCGGAGCCGGGCGGCGTACTCGAACCGCAGGTCGCGGGCCGCCTGATGCATCTCCTCCTCGAGCCCCTGGATCAGGCGCTCGAGCTCCTCGGTGGGTATGCCCTGCGGCGCTTCGACGACCCGCCTTTCGCGGGTCGGGATGGCCGCTTCCTCGCCGCGGAGGGAAAGGAGGATGTCGGTGACCTGCTTGCGGACCGTCTGCGGGTCGATCCCGTGCTCCTCGTTGTACGCCAGCTGGATCTGGCGGCGGCGCTGGGTCTCGCCGATCGCCGCGCGCATCGAGTCGGTGACGCTGTCGGCGTACATCAGGACGGTGCCGTCAACGTTGCGGGCCGCCCGCCCGATCGTCTGCACGAGCGACGTCTCGGACCGCAGGAATCCTTCCTTGTCGGCGTCGAGGATGGCCACGAGCGATACCTCGGGCAGGTCGAGGCCTTCGCGGAGCAGGTTGATGCCGACGAGGACGTCGAACTCCCCCAAGCGCAGGTCGCGCACGATCTCGATCCGCTGGATGGTGTCGACCTCGGAGTGCATGTAGCGAACCCGGATGCCCATCTCAACCAGGTAATCGGTGAGATCCTCGGCCATCTTCTTGGTGAGCGTCGTCACGAGCACCCGCTGGTCGGTTTCGGCGCGCGCGCGGATCTCCTCCATCAGGTCGTCGATCTGGCCCTTGGTCGGGCGGATCTGGACCTCGGGGTCGATCAGCCCGGTCGGGCGAACGATCTGCTCGACGATAGAGGTTGAGTGCTGGAGCTCATACGGTCCGGGCGTCGCCGACATGTAGACGACCTGGCCGACACGCTCGCGGAACTCTTCGAACCGCAGCGGCCGGTTGTCGATCGCGCTCGGCAACCGGAACCCGAAGTCGACCAGGGTCGTCTTCCGCGACACGTCGCCCTCGTACATCCCACGCAGCTGCGGCACGGTGACGTGCGACTCGTCGAGCACGACGAGGTAGTCATCGGGGAAGTAGTCCAGCAGCGTGAAGGGCGCCGTGCCGGGCCCGCGCCCGTCGATGTGGCGCGAGTAGTTCTCGATGCCGCTGCAGAACCCCATCTCACGGAGCATCTCCAGGTCGTACGTGGTGCGCATGCGGAGGCGCTCCGCTTCGAGGAGCTTGCCCTGACGATCGAGCTCGGCCAGCCGCTGGTGCAGCTCGTCCTCGATCGTCACGATCGCGTGCTTCATCCGGTCCTCGGATGCCACGTAATGCGACGCCGGGAAGGTCGTGTGGTCGACGATGTCGTCCTTCACGATCTCGCCGGTGAGCGGGTCGAACATGCTGATCTTCTGGACCTCGTCGCCCCACCATTCGATCCGGTAGCCGGCCTGTTCGTAGGGCGGGAACACCTCCAGCGTGTCGCCTGTGACGCGGAACGTGCCGCGTGCGCGGCTGACCTGGTTGCGCTGGTACTGGATGTCGACCAGACGCTGCATCGCGAACTCCATCGGCACCTCGGTGCCGCGGTAGACGCGGAGCAGCTGGCCCTCGTACTCCTCGGGCGAGCCCAGGCCGTAGATCGCCGAGACGCTCGCCACGATGATGACATCGTCGCGGCTTAGCAGGGCGGCGGTCGCCGAGTGCCGCAGCCGCTCGATCTCCTCGTTGACCGAGCTGTCCTTCTCGATGTAGGTGTCGGTCTGCGGGACGTACGCCTCGGGCTGGTAGTAGTCGTAATAGGAGACGAAGTACTCGACCGCGTTGTCGGGGAAGAAGCCTCGGAACTCGTTGGCGAGCTGGGCCGCGAGTGACTTGTTGGGCGCCATGACGATCGTCGGGCGCTGCACGCGCTCGATCACGTGAGCGATCGTGAACGTCTTGCCGGTGCCAGTGGCGCCGAGCAGTGTGATGTGCTGCTCCCCCGCCCGGACGGCGGTGGTCAGCTGGTCGACCGCTGCAGGCTGATCGCCGGCCGGCGCGAACTCGGATTCGACACGGAACGGGGGCACGGCGCCCAGTCTAGGCCGCGCCTCCGACATCCTCGGCCAGACCGCGACCGTTCGGCTACATCCGGCCGGCGGCGATGATCCGATCCAGGAACCGGCGGGTTTCCTCTTGTTCCGGCTCCGAGAAGATCCGGTCGGGTGCCCCTTCCTCCAGGATCCGGCCCTCATGGAGGAAGCACACGCGCTTCGCCACATCACGGGCGAACCCCATCTCATGGGTCGCGATGATCATCGTCATCCCCTGTTCGGCGAGCTCTCGGATCTGGTCGAGCACCTCGGCGACGAGCACGGGGTCAAGCGCGCTGGTGACCTCGTCGAGGAGCAAGACGTCGGGCTGCATCGCGAGCGCCCGTACGATCGCGACACGTTGCTGCTGGCCGCCGGACAACCGGTCGGGATAGTCACGCGACTTGTCGGCGAGTCCGAACCGTTCGAGGAGCGCCATGGCGTCTCGTTCTGCGTTCGCCCTTGATGCCCCGAGGACCTCACGCGGCGCGAGCGTGACGTTGTGCAACACGGTCATGTGAGGGAACAGATTGAACGCCTGGAAGACGATCCCGATCTTCCGGCGCGTCGCATCGACGTTCACGCCACCGGCCGTGATCTCCTCACCGGCGATCGAGATCGACCCGGCATCGATCGGCTCGAGCAGATTGATGCACCGAAGCAGCGTGGATTTGCCCGACCCACTGGCGCCGATCAGACAGATGACCTCGTGCGAATCGACGGCAAGGTCGATCCCCTTCAATACCTCGAGCTCCGCGAACGACTTGTGCAGCCCTTGGATCTCGACGGCACGCGTCATACGGCGGCGCTCGATTGGCGTTTGCGCTGATCCCGTGCGATCAGCCAGTCGACGAACCGCGCCTGTGGGATCGTGATGGCGATGAAGATCACCGATAGCGCCACTAGTGGCGTGAAGTTGAAGTCGCCCTGCTGGATGATCTGCGCCTTCCCGAGGGCGTCAACCACACCGAGCACGAAGACGAGGGCCGAGTCCTTCTGAAGGCCGATGAAATCGTTGAGCAACGGCGGGATGACTCGCCGTACCGCCTGTGGCAGGACGACATGCCGCATCGACTGCCAGCGAGTGAGCCCGAGCGAGCGCGCCGCCGCCACCTGGCTCGGATGCACGGACTCGATCCCCGCGCGATACACCTCCGCGACGTACGCGGAGTAGACCAGGGTGAGCGCGAGGATCCCCCACAGGTAGTCGGAGTCGGGGATCCCCTGCAGGTTCAGCGCCGGCATGCCGTATCCGAGCAGCAGGATCACGAGGATCGTCGGAACTCCCCGGAAGAGGTCCGTGTACGCCGCCGCCATGATCCGCAGCGGCGTGAACACGGGGCCTGGAAGGCTCCGCAGCACTGCGATCACGAGCGCCAGGATCAACACGAACACTTCGGCGACGCAGAAGATGAAGATGTTTCGGACGAACTTCTGCAAGATCACGGGGAACGACGCACGGAACTCCGCGCCGTTGAAGAACGACTCCTTGATCTCAGGCCAACCGGGCGACCGAACCGCGACGATCGCGAGGAACCCGAAGAAGATGGTCGTGCTCGCCACGGCGATCCAGACGTTCCGTGCGCCTGAGTCGCCACGACCCAAGATCTTCGGCCACCGATCGCCGCTGCCGGGCGGCATCTCGGGGTCGCTCTCGCCGCCGGGCGGGAAGTAGACGTTCGGGCTCGGACCGCCCCGCCCCATCGACGCTCCTGTCTAGGAGAACACCGGCACGCTGGCGTCGGTCTGCAGCCACTTGTCCTCGAGCTGCTTCAGCGTGCCGTTGGACTTGAGCGTGGCAATCGCTTGGTTGACGCACGGGATGAGCGCGTTGCCCTTCTCGAACGCGAGACCGAACTGTTCCTGGCCTCCGCTGAGCTGGGGGAACTGCCCGACGATCTGGTCCGCGTATCCGTAGAAGGCGTCGGGGAAGTCGACGACCACGCCGTCGAGCTGCCCGTTGTGGAGGTCCTTCAGCGCCGTGTCGAGGTCCGGGTAGACACCGGGCTCGACGTTCGGCTGGACCTCCTGCTGGATCACGTCGAGGCTCGTCGTCCCCACCGGCGCGCCGAGCTTCAGATCCTTGAGGCCTGCCAGCGTGGTCACGCCGATCGCAGGCGAGCCGTTGTCGGCGATCAGCGCCTGATTGACGTTGTAGTAGCCGTCGCTGAAGTCGACCCCCTTGGCGCGCTGCGGCGTGATCGAGATCTGCTGCATCGCGAAGTCGAAGTCCTTCGGGCCGGGCGCGAACGACTTCGTGAACGGGATCCCGAGCCAGGTCACCTGGTCCCTGGTGAAACCAAGCTGCTCAGCCAGCGCGTACGCGAACGCCGACTCGTACCCCTCGCCCGTGTGCGGATCTCCGGTGTACTTGCCGGACTTCCAGTCCGAGCCGGACTCACTCGTGCCGCCGTACCATGGCTTGTACGCCGGGTTGCCGGTCGCGATCGTCAGCTGGCCCGGCGTCTGGAGATCCATCGTGTCGGGCGTGCAGTCGCCGGCGGCGGCGCTCGTCGAGGTCGAACTCTTGGGCGCGCATGCGGTGGCGACGACCGCCAGCACCGCGAGCACGAGCAGACCTTTGCGCATCCGAGGACCCTCCCTAGGGTGTCGCCGACCGAGACGGCGCGAGCCTAGCACGCGGCTTGCGGCGCATACCGCTCAGCGTGCCGGCTCCCACCTGAAGGTTCGCGCCGCGACGATCACGGCGCCGAGCAGCCAGATCGCGATGACGAGGATGTCGGACCAATGGAACGGAGCGCCCAGATACGACGCGCGCATCGCGTCGACGAGATGCTTGACCGGGAAGATGCGCCCGACCCAGTTCACCCATGTCGGCGCGTCGTTCGTCGCGATGAAGATCCCGGACAGGAACAGCAAGGGCAGGATGATCGCGTTCACGATCGGCGGTCCGGCGTCTTCATTGGGGACGATGCCGCTCACCGCCAATCCGATCGCGGCGAAGCACCCGGCGCCGAGGAACAGGGTCAAGATGAACAGCAACGCATCGGTCGTTCCGGGGAGATGCGCCTGGTAGACGACCCGCCCGAACACCACGGTGATCGCAACCAGCAAGAACCCGACGAACGTCGCATGCAAGACCCTTGCCGTGAGGTAGGACCGCGCCGGTAACGGCGTCCCGCGCAGTCGCTTGAGTATGCCGCCCTCTCGCGCGAACACCACCGAGATCGCGATGTTGGTGTAACAGGCCGAGATGAGCCCGAACGCGGCCATCGAGAAGACGTAGTACGTCGACAGCTTGATCGTGGGGCCGCCCGGATACAGCGGGGTGTCGTCGTTGCCCAGGAGCGACGTGAAGATCACGAGGAACAACAGCGGGAAGATGAACGTGAAGAACGCAGAGGCCGGGTTCCGCCAGAACGCCTTGTTCGTGAACCGGAACTGGCGTGCGACCTCACGGATCATGCCGTCCCCTCTTCGGCGCCGGTGAGCTCGAGGTAGACATCCTCCAGCGAGGGGCGGGAGACCTCGAACACCTCGAGGTCGATGCCGTGCTGCAGCGCCCACCCCGTCAACTCGTGGACGACGCGGGTCGGTTCGCCGGTGCTGAGGCGGAGCACGCCGTCGCCGGCGGGCGCCTGCCCAAGCTCGGGGGGCGGCGGCGCGCCCGCATCCGGCCGGAACCGGATCGTCGTCTGCATCTGGTCGCGGCCCGCGAGCGACGTGGGCGGCCCCTCGGCGACGATCACACCCTTGGCGATCACCGCGACGCGATCGGCCAGGTACTGCGCCTCGTCCATGAAGTGCGTCGTCAGCCAGACCGTCTTGCCGAGCGCGACGAGGTTCTTGACCATCTCCCAGGCGTTGCGGCGTGCGCTCGGGTCGAAGCCGGTGGTCGGTTCGTCGAGGAACAGCAGCTCCGGGTCCCCGGACAGCGCGATCGCGACGTCGAGCCGACGCTGCTGCCCGCCACTCAGCCGCCGGACCCGCTCGTCGCGCTTCTCGGTCAGCCCAACGACGTCGATCACCTCATCGGTGGGCCGCGGCGTCGGGTAGTAGCCGCCGTACATCTCCACCGTCTCCCGGACCGTCAGGAACGGATCGACGCCGGTGGACTGCAAGACGATCCCGATGCGCTGCTTCAAGGCGTGCTCGCCCTTGGCGGGATCGTGCCCGAGGACGCTCACCGCGCCGGCGGAGCGTTGGCGATAGCCCTCGAGGATCTCGGTGGCGGTGGTCTTGCCGGCGCCGTTCGGTCCAAGGAGCGCGAACACCTCGCCTCGATCGACGTGGACGTCGATGCCGCCGATCGCCTCGAAGTCACCGTAGGACTTGCGGAGTCCTTCGATCTCGATGACACGCTCGGGCATCGCGCGAGCCTACCCGACCCCGAACCCGGCCTCGGTGTCGACGGCGTTGCGGAGCGGCTCCCCGGCGACGAACCGGCGAAGGTTGTCGACGAACACGCCGACGACCGCTTGTTCCCAATCGTGGACGTCGCCCGAGATGTGCGGCGAGACCGCGACGCTCGGCATGGACCACAGCGGTGAGTCGCTCGGCAGCGGCTCCTCGACGAACACGTCGAGCGACGCGCCCGCGATCGCGCCGGAGCGGATCGCGTCGATCAAGGCGTCCTCGTCGACGGTCGCACCGCGTCCGACGTTCACGAAGTGCGCCGTGGAACGCATAGCGTCGAAGGCCTTCGCGTCGAACATGCCGTGGGTGCCCGGCGTCAGGGGAAGCGCGTCGAGAACGTGGTCCGCTCGCGCAAGGGCCTCGTGGAAGCCGTCCGGCCCCGCGATCCGCCCGAGGACCTCATCGGTGCGAACGGTGCGGCCGACGGCCTCCACCGTCAGGCCGAGCGCGCGCGCGCGCGTCGCCGTCGCGCGACCGATCGGGCCCGGTCCAACCACGACGAGGTGCTGGCCCGCAATGCGGTCGCGACGCCGGCCGTCGGTCCAGCGAGCCTCCGTCTGGTCGACCACCGAGGTCTGCAGCCCGGTGGTGAACGCCAGCATGGCGGCGACCACCCACTCTGCGATCGGATCGTCGAAGACACCGCGGGCGTTCGTCACGACGACGTCGCTCGCGGCGAGCGCCGGGAACAGCAACCCGTCGACGCCGTCGCTCGCCGCCTGGATCCATCGCACGCCGGCGGCGGTGCCGAACGCGTCCTCGAGCCACGAGCGCGGAGCGCCCCACGCGAAGATGGCATCTGCGTGCGCGATCGCGGACGTCACTTCATCGATGTCACCCGCGTACCGCAGGTCGGCGAGCTCGAACGCCGGCTCGATGCCCGGCGGCGGTTCGTCCGCGGATGCTCCGAGGACCGCGACGATCGGCCGACGCGGGCTCACAGCGGCTTCCGTCCGCTGAAACCGCTGTGCACACCGTGGTAGTACGCGACGTCGTCCTCCCCCAGACGCCAGCAGAGGAACACCTGCTCGCCGTCCAGCTCCGCCGGGAAATCGATCAAACCGGTGTCGGGATCGCGCAGCAGGATGCCGCGCGACGCGAGGTACTCGATCTCGGCCTTCAGCGTCTCTTGGTGCCGGAACAGCTCGGAGCCAGCGACACCGCCTCCGTCGGCGGCCACGGCCTCGGTGATGCGCTCGCTCGATGCGATCAGTCCGCTCCGGGCGTCGCGCAGACGAGGCAGCCGCTCACGGAGTTCGGCCAACTCAGCGTTGGCGTCGGCGACCGTGAACACGCGTTCGGTCGTCACGCGACCGCCCGGGCCAGGCTCGGGAGCTCACGAAGATCCGTGATGCGTGTCGCCGAGACGTCCGGATATCGGTTGTGCCGATCGATCAAGACGGGCCTCATCCCGAGCGTTGCGGCGGGCGCCACGTCGAACTCGGGGTTATCGCCGACGTACATCGCGTCCGCCGGGTCGAGCGCCAAACGCGTCAACGCCAGTTGAAAGATCTGCGGATCCGGCTTCTCGATGCCTTCATGCCCGCTGATCACGCGGATGCCGAACCGGTCACGGACGCCGAGCGTCTCGAGCAGGTCCTCGAGCCAGGCCTCGAAGTTCGACACGATCGCGAGGACGAGACCGCCCGCCTCCAACTCGTCGAGTGTCGGTTCGACGTCGTCGAACAGCGCGTAGTTCGCCGGATCGGTGAAGGTCGCGTACAGGAGATCGGCGAGCCGGCCGTCGTCGGCAATCTCGAGCTCGCCGAGCATCCGCTCGTACACACCCTTCCAGAACCGGGCGGACCGCTCGGGCGAGGTCGTCCAGAGTTCGACGTCGCGCGCGGCCTCCGAGAACCGATGGAACACGGCCCGCGACGCGTGGATCACGGCGTCCGGCGAGCGGACGTGACCCTGCGCGGCGACCACGGTGCTGAACAGCTCGGGGAATGACGGCGCCGGATGGACGAGCGTCTCGCCGACGTCGAACAGCACGGCGCGCACAGGCATCGCCGCGATGCTACTGGCCGGCGTCGGCTCGCGCGGCGAGACCGTGCCAGAGCACCTCGACCTCCGCCTCAAGCTCCTCGGGCGTTCCCTCGTTGTCGAGCAGGACGTCGGCCGCGCGTGCACGGTCCTCCAACGGCAGCTGCGCGTCGATCCGGGCGCGCACGTCCGCCTCGTCCATCCCCCGACCGACCGAGCGGGCGACCTGGGTCTCGGGCGAGGCCGACACCACCACCACGACGTCACAGTCGCGGTGCGTGCCCATCTCGATCAGCAGCGGGTTGACCAGCACGACGACGTCGTCCGTGTCGAGGCGGGACCGGATACCGTCCGCGATCATCCGGCGAACCTCGGGGTGGATGATGGCCTCGAGGTCGTCGAGCGCCTCGCGATCGGCGAACACGATCGTGGCGAGTCGCGCGCGGTCGAGCTCGCCGTCAGCGGCGAGCACGTCGCCCCCGAACCGGCGCACGACCGCGGCGAGCGCCTCCGTACCGGACCGGACGGCGTCACGCGCGAACGCATCGGCATCGAGGATGACGGCGCCGTGACGCGCGAGCAGCTCGGCGACCGTCGACTTGCCGGAACCGATCCCGCCCGTGAGGCCGACGAGCAGCATGCACGGTGAGCGTCACGCGGTGGGGCGGCCGCCTTCGGCGGCCGCCCCGAACCACGTGTCACTCGTCGCGGCCCTCGCGCCGCTTCAGGTCCTGGAGGATCGCCTCGAGCGAGACCTCCTCCTCAGCCGCCGGCTCCTCGGCCTTCGGCGCCTCGGGTGCCGCTTCCGGCTCCGTTGGCGCCGGAGTCTCGGGAGCGGCCGAAGGCTCGGCCGGTGCGACGACCGTGGCAGCGGGCTCCGGTTCCGCCGCAGCGACCGCCTGCGGCTCGGCCTCCGCCTCAGCGGCGGCGACGACCGGCTCAGGCTCGGGCTCGGGTGCCGAAGCTGGGGACGCAGGAGCCACAGCCGCGGCCGGCTCGGACGCCGCCGGCGCGGTCGCGGGCGTGGCCGCCGAAGTCGACGCCGCCGGAGCGGACTCCTCCGCGGCGGCGACCGCCGCCAGGATCTCCGCAGGAACCTCGATCGTCGTCGACATCTCCGCGCCGGCGTCGCGGTCGGCGTCGGGCTCGACCTCGATCTCCTTCGGCTTGGGCGGCGCCGACGTGACCTGGCGCATCGACAGACTGACGCGCCGGCGCGACACATCGACGTCGATGACCTTGACCTTCACCTCCTGCCCGACGGACAGCACCGACTCCGGCGCGTCGACGTGCTCGTGGCTGATCTCGGAGATGTGGACCAGACCCTCGATCCCTTGGGCGACGCGGACGAATGCGCCGAACGGGACGAGCTTCGTCACGGTCCCGTCGATCACCGCGCCGGCCTGGGACGTGCGCTCGAACTCCTTCCAGGGGTCTTCCTGCGTGGCCTTGAGCGACAAGGACACGCGTTCACGGTCCAGATCGACGTCGAGCACCTCGACCTCGACCTCCTGGCCGACGCTGACGACCTCCTGCGGGTGATCGACGTGCTTCCACGAGAGCTCGCTCACGTGCACCAGACCGTCCACCCCGCCGAGGTCGACGAAGGCGCCGAAGTTGACGATCGAGCTGACCGTCCCCTTGCGCCGCTCCCCCTTCTTGAGGTTCTGCAGGAACGTCTTGCGGCCCTCCGACTGCGACTCCTCGAGGAAGGCGCGGCGGCTGAGCACGACGTTGTTACGGTTGCGGTCGAGCTCGATGATCTTCGCCTCGAGCTCTTGCCCGACGAACGGCTGCAGGTCGCGCACCCTTCGGAGGTCGACGAGCGATGCGGGCAGGAACCCGCGCAGGCCGATGTCGAGGATCAAGCCGCCCTTGACGACCTCGATGACCGGGCCCTTGATGGTTTGGCCGGACTGCATCGTCTGCTCGATCTTGCCCCAGGCGCGTTCGTACTGCGCACGCTTCTTGGACAGGATCAGCCGGCCCTCCTTGTCCTCCTTCTGCAGAACGAGCGCCTCCATGTGCTCGCCCACCTCGACGACGTCGGCGGGCTTCACGTCGTGGCGGATCGAGAGCTCCTTGGCCGGGATCACGCCCTCGGACTTGTAGCCGATGTCGAGCAGGACCTCGTCGCGGTCGATCTTGACCACGTCACCCTCGACGATGTCGCCGTCCTTGAAGTCGCGGAACGACGACTCCATCGCCGCGATCAGCTCGTCGGGGGTGAGATCGGGCTGCGCAGCGGTTGTCGTGGTCGCTTCGGCGACCGACGTCTCATCACTCATGCGGTGGTTCTCCTCGCTGGCACGCGGGGCTCACCGCTCGCGGCTTTTGATTTACGAGCGGCGCAGGAGCCCTGCGGCCAGGCGAGATGGTAGGTGACCAGCGGAAACGCCGTCAACGGGGCGACGCTAGTGGCCTTCGGGCGCCGCCTCGGCCCAGTTCGCGCCGGAACCGATCGACGCGACCAGCGGCACGTCGAGCTCGATCGCGTGCTCCATCCCGTCGCGAACGAGCGCCGAGGCCGCCTTCACGTGCTTCTTCGGGACCTCGAAGACGAGCTCGTCGTGGACCGTGAGCAGCATGTGGCACGCGAGCTTCGGATGGTCCTGCAGGGCACGGTCGACCTTGATCATCGCGAGCTTGAAGACGTCGGACGCACCACCCTGGATCGGCGCGTTCAGGGCTTGACGCTCGCCGAGCTCGCGCAGCCGCCGGTTGTCGCTGGTCAGCTCGGGGATGTAGCGCCGGCGTCCGAGCAGCGTTTCGGTGTAGCCGTCGAGCCGCGCACGCTCGACCTGCGCGGTGAGATACGTCTTGATCTTGGGGAACCCCTCGAAGTAGCCGCCGATGATCTCCTGTGCCTCATCGGGCGCGATGTCGAGGCGTTGCGAAAGCCCCCAGGCGTTCATCCCGTAGGCGAGCCCGAAATTGACCGCCTTGGCCCGACGGCGGAGCTCGCCGTCGACGTGCCCGATCGGCAGGTCGAAGACCTTCGAGGCCGTCGCGGCGTGGATGTCGTCGCCGGCGGCGAACGCCTCGTGCAGACCTTCGTCGCCCGACAGGTGGGCGAGCACGCGGAGCTCGATCTGGCTGTAGTCGGCGACGACGAGGACCTGATCGTCGGCTTCGGGGACGAAGGCACGACGGATCTGCCGCCCGACCTCGGAGCGAACCGGGATGTTCTGTAGGTTCGGGTTGGTGCTGCTCAGCCGGCCGGTGGCGGCCGCGGCCTGGTTGAACGTGGTGTGCACGCGTCCGTCAGCGCCGGCGAGTTTCGGGAGCGCCTCGAGGTACGTCGAGTTCAGCTTGTCGAGCTCGCGCCACGACAGCAGCGCGTCCACGATCGGATGGTCGTCGCGCAGCTTCTCGAGGACGGTCGCGTCGGTGGAGAGCTCGCCTTTGGGCGTCTTCTTGCCGGGCTGCAGTCCGAGCTCCCCATACAGCACCTCGCGCAGCTGCGGCGGTGAGTTCAGATTGAACTCGCGTCCCGCGATCTCGTAGATCTGGTGCATCAGCGTCGCCATCCGGTCGCGCACGCCCTCGCCGATCTCGTCGAGGTACGCGACGTCGAGCCGGATCCCGTGGGCCTCCATGCGCGCAAGCACCGACGAGAGCGGCAGCTCGACATCGGTCAGCAGCGACCGCAGTCCCTGCTTGTCGATCTGCTCCTCCATCACCGGCGCGAGCAGTCCGACGGCAGCGGCCTCGACCGCGGTGCGACGCCACGGATCCTCCGCGAACAGCTGGGCGTCATCGCCCTCCTCGACGCCGGCGAAGAGATCGGTGCCGAGGTAGCGCTCGGTCAGCTTGTCGAGCGAGTACGCGGTCGTGCCGGGGTCGAGCAGATACCCGCCGATCAACGTGTCAAAGGTCACGCCCGCGACACCGCCTGCCAGCGCGGCGGCCGTCCGCTCGAGCACCTTCGCGTCGTGCGTCTGCTTCGCAAGCGCCACGTCGGCGAGCGCATCGAGCAGCGCCGGCGAGTCGATCACGGCCGCGTACGACGCCTGCGCGCCCCCGGCCGAGACGGCCGCCCCCTTGATGGAGCCGTCGTCCACGCGAACCGCCACGGCCGCCGCTCCCCCCTTGAGTGCCGCCAGGAGCTCGGCCTCATCGACCTGACGGAGGTCGAGCTCCGCGATCTCGGCAACCGGTTTGATGGTGCCGAGCGCCTCCGTCAGCCGGTCGAGCAGCGACCGGAACTCGAGCGACACGAACAGCGATCGAACCTGCTCCGGGTCGGAGGCCCCCATCACGCAGTCTTCGGGCAGAAACTCCAGATCCAGGTCCGTGACGATCCGCGCCAGCTGCTTGTTGAGGGCCAGCCGGTCCGCGGCGGCCTCGATGTTCTCCTTCTGCTTGCCTTTGAGGTCGTCGGTGCGCGCAAGGAGCTGTTCGATCGAGCCGAACTGGTTGACGAGCTTGGCTGCCGTCTTGTCTCCGATCCCGGGGACGCCCGGGATGTTGTCCGAGGTGTCGCCCTTGAGCGCCACGAAGTCGAGGTACTGCTCGGGCGTGATGCCATAGCGTGCCTCGACCGCGGTCGGGTCCATCAGGTCGATCTCGGAGATCCCGCGCCGGTTGAACAACACGCTGATCGCGCCCCGGGTGCTCTCCCGGTCGCGAACGAGCTGGAAGAAGTCGCGGTCCGCCGTGACGATGACCGCGTCGAGCCCGGCGTCGCTCGCCTGGATCGCCAGCGTGCCGATCGCGTCATCGGCCTCATGCCCCGCCATCCGGATCACGGGGATCCGCAAGACGTCGAGGACCTCTTCGATCAGGCCGAGCTGCGGTCGGAAGTCCGTCGGGGACTCCGCACGGCCGGCCTTGTAGTCGGCGTCGAGCTCCAGCCGCACGGTCGGCGCGCCCATGTCGAACGCCACGGCGATCAGATCGGGGTGCTCGTCACCGAACAGCTTGATGAGCATCGAGGTGAACCCGTAGACGGCGTTGGTCACGGTGCCGGAGCTTGTCGCGAGGGTCTGCGGAAGAGCGAAGAACGCGCGGTACGCGAGGCTGTGGCCGTCGAGCAGGAACAGCCGACGAAGGGGTTCGCTCACACTTGCCATCCTAGTTGTCGCTGCCGACGGGCCCGCGAGGGCGCGGACGAGACCCGCCTCGTTGTCTGAATCCGACCCCCTCAGTAGGATTCGAAACGTGCTCCCCACTTTCGTGATCGGGCTCCGAGAGGGCCTCGAGGCGGCGCTCATCATCGGGATCATCGCCGCGTTCCTGATCCAGCGCGACGAACGGAGCGCCTTGCGATGGATGTGGGTGGGCGTCGCGCTGGCGATCGCCCTGTGTCTCGGCATGGCGTGGACCTTCCGCGCGATCGACCGGTCGCTGCCGCATAAGCAGCAAGAAGCCGTTGCCGCAGCGATGGCGTTCCTCGCGGTCGCCGGCGTCACCTACATGATCGTCTGGATGCGGCGCCACTCGCGCGGCCTGAAGCACGTCCTCGAGTCCCACGCCGCCACGGCGCTGTCCCGGGGGTCAACCTGGGCCCTGGTCGGCTTGGCCTTCTTCGCGGTGATCCGGGAGGGCCTGGAGACCTCGGTCTTCCTGATCGCGGCCTTCCAGAACTCCCTGAACCCCCGCGCGACCGGGACCGGGGCCGTCCTGGGGGTCCTCGTGGCCACCGCCCTTGGCTACGGGATCTACAAGGGTGGCGTCCGTATCAACCTGTCGCGGTTCTTCCGGTTCACCGGGTTCATCCTGGTGCTCGTCGCCGCCGGCCTCCTGGCGTCCACTGCCCACGCCGCCGCCGAAGCCGGTGCACTGACCATCGGACAGGCGAACGCACTCGATCTCACATGGTTGATCGCGCCCGGCACGATCCGCGCGTCGCTCATCACCGGCATGCTCGGGTTGCAGCCAACGCCGACGGTGGTCGAGGTGTCGTTGTGGCTCGTGTACGCGATCGTCATGAGTCTCTACGTGTTGTGGCCGCACGGTCGCAGTCCCGTACAGGGACGTGCACCCAACGTCGAGCCATCACGAGCGCACGTCTGATGAACGCGTCACAACGCTCGCGCAGCGCTTGAGGGTTCGCATCAACCCTCGATCACAGCACCACAGATCTACCGCGATCATCGGCGAGATGCGTGCGATACACACGCGCATCCGTTGCGCGACACGCCGTCATGCTCAGGTTGACATGCCTCAACCTTGCGTCTAGATTCCGCTCCGGCCCTGAGAGGGGTCGAAGCGTCACGGGCCGTGGCCCTCGATAGGTGACGATC
>Ga0136846_1225711_pt1 | contig 15193 bp, 14 predicted proteins | sample HopSoiMetagenom2_FD_96841 | JGI IMG/M metagenome (GOLD analysis project Ga0136846, IMG submission 96841) | Grasslands soil microbial communities from Hopland, California, USA - 2 Assembly 2016 (version 4) | ecosystem: Environmental > Terrestrial > Soil > Grasslands | place: USA: Hopland... | reverse complement strand
GTCGTGACGTTCAATGCGGCGAAGATCGCGCAGACCCTGATTCCGCGCACGACAGGGCGGATCGATGCCCTCAAGACCGGTGGATCGGGAATCAAGATCGTGGCGAACCTCGGGATCTCGCTGCTCACGCCCGAAGAGGGCTCCAAGGCTGCGTCGACGCTGATGCAGGCGCACCCGGACATCAACGTCTGGGTCGGCGACGACGACACGATCGTCGGCGTCGAGTCGGCCCTGATGGCGATGGGCAAGAAGCCGACCGACAAGATCTATCTGAGCGGTTTCAACGGGCAGGCGAACGCTCTCGCCCGCTTGAAGGCGGGCGGCCTCTTCAGGGAAGACATCGCCTTCCCGAACGGTGTCTACGAGTGGGCGACGGGGCAGTACCTCGCCGACTACATCGAGGGCAAGTCGATCCCGCAGGTGCAGGTTCTGGATGCGATCCCCGTCACGCACGCGAACATCGGGCAGTTCCTGGCCGACGACAAGAACCCGAAAGCCGCCTTCGAGCGCGGCGTCAAGGGCTACCTCACACTGCTTGGAAACATCGACTACCGCACGCGAATGAAGAACTACATCAGGGCGTCGATCGCCTAGACGGCCTCTGTTCGAAGGTTTCGAGTTGATCGTTCCGTGCCCTTGCCGAGCGCGCTGCACGTCGGTACCTTCCTCGTGCAGCGCGCTTCGCGCATGGTGATGTCGGCCAACATTCTGCGATCGACCCGCACAGGGGGATGAGCAGCCTAACGCGAGCCCACTCCGGCGTTCCGTCGCGACTGCAAGCGTGGCGGACGCGCTCCGAGCGGCCGTGGGATGCGACGAGCCGCATCGGCCTGATGTTCTTCTGCGCAGCGCTCTACCTGGGGCTCGGGATCAAGTACCCGAACTTCCTCACCGCAGACAACTTCTTCATCACGCTGCTTTCGGTGACGTCGATCGGCGTGGCCGCGATCGGGATGACCGCCCTCCTGATCTCGGGCAATGTCGATCTCTCGATCGGAGGCCAATACGCCTTCATCGGGATCGTCACGGGACTCGTCGCCCGGGACTCGCACAACACCGCTCTTGCGATCCTCACCGGCCTCGGCTGCGGTGCGGCTCTCGGCTACACGAACGGCCGGCTCGTACGGCTGTTGCGAATCAGTCCGCTGATCGTCACGTTGGGGGTGGGAACCGTCTTGCACGGCGTGGCGTTCGTACTCTGCGGAGGTCTCTCTGTCTTCGGCTTCCCCAGCCGGTTCGTCACGCTGGGCCAGACGTACTTCGGACCTGTCCCGTTGCCCGTCGTGATCGGCGGGATCGTCTTCCTCGTCGCGAGTGTCGTTCTGCTGCGAACAGTCGTCGGGCTTCGCACGTACGCGATCGGTGGCAATGCGAATGCCGCGAGGTTGAGCGGCATCGATGTCGACCGCTACGTCACCGGCCTCTTCGCGATGAACGGAACCTTGATCGGACTCGTTTCGGTGATGACGGTCGCCCGGCTCGGGAGCGCCTCGCCCACGGTGGGTGTCGGGTTCGAGCTGGACGTGCTGACGGCTGCGATCCTTGGTGGCGTCAGCTTCGTCGGCGGCTCGGGGCACCCGTTGGGCGTCTTCATCGGGGTGTTCACGATCGGCGTTCTCAATGCCGGGATCATCTTCGCCGGTGTCGCCGATTTCTGGCAGCAGGTCGTTCAGGGATCCGCGCTGCTCATAGCCCTCAGCGCCGATCAGTGGACGTCTCATCGCCGCGCGCAGAAACGCACGGCGGCCCAGGTGGAGAGTACGGCGGCCGATCCGATAGAGGCGCAAGCGACCGGAAGAGCGGCGGCCCACGCCCCACCGGCGGCGACCGCCGAGACGGTCGTCGCCTGCGAAGCACTGACGAAGTACTTCGGATCCGTACGCGCCGTGGAGGACGTCGGTTTCGCGGTGCATGCCGGGGAAGTCCTTTGTCTCGTCGGGGACAACGGGGCAGGCAAGAGCACCGTGATCCGCATGCTGAGCGGCGCGACACGTCCCGACGAGGGCAAGATCGCGGTCAACGGCGAGGCTGTCGAGTTCCACGGGCCGGCGGACGCACAGAGCCGTGGCATTGCGACGGCCTATCAGGATCTCGCCCTGTGCCCGAACCTCGGCGTCGCCGAGAACCTCGTGCTCGGCCGTGAGCCACGGAAGACTTCGTGGGGCATATTCTCGTGGCGCGACGACCGCGCAGGCGAAAGGGAAGCGCGGGACCGTCTGGCAACGCTGAACATCACGCTTGGCGATTACCGTCGGCCGGTCCACCTGTTGTCAGGCGGTCAGCGACAGTCGGTCGCGATTGCCCGCGCGGCGCAGAACGGGAGCACGCTCGTCATCCTCGACGAGCCGACAGCCGCGCTCGGCATTCGTCAGACTCAAAGCGTCGTGGCGCTCGTGCGAGCACTGGCCCGCGGCGGCGTCGGAGTGATCGTGATCACCCATGACATCGACATCGCGTTCGATCTAGCCGACCGGTTCGTCGTCCTCCGCCTCGGCCGGCTCGTCTTCGACGGTCCGGCGACCTCGATCGAGCAGGGACAGCTCATCCATTTGATGGCCGGCTATCTGGGATCGGTCGAACGTGCCGACGACGCTCCTGCGACCGTCGGATGACGCGAGCCCTCTTTGAAGGCCGCGATCTCCTCGTCCCCGTCGTCAAGTCTGGAGGAACGGATATGAGCAGCCAAGTCTCGATCGCTGTCGGCGGCGACATCTTTGCGAACGGCCGTTTCTATGTCGACGACCGCCCTGTCAGCCAGACGTTCGACGACGTCATGGCGATCACCAATGCAGCGGATGTCGTCTTCGCCAACTACGAGATGCCGCTGTCGACGCGGGGCCGGCCGATCGAGAAGCTCGCGAACATCAGGGCTGACCCGGCGATCGCCGCGGACATCGGGCGGTTGGGTCTGGACGTCGTCTCGATCGCGAACAACCACATGATGGATTACGGGCCCGAGGCGATGGCCGACACGATTGCCTGCCTCGACGAGCAGGGAATAGCCCACGTCGGCGCCGGTCCGACGATGACGAAGGCCGTCGAGCCGTTCGTCGTCGACGTGGGAGGGCGCAAGATCGGCTTCCTCGCGTTCACTTGCCTCGTGGCACCCGGAGCCGGCGCCACGGAGGCGGGCCCGGGGGTGGCTCCGATTCACGTTCACTCGGCCTACGAGATCAATCCGTACTGGCAGGCGGAGGAGCCCGGAGAACCGGGGATGGTCACGATCCGGACATTCGCCGACACCGCCGAACAGCGTTTCGCCGAGGAGCGTGTGCGGGCGCTGCGGAACGAGGTCGACGTTCTCTGCCTCTCGTTGCACTGGGGATACGGCGGACTGTCGAGCCGGATCGCCGATTATCAGCGGCCGCTCGGGCACGCCATGATCGACGCGGGCGCGGACATCGTCATGGGGAATCACGTTCATGCCGTACAAGGGGTCGAGTGGTATCGAGGCAAGGCGATCGTCTACAGCCCCGGGACGTTCGTCGGGCGTCAGCTGCCGCCCGAATCCGAAGGCGGCGAGATCACCGATCTCGTGCGTTCGCTCCTCGCCGACATGTCGCCCGACGGCTTCTTGACCGTTCTCGAGATCGACGGATCGGGCGGTTACGACCTGCGGATGATCCCCACGTCGCTCGACGGCAACGGGCTTCCGGTGCTCGCCGCGAGCGACATCCTGGAGCGCATCGCCCAGCGGGTGATCGAGTGGTCGGCAAAGCTCGGGACGCACGTCGAGCTCGTCGACGGAGAGCTTCGTTCCGTTCATCCGGCCGATTCCGGGGAGGCGTAGCATGAGCGTGCGCGACTCGCTCGAGACGCTGGGCTTGTCCTTGCCGCCGGCGCAGGTAGCGCCAGAAGGGACGGCGCTGACGTATCGCCGTCTCGTCCGGTGGGGCGACATCGTCTACATCGCGGGCCACGGCCCTACATTCGGAGAGGGATGGGGCTCACCGCTCGGGAAGGTCGGTGCAGAGGTATCGATCGAGGAGGGGATCGCAGCGGCTCGGCTCACGGCGCTGAATGTGCTCGCGACGATCGAGCGCGAGCTCGGCGATCTCGACGACGTCGCGTGCTGGCTGAAGGTGAACGGCTATGTGAACGCGGTGGCGGGCTTCACCGAGCAGGCGCGGGTCGTCAACGGCTTCTCCGACCTCATCCTCGATCTCTACGGCATCGAGAAACTCTCCGCTCGCACCTCGGTCGGGGTGCCCGACCTCCCGTTCGGCATGCCTGTCGAGGTCGACGCGGTGATCGCGTGGGGTGGGAAGTGAACCCGGCTCATCTCGTCTAGCGCCCGAAGCATGCGCTCCTCACTCCTTGCGTTTGCGACCGACCTGCTCGACGAAGGGCTCGAGACAGTTGCGGAAAATGTCCAGCACCGCGCGGGGGCCGACGGCGTTACCCTCGCCGCCGCGTACCACGACGCACGGGACGTGTTTCCCCACAACCCTCACCGCGTCGTCTATTTCCAGGAGCCCGGGGCGGTCTTCTTCCAGCCGAGCCCCTCTCGGTTCGGTTCTCTCGAGCTTCAGCCCATCGTGAGCGCGGTGATCGGCGAACGTGATCTCGTGTCCGAGCTCACGGAGGTTGCGCGGCGGCGCGACATGGATGCAAACGCCTGGGTCGTGTTGCTGCATGTCGATCGCGGGCGCGAGATCGAGCCGTATGCGCAGCGCAACGCGTTCGGCGATCTCTATCCGACCCAGCTCTGCCCGTCGAACCCCCATGTCCGCGCATACGCCTTCGCAGTGATCGCCGATGTAGCGTCGCGCGGCGTCGACTCCATTCTGATGGAGTCGTTCCACTTCGTCCCCTTCCCTCACGGATACCACCACGAGCGTGCGTTCGTCGAGATCTCGCCGCTTTCGTCCTTTCTGCTTTCGCTGTGCTTCTGCACATCGTGCGTCGCGGCGGGGGCCCGGCACGGCGTCGAGATGTCGTCTCTCCAGGACGCCGTCGCTTCCACCATCCGTCGCGGGTTGTCCTCCGATCATGCCGACGCTGCATCGATCGACGACCCGCCGAGCGTGCGTGCGTTGCTCGGCGGTCAGCTTGGCGAGTTCCTCGATGCTCGCACTGCCGTCGTCACCTCTCTCGTGTCCGAGCTGGTCGATGCGGCGCGCCACGCCAATTCGGACGCGGTTCTCGTTCCGGTGGACGAAGGCGGAGCGATCAAGGGGTATGTGGGCGGTCAACCCACCGGAGTGCCCGCATCGTCGATGTCATGGCAGCTGGGTGTCGACCTCCCGCAGGTCGCAGCCGCGGCCGGCGCGCTCGAGGTCCTGGCGTACGCCTCGACGGCAGAACGAGTCCGGTTCGATCTCGAGGCCTATGCGCGGGCGATCCCCGATTCTGCGAGGCTCGGAGTCATTCTTCGCCCAGTCAGACCGGATTGCGAGAGCTTGGCGAACCTCCGAACGAAGGTTGGCGTCGCGTCTGATCTCGGCGCCGCTCGGCTCGACTTCTACCACTACGGTCTCGCGCCGCTCGACACACTCGACTGGATCAAATCTGCGCTTTCGGCCGACGCTGCCGCGAACGCGCCGGCGGGAAGGAGCGAAGGTTGAGCGGACAAGGCGGAGAGACGCTGGACCGCGTCGTTCGCCGCGGGCAGCCCGTTCCGTAGGTCGCGTCAGCCGACGGGCAGGAACGGGGTCGAACGACTTGCCGGCTTTGAGCTTGTTACGCCGACCCGGTGGTGGTTCCCAGCACGATGAGTGTCTTCGTGCCGACAATCCGGCCGCTGCGTCGGATCTGGTCGATCACCCGCTTGAGGTGGGAGAGGTCGCCGACGCGGAGACGGACGAGGGCGTCGGGATCGCCGGCAATCGTGAAGCCCTGGACGAGCTCGGCGAGGCCGGAGAAGGCTCGGTCGATGTCGTCGACCTGCGTCGAGCCTTCGAAGCGGAGCTCCACGAATGCGTCGATCGTGCTTCCGAGCTTCGTATGATCGAGCTCCGCGCGGTACCCGGTGATCACCCCAAGCTGTTCGAGTCGGTCGATTCGACGCTTGGCCGCCGCCGGTGAGAGGTTGATCTGCCGCCCGATCTCGCTGGCCGAGCGGCGGCCGTCTTCCACGAGCGCCTCGAGAATCCGATAGTCGATTTCGTCGAGAGCTGTGCGTGGCACGTCAAGACAATAACGTTCCGAGCCTGCCGCACACAAAATATGATCGTTTGGCCCGCAAAGGTCGGCGAAACACTGGCGACGTCCGTCCCGGAGGAACAGACTCCGCCGCATGGCCACGGTGAGCGAGCCCCCGGCGGCGAACCGGCTGCAAACGCTGGCGGCAGTGGAACGGCGCGTGTTATGGCTGGCGACCAGCATCGTTCATCACGCGAACCGAGTAAGGGGGTCGCGGTCGGGAGTGAAGGTCGGCGGCCACCAGGCCTCTTCAGCTTCTTCGGCCTCGATCATGACATCGCTCTACTTCGATCATCTGCGTGCGCCGGACCGGGTTTCGGTGAAGCCGCATGCCGCGCCGGTGCTTCACGCGATCGAGTACCTCCTGGGTCTTCTCGAGCGCGACTACCTGACTTCGCTCCGAGCGTACGGCGGGCTGCAGTCGTACCCCAGCCGGCTGAAGGATCCGGTCCCGTCCGATTTCTCCACGGGCTCCGTCGGAATCGGCGCGACTGCCACGGTGTGGAGCGCGCTCGCGCACCGCTACGTGGCCAGTCACTTCGATGTGCCGCAGGGGGGCCGGCAAGTGGCGGTGCTCGGCGACGCTGAGTTGGATGAAGGCGCGGTGTGGGAGGCGCTCGTAGATCCGATGGTGCCGCGGCTCGGCGAGCTGCTCTGGGTCGTCGACCTCAACCGGCAGTCGCTGGACCGGATCGTGCCCGACATGGCTACGGCCCGGATCGTCTCGATGTTCCAGGCGGCGGGTTGGGATACGGCCGTCGTCAAGTACGGCCGGCGACTGCAGGAGCTGTTCAGGCGCCCGGGCGGCGAGGCACTGCGCCGACGCATCGACGAAATGCCGAACGAGGAGTACCAGCGGCTCCTGCGCGCGTCCGCCGGCTCCTTGCGCGAGCTGCTCCCGGGCGACGGTGTCGGGCGCCGCGATGTGTTGTCTCTGGTCGCGCAGCTCGACGACGGAGAGCTCGCGCTCGCGATCCGTGATCTCGGCGGGCACGACCTCGAGCTGTTACTCGACGCCTATCGCGATGCAGACGCCGCCGGCGACCGGCCTTCGGTCATCTTCGCCTACACGATCAAGGCATGGCGTCTGCCGACCGAGGGCCATCCTGGCAATCACTCCGCGCTCCTGACGGGCGACGAGTGGAAGCAACTTGCGGTCGAGCTCGGAGCCGATCACGAGGATCCATGGGCGGAGTTCGCACAAGGAACGGACGAGTGGAGTTTGTGCCGTCAGACGGCCGAACGGCTGCAGCGAGCTCGATTCGAGCCGCGAAGGCCACCCGCGATTCCCGCGGAGTTCGCTCATCCGCACCGCGGCACGACTTCTACGCAGCAGAGCTTCGGGCGCTTCTTCCTCGATCTCGCGCGAGCCGCGCCAGACGCGGCGTCGCGCACGGTCACCGTGAGCCCGGATGTCGCTTCCTCGACGAACCTCGGTGGGTGGATCAACAAGGCCGGCACGTGGCACGTCGGCGAGCGCATCGACTGGTTCGCGGACGACCCCGATTCGCTCGTCCATTGGCGGGAGAGTCAGAACGGCCGGCACATCGAGCTGGGCATCGCGGAATGCAACCTCGTCAGCTTGCTCGGCGAGCTCGGTTCCACGTGGTCACGAGACGGGCAGCCGCTTCTCCCGATCGGCACGCTTTACGACCCGTTCGTGAACCGCGCCCTCGAACCGTGGTCGTTCGGCATCTACGCCGGTGGTCAGTCCATCCTCGTCGGGACGCCGTCCGGCGTCACGCTCGCACCAGAAGGCGGCGCGCACCAGTCGATCATCACGCCGTCTGTCGGGCTCGAGCAGCCGCACTGCATCGCATGGGAACCTGCTTTTGGCCAGGACCTCGAGTGGACCCTTCTCCACGCCCTCTCCCTTCTCGGTCGCCCAGGTGGAAGCTCCTCGTACTTCCGCCTCTCGACACGCCCTATCGACCAGACGTTGGCGGCGGTCCCTGCGGACGGCGACGCGCGGGCCCGCCGTCGCCGCAACGCCCTCGCCGGAGGCTACGTGCTCCATGAGACGCCGGGTCGTCCCGAGGTCACGCTCGTGGCCGCAGGCGCTGTTCTGCCCGACGTACTCGACGCGGCCCACGAGCTCACAGCCGCGGGCATCGGAACCGACGTCGTCTGCCTGACGTCAGCCGACCTCGTCTTTCGCGCATTCCAGGCGACGAAAGGCCTGTCGACCGCCGAGCGGTGGATTCTCGACGAGCTCTTCCCGGAAGAACGCGCCGCGCCGCTCGTGGCCATCCTCGACGGGCACCCTCATACGCTCAGCTTCCTCGGCTCGATCCGCCGGCAGTCGATCAGCTGCCTCGGCGTCGACGATTTCGGTCAGTCCGGAGACGTGTCTGATCTGTACGAGCACTTCGGCATCGACGCCGACACCATCATCGGCGCGGCCACCGACGCCGCTGCGGAGTCGAGGCGCGGCGCCCGGTGACGCCGATTGCCGAACGACTGACGTCTGCTCTAATGACGGGCCGCGGAGAGGTGTCCGAGCGGTCTAAGGAGCGCGACTGGAAATCGCGTACGTGCTGAAAGGTGCGTCGAGGGTTCAAATCCCTCCCTCTCCGCCATTACTCCCGCGACGGCGCGGCTAGTACAGATCGAGGCGTACGGCCATGCCCGGGTGCCGCGCGAGCCACTCCTTCAGGTGCGCGGCCAGCTGGGACGGTGCGCGCGTCGCGCTCACCGACCCGAGTGGGCTTGCCTCCAGGGTGAGAGAACCGGTGCGGTAGACCGCACAATCCCTCTCCCGAAGGAACCGCCCGAGCGCCGCAGCCGACAGTTCGTCGACAGCTGTAACTTGCATTCTTCTCCCCCGTTCGCTCACGAAGAACCTCGCACAAATCCCGATTCGCGAGTATCCCTCGAACGAGGGGTTGTGCAGAGCGCGCTGCCGACGGCCGGAAGCGATGCTTCACCCCATGCGGATGACGCGGGTTCACCTGGTTCGGAGCGGATGCTCTCGACATGTCGTCCTCGGAGAGGCTGCCGGGCGACGGTCAGCCACGTCGCGAGTACCGGTTGAATGTCCGCCTCGGTGACGGGCGCGTCCGCTCGATGCCGCTTCTCACACACCACTCGCGCGGCGTCGGCGACGAGGTGCGCATCCCGATCGGCCCCGACGGCGAGCTCCGGCCCGGCGACGTGCAGTCCTGGCGCGTCGTCGCCGTCGGCGAGCACGGGACGCTGCTCGTCCTCGAGCACGACGCGAGGCGCTCGATCCGCGCGTCATGACGATCGAGACCCGGCAATCCGCCCAGCGCGCTCGTATCGGCCCGGAGGTGCGGGCCGAGGACGTTGCGCTCGGAGCCGCGGTGACCGCGGCGCGGCTTGCCGTCTCGCTGACACGGCTCGCGCTGCTGCCGCTGCGTGTCGTCGGGAAGACACCCGTTGCAGGCGCCTTCGGTCAGTCCGCCGTCACCGAGCTCGCGTCGACCGGTCGTGCTGCACGCGTCGACGGCCGCGCCCAGATGACGTCGACGGCGCGCTCGGCACTCGCGGCGCCCGAGATGGAGGTTCTGATCGAGGACGCGCTCGCGGGACCGCTGCCGGACGCCGTGGTTCGCGGCGCGTTCGCGGACTCGGTGCAGCGACGCATCGCCGCGGAACTCGACGACGAGGCGGTCGTGGTCGTCATCGAGCGGGTCGTCGACACGAATGCGTTCAAGGTGGCGCTCGAGCGCACGCTGACGAGCCCTGCGATACGAGCCGCGCTGAGTCAGCAGTCCGTGACCTTCGCCGACGAGCTCGCCGCACAGGCTCGCCGGCGGCTCGCCCGGCTCGACAGCCTGGTCGGACGGTTCGTCGTCGCCGCTCCGGCGGCGTATGCGGGCATCGTCTCGCGCTCGGCCGCGTTCGTCGCGGATCTCGTCTTCGCGCAGCTCGTCTTCCTCGTCGGTGCCGGGGTCGTGGCCCTGATCGGCTCTCTGATCGGCGGCTTCGGGCCGTCGTGGGGCTGGCGCGGCGCAGCTGCCGGGGGCTGGCTCGTCGCGCTCGGCGTGTACTTGGTCTTCTTCTGGTCGCTCGCGGGCCAGACGCCCGGGATGCGGATTGTCGGCCTACGCGTCACCCACGCCGGGAGAACGCCCGGCATCGCCCGCTCGGTCGTGCGCTATATCGCGCTGCTGGCGTCGACTATCCCGCTCCTCCTCGGGCTCGTGCCGATCCTGTTCGACCGCCGCAGGCGCGGGCTGCACGACTTCGTCGCCGGAACGACGGTGCTAGTCGACGGCCAGCGCGACGGCGCCGTTGACGGCGCCTGAGCGCAGGCGCGCGAGCGCTTCGTCGGCTGCGGCGAGCGGAAACACCTCGACCTCCGTGCGCAGCGGCACCTGCTGCGCGACCGCCATGAACTCCTCGGCGTCCTCGCGTGTCAGGTTCGCAACGGAGCGAACGAGCCGCTCCTCCCAGAGCAGCTCGTACGGGAAGGACGGGATGTCGCTCATGTGGATGCCTGCGCAGACGACGTTGCCGCCTTTGGCAACCGAAGCCAGCGCGGCGGGGACGAGCTCGCCCGCGGGAGCGAAGATGATGGCGGCGTCGAGCGGCTCCGGCGGGTGCTCGCTCGACGAGCCCGCCCACTCGGCGCCGAGCGAGCGTGCGAACGCCTCGGCCGACGCGTCGCCGGGGCGCGTGAAGGCGAAGACACGGCGGCCCTGGGCACGCGCGACCTGGCAGATGATGTGCGCGGCCGCCCCGAACCCGTACAGGCCGAGCCGCTCCGCGTCCCCGGCCAGGCGCAGCGAGCGGTAGCCGATCAGGCCGGCGCACAGCAAGGGCGCGGCCTGGAGACCGGGGTACCCGTCGGGAAGCCGAAAGCAGAAGCGCTCGTCGGCGACCGTCTCCTGTGCGTAGCCGCCGTCGATCGTGTAGCCGGTGAAGCGCGCGTTGTCGCAGAGGTTCTCGCGCCCGGAGCGGCAGTAGCGGCATCTGCCGCACGTCCAGCCGAGCCACGGGACGCCGACGAGCTCGTCGGGCTCGAAACGCTTCGCATCGGGTCCGCGCTCGGCGACCGTGGCGACGATCTGATGACCGAGGACGAGCGGCAGCTTCGGCTCGGCGAGCTCCCCGTCGACGATGTGAAGGTCGGTCCGGCAGACGCCGCAACCGCGCACGCGGAGGCGCACCTCCCCGGGGCCTGGAACCGGCTGCTCGAGCTCGGCCTCGCGCAACGGCGTGCCCGCGCGCTCGAAGACCATCGCACGCATGGCGAGAGCCTAGGCCCGCGCGAGAGGGCGGGCCGTCGACGGCCCGCCCTCGTTGTCCGGGAGCGAGCTTTGTCTCAGCCGGTCGGCTCGAGGCCGTGGCGCGGGTAGCTCGGCAGCGAGCGATCGACGCGCCGGCTGTTCTTCGCCTTCGCGGTCGCGTGGTAGTTGACGCCGGCGTTCCGCATGGCCGCCAGCGTGCTCTGGCTGTGGGCCTGCGCGAGGACGAACGAGCCGTTCTCGCTCACGAGCTGCGCCTGCAGCTCCGCCTGTGCAACCGGGACGCCAAGGGCGCTGACGGCGCAGACGGCGAGCGTGACGATGTACGAGCGGGTCATCTGGGATCTCCTTGGGCTTCGGCCACAGGACGCGACCGGATGGAGAGAGGAGGGCCCAACGGCCGCCGAAATACATCTCGTGCCCGACCGGCGGAGCGCCGGTCGAGCACGAGAGCCACGACGAAGACCACGAGCAGGAGCATCGCGAGGCCTTCGAAGAGGAGAGAGAGCACGATCGCGAGCCGGTAACCCGACTCCATGAAGCCGAAGAGGGGCACGTACTCGCTGATGAGCAGCGCGGCGAAGGAGCCGGCTGCGACGGCGATGCCGGTCAGCGCCCCGAGGAGAAGGATCGTGTCGGCGAGACGCACGCGCAACAGGCCGACCGGCGCGATCAGCACAAGCCCGGCTGCGCCCGCGCCGATCACGTTGAGCAGGAAGAGCGTGCCAATCGTCGGCACAACCGAGAAGTAGGCGTCGTAGTACTGCTGCGCATGAACGGCTGCGACGAGCAGCAGCGTGACGGCGCCGAGGTAGCGGGAGATCTCTACCGCCACCTCGATGGGCCGTGCGCGACTAGCCACGGTGGATCTCCGTTCCAGTGGGCGAGATGACCCACCAGGGAGCGCCGAACTGATCGAGGCCCTGGCCGCTGAACTGGCCGCGCTTGCGGTCGGCGACGTAGTAGTAGAGGGGGTGCCCGCCGTAGGTCACCTCGAGCGTCCCGTCCGAGCGCCTGGTCGTGCCGAGGAGCGAGTGACGGACGCCGGGGCCGGCGTGCGGCTTTGCCTTCGTGGTGAGCGGCGGCCAGAGAGCGGCGCACGCGCCGTAGCAAACGCTCATCGTCCCCTTGTCGGGAGGGAAGTCGTAGAGCGTTCGGCCGTGCTCGTCGACGAGGACGCGACCGAACCGCGACCTCGCGACATCGACCACGGTGCCGGTGTTTGCACTCTGCCGTGCGGGAATGCGCGCGGCGGTGAGCGTGGCGCCGCGATTCGGAAGCAGCGCATGCCCGAGGACGAACGTCGCGACGTCGTATCCGATCTTCAGCCCCGCGACGTGGTCGAGGCGGGTGTGGACGCCCGCGTAGATCCGGCTGAGCCCGGCCTCCTCCGCGGCTGCGCTGAAGCTCCTGAAGGAGCGCGTGACGCCGGGAAGCGCGGGCGAGGTGACCGTGAAGCGCTGCGCGTCGCCGTAGAACCGGGCGAGCACGTCGGCTCCCGCGGCGCTGATCGTGCTGTGTGCCCCGGGATACGAGGGATCGGCGGGCGTCGTACCCGTCAGCGGAAGCCACGCCGCGTCAGCCGTCGTGTTCGGATTGCCGTCGGTGTCGGCGAGGTTGATCGCGGTCACGGGCCGCCAGAGCTGAAACGTGTACTTGGCGTCGTAGAACGCGATCGCGCCGTCGGCGAAGCTGACGTCGAGTGCGGCAAAGAGCCGCGCCGTCGTCGGCAGGTCGCTGTGGTGCGCAGCCGCGACCGTCTCGGCGATCTGGTTCCATGCGTTCTGGATCGGCGGGTTCCAGAACGTGGCGATCTGGGTCTGTTCGGGCGTCCTCGTCGTGCTGTTCGCGGCACCGAGGCTCTGCACCTCCTGAAGCGCCCTCGCATACGCGTCCGTCGTGAGCGCGTACGGCGGCGCAGGCCGGAACTGGTTCGCAGCGTCGAGGGCGAACGGCTTCACCTGTCCCCAGCCGGTGAAGACCGGCGCGGCGAGGTTCGGAGGTGTCGGCCGGTACGCCCCGGGGTCGGTGCCGGCGTTGAACGGCGGCGGGGCAGTTTGCGACCCGTCGTCGGCGCGCACTGCCAGCAGGTCGTGAGCGACCTCCGCGCCGATTCGGACGCCTTCGTCTCGAGCTGGTCCGGCCGGCACCTCGGCGAGCTCGGCCGCGTACGTCGCGTCGAGTGTCTGCTGCTGCGACGGATAGAGGCCGAGGAGCGCCCGGTACGCAGCCGCGTCGGCGGCAGCGGTCTCGGACGCACCGCGCCGAGGGTGGACCTCGATCAGGTACGGCTCATGTGTGCGGTCGATCGAGTTGACGGCGTCGTAGATCGCCGTCTGCACGATCGCGAAGTTGCGTGTCGGCTGGACCGACGCGGGTTGAACGCCGGGCGTGCTCACAAGCCCGAGCAGCACGCGGTTCCAGTCGATCACCGGTTGACCGCCGTCGGACGGAGCGGGGCGAGCGTAGGCATTCGCGGCGGCGAGAGCGGCTGCGGCGAATGCACCGACGACGAGGCCGAGTGCAAAACGTCGGAGAGAGATGGTGGTCATGGGTCTCCTTCTGCAGTTGTGGGTCGATGGCCCACGCAGCTGCGGCCGAAAGAGCCCTCAAGACGAGTCGACGCCTCTTCCAGTCGCACGAGCCTGGCGGCTCTGCGTGGAAAGAGGCGTCCTTGACCTCAAGACGACGCCATCGAGAACGTCGCGAGCACACGCTAGCAGCCGCGCTCCCGGTGACCGAGAAATCCGACGAGGGCTCCTTCGCGTAGTTCGGAGCGTGTACGGCAACAGTGCGATCGACGTTGAGCTCCGGTCGCAGACGCTCGAGTTCGGGCCCTGGGTCGGTTGGCTGTCGATTGCGGCTGTCGCATTCGGGCTCGCGCTGGGCATGGGCGCCCGGCACCGGCCGCTCCTGCTCGCGCTCACCATGACGGCCGCTCTAGCGAACGTCGCCGGTGGGCTGATCCCGTGGCGCGAGTGGTTGCAGCTGCGGCGCGGGCAGCTGCTCGTCGACCTGTGGTCGGGCGCGCTGATCGTGTTCGTCGCGCTGCTCGTGGTGGGCGGCGGGCCGAGCTTCGCGCTGCTGCTCTTCGTCGCAATCCCGTTCATCGCCGTCGTGCAGAGCGGTTGGCGGCGTTTCTTCTGGCTCGGAGCGAGCGTCGGCGCGTGCACGACGTCCGCGGTCATCGTGCGGCTACCGGCCGGAGCGACTGTAATGCGGCTCGCTCTAGTCGCGGCGGCGGTGTTCGCCGCGCTTGCGGTCACCCGCACGCTGAGCCGAACCGCCTCACGCGCAGAGCTCGAGCGGGCGCTCGCGCGCGAGGCCGACCACCGCATGAAGAACAGCCTTCAGACCGCGGCGGATCTTCTTCTCCTCGGTCGCCCCGACGGCCAGGCAGCAGCAGCCGCTCGACTCGGCTCGATCGCGACCGTGCACCGGCTGCTCAGCGAGTCGGCCTCCGAGCTCGATGCGCAGAGTCTCCTGACCGCCATTGCTGCGAGCGCCTCGACGCGCGTGACGGTCGACGCGGCCCCGATCGTGCTCGGGCCCTCGACGGCGCAGAAGCTCGTCATCGTCGCGAACGAGCTGATTACAAACGCGGTGCGGCACGGTGCTCCACCCGTCCATGTGCGTCTCGATGCCGATGACCGCGCGCGCCTGCGGGTCGAAGACGCCGGCGAGCTCCTGACAGGCGCCGGCCTCGGGCTCGAGCTCGTCCGCCAGACCGTCGACTACGGCCTACAGGGCACCTTCGAGCTCCGGAAGCTCCCCGGCGGCGGCACGCGCGCCGAGGTCATCTTTCCGATCGGACCGGCATGCGCATCCTGATCGCC